>ENA-UEOT01000742-UEOT01000742.1-human-gut-metagenome-genome-assembly--contig:-NODE-742-length-10559-cov-2.734688_pt1 | contig 10559 bp, 6 predicted proteins | sample MGYA00242889_ERZ507894 | MGnify/ENA primary metagenome ERZ507894 (study PRJEB26167, sample SAMN06115419) | human gut metagenome | host: Homo sapiens | place: China:Anhui | collected 2015-03-06 | study... | reverse complement strand
GGGGCGTCTGTTTTTTCTACAAATGTCTTTAATACTTCACTGGCTCCGGAAAGGATTGCTCCTCCTCCGACAAATATGTACGGCTTCTTTGCCTTTTCAATCATCTGGATGGCTTTCTTTAAATCATCCTCATTGAATGCCGAACAATCCGGCTGCGGCATTTTTGGCTCTTTCTTTATATACTCTGTTTTGTTGGCAGTCACATCCTTGGTGATATCTACCAGAACCGGGCCCGGACGTCCTTTCCGCGCAATGGAAAAAGCTCTGCGAATCGTATCGGCAAGTTTTGTTACATCTTTTACAATAAAACTGTATTTTGTAATCGGTGTTGTGATGCCAGCAATATCAATTTCCTGAAAACTGTCTTTTCCGAGGAGTGATACCCCAACATTGCAAGTGATTGCCACGATCGGAATGGAATCCATATACGCAGTTGCGATACCGGTCACCAGATTGGTGGCTCCCGGTCCGCTTGTTGCCATACAGACTCCGACTTTTCCTGTACTTCTGGCATATCCGTCTGCTGCATGGGAAGCCCCCTGCTCATGCGAGGTAAGTACATGCCGGATTTCCGGATGTTTGTATAATTCATCATAAACGTTCAGGATTGCACCGCCCGGATATCCGAAAACGGTATCTACACCCTGTTCTTTCAGGCATTCTATAATCACCTGTGATCCTGTCAACTGCATTTTCTAACCCTCTATCCTTTATTTCTCTTCTGGCACTTCCAAGACAGCTCCACGGTTTCCGGAAGTAACCAGTGCAGAATATCTCTTAAGATATCCGGTGGTAACCTTCGGCTCTCTCGGCTGCCATTTTGCACGTCGTGCGGCCATCTCTTCATCCGAAACATCTACGTTCAATGTCATCTCCGGGATATTGATCTTTATGATATCGCCCTCTTCTACCAGAGCAATCGGTCCCCCAACTGCTGCTTCTGGAGAAACATGTCCGATGGATGCGCCTCTGGATGCACCGGAAAAACGTCCGTCGGTAATCAGGGCAACGGAACTGCCAAGCCCCATACCGGCAATCGCAGAAGTCGGATTTAACATTTCTCTCATACCAGGTCCGCCCTTCGGTCCCTCATAGCGGATGACAACGACATCACCCTCTACAATCTTGCCGCCCTTGATCGCTGCGATAGCATCTTCCTCACACTCAAAGACTCTTGCCGGTCCTTCATGAACCATCATCTCATCGACAACAGCAGAACGCTTAACCACCGAACCATCCGGTGCCAGATTTCCTTTCAGAACAGCCAGACCACCGGTCTTGGAATATGGATGATCAACCGGACGGATGACTTCCGGATTGCGGTTCACTGCGTTTGCAATGTTCTCTCCGATCGTCTTTCCGGTTACGGTCATACAATCGGTATGTAACAGACCGATATCTGCCAGTTCTTTCATCACTGCATATACACCGCCGGCTTCATTGAGATCCTCCATATAAGTAGGACCAGCCGGTGCCAGATGGCAGAGGTTTGGTGTCTTTTCGCTGATCGGGTTTGCAAAGCTGATATCAAAATCAAAACCAATCTCATGCGCGATCGCCGGCAGATGCAGCATGGAGTTTGTGGAACATCCCAGTGCCATATCTACTGTCAGTGCATTTAAGATGGACTCTTTTGTAATAATATCACGCGCGCAGATATTCTTGCGGAACATATCCATAACTGCCATACCTGCATGTTTTGCAAGTTTGATACGTTCCGAGTAAACAGCCGGAATCGTTCCGTTTCCGCGAAGTCCCATACCAAGAGCTTCGGTCAGACAGTTCATAGAGTTTGCGGTATACATGCCGGAGCAGGACCCACAGGTCGGGCAGACTTTATTCTCATATTCAAGCACATCATCCTCTGTCATGGTTCCTGCTGCGTAAGATCCGACTGCCTCAAACATGGAAGAAAGACTTCTCTTCTTTCCCTGCACATGTCCGGCAAGCATCGGTCCGCCGGATACAAATACGGTCGGAAGATTCAGACGGGCAGCTGCCATCAGAAGCCCCGGTACATTCTTATCACAGTTTGGCACCATAACCAGTGCATCAAACTGATGGGCGATAGCCATACACTCCGTGGAATCTGCAATCAGGTCTCTGGTAACCAGAGAATATTTCATGCCGACATGTCCCATGGCAATACCATCACATACCGCGATTGCCGGAAATACAACCGGTACGCCACCTGCTTCCGCAACGCCGAGTTTTACGGCGTTTACAATTTTATCAATATTCATATGGCCCGGAACAATTTCATTGTAGGAACTTACAATTCCGACCATTGGTTTTTTTAATTCTTCTGCGGTAAATCCGAGCGCATTGAAAAGACTGCGCGCCGGAGCCTGCTGCATACCGCTCCTTGCGTTATCACTTATCATATTATGTTCTCCTTAAACTCTCTCTGCGATCAGGTCGCCCATCTTTGCTGTACCAACCTGTTTAATCCCTTCTGTGCTCTCTCCTGCCTGCGGCATGATATCAATGGTACGATATCCTTCTTTTAATACCTGTTTCACGGCATTCTCAATCGCATCAGCCTCTTTATCCAGCTCCAACGTATAGCGAAGCATCATGGCTGCCCTTAAACTGGTCGCAACCGGGTTGGCAATGCCTTTTCCGGCAATATCCGGTGCAGACCCGCCACTCGGCTCATATAAACCGAATTTGGTATCATTCAAACTTGCGGATGATAACATACCGATGGAACCGGTCACCATGGAAGCCTCATCGGATAAAATATCTCCAAACATATTCTCCGTCAGAATCACGTCAAACTGTTTTGGATCTTTCACAAGCTGCATTGCACAGTTATCGACAAGCATATGCTCATACGTTACTTCCGGATAATCTTTTGCAACTTCTTCTACGATTTTTCTCCAGAGCCGGGAAGAATCCAGAACATTTGCCTTATCCACGGAAGTTACCTTTTTGCGGCGCTTCATTGCAATGTCAAAACCGCGCTTTGCAATTCTGCGGATCTCATTTTCATTGTAGGTAAGTGTATCGGTTGCTGTCGTCACACCATCTACTTCCTCTGTCTTTCGTGCTCCGAAATACAAACCGCCTGTCAGCTCACGCATAATCATCATATCAAATCCTGTTCCGATGATATCATCACGCAGTGGACATGCAGCCTTTAATTCTTCATATAAATATGCCGGGCGAAGGTTTGCAAACAGATTAAGCGATTTACGCAGCTTTAAAAGTCCTGCCTCCGGACGAAGCTCTGGTGCTAACTTGTACCACGGGGATGTGGAAGTATTTCCTCCGATAGATCCCATCAGTACCGCATCACTTGCTTTTGCTGCCGCAATCGCATCATCGGTCAAAGGAACTCCGGTTGCATCAATCGAGCATCCACCCATCAGGATATCCGTATAGTGAAATGAATGACCGTATTTTTTCCCAATCTGGTCTAATACTTTTTTTGCCTCTGTAACGATCTCCGGTCCAATACCGTCTCCCGAGATCACACCAATTTGACATTCCATTGCTTTTCCTCTTTTCTACTCTGCTGTTTCAAAGTCTATTACCTATTAATATATAGCAACAGGGGCTTCTTTTCAACTAAAAATCCATTTTACTTTTTCATAAATAATATAATCTGAAATTATAATAGATCTTTTTTATTATTCTGAATTGAGAAAGAAATGCAAAAAGGTGCCGCAAATGCGACACCCTCTCTCATGTTCTTTATGATGCAGACTCTGCTTTTTCCACATCTGCAATTGCAGCTTTCTGCATTGGAATACGACAGTTTTTGTTGTTTCCGAACTCTACGATAACGGTATCATCTACAATATCAATAATTGTTCCATAGAAACCGGATGTAGTAAGAACGGTGTCTCCCACAGCTACTTCAGAAAGCATCAGATCTTTTTTCTTCTGCTCCTTCTTCTGTGGACGAATCATCAGAAAATACATAAATCCGAAGATTACTACCAGCCAGATAATCATACCAAACATGCCCATTCCGCCAGAAGCGGAAGCGCTGCTATTTGCTAAAATTGCGCTCATCAATGTTTCCTCCTATATTCAAATACTAAAACCCATTCTACACAACTTCCGTTCTTTGGGCAAGCCTTTTTGGCTTTTTTAGACATTTTTTATACTTGACTGTCCCATCCGGTACAGTTTTTCTTCTTTGTAGGAAGCAAAATTTCCGGCATCGAGAGCATCCCGGGTCTCTTCCATCATGGTATTGTAAAAATACAGGTTATGAAGAACACACAGGCGCATGCCAAGCATTTCCTTTGCTTTTAACAGATGCCGGATATAGGCTCTGCTGTAGTGCCGGCATGCCGGACACTGGCAGCCCTCCTCAATCGGACGCATGTCTTTTTCGTATTTCTGGTTAAACAGATTCAACTTTCCTTCGTTGGTATATACATGTCCGTGGCGTCCGTTTCTGCTCGGATATACACAGTCAAAGAAATCGATTCCGCGCGCTACCCCCTCGAGAATATTGGCAGGTGTTCCCACGCCCATCAGATACGTCGGCTTGTTTTTCGGAAGATACGGAACGGTCTCCTCTATGATCTGATACATCTGTTCATGGGTTTCTCCCACTGCAAGTCCGCCAATTGCATACCCATCCAGATCCAGTTCCGAAATTCTCTTTGCATGGTCCGTCCGGATATCCGAAAAAATTGCTCCCTGGTTAATTCCAAACAACAGCTGCTCTTTATTAATCGTATCTTCCAGACTGTTCAGACGCTGCATTTCTTTTTTGCACCGCTCCAGCCAGCGGGTCGTACGCGCAACAGAATCTTCGACATATCTGCGCTCTGCCACACTCGATGGACACTCGTCAAATGCCATGGCAATCGTCGATCCGAGGTTTGACTGGATCTGCATGCTCTCTTCCGGTCCCATAAAGATCTTTGCGCCATCTACATGGGAATGGAAATATACGCCCTCCTCCTTAATTTTTCGGAGTCCTGCCAGGGAAAACACCTGAAATCCGCCGGAATCTGTCAGAATCGGACGATCCCAGACCATAAACTTATGCAGTCCGCCCATTTCTTTGATCAGCTTGTCTCCTGGACGCACATGCAGATGATAGGTATTGGACAGTTCCACCTGACATTTGATCTCTTTGAGATCCATTGTTGAAACAGCCCCCTTGATTGCGGCCACCGTTCCCACATTCATAAATACCGGCGTCTGGATATCTCCGTGCACCGTATGAAACACCGCACGTTTCGCACTGCCTTCCTGTTTTAACAACTCATATGTAGCCATTTTTTTGTTATTCCTCTTTCTTTTTATTTACTTTCGAATTCTGCGGATCAAAATACCGTTGGACAAAAGTGTGGAATCTATGTAATGTCGTTCAAGCAGAATTTCTCCCTGCGGCACTACCTCGACATCTTCCTCACAGCAGTTAATCAGCACTTCCACATAACAATCCGGAAAATCCACTTTCTGAAACTGGATCACACGCCTGTACGCTGCATAATCATTCGGAAAATGAAAATTACGGCTTTTTAAGAGCGGTTCCTGCCGGCGCAGATGAATCAGTGTAGATATGATCCTGCTGCGCTCTGCATACTTTCCGGCCTCAATATCCGACCACGGCATACATCTGCGGCAGTCCGGATCATAGCTTCCTTCCATGGCAATTTCTGTTCCGTAGTAAATGCACGGACTTCCCGGCATTGCAAAAAGCACAGCAATCTGTGCAAAATATTCATCCAGATTCTTCACATCCGAGCGAAGCCGCTTGGTATCATGCGAATCGAGCAGATTAAACAGCACATCATTGGTCTGCTGCATATAGCTTGTATAGCAGCGGTTGATTGTATACTCAAAGTCTTCATTCGTCAGGCTCTTATCAATCCAGAAATCCTTGATACTTTGTCCAAGCGGATAATTCATTACCGCATCAAACTCATCTCCGCGCAGCCACGGAAGCGCGTTGTGCCAGATTTCTCCGAGAATATAGATATCCGGGTTGATCTCCTTGACCCGCGCATGCAGTTCTTTGCAGAACCTGTGGGAAACTTCATTTGCCACATCCAGACGGATTCCATCGATTCCGTAATTTTCCACCCAGTTGGCACAAATATCTACAAAATATTTGCGTACTTTCGGATTGTTTGTATTGATCTTTGGCATGGAATCAAAAAAGGCAAATGTATAATACTGTTTCTTCTTTGCCGCCTGCCCGTTTTTATCAAACGGCCATTCATTGATCATAAACCAGTCATAATATTCCGACTCCGGTCCCTTTGCAAGCACATCCTGCCACGGTGCGAAATAATATCCGGAATGATTGAACACACCGTCAAGCATTACGCGGATGCCCCGCTTATGCGCTTCCTTCACAAGGTGTTTAAAGGTTTCCTCATCGCCAAAACGCGGATCAATCTTCGTATAATCCGTGGTATCGTATTTGTGATTTGACGGAGCTTCGTTGATCGGTGTCAGATACAAACCGTTGATTCCCAGATTCTGCAGATAATCCAGCTTGTCTGTAATCCCCGCCAGATCTCCTCCGAAACATTCCTCATTGGTCACGCTTCCATGCTCTCTCCACAAAACCACATTCTCAGGATCATTGGAAGGATCTCCGTTGCAGAAACGATCCGGGAAAATCTGATACCATACGGTATCGTTGACCCATGCCGGGGTACGCGGTACATCACAGGGATTCATCCACGGGAAAACAAAGCACTGACGGCTTCTGCCCTCCAGATGCATCTGTTCGCTGCTGACAAACCCGTCTTCAAAATAAAACCAGCTTTCCTCCCCTGTCTGAAGTTCAAAATAATACTTCAGACGCTTGTACTCCGGACGCACGGTTGTGGTCCACCAGATCTGATTTTTTAACCGCTTTTTATATATGATCGGCTCCTTTTTTCCATCCCAGTGCTCCCCGCCGCCTAATATTCCCGCGGCAAACGGATCTCCGAGTATAATGGATACCGATTTTACATCGTAGCCCGTTTTTATATTGATAATCAGCTCATCCTCATTCAGCGGATAACAGTAATTGTCACTCGCCTGATGATATACTGCGTTAAATTCCATATGTTCCCTCTCTCTTTTTTATGTTTATTTCCTTTAAATATTACCATATCTCTCTTGACTATTCAATGCGATGTTTTTTATAATATCCCTTAGAATATTAACGTTTTTAAGGAGGCATTTATGGCAGGCTCATCATTTGGCAATTTATTTCGTATCACCACATGGGGGGAATCCCACGGTAAAGGCATCGGTGTTGTTGTGGATGGCTGTCCTGCCGGACTCAGCCTCTGTGAAGAAGATATCCAGAAATTTTTAGACCGGCGTAAACCCGGCCAGTCCAAATTTACCACACAGCGCAGGGAAAGTGACACCGTAGAAATCTTATCCGGTGTCTTTGAGGGAAAAACAACCGGTACCCCGATTTCCATGATGGTCTGGAACAAAGACCAGCACTCTGCGGATTACAGTGAAATTGCCTCCTACTACCGGCCGGGACATGCCGATTTCTGTTTTGACGAAAAATACGGATTTCGTGATTACCGCGGCGGCGGACGTTCCTCGGGGCGCGAAACGATCGGACGCGTTGCCGGCGGTGCAATTGCGATCAAAATTTTAGAGCAGATGGACATCTCCATACTTGCCTACAGTCAGGCAATCGGTCCGGTGTCCATTGATCCTGCCCGGTTTGATCCCGCAGAAATTTCAAAAAACAAGCTGTATATGCCGGATGCAACAGCCGCAGCAAAAGCCAGCGCATATCTCGAAAAATGTTTACAGGAACAAAACTCCAGCGGTGGCATCATCGCATGTCAGATTTTGGGGCTTCCCGTCGGACTCGGTGATCCCGTTTTTGAAAAACTCGATGCGAATCTGGCAAAAGCAATCCTCTCGATCGGTGCCGTAAAGGGCTTTGAAATCGGAGCCGGATTTGGTGCAGCTACCGCTACCGGACTAACCAACAACGATGCATTTTGTATGGAGAATGGACATATCTCCAAGAGAACCAATTATTCCGGTGGCACGCTCGGTGGTATGAGTGATGGCTCGCTGTTATTTTTCCGTGCAGCCGTCAAACCGACACCGTCCATTGCAGCAACACAGCAGACCGTCAACAAAGACGGAAAAGAAATTGAGATCAGCATCAAAGGACGACACGATCCGATTATCGTTCCTCGTGCAGTGGTCGTTGTTGAGGCAATGACAGCTATCACGATTTTAGATGCGCTCCTTTCCAACATGACCGCAAGACTTGACCGGATTATTGATTTTTATCAATCTTAACCGAATATTTTTATATATCATTTCATATTTTACGCAAAAAAATCACAGGAGCGCTTTTCGCGTCCTGTGATTTTCTTTTTTAAGCTGAGTATTATTGATTTCTCAATGTCCTTCCCACAGAAACCGTATAATTAGATACAACCGTTGTCTTATCGGAAAGTGTTGTGGTTGCCTGTACAACAACGGAATTGATATTGACAGACATTCCTGAAGTAACGGAATAACTTGCGCCCGGTACACTCGATCCGGTGACGGTACAGTCTGCAATCACTCCGCCATCCATTCCCTGAATGCTCAGGCAGTTCTTTGCCAGATCCAGTGCCGTCTTACAGTTTACGGTAGATACGGTGCGATCTACACTGATCACTGGATTTGCCTGACTGTCGGTAACTTCCAGATATCCCGTAGTTGTAGCCAGTGATGTGCTCTGTCCATCACTTGGATAGAACTTCAGTTCCAGCAGATAAGTACCTGTCTGTGCCTTTGTCACAACATTTCCATTCAGTGAAACCGCAGAAATCGGAATTTCTGATCCACTGCCAATTGCTGCAGGTTCTGTTGAAGATCCACCCTTTGACAGATCACTTTCATAATATTGTCCGCCCTTACTGATCCTTACAGATGCAATATTCACATACTGATAAAATACGCCTCCGCGATACTCTGCCAGACGCAATGTTGTCACTTTTGATGCAAGCAGATCCGATGCAGATGCTCCGGAAGTAATTGCCAGATCAATGACCGGTTTGCTGATATCAACCTTATAGGAAGATGCTCCATTATAAGGAGGAGTCTGTACAACAACGGTAACATTAACGGATGCCTTATGTCCGTTCATTGTCAGGGTCAGGGTATAATTGTAAACACCTGCTGCCCTTCCGGATGCGTCAAATACCATACGGTCGGTTGCCGGATCATAGGTAGCCATAGATACTTTATTGGTACTGTTTTCTACGATCTGGTATGTCTCATTCTCGAGTTTCAGACTCTGTCCATACTGATCTCTTCCCTCAATATTGACATATTCCTTATACCCTGTTGCATAAGCGTTTGACATGGTAATCTGCGTATTATCTGCAGACAATGTTGCAAGGTATGCCGGTTCCGCTACCGTAATCTCGTATACATAAGTGTATTCCTGCTTTGCATAGGTTGCGGTAACGATAATATTTGCGGTACCTGTCTTGATTGCTGTTGCATAAGCAACATTGTTCTTTCCAGGATTTACAAGCAATGTGTCCGGATCGGAAGACTCAAACTTGATGCTGTCATACTTCATCTCGGTATTGTCTGTATCCAAAGCCCGGAAATGTACATAATAATTGCTGCCGGATGCTACATTATGATTGTCCTTGTAATTGGATGCACTGTAATTTGGCACTGCCTCCGAAGAAGTAAGTGTAAGGTTTGTGTTGTTTGACACACTGGCTGCCTTACATACAAAGGTTCCGCTTCCGGTCAGTACCAGATTCGGATCGCTTGCACATTTATAAGTCAGTGTAACCGTTCCGGTATCTCCCACTCCGGTCATATAAATCTTATTATCCTTTGTACGGTAACCATTTGTAATCCGTTCCGTATAAGTAATATCTCCCGGATATGCTGTCTTGACATCAATTCCATTCGCATCAAGAATCTCGTATTCGATTGGTGTCTCTTTTCCGACGGTCACTTCTGTTGTCACAACTCTAAGGCTGACCGGTCTTCCCACGGATGCGGTAAAGTCATATGTTGACTGTCCATCGGTAACCGTATAGATTGCACCGTCTTTCAGCTGATTATAGGTTGTAAGAAATACCTGTGTTCCGTCATCGGAAAATACAGCCGACTTGATTTCCATCTTTGCACCCGCCTGGGTCCGGATAGAAAAATCTCCTTTTTTCACAAGATTTTTGGCATTTCCGGAATATACAGCCGCTACCTTGCTTGCTGCCATCTGTGCAATTCCGGTCATGGAAGTTGCGACAGTAATAACCTTGCTGTCGGAAACCACTTTATTTCCCGCTTTGGCCTGCACAGTGATGGTATAAGTACCTTCTTTTGCCGGAGTAAATGCACCGGTCTTTGTAATCATGGACGAAACATCATTTCCGTTTCCATCCACAGCAGTCCAGACATTGGTGCTGATGGCATTTGCCGGAGTGATACGGAACTGGAACTGATAGGTCTGTCCCACCTGATATTTCAAGACTCCGTTATCTACAATAGAAATTGTTTTCGGCAGTATTTTAATCTTGGCAGACTTAGTCCTGACCGTGCTCACGCACTTCTTCCCTTTGTAAACTTTTGCAGTTACC
>ENA-UEOT01000734-UEOT01000734.1-human-gut-metagenome-genome-assembly--contig:-NODE-734-length-10674-cov-7.447485_pt1 | contig 10674 bp, 8 predicted proteins | sample MGYA00242889_ERZ507894 | MGnify/ENA primary metagenome ERZ507894 (study PRJEB26167, sample SAMN06115419) | human gut metagenome | host: Homo sapiens | place: China:Anhui | collected 2015-03-06 | study... | reverse complement strand
GCGATCGTGTCAGCAGGCGGAAGTAGTCGGCTGCCGTCATTTTCACTGCGATACGGTATTTCAGTTTCTCGGTTGCTTCCTTCTTGGGGCGACCTCCCTTGTTGCGTTCCTTGTGTTCCTTTGTCTGTTCCATATTTTATTCCTTTTAATTCGGTTACTGATTCAACTGTATAGACCGACGGGATGCCACCTCCTGCAATTTGGATGGTGGGTGGCAAGCGGTTTCGGTACACCCGAAACACAAACTTGCTACCTCCCAATCCTTAAGGAATGAGTTTCGGGCATCTCCCGTTTTTCTCATTCGGGATGTCATAATCCCAACCCTTTCTTCTTGGGTTTTACGATAGTTCTTGGCGGTGGACTAACGGCTAATTTCTGCCGGATTCCACGCAGGTAATCGTTCAGGTCTTTATGCCCTTTGTAGTTGTCGGAGAAGTCGCGGATGCGTCCGGCGAACTTCCTTTCCAATTCCCGATACGCCTTTCTTCCCGCCTCGTCATTGTCGAGCATGCAGTGGATACGTCCATACCCGTGCAGCACATCTATAGCTTTGGAAACATTGGCGGTCGAATTGAGGATGACGTAATCCTGCCTGTCAAGGTCGGGCAAGTTCGAGCAGTTCCTCTTCCGCAACGTGAGGAATGAAAGATAGTCCATCATGCCCTCGAATACAAGGCATTTCTCTCTCGCTTCTCCCTGTTGCCGAATATGGCTGATGTCTTTGGGTGCGACACAGCCTTTGAAAAAACGGTTACGCACTTCAAATCCTCCCGCCACATTCGGAAAACCGATGGCGAAATAGGGCTTGCCGTTATGGGTGAAGTGGAGCTCTTTACATTGCGCCTTTGCCAAAGCGATGTTTATGCCCCGTTCCTGCAAGTATCGGAGCAATGCCGGATGGGTGAGTTCGCCCACCTCCAAATGTTGGAAACTCGGTTCGGATGCCTGCTGGCGAAAAGAGAAAGATATGGGACGGATGTGTGGTGCCTGTTCCGCTATCTTGCCAAGCAGATAAGGCACATGGTCGGATGCGTACAGTACCCCTGCAAGTGCGATGATGTTACCACCTCTTCCCAGTCCATAATCGAACCACAGGTTGCGGTCGGTGTTCACCTTGAACGAGGCTTCCGTTTCCTGACGGAACGGGGATTTATACCACAGGCAGTTTCCCTGTTGCTTTACGGGCGAATAACCCAAACTTTGCAGATAGTCCGCAATTTTGATTTGTTTTGCTTCTTGGATGTTCATGATATAATTTCTATGGATTTGATGATGACTGTAAAAACGTTGATTTGATGAATGAGATATGTATTGTCCTATACGTTAATGCTTTATATTCTCAACATCTTCTCAACAAACCACTCACAAATAGAGAATCCAACAAACTGATGCTGTTTCCCTCTCAACTTTTCTTTTCGATTGTTGAGAATTTGTTGAGAGTGTATGCTGTTTATTATCAGTATGGTTATATCATTATTCATCAATTCAACAAAAAAAGAATAGTATTACAGGGATTCAAGTTGTTCCCTTGTGACGGTGTAGAAACGACCGACTCTTTTTATCGGCTCATATCGGCACTCCCGATTGTAATTGAATTGGTAAGTGGTATATGTAAGCCCGTTAGAGGCAGGAGTAAGTTTCCAACATTCCTGCAATACCTTTCTGACTTGGTGCTTCTCCACCTTTACCTGCGAATGTACCAGCAAAAGAAGAATGTCGTTGTGGCAGAACGAGAATGTGTCCGTGCCGACACTTTCCATAATGTCAAGGATAAGTTCGCACATCTCTATCTCCAATCGGTTGCGGTTGCTGCGGATAATCTTCTGCAAGGCTTCGGTATGCAGCAAAGAGGGCGCAAACCACATACGGCTTTCCTTTTCGGTGGAAAGTTGTCTGTATTGCAGGTAATACAGAAAGGCAGGTATCTCAGCTTTCAGCTTTTGCAGGAAGTCTGTGTCATCGGATTGCAGACGGTCTATCTTGCGCACCCAATAGCGTGTTTCACCTGCATCAATGATAACAGGCAGATACTCGTTGTTGGAGCATAGCACGAACTTGGCAAAGAACGCTATCTCGTCACGGTCTTTGCCTTTGGCTTCCACCTTGTAGGAAAGTGTGGTGCTGAGGTTCTTCAACCGCTCGCTGTCCTCCCTGCGGTTGAGCAATACCTCGTCCACCACGATGAGCAGTTTTCCTGCCCAGTCGGAATTGAACTGGCTGCGGAAGTCCTCGTTGGTATTGAAAGTGACATTGTTTTGAAACACAGCTTTCAGGAAGTTCAGGAATGTACTCTTGCCCGTGTTGCGTTCTTCTGATACCAACAGCAGGATAGGCAGTTTCTGCACGGGTTGCAGGTAGAGCAATTGAAGATAGTCCATGCCCAATTCATACTGTTCACCGAAGATATGGCGCACCAATGACCGGATACAGGGAAACTCGCCTTGTTGCGGACGGTGTCCTATCGGCTCGTAGAGGTTCAGGAACTTGTCCACCACGGGACGGTAGTCCACATGGTCGGGGACGGTGCAGAAGCCGTCGTACTTCGGCACGGTGGCGAGATAGTCCTTGCCGTAGTCCTGCCGCAGTGTTTCGTTGTTCCACACGATGCGCTTCTTCACATAGCCTCCGTTCAGACGGGGCTGGTTCACTAACTTGTAGAGGGTAGTACCCACACGGATAAACTCCTCATTTTCAAAGTTGCCTTGTTTCATTAGCACTTCATTTTTTTGTTTAATCAGTGCAAAACTCGGCAATTAGCGCAGAACGGATTAACAACTCACGCATACCTCACGTAAGATTTTCTTGGATTTGGCTTTATGACATACAACAAAAGCCCGAAGAAATGCCATTCTAATGGATTTTTCTTCGGGTTTGTCGTAATCGTACGTATGAATGGCAATACACCTATTCACATACTCGTATAAATACATTGTTGGCAATGGGAATACGCATAGGTCTCACTACTTCATGTCGTCATATCATTAGAACTTATGCCTGATAATTAGACATATCCCAACCATTTATACCCAGCGAAAAGAAGATATTTGTTTTCTCTTTTCGCAAGTACAGCCTTTTAAATATGGCATTGCGCACCTGTTCCGCACCGAAGCTGTCAATGCGGAAAGCAAGTGCGACTATCATCGGAAAGCTGAACACATCGGCATGATACCCGTTCTCCTGCCGAACATACTTCTGTACCTCGTATTCTTTTAATGCTCCACTGTTATAGATGTTTCTGATGGCAGAACGAAGTGTCGGAGCAATTACTCCGAACAGTTCCACCAATTCCGGCTCGCTCATCCAAATGTTTGAGACATTCTCCGGCATGATGATATTGCCGGATTCATTCACTGTTATGCTGTTTCTTCTCATACTCATGACATCGTTATTCCGTTAAACGTCTTACTCAGTTTGTCGCCGAACATGGTCAGGTCGTTGTCGAGCTTCTGCGTGGTTATCTTTGCGTAGAGTTGGGTCGTGACTATATTCGTATGTCCCAACACACGGCTTACGCTTTCAATGGGCATCCCCTTGCTCAAAGCTAATGTTGCGAAGCCATGACGACTGCAATGAAATGATATTGACTTGGTTATGCCACATTCCCTTATCATCCGTTTCAACGGTTTGCAGATAGACCAATAGTTCAAGCCGGGGAATATACGATTGTCTTTCTGCATCGGTCGGTAGCGTTCGACTATCTGCAAGGGTATATCCAGCAGCTTCACTTGGAAGGCGACTTTTGTCTTGTGGCGTTTGGACAATATCCACTTCTCGCCGTTCACCTCCACGATGTTGTCATTCGTCAGTTCCTGAATGTCCACGAATGACAAGGCGGTGAAACTGGCAAAGATGAAAATGTCACGGATGTATGCGAGCTTGCTGTCTGCAAACTCATGTGTCATGACCGCTTTCAGTTCATCCTCCGTCAGATATTCCCGTTCTTTCACATTGGGGCTGATATGAAACTGGATGAAAGGATTGCGCGGTATCAACCCGTTATAATGCGCTTTCATGACCACGCCTTTCAGCCACATACAGTTTGCCCATATCGAACCGTTCCGCAATCCGGCTTCAGTCGAGAGGTATGCGGCGAACTCCTTGATGAAATCGGGAGTAAGTTCCAACATGGACATATCGCTGCGTCTGTAAAACGACTTGATAAAGGCGGCTACATGGTTTCTTGCCCGTACACGTGCCCGATAGGTAGCCATTACCCTGTCTTTGCCTACCCGTTTCTTGAACACTTCGTTCTCACGGTCGAATGCTTTTAGCAGCGTCTCATACTCGCTGCCGATTCCCTGATAGGCGTTGCGCACCATCTCAGCCGTAACAAATGCCTCGCGGTCTGAAATGCGCTGGTAATGTTTGATGATTTGCGCCTTGATGTTGTCAAGGGCAAGGTTGATGTCTCGTGCCTCGCGGCTCTTGCCTTTCGCCTTGTTTCCTTTCACGTCCCAAAGCGTTTTCGGGATGTTCTGCTTACAACTGAACTGCGCCACAGTACCGTTGATTGTCACTCGTCCCATGATGGGGACAATACCGTTTTTCTCCTTGCTGCCGTTCACGTAGAACAGAACCTTGAATGTGCTTCTTGCCATACTCGTTTTTTGTTTGCAAAGTTATTACTCAACGAGTTAGACCTTGATATGCCAACCTGTGCCACAAGCTGCCAAATACAACACGGTGTGTTAAAAATCACCATTCGGCGGGTAATGATTTGGAGACCGTTCTTCTTCATAAATCCGCTTTCCTTTACGTTACCTCGATTTTTCGCCTGTCCTCATTTGTCTTCGCAAACGCCTTATTGACAGGCATTACGAAGACATTTGTCCCTTTTTATTCGTCTTTTCCAGAGATTTAGGATAATTTCGTGAAAACCATCGGCTTTTTATAGTATCTTCACCACCATAAGTTAAACAAAAATCATACGCGTATGAAAAGATTCATTTTTACAGGGATAATCATCCTGTTTGTTATGGCTGGATGTGGAGGCGACCATTCATCGAGCGATGGTCTTATAACCGTGGATGTAAACGATAGTTATTCAACCAAAAAAGAGTTGGTCCTTCAAGACTTCATGGATGTGGAGTATATTCCGCTGGAAACAAACGATGAGTTTATCAATCGGGCATGCGTGCAGGCGGTTGGCGAGAAATACATAATCGTGACAAACTTTTACGATGATGGCAATATTTTCGTATATGGCCGGAACGGAAAAGCTATTCGCAAAATAAATCGCAAGGGACAAGGTGGAGAAGAATACGTGTCTATGAGATCGGTTTCGTTAGATGAAGAAAACGAAGAGATTTTCGTAAATGATTTTCATGCGAAAAAGATAAGGGTTTATGATTTGGAAGGAAATTTCAAACGACGTCTGAATCAAAGAAGCGAGAAAAGTTCGTTTTACGTGGAAATGCTTGATTATGACAAGGACAACTTGATTTGCTATGATAAGTTTAATTTTGAGGTACCGTTCTTGCTTGTGTCGAAGCAAGATGGAAGTATAACGAAAGAAATCACGGTTCCATATAAAGAGAAGCAATTATTCCATATCGTTGAAAGACTTTATGATAAAGGAGAAACAAGAGCAGCTGGACCAGGTCCGTATAACAGTATAATTCCTTTTAAGGGTAATTGGATTCTATTTGAGGCCTCTGCAGATACGGTCTACACCTTAATGCCTGATTACAGTTTGCGCCCGCTTATCGCACGAACACCCCCTATCCACACCATGGATCCGGGCGTTTTCGTCGTCTTAAGATTGATTTCCGATCGTTATTATTTCATGGAAAGCGTAACGAATATATATGATTTTAACACAGGAGAAGGTTTCCCGAGAAAGTACTTCGCATACGATACGCAAGAAAAGAAATTTTTCAACTATATCACATACAACGATGATTATTCTTATAAGAAAGAAATCTATATGGTGACATTTCCTCCCATCAATTCAAAAGGCGAATTGTGTTCTACCATCAATGCTTCCGATCTTTGCCAGGACTATAAAAGGGGAAAGCTGAAAGGCAAACTAAAAGAGGTAGCCGCGACATTGGAAGAGGATGACAACCGGGTGGTAGTGTTGGTGAGACCTAAAAAGTAAACGATTACCAATCATCGGTAATACGATCAAGCGGATTATTTCCCCGTAATAATCCGCTTAATCTCACTCAGTTTGTTCAAGGCTTCCAAGGGGGTAAGATTATTCACGTCCAAGTTCTTGATCTCATCCCGTACTTGGCTCAACACCGGATCATCCAACTGGAAGAAACTCAGCTGATACCCCTCGGCGGCAGACGCGATCGCTTTTACAGGTTTACCCCCGATGCCTTCCTGACGATTCTCGGACTCCAACTGCTTCAAGATCTCATTCGAACGCTTCACGATGCTTTTAGGCATACCGGCCATTTTCGCCACGTGGATACCAAAGCTATGCTCGCTTCCTCCCGGTATCAACTTACGCAAGAATATCACCTTATTCCCTACTTCCTTGACCGATACGTTATAGTTCTTGATCCGCTTAAAGGCACGCTCCATCTCGTTCAGCTCGTGGTAATGGGTAGCGAACAGCGTCTTCGCCTTCGCATTCGGGTGCTCATGAATATATTCCACGATCGCCCAAGCGATCGATATGCCATCGTAGGTACTGGTACCCCGGCCTAACTCGTCGAACAGTACCAAGCTCCGGGAAGTCATATTATTCAATATATCGGAGGCCTCATTCATCTCTACCATAAAAGTAGACTCACCCACCGAGATATTATCCGAGGCGCCTACACGGGTAAATATCTTATCCACGATACCGATATGGGCGCTCTCGGCCGGAACAAAGCAACCGATTTGCGCCATGAGCGTGATCAAGGCTGTCTGACGCAATAAGGCGGACTTACCGGCCATATTCGGACCCGTGATAATGATGATCTGTTGTTTCTCGTCATCCAGATAGACATCATTGGCGATATAAGGTTCTCCCAAGGGCAGTTGTTTCTCGATTACCGGGTGGCGACCTCCCTTTATGTCGATCTTGTCGGAATCACTCACGATCGGACGGATATACTTATTCGCCTCCGCGGCCTTGGCGAAAGATAAAAGGCAATCGATACGCCCGATCAAGTTCGCGTTCATCTGGATAGGCGGAATATACTCCGTCAAGGCCAATACCAGCTCATTGAAAAGGCGGGTCTCCAGAGCAAGGATCTTTTCTTCCGCCCCTAATATCTTCTCCTCGTATTCCTTCAACTCCTCGGTAATATAGCGCTCGGCGTTCACCAAGGTCTGTTTACGGATCCAATTCGCCGGGACTTTATCCTTATGGGTATTACGTACCTCTATATAATAGCCGAAGACGTTGTTGAAAGCGATCTTCAAGCTTGGGATACCCGTCAATTCGATCTCGCGCTGCTGTACCTTCAACAAATAATCCTTGCCGGAATAAGCGATGGCACGCAAGTCATCCAATTCCTCGTTGACCCCCTTCGCTATAATTCCTCCCTTATTGACCAACGAAGGGGGATCGTTATTAATCTCTTTCTCAATCCGGTCGCGGATCAAGGCGCAAGCGTTTAATTGCTCCCCGATCCGGCATAAGCTGGGTTCCTCACTCGCCATACATGCCTCCTTGATCGGCTCGATCGCACGAAGCGCGACCTTTAGCTGAACCACCTCACGAGGAGATACACGGCCGACAGCCACCTTGGAGATAATACGTTCCAAATCGCCGATCTGCTCCAACTGCGTATCCAGCAACTCCTTTGTCTCCGGTTCACGGAAGAAATAATCCACGACCTCTTGGCGTTCTTGGATCGGTTTTACATCCTTTAGCGGGAATAGTATCCACCGGCGAAGCATACGAGAGCCCATCGGCGAGATCGTCTTATCGATCACGTCCAACAAGCTTGTTCCCTCATCGTTCATCGTACCCACCAGTTCCAAGCTGCGTACCGTAAACTTATCCAAGCGGACGTATCGATCCTCCTCGATACGGGATAAAGCGGTGATATGGGAAATATGCGTGTGCTGGGTCTGGTCCAGATAATACAGAATCGCCCCGGAAGCGATAATACCTAATTTCAGATGTTGTACGCCAAAACCCTTCAGGTTCTTCGTCTCGAAATGCTTCAACAGGCGATCCTCGGCAGCCGAGGTCGTAAAGATCCAGTCATCCAGCTCAAAGATAAAGAAACGAGGACCGAAAGCCTCCTCGAAACGTTTCTTGTTTCCTCGTTCGATCAAGACTTCCTTCGGGGAAAAGTTATTGAGTAATTTGTCGATATAGTCTATAGAACCCTCCGCCGTCATAAACTCGCCGGTAGAGATATCCAAGAAAGAGATACCACATACCTCCTTGGCGAAATGGATAGAGGCCAAGAAATTATTCTCTTTATGATTCAGTATATTATCATTGATGGAAACACCGGGAGTCACCAATTCCGTAATACCCCGCTTCACCAGTTTCTTCGTCAACTTAGGGTCTTCCAGCTGGTCGCAAATAGCCACACGCTTTCCGGCCCGCACCAACTTCGGCAGATAAGAATCCAAGGCATGGTGAGGGAAACCGGCCATCTCGATCGTTTGCCCCGGTCCGTTCGCTTTTTTCGTCTGTACGATACCCAGTATTTCCGCGCCAATCACGGCGTCCTCGCCATACATCTCGTAAAAGTCTCCAACCCGGAATAAAAGGATAGCGTCCGGATGTTTCGCTTTTATATCGAAATACTGCTTCATCAAAGGGGTTTCCACAACTTTTGCCACGATAGTAATCTTTTAAATGCGTTTACAATTTATCCGCACAAAGGTACTATTTTTTTTCTATCCGTTTACTTTCTTATAATCCGCTAGAAAAGTAGCCAGCCCACTATCCGTTAACGGGTGTTTCAATAAGCCTTTAATGGCGGACAAAGGACAAGTAGCCACATCCGCCCCGGCCTCCACGCATTGGATGATATGCTGGGTGCTACGGATAGAAGCCGCCAATACTTGGGTATCATAATCGTAATAATCATACATTTCCACGATCTTACGTACCAGCTCTATCCCGTCGCTGGCGATATCATCCAAACGCCCGACGAACGGCGATACATACGTAGCCCCGGCCTTAGCCGCCAATAACGCCTGACCGACAGAGAAAACCAGCGTACAATTCGTACGGATGCCTTTTCTGGTGAAATATTTTATCGCTTTAATCCCCGCTTCGATACAAGGTACTTTAACGACTATATTAGGATGTAAAGCTGCCAACTCCTCCCCTTCTTTTATCATGCCCTCTAAGTCGGTAGCGATTACCTCGGCGCTTACATCCCCGCCCACGATCTCGCAAATTTCCAAATAGTGTTTCCGTTGATTTTCCACCCCCCGGATTCCCTCTTTCGCCATTAAGGACGGATTAGTCGTCACGCCATCCAATACTCCCAATTCATTCGCTTCCCGGATTTGATCCAGATTCGCCGTGTCAATAAAAAACTTCATAGCTTTACACTTTAATGTTACGTATTTATATAACCCTTCTGATTCGCTATTAGTTCTAAATCAACCGCCTCAATCGCCTACTAATTCGATATACAAGTCGTTAAGCCATTTGCGGAGATGTAAGACGGCGTATCTTTTCCGGGACAGAAGCGTATTCACCGGAACATCCGTCGCCTCGGAGATCTCCTTAAAAGAAAAGCCTTCCAGCTCGGTCAACTCAAAAACCGTACGCTGCTCATCCGGCAACTCCGCTAAAGCGTTCTCTAACTCCTCCCATACCAAGGAACGGATAAAATCCATCTCAGGGGACTGATCCTCATCCATCAGCCACTCAGAAATCTCATTCATAAACCTTCCTTCCGAATCTTCCCCTTGCTTATAGGGCATTGGCTCCTCCGTATGCTTCCTGCTACGATCTATGATCTGGTTCCTCGCCACGGAATAAAGCCAAGCAGATACTTGCCCTATCACGGTACCCTCCGAGTCTGTTTTCAACAGTTGGTAAAAAACATTTTGTAAGATATCCTCGCAATCCTCTTTGGAGGGGACTCGTTTAGAGATAAAACTCTTTAGCTGAGATTGGTATTTCCTGAATATATCCGATATAGGTATATTTTCAGTCTGCCGTGTCATTCTTTCTCCTCATTAAAGCCATTCATCCATCTACGAATAAAGGCTTTTTTCTCCTCCAGAGATACATGTCCCATCCGCTCATGAAAACGCCTATGCTCTTTCCGCCAATTCACATTCCGGTTACCCATGAAACCGAAGTGATGCCAAGGTCCCCCAAACAATAGGCGTGTCAATACCATCAAGCCTGCCGCCTGCCAGTAATTGATAGTCGTCCAGCCCGTGATAGACGGGATCAAGGCATTCCACAACAACATAACCACTGCTACGATCGCCGCGAAGACAGCGATAAATATAACGACGTGCGTTATTTTTCTCCATGCGTTCATATTACTTATCTGATTTTTTATTCGTTTTTACTTTGTGGTCACTAACTCAATCGCCTTAGCAGGACATATATGGACACATTTCCCGCATCCTACGCAGTTTTCCAGATATTCCACGGAAGCCAGCAGGCAGTGTCCGTTATCGATCATCTTCAACACATCGCGCCTACATCTATCAACGCAACTTCCACATCCTGTACAATCATATGAGGCTATCTCCAAAGAGAGTACCTCCTTCTTTTTATGCCAAAACATC
>ENA-UEOT01000732-UEOT01000732.1-human-gut-metagenome-genome-assembly--contig:-NODE-732-length-10737-cov-3.531144_pt1 | contig 10737 bp, 13 predicted proteins | sample MGYA00242889_ERZ507894 | MGnify/ENA primary metagenome ERZ507894 (study PRJEB26167, sample SAMN06115419) | human gut metagenome | host: Homo sapiens | place: China:Anhui | collected 2015-03-06 | study... | reverse complement strand
GACATTTCAAAAATTTTTTGAGAAATGGCGAAAAAAGCGGGGCAGCACACGCCGCCCCGCCGATCCCATACGGTTATTCCATCGCCCGCATTTGTTCGATCAGGGATTGCTTTTTCTGTCTGCGGATTGTCCATACAGACAAGATCAGTTCCATTCCGAACAATACCAGAATGAACAGTCCCATTTCCAAAACCGGGAATTTGTAAGGCACTACATTTCCGGCAAAAGCTCCTATACTCATTTTTCTGCAAGCAAAGATGGAAGCCGGAAGCCCAACGATCAGCGTCGCCAATGTTGCAAAGAGCGCATAGCACAGCCCCTCACAGATGTTCATTTTACATAGCTGTTTTTGTGTTAGGCCGATAGAACGCAGAATACTGTTTTCCTGCTTTCGGGCTATCTGGTTAGAGAGTGTCGTATTGATAAGGTTGATAACGCCAAAGAGAAATACCAACCATGAAAGTATCTCCATACTGCCAAACGCAAAAGAATTTGTCATTTCTTCATATTCAATCACTGTATTGATTTCATCTAAGGCAATATTACTATGGCTGGCAACAATATTTTTCAATTCAGCTCCCACATAGTCCGTTTTTTTAGCGTCATTTACAATGCTCCATGAATAGTCAAAAGAGGTGATTTCCGGGTGCAGTTCGTGGAACAACGCTTCTGGTGCAAAAAGAGTTGCCCCATCTAAGTGCATCCTGCCATGTCCTGAATATACCTTTGCAGGAGCGTATAACCCCGATATGGTAACAGAAACGGATGGCTGTTCTTCTCCCAAAGAAATCTCAACCGTTGAACCAACACCCATATCCTCATTCTGCTTTAGCACATTATAGTCAATTACAATACTACGGGAATCTGTTGGCATGGTTCCCTCTGTCAGAGCCGCTTCAACTGCCGCATAATTCTGGTCGGTCAGCATATCGCACATACCACCAGCTTGATGAATCTCTGTTTTATAAGTTGCATGGAGAGATTGCCTGCTTGGAATTATATCTGTAACGCCATCAATAGATAAGATTTTCTGCTTTAATTCCTCATTCAATGGATTTCCCGCTGCCATAACTTTTTCGCTTGCCACTTCGGAATGCAAATAAATTTTATAGTCGTCGTCTGTGACAAACTGTCTTGCAAGCGCCTCTGGAGAACGCAGCAAAACAATGGAGGATACCACAAGCAGAATAATTCCGCCCAAACTCAATGAGGCTACAATAGCAACGGTCTTTTTTCGGTCACGCTTAAAATTCGCAATTCCCATTGAAACAGGATTGAGCTTGATATTCTTTTTCCGGCTGCGGATATTCTTTTGCGCTGGGGTAAAACGGACGGCTTCAATCGGGGAAATCCCTGCCGCAATTTTTACCGGCTTACGGATGGAAACAGATACCATGATCCAACTGCTTATGAGTGTCAAAATAACCGTTGCCACATAGGAAACAGCGTTAAAACCCTTAGAAAACAGGAGAAAACCGCCACATATGCCCAACACTGTACCAATCACAATCCCGATACTGCCGAGTTTGCGTCCCTCCCGCTTTACAATCCGCTTGATTTGCTTTGGCGTTGCACCAATCGTCCGAAGCTGCCCGTAGCTCTGGATTTTGTCATTGATGGAGATACGGAAGATACTCTGGATCACAATATAGCCGCCGATCAGAACAACGGCAATCACGCCAGCCATTAGTGCAAAATCAAAGGATTTAGAGGCATAAGCAAAATACTTGCTGTTCATTTTTGGCATGGAAAGCTGATATTCCTCTGCAATCTCCCTGCAATAAGAGGTCATCAGTTCTTCGTCCAACTTGACGCTGTTTTTGAAATGAGCATAGGCGCGATAGCCAGCCGGGTCAAATCCTTTCCATTCTGTCAGGGCAGCGTTGGAAAGAATGATAGCGCAGGTATTCGCTTCTTTTTCATTTACGCTGTCCATAATGCCGGTAACGACATAATCACCATGAAAGCTCTCGGTGTCTAAGGTCACAGTGTCCCCAATCTTGGCATTGTTTCCATAGGTGGAAAGAAAGTATTCGCTTACGACAACTTCATTTGCTTTTTCAGGAACCCGGCCCTCTAACAGATTCATTTGCGCCTTGGCAATCTCCATCATTTGCGCGTCGCAATACACATAGGACGCATGATAGCCCTGTTCCGAAAGTTCCTCACCCAGCATATAGTAGCCGCCCACGCGCTCAAACTCCGGCACTCCTTTCAGGGTTTCAATGTCGTTTTCCTCTACGCCCATCCAAACCGCCTCATAAGTATCGACAACCTGATTGCGCTGCATTTGTGTCAGGGAAGTAGACACAATTCCCGTAAAGCAGATCAGAAACGCCGCCAGCGCAACAGCGATCACCACCATCAGATTCCGGCGCTTCTCGCTTTGCAAACTTTTCTTTGCCAGCTTCTTTGTAATAGCGCTGGTATCATTTTCAAAAGGCCATGTCATAGCCTGCCACCTCCTTATTCCACAATCTTTCCGTCCTCAATGCGGACAATCCGATCTGCAAGGCGGGCAATATCGTTGTTGTGGGTAATCATCACGACAGTTTGTCGGAACTCCGCACTGGTACGCTTGATAAGCCCCAGCACCTCGGCGCTGGTCTTACTGTCAAGGTTGCCGGTCGGCTCGTCGGCCAGCACAATAGCCGGTTTGGTAATCAAGGCGCGGGCAATCGCCACACGCTGCTGCTGTCCGCCGGAAAGATTGTTCGGCATATTTTTCAGTTTATCTTCCAGCCCCAGCAGGTGAACGATCTCGTCCAAAAACTTCTGATCCACCGTGTCCCCGTCCAGCTCCACCGGCAGGACGATGTTCTCATACACATTCAGGATAGGAACAAGGTTATAGTTCTGGAAGATAAAGCCGATGTTGCGGCGGCGGAAGATGGTAAGCTGTTCGTCGTTCATTTTCGACAGTTCTTTGTCCCGGACAATCACATTGCCGGAAGTAGGGGTGTCCAGCCCGCCCATCATGTGAAGCAGGGTGGACTTGCCGCTGCCGGAGGTTCCCACAACGGCCACAAACTCGCCGTCCTCCACGGAGAAGTTCACACCGTCAAGGGCGCGGGTAATGTTCGGCTCTGTGCCGTAATACTTTTTCAGGTCGATAGTCTGTAAAATGCTCATAAAATTCAATCCTTTCTTTGTTTGTTGTAAATGTGGAACGCTGCTGCGCCGGTGGCCGCCAACTGCACCAGAATCAGCACAGCGAACAGGCCGAAGCTCTCATAGTAGAACAGTTCATCCCAAAATAGCAGAACATCACAGAGAGCAGTCAAGGCAACCGTCCAGCGGATGTGCCGGGCCAGCCATTGCCGGAACACCAGCACAATGGCAACGGGCGGGACGATCAGCAGCGCCAGATTCAAAATCAATGTCGGGGTCAGTTCCATTGCGTCGCCTCCTCACTTTTGTTGATAAGGGTATTGTAAAACCCAAATGTCCGCGAAATGTTACAGCGGCCAAAAAAATTCATTGAAAATCGGGGTGAAATGTTACAACGCTCGGACATTTCAAAAAAATTTACGGCGGGCAGCCGGAAATGGCCGTCCGCCGCGTTCTATTTTGTAGGGAGCATAATAGAAAATTCCGAACCCTTGCCCGGCTCCGAAACCACTTTGATATAGCCGCCCTGTCGCGTTACGATCTCGCGAGCCAGATACAGGCCAATGCCCACGCCCTGCTGTTCGTGTACTTCTTCCTCACGATAGAAGCGCCGGAAGATGGCGGCCTGATTGCTTTCGGAAATGCCCTTGCCGGTGTCGGTCACTTTGATCTCCACATACATTTCCCACAGCACCACCGACACAGCGATTTTCCCGCCTGCCGGGGTGTACTTCACCGCATTGTCCAGCAGGTTAAAGAGGGCTTCGGATGTCCACTTGCTGTCATGGGAAAAGGTCAAATCCTCCGGGCAGTCCACGGACACGGCGATTTCCTTTTTCTCCGCTGCATACACGATCCCACTCATGGCCTGCGCCACGGTATCAAAGAGGCGACCCGGTTTCTTGTCCAACTGGATCACGCCTGTTTCCAGACGGGAGGTTTTCACAAGGGCCTGAAAGAGAAAGTCCAGCTTATCCGTCTGGCTGCGGATTCCCCGGATAAAGTCGGTGCGCTCCACCTCGGTCATGGGCTTTTCCAGCAGGGTGTCCGTCGCCATTTTCAGATTGCTTACCGGCGTTTTCACCTGATGGGAAATATCCGATACAAGGGTCTGTAACTCCTGCCGTTCCTCGTCCACCCGGCGGCGGTTCTCCTGCATGATCTGGTAAAGCCTTGCCAGCCGGTGTCCGATTCTGGCAAGCTGGGTTTCGCTGTCCTCTGGCCGCTGGGGTGCTTCATTTCCGGCGATCATGTGGTCTAAGGTCTGGCACAGGTCAGCGGTAAACTGCGACAGCCGCTTTCCAAACGCCTGCGTCAGTACAAAAATCCCCACAAGGGCGCACAGCAGCAGCGCCCCGCCCGTCAGCAGCACCGCCGTCTGTTTTGTCACAAAAAACAGGGCTATGGTGATCCCGGACATGGAGAGGACAAGCCCTATTGCCACCCGGCCAAACAGCCGCTTTACCGAGAGGTTTTGAAACTTCATTTTGCCTCGCCTCCCGTCCATTGATAGCCCATGCCGTAAACGGTCTTGATGTAGGGCGCGCCGCCGTCGGCTTCAATCTTGCTGCGAATCCGGCTGATGGAGGTTGTCAGGGTGTGTTCGTCTACAAACCTCTCGTCTATATCCCACAGCTTTTCCAAAAGCTGCCCACGGGTCAGCACTTGCCGGGGATTTTTACGAAACAGGTTCAGCATTTTGTACTCCATCGGGGATAGGGTCAGGGGCTTGCCGTTTAGGGAAGCCGTCTGCTCCGAGAAGTCCAGAAACAGCCGCCCGTCGTCGTAAATGTCCTTGGCCGGTTTGTGGTGTTCCAGCATGGCAAACATGGCTTTGATTTTCCGCTGCAAGGCCCCGATCACAAAGGGCTTTGTGATGTAGTCCACCGCGCCCACCTCATAGCCCCGTATCTGGTCGCTCTCCTGATCGTTGGCGGTCAGGAAAATTATGATGGTGTCCGGGTGCTGGGGCTTTATTAGCCTGCACAGTTCAAAACCGTTGCCGTCCGGCAGGTTGACGTCCAGCAGAACTAAATCAAACTCCCGTTGGCGGATGGCATCGGCTGCGGTTCTGGCGTTTAGGGCAGAAGTCACGCCATAGCCATCTGCGGTCAGGTTATAAGTCAACATCTTATTCAAAAAACTGTCGTCCTCGACAATTAAAATCTGCTTCATATCCTCACTTCCTTTGCTTTTTGCAGATAGTATAACAGGCAAATGTCCGCGAAATGTTACAGCGGACGGATTTTTTCAAAAAATCTATCAGCAAAATATAGCTCTATTAAAAAGCAGCACCAAAGAAGATATTTTCATATTCCTCCCGGTGCTGTTTATATATTATTTCAGCTCATCCTTATTATCTTCTTGTTTCTTTTTATCCCGATATTTCCGTATGAGTTTATTACGGATGGGAACGCCAACACCAATCAAAAGCACAACTGCCAAAATTGTGAAATCCATACAATCACCTCACATTTCTTTGTTCTTCATAATCCGAATGGACAAGAAGATTGAAACCGCATACATCACGACAATAGCAAAAACCACAAGCAAAATAAGAAGTATCGTAGACGATTCAACGACTGAAATAATTGAGTTCCCGATAGCTGGCATTTTAGAGAGAAGAAGTAAAGTCACCAAAAAACCGGCCACTGGAATATACATAAATACCCGTCCTTTGATTGAACCGTACTTGTAATATCCCGGAATCTGGAACACAGTATAGAGTGCAAATAAGAATACTCCTGCAATAGCGGCGGTCACAATGTCAAATGCGCCAACTGTTTCACCCAGCACTTTCAAGACAAGCGGCTGTGCAATCAAAGAAATAATCAGGGAAAGAAGCCCCATTGCAAGGACGAAAACATAGCGTCCGATCACAAGCTCGCTTTTACGAACAGGTAAAATACCAAACAGACGATCCATACTGTTTTTTTCTGTGATGGAAAAGGTATATCCCGTCGTCATGGCAATAAAGCACATAGCAAATGATACCCCTGTCAGCAAAGAACGATTGATTGCGGCAAACACAATCGGCAGAAGCAGGGTAAAGCAAATCGTCTTAAAATATGGTTTTACCAATGCAATATCTAATTTTGTAGATTTCAAAATATTACTCATAATCGTCACCTTTCTTGCTTGTAAACACTACAATCTCATCAATGGTGGCAGGCTCAACGGTCAGGTTGGAGAAATCGTTAATATCTTCGGTTTTCATCAGAGCCTCAAATCCCGTAGGGAATGTACGAATACCATCCGCCTTATTTTTCAGATCATCGGACAGTTCCTCAATTCCACCTTTTACAATGCGGAACATATCTACAAAATCATCTTTGCTGCCAGTAAAGTACAGCTCGCCATAGCTGATGTAGGTAATATAATCGGCTGCACGCTCCAAATCGCCTGTGATATGGGTGGAGAACAAAACACTATGCTCGCCATCTTCAATATACTCTGAAAGAATTTTCAAAAGTTCATCTCTGGAAACCGGATCAAGTCCACTGGTCGGCTCGTCGAGGATCAGCAGTTTGGCGTCGTATGAAAACGCACAGGCAAGCATTAACTTCATCTGCATACCTTTGGAAAGTTCTTTTACCTTTTTGGTTGGTGCAATGTGAAATTTCCGTAACATATCCGCAAATTTCTGGCTGTCCCAATTTGGATAAAATACCGAAATGGATTTTTCAACCTGCGACACTTTCCAATCATCACTGAAATAATTTGTATCGAAAACAACGCCCAGCTCTGATTTTATTTTTTGTTATTATGCGATATTATCCAGCCCCATCACTTTGACTGTGCCGCCGGTGCGCTTGAGCATATTCAAAATCAGTTTGATTGTCGTTGTTTTGCCAGAACCATTCGGGCCGATCAAGCCCATAATATATCCCTTTGGCAAAGTAAAGCTGATATTGTGAAGCTGAAAAGAATCAAAAGATTTTGAAAGATTCGTTACCTCTAAATAATTAGTCATCTGTTTTTACCTCCGTTAAAATGTCCAAAAGGCGATGTAATTCCTCTGTGGATAGATTTGCCATTCTTGCAGCTTTTATTGCTTCGGTAAGATTGTTTTCTACTTTGCAAATAAGCTGCTCCTTAATCAGTTCTGAACCAGATCCCATTACGAAACATCCGCGCCCCTGCACATTTTTAACAAAGCCCTCTTGCTCTAATTCTGTGTATGCCTTTGTCACTGTTAAGACGCTGATCTTTAAGTCTTTGGCAAGTGTTCTAAGGGAGGGCAAAGTTTCTTCGGCTTGAAGTTCGCCCGATAAAATAGCCGCCTTGATCTGCTGTTTAATCTGCTCGTATATGGGGACGCCAGATACATTTGAAATAATCAGTTTCATTGCTGCATCCTCCGTGTGTTTTAACTGTTATGCTGTTGTGTATAACAGTATAACACATGGAACTTCAAAAAGCAACATAGTTTAAGAAAAGTTCTTAATAGCAAAATAGACCATCAAGGTCACAGATGAAAGTATTCTATATTTTCAAAATCAGCATAATCAGGCCTATTAACCGGCATAATAAGGTTATTCCGAAAAGTAAAACGGAACGATAGAATATACTTGAGGTGAATGATTATGCCGATTGATGATTTGACCGCTTTAGGGCAAAAAATGCGGGAAGCCCGAAAGAAAAAAGACCTGACACAGCAAGAGCTTTCTGATCTGAGCCATGTATCTGTCAAGCAGATTGCCAACGTCGAAAAGGGAAAGATGAATCCGTCTTACTTGATTTTGAAGGCATTGGCAAAGGTGCTTCCGCTCTCTCTGGACACTCTGATCAATCCAGATGTTTCTCCAGAAGATGAGGGCGCCAATCAGACGAAGATGCTTTATTGCAGCTGTCCGTCAGAAATGCGTGACACCCTGCTGCATCACACCCAAGAAACGGTGAAGAAACTGACAGAGTTGTCCGAGAAATTTGAAACGAATTGAGCCAGTGAGTGAAATTTAACGATTCTCTCACTGGTTCTTTTCATTTTCGGAGAAAAGAGGCAAGCAATGCCTGTGTTAATACACACAGGCCCGCAGAGAAGAAAATCCCTCCGTGATTTTCCTCTCCGCTTGCTTGTTGAGGGCAGCGCCCCCAAGCCCCTTTGAACACAGAATTTCATTCTGTGGCTGCGCGTTCTGCGAACGCTTTTGACCAGGACCAGCTTACCGCTGGCCGTGGTCTTTTTCTTTTTCAACATCCTGTTCTACCTCCATTTTCAGCACTCGATCTACATTTGCCTTTGCCGTTAAAAGCTCCCGCATTTCCTCACGGGAGCGCCGATACTCGGAATAAGTCTTTTTCTTTTCTTCCAGCAATTTTGCGTACTCTGTCTGTAACTCTTTGACCTTTGGCAGCTTCTTGACGCCCATCTCATCAAAGGCATTCTTAGCAGCCTGGTGGAGCAGAATTTCTTCCTCATGTTCCTCCCGGAATTTCTTAGAGTAACCCGCCTTGCGGTATGCCACATAGACCTCACGGGTCTTGGCATAATTTACGATGTGAGTACGCAGAACAGCAATCTCTGCCATGCGCTTTTCAGCCGCTTTGATCTGCGCCGAAAGTTCATTGTGATGTGCCGTGGCAGCCGCAGCCTTTTCTTCCAAAACCGCATACTCCAGCAGATTGTTCTCTGACAGGTAATTCATGGTCTGCGCCATTTGTTTCAGATTAAAAACTTTAGCCCATCGAGCATAGCCAGCACCTTTTCCAGCCTGCAATTTTGCCTGAATGTCCACCAGCAGATTGATCTTCGGCGGCTCTGCCTGTGTGACTGTTTTCTTTCGCGGGGTATGTGCTTTCTTCCCTAAGAGAACTGCCCGCAAATCTTCCAATCCATATCCTTCGCCCAGACTGTCCATGCGGGCGGCTTTCTCCCAACCAGAGAGTTTCAGTCGATACGATTTTCCGCGCTTTGAGACTTCGCAACCATACTCCTGCAACAGCTTCAGCAGTTCTTCAAAGTCAGCAGGACTTTGTGATAATGCGTTGTCAATCGCCACACGAAGCAGCTCTCGGTGAGAGGGCTTTGCCTGATCGCCCAGCCATTTGTTATAGCTCTTTCCGTGAGGTTTCGGATTCTCTACAATGGACAGTTCATTCTCAATACAGATGGTGTCACTTAGCCGGCGAACCGCCTTGGTGCTGCCCCAAAAGTTTCGGAATTTCCGGTCATATTCTGAGCTGACCGATGACCAGATAATGTGATTATGAATGTGCGACTTGTCTATGTGAGTGCAGACCACAAAGGCATGATTGCCTTTAGTAAAACGCCTTGCAAATTCTACGCCCAGCCGGTTCGCTTCTTCCGGGGAGATCTCTCCGGGACGGAAGGACTGGCGCACATGATAGGCAATCACATCATCTGTACCACGCACTCGTCCGGTAGCGGCAATGTATTGCCTCTTTGCCAGAAGAAACTCTGCATCCGCAGTCCGGCTGTCACACGCATAGCCGGTAATGAGCCTGCCGTTATCTGTTTTCTTTGGATTGGCCACATAGTCGATGATGTCACTGATCGCCCGACTTTCTGTGCGGCCTTTGCCGACATGAAGCGGCATGATTCTTGTAGTTGCCATAATGCTTCCTCCTCTCCAAACACAAAAGCTGCCACCCAACGAATCTTTATCGTCGAAGTGACAGCTTTCTGTCATTATACACACCTTTGAAATGGTGCTTTTATGTTCTTTTACTATTCAAAAATTCAACCAGCTCATAGACTGTCGTTACCGGATTACTGTCTCGGCAGATCACAGCAACCTGATCTCTGGTTAATCTCTCCACTCGTTCTTTTGCGTACTGAATAGCTTCTGGCTGGTGTTCCTGCAATTCTTCAAAAACATCCACACTTTTTCCGTAATTTTCCAAATATCCTTTGTTTTTCAAGATGTCAATTATCGTAGCGGAATCTTTCAAATATCCATTCCGTTTTTCAAAATGGAGCAGATACCAATATTCAAATGCCGGATTGGAATATGCGATTTTGTACCCATGCTTCTCCGAATAGGAAATTGCAGCTTGAAGCTCTGAGTCTTTATTATCATCACAGTCAAATACACACCAAAGCTGATCTCCGTCTTTCGGATAATAATCTGCTTGAGAGATCAGAGATTTTGCGTGTTTCACCAAATGTTCCGCCGCTTTATGTTTTGATGGAATTGGAATAATATCCACCAGGCAGTTTCGTGAACGAAAATGTTTGAAATAAAGTGTCTCTGTTTCTTTTCCTTCGCAGATGATATAAACAATCGGTTTACGCTTCCGCCGCTTAACTTTGTTCGGATCATACTCTTTTCGCATCTTGCTCATCAGGCGTCACCTCCGATAAAAGGGATTGCACCAAATCGTCCCTGAAGATAACCCTTACGCACATTTTCTCCTTTTCTTGGAGAGAAAGATGCCAACGAGTAAAGCTCTGTTGCACAAGTCTCATCGTTTTTTTCAGCAAACCAAATCTGATCTCTACGGAAGAAATTCAAGTCAAGCAGCATTGCATCGTGTGTTGTAAAAATCAGCTGCGCTCCCTTTGTATTGACAGCCTTATCCTGCACCATTTCCATATACTTCAATACATAAATCAATTTTTCAAAACCTGTCTCGAATTCTTCCTCACTCTTATCAAAGAAA
>ENA-UEOT01000726-UEOT01000726.1-human-gut-metagenome-genome-assembly--contig:-NODE-726-length-10794-cov-3.882990_pt1 | contig 10794 bp, 9 predicted proteins | sample MGYA00242889_ERZ507894 | MGnify/ENA primary metagenome ERZ507894 (study PRJEB26167, sample SAMN06115419) | human gut metagenome | host: Homo sapiens | place: China:Anhui | collected 2015-03-06 | study... | reverse complement strand
GGTATGCCATGGTATCCCTTCTGCTGATGTGATCTTAAAAGATGGTGATATCATTAATGTAGACGTTTCTACTATTTATAAAGGATACTACTCCGACTCTTCCAGAATGTTCTGTATCGGTGAAGTCTCCCCTGAAAAGAAGCGTCTGGTAGAGGTAACCAAACAGGCGATCGAAGAAGGTTTAAAACAGGTACGGCCATGGGGACACTTAGGTGATATGGGTCAGGCCATCAACGACTATGCTACTGCAAACGGTTATACCGTTGTCCGGGAGATCGGCGGTCACGGCGTAGGCCTGGAATTCCATGAAGATCCATGGGTAAGTTTTGTTTCTAAAAAAGGAACAGAGATGCTTATGGTTCCGGGTATGATCTTTACCATCGAGCCGATGGTTAACATGGGCGGTGTGGAGATTTTCATTGACGAAGAGAACGACTGGGAAGTATACACCGAGGATGGAATGCCATCTGCACAGTGGGAGATCATGGTTCTTGTCACTGAGGATGGCCATGAAGTACTTAGCTGGTAAAGGTTCACGTATGCCATACATCTTTGATGTATGCGTGTAATATGGGGGAGTACAGATGAAAAAGGATTGTCTGACAACATTTTCAAAGGTCGACTTTAATACCTTTGAGCCGGAAGAGGATAAAATACGAATTGAGGATATTGCACATGCCCTGTCGATGATGACGCGGGCAAACGGGCATTTCCCACAGTTTTTTTCTGTAGGTCAGCACTGCATCCAGTGCTGCCATGAGGCAACTGCGAGAAACTATCTGCCACAGACGGCACTTGCCTGTCTGCTTCACGATGGAAGTGAAGCTTATCTGGCGGACATTACCCGCCCGGTCAAGAAAAACATGACGATGTATCTGCAGATCGAAGAACAGCTGCAGCATATGATCTACACTAAATTTCTGGGATATGTGCCGGAGGGGGAAGAGGCAGAACTGATTACGAACATTGATGACAGCTGCCTGTATTATGAGTTCCTTCATTTTATGGATGAAAAAATGTATTCGGTGGAGCCGGTTATGGTGAGCACACCGAGCTATGAATTTCAGCCGATGGCTGATGTGGAGAAAGAGTTTCTTTCATTGTTTGAGGAACTGAAAGAGAAAATCAGGGAAGAGGAATCCAAGAAATGAATAAAAAGGAAGTCCTGGAGTTAAAGAGAAGATTCAAGAAAGAGGCGGCAACGTTTACGCGCGTGTGTGGCTGTTACGTTGACGGAAATCACAATAAAGTCTGTAAGTTTGGAAATACATTTCTGAATCTGGAAGAAGATGAATTTTACAAATATCTGGAAATTGCAAATAAGGCATTGTCCGGAACCATCGGAAATAACCTTCTGGAATTGAAGTTTCCGATTGAGGAAGAGGAAGTGGGCGGTCGTCAGCATATTCTGATGGCACTGCGCGCATCGAAGCTGGAGGATGAAAATCTGCTGGATACCTTTTATGATCTGGTAATCGACACGTATGATCATGCCGGAAATTATCTGATCGTGCTGTTTCACGATGCATACGATGTGATGAGCCGGACGAGTGACAATAACAATCTCGATGAGTCCGAGGAAGTGTACGAATATCTGATCTGTGCGATCTGTCCGGTCGATCTGTCAAAGCCGGGGCTTGGCTTTCTCGAGGAGGAGCACCGGATCGGGCCGCGCGTGCGCGACTGGGTGGTAGGAGCCGTGGACACTGCATTTTTATTCCCGGCATTCAATGACCGCAGTACGGATATCCATTCGACATTGTTTTACACGAAAAATACCAAGGAGCCACATTCTGAATTTATGGCAAACGGATTGGGTTGCGGCATTGAGCGCACTGCAACCGAGCAGAAGATGGCATTCCATTCCATCGTCCGCAACGTGCTTGGCGCAGAGGATGAGCACACGGATGATGTGCTTTTGGATCTGCAGCAGAATTTAAGTGATATGATCGATGAATATGCCGAGACACACGACGATGACGAAGATGTTTTCCTGCTCGATAAGGAAGTGGTCACAAAGCTTCTCGCAGACAGTGAGATCAGTGAGGAAAAGGCTGCAAAGATCGAAAAGTCTGTGGATGAGGCATTTGGCGAGAAACCGCCTGCAGCCGAGAATGTGATCGACTCCAAGGCGCTTGTGCAGAACGAACTGCGTGTGGAAAAAATGGCACTTGAGGATCAGGTCGGCACACTGACCGTGCAGCTTAATGAAAAGGATGAGGCGCTTGCGGAGCGCACGTCCCAGCTCATTGAAAAGCAGGAAGAGATCGACAATTATATCGCTGAGACAAAGACGTATGATGTGGTACTGCGCGTGAAGCCGGAGAAGGCATCGCAGATCAAGTCGCAGGTGATCAACGGGCAGAAATGTCTGGTGATCCCGATGGGCGAGGATGAGCACGCCACGATCAACGGGGTGAATACGACCGTGTAAGATTCGTGACTTCTCCCCCTTTCTGTGCTATCATAAATCTATTGGATTATGATACATGGAAAGGGGCTTTTTTTATGGGTAGAAAAAATCCCGCAAAAAATATAAATATCGGTCTGCTGGCGCATGTCGATGCCGGAAAGACCACACTGTCGGAGGCACTGTTATATGCCACCGGGCAGATCCGTGCGCTGGGGCGTGTGGATCATCAGGATGCATTTCTGGATACGGATGCGCAGGAGCGGGCGCGTGGAATTACGATTTTTTCCAAGCAGGCGCGGCTTCGGCTGCAAATGACGAATGAAAGTTCGCATAGCGAACAGACAATAGGTCTGACAATTCTGGATACGCCGGGGCATGTGGATTTTTCCGCGGAGATGGAGCGCACGTTACAGGTGCTCGATTATGCAATCCTTGTTATCAGCGGAACCGATGGCGTGCAGGGACACACGCGGACACTCTGGCGGCTCCTGCGGCACTATAACATTCCGACCTTTTTATTTGTCAACAAGATGGATCTGCCGGGGGCGGACAAGGAAGTCGTGCAGCAGCAGTTAAAAACCGAACTGTCCGATGGATGTGTGGATTTTACACAGGACAGCGGAGAAGCATTTTTCGAGGAAGCTGCGATGGGAAGCGAAGCACTTCTGGATGAGTATATGGATCAGGGCAGCATTGCAGAGGAGCATCTGGCGCATGCGGTGGCAAAGCGCGAACTGTTTCCGTGCTACTATGGCTCGGCGCTCAAAGTGGAGGGTGTGAAAGAACTGCTTGCAGGCTTTGCAAAATACCACAGGGCACCGGAGTATGAAGACGAATTTTCTGCCCGTGTATACAAGATCGGCAGAGATGCAAAAGGAGCGCGGCTGACCTATCTGAAAGTGACCGGAGGCACGCTGCATGTCAAAGACCGGATTTCCTATGATGGTCTGGAGGAAAAAGTTGACCAGATCCGTCTGTATTCCGGAGAAAAATTTGAGACCGCGGAGGCGGTGGAGGCCGGGGAAGTCTGTGCGGTGACCGGACTTACTACAACCGTACCGGGACAGGGACTCGGCGCGCAGCAGGAGAGCAGTGTGCCGGTACTCGAGCCGGTGCTTAACTACCGGATTTATCTGCCGGATGAAGTGAATGCCGTGGAGATGATGGAAAAATTAAAGCAGCTTGAGGAGGAAGATCCACAGCTTCATATCCTCTGGAATGAGCAACTGCAGGAAATCCATGCGCAGATGATGGGGCAGGTGCAGATCGAAGTTCTGACGCAGTTGATCAAAGAGCGCTTTGGTGTTGTGGTTGTCTTTGGACAGGGCAACATTGTATATAAGGAGACGATCGCAAAGCCGGTGGAGGGTGTGGGACATTTTGAGCCACTGCGCCACTATGCGGAAGTGCATCTGCTGCTGGAGCCGGGCGAACCGGGCAGCGGAATCGAGGTGGCGAGCGTGTGCAGTGAGGATGTGCTCGACCTCAACTGGCAGCGGCTGATCGCAACACATATTATGGAGAGGGAACATCCGGGCGTACTGACCGGATCAGCACTCACCGATGTAAAAATCACGATTTTAAGCGGACGCGCCCATATCAAACACACCGAGGGCGGTGATTTCCGGCAGGCAACTTACCGCGCGATCCGGCAGGGGTTAAAGAGCACGGAAAGCGTACTGCTGGAACCGGTATACGCGTTTACGCTTGAAGTACCGCAGGAGATGGTTGGCCGTGCCATGACCGACTTAAAGCAGCGTGCAGGCAAGTTTGATTCGCCGGAATTTGGCACCGGAAACGGCATGGACTACGCCGTGCTGCAGGGCACAGTTCCGGTCGCAACGATGCAGGATTACAGCAGTGAGGTACATGCATATACCCGCGGACTCGGGCATCTGACACTGGAACTTTCCGGTTATGATGTCTGTCACAACAGTGAGGAAGTGATCGCGGGAATTGGGTATGACAGTGAAGCGGATACGGCAAATCCGACCGGATCGGTATTCTGTGCGCACGGTGCCGGATTTATCGTGCCGTGGGATCAGGTGGATGATTATATGCATCTGCCGCGGCAGTTTGTGCCGGAGGAGGAAACCCAGACACCTGCGGACGGGCGCAGTTATGAGACCAACGGGCAGAGTTTTGGCCCGGTGCACCGGCAGCAGTCGTCCGGTAAGACCGGCTGGGAGCTGGATCAGGAGCTGCAGCAGATTTATGCCCGCGAGTTTGGCATGAGCCGCGAGGATGTGGAAGATCAGGAGCGGCGTAAGTGGCTCAAAAAGAAATCCGACGCACCGAAGCCAAATGTGGTAAAATATGACAAAAAGGGCAATCCGATCTATCCGGCGAAGGGACCGCAGGAAGAATATCTGATTGTGGACGGTTACAATATTATTTTTGCATGGAAAGACTTAAACGAACTTTCCCGTGTCAATATTGATTCCGCAAGGGACAGGCTTTTGGATATTTTGAGTAATTATCAGGGATACAAGAGCTGTCCGGTGCTGGTGGTGTTTGATGCCTATAAGCGCAAGGAACATCCGGGTGCCAAAAGCAAATATCACAATCTGGATGTGGTCTACACGAAAACCGATGAGACCGCGGATGCATTTATCGAGCGCACCGTGCATGAGATCGGGCACAAGTACCGTGTCACGGTTGCGACAAATGACGGGCTGGAGCAGCTTACGGTCATGAGTCAGGGGGCGCTTCGCATGTCGGCGGACAATCTCCGGGAGGAGATCGAGCGGCTGAGCCGGCTGGAGTATGAAAATTATCTGGCAAGTCAGAAGCGATAACTTGAAAAACAGGAGATATAAAAGGTTGAAAAGTCTTGAAGTTTAATAAAGACACCTGATTATATGAGGAGGAAAATAAAATGTTCGTAGCAGAAGATATGTATCAATTAGGAAGCCAGCGTTCGGCAATCCGTGAATTATTTGAGTATGGCAAGCAGCGCGCAGCAGTTGTGGGAGCGGAAAATGTCTATGATTTTTCCCTCGGAAACCCGACCGTACCGGCACCGGACTGCGTCAATGAGACCATCCGTGACCTGACACACAAACTCGATTCCATTACCTTACACGGATATACTTCTGCACAGGGAGATATCGAGACGAGACAGGCAATCGCAGATTACCTGAACAAGACGTATGAGACTGCGTTTTCGGCAGACAATTTTTACCTGACCATGGGAGCTGCCGCATCTTTGTCCGTATGTTTCCGTGCACTTACCACTTCACCGGAAGATGAGTTCATCACGATCGCACCGTTTTTCCCGGAGTATCGTGTGTTTGTGGAAGCCAACGGAGCGAAACTTGTTGTGGTACCGCCTCACACCAGCGATTTCCAGATTGATTTTGATGCCCTGGAAAAAGCCATCAGCGCACACACCAAAGGAGTGATCATCAACTCCCCGAATAACCCGTCCGGAGCTGTTTATTCGAAAGAGACGATCCGGAAACTTGCCGCACTTCTGACAAAGAAATCCGAAGAAAACGGCACACCGATCTTTATTCTTGCGGATGAACCGTACCGTGAGATCGCATATGATGGCGTGGAAGTACCGTATGTGACAAAATATTATGCAAACACACTGGTATGCTATTCCTACAGCAAATCCCTGTCACTGCCGGGCGAGCGTATCGGCTATGTGATCGTTCCGGATGAAGTGACCGAGAGTAAGACGGTCTATGCGGCAATTGCAGGAGCCGGGCGTGCGCTGGGTTATGTCTGTGCACCGAGCATGTTCCAGAAAGTGATTGCAGCCTGTGTCGGCAACACTGGGGATATTGAATTATATAAGAAAAACCGCGATCTGCTCTACGATGGCCTGACAAGGATCGGCTATGAATGTTTTAAGCCACAGGGCGCTTTTTACATGTTTGTGAAAGCATTGGAGCCGGATGCAGATGCATTCTGCGAGCGTGCCAGGGATCAGGATCTTCTGATTGTATCCGCGACCGGATTCGGCTGTCCGGGGTATGCGCGTGTGTCCTACTGTGTCGATTACGATATGATTGAGCGGTCGTTTTCTGCATTTGAAAAATTGTATCAGAGTTATCGTTAGGGGAAATTATGTCAGACAGTAAACGAAGAGAACACATCTGTTTCACCGGATATGTGCAGGGGGTAGGGTTTCGCTACCGTCTGTCGCATCTGGCCCAGTACTATGGTGTGACCGGATGGGTAAGAAATGAATATGATGGATCGGTCAGTGCCGAATTACAGGGGCTTGCCGGAGAGATTGATCAGATAATCCAGCAGCTGAAACAGGACAGATATATTGATATTACCGGGATGGATCGGCAAAACATACCACCGGATGAACAGGAAAATGGCTTTCATATCCGGTATTAGCGGAGTGAAAAGGGATGGAGAAATGAAAAAGAATATGATGGTATTTTGGATATGTTTACTGCTTGCAATCCTGAGCATGATTTATGCGGTAATGGTTCATGCGACCGGTTCCGGCACCGCTTTTTCCTTATATGGATTGGTATCGGGATCGTGGTGTTTCTGTTTGGAATTTCCGTGTACATGGAAGTGTGGAAAAAGGTGCCGCATCCGATAAAAATCTTTGCAGGAATGATTGTCTGTATCGGATTGCTTGTGTTTTGTATCGTAGAGGGCTGTGTGATCAGCCAGATGCACGCGGATGGACGAGGGGGGCTCGACTATATTATCGTACTTGGCGCACAGGTGAGAAAGGATGGTCCGAGTCCGGTTCTTAAATATCGTCTGGATAAGGCTGTGGAATATCTGAATGAAAACCCGGACACGGTCTGCATTGTTTCCGGAGGACAGGGAAGCAACGAGCCGTGGTCTGAAGCAGAGGGAATGGCACAGTATCTGCAGGAAAAAGGCATTGATACTGCGCGGATTTTGACAGAGGATCAATCGCAGACAACCGGGCAGAATATCACGAACAGTAAAAAGCTGATGAAAGAGGGTGCATCCGTTGGCATTGTGACCAACAATTTTCATGTATTCCGCGCCTTACAGATTGCAAAAAAGTACGGACTTTCCGATGTCTGTGGAATTGCGGCGGATTCCACACCAAAATATCTGCCGAACAATATGCTGCGGGAATTTTTTGCAGAGATGAAGTGGCTGTTATAGAGAAAAATGGGGAACACCCTGCACAAAGCAGAGGTGTTCCCTGTTTTTTCATAACAATAAACCATAAATGACGGCATTTTAAAATCGTTCATGTCGAAATAACTGTAATTCGCGCAATTAACAGCAGAACTTTTTTAAAATGTGGTACTATATTCCCAAAGTGAATGCACATCAGACCAGATGTGCCAGATCGTCTGAAAAATGGACACAACGGAGGAAATGCTTATGAAAAAAATGACAGCTTTTGTGATGGCACTGGCATTGGTATGTACCAATGTTCCGGCTAATCTGCATGTACAGACAGGAACAGAGACCGTATACGCGGCACAGGAGACAGCGATCAATTCAGAGCAGGATCTGATCGCCATGCAGAATAACCCGAAGGGAAAAAGTGTGGAAAAAAGATTACAGGATGCAGCAATACCGGAAATATCTCAGTGACAAATAAAGGCGGTAAAAAATCAACGACAAGGGCAACGATAGCCGGTGTGTTCCGTTCGTCAGCGAAAGCAGCCAGCCGCTGCTATAACACGGGAAATATTTCCTATAAAGGTGCCTGTACGGATTACTCGCTTGATAAAGCGATCAGGGTTGAGGGCGTTGGCACCGGAAATGGAACAAGTGAATGCTATAATACTGGAAAAATTACAGTTAAGCTGACAAGCGGAACGGCTTGTGTGGGTGGTGTAAGCTATGCCGGAACAAAACTTAAAAATTGTTATAATACCGGAGCGGTAAGCCTGACCGGAAATGGTCTGGTCGGTGGTATCGCGGCAGAGTTCTATTCTGGTTACAGCAATTATAATACCGGTAAAATCTCAGGAAAAGGCAAAACGCTTTACAAAGGTGAGATTGCCGGAAATGCCGGATACAGCTACTTGGACGGTGTGACGGTCTATGATAATTATTATACCGGTTCCGGCAAAAAAAGCGGATCGGAGAGCACATCCTGGAAACCATATCAGTCCAAAGCCAAAAAAGTATCTTCGATCACATTCGGAAACTGCTCGAAGCTTTCTTCCAAATACTGGACATACTCAAACAAACATAAAAGGCTGATCTTAAAGAACAACAAAGAAGCATAGGAGGAATGTATATGAAAGCAAAGAAAAAAATAATCCTGCAAATAGGAAAAAATTTGTGCAGTCTGGCACTGGTACTTATTATGATGATCTGCATCCTACCGCAGATGACCGTAAAAGCAGACAATGTGGGTACGACAGAGGAAAAACTCGAGGAAGACTGGGGGGCAATGAGTTCAGCAGCCGGCAAAATGAATATGACCAATACAACAACCAAAGCACAGGTCATGAAAGTAATTACTGCTGCAGCAAAAAACGGAACCAAAGCAGAATGGAAATCGTTCCGCAAAGTAGATGCAACTTATGAAAGCAAGGGAGGTGTTACCGCCTATCTGAATCTGTCACTGGATGGAAAGACAAGGGAACTTTATATCAATGAAGTGATTCCGACATTGGGAAACAACCGGCCGGAAAAAGGAATTGCCGTTTCTGAGGATGAATGGAACATTTTGCGGTTGACCAATATTGAGCGTGCAAAGGAAGGGAAAAAACTTCTTACCATGCCGGCAGCATTGCAAAAAGCAACCGCAGTCCGTGCAAAGGAAAATGTCAACAATACACAGCCAGCACATACCAGACCTAATGGAACCAGCTACAAGACTGCCGTTCCGTCTTCCTTTAAGACTACCGGACTCGGCGAGAATATGTACAAATGTACAAAAACGGTTACGGCACAGCTTGCGATGCGTGGATGGATGAACAGTGCCAGTCATAAGGCAAACATTTTACGGGAAAATTATCAGTATCTGGGCGTTGGAACTTATGAGACAGAGGCGGTGCAGATCTTTGCATCTTCCAATAAGAAGATCAAGTCCTACACAACAAGCACCGGAAAGACAACTTTTGCAGATGAGGAGGCAATGGCTGGCGAATATCTGATCTGTACGGATCAGGCAGGTGTGAAATCGTATCTGCCACTTGATACAACCTATATGAAAAAAGTAAAGGGCGGCTATACGATCAATCTGAATGCGACAAAGACCGTGAAGATCAAGATTAAAAATGCATCTTCCACATCCTCGTACACCGATGTGGATGCTGCCGATGCCAAGGCAGTTGCATGGGTGGTAAAAAACAAGATCATGGAGCCTACCAGCAAGAACGAATTTTATTCCAAGGCAATCTGCACCAAGGGTGATGTATTTAACGCTTTGTACAAGGCAAACGGATCTCCGACACCGAAAGCATTAAATCATTTCCCGGATGTCAAGAGCACGGACAGTTACTATAAAGCTGCATTGTGGGCAGTGGATAAGGGACTGATTGAGTATGGAATCTTTGAAGGAAAATATGCTTACCAGCGTGGCTATGCACTGTATTATGTATGGCAGAGCATCGGTGCACCGAAAGCATCCCAGAAATCAACATTTACGGACTACAAGGACTGGGTATTTTATGCGGATGCGGTAGCATGGGCCGAGTCCAAGGGCATCATCAAAGACAATGGTGATCATAAATTCAGACCGGACGATGCTGTTACGCGCGTGGAACTTGCAAAATTTATCTACTATGCATATAAATAATTTTAAAGTAAATGCACGAAAAAGGAGGACTGGTTATGGTCAAACAATTTAAGGAAACACAAATGGAAGGAAGAAGGTTACTGCATTTGGGGATAGCAGCATGTATGCTTATGCTGGTCATGGTAATCTGTCATGCAGAGCCTGTTTTTGCAAAGAACTTCGAAATGGATCTGGATGCAAATAAGGTAACTTACACACTTACAGAAGCAAAAAGTGGCAGTGTAATATTTGGTGAAGCAAATACTACCGGATACATTTATATCGGACAGAAACCGGATACATTTGTTGTAAAAAATGACACGGATAAAGTTATCCGGGTAGGTATGTATGTGACTACGGAAAGCCCGGTTACACTAACCTGGTTTGCTGATTTTGGACCGGCACTAATGAGTCAGACGATCAATCGGAGTGAATCAGCCGTTATTACAGGACAGACCGCAAAGCCTGGCGAAGAGGTATCCGTACAGTATGGCTATATAAAAGAAGAAAACAAGAATGTGAAAACGCTGCCACGCCTTAAGGTTAGAGCAAAAATCACCGTTACGGATGAACCGGTGTATAAAACAGTCGTAAAAAAAGAGCCGAAGATTGAAGTGACGAAGATGTCTGCGGATCAGGCTGGCATTCAGGTGGATGTCAATAATGGCGGTGCAGG
>ENA-UEOT01000718-UEOT01000718.1-human-gut-metagenome-genome-assembly--contig:-NODE-718-length-10878-cov-4.936858_pt1 | contig 10878 bp, 9 predicted proteins | sample MGYA00242889_ERZ507894 | MGnify/ENA primary metagenome ERZ507894 (study PRJEB26167, sample SAMN06115419) | human gut metagenome | host: Homo sapiens | place: China:Anhui | collected 2015-03-06 | study... | reverse complement strand
GGATTGTAGGTTTGATATGTATCGTATTTATCGTGAAAAGAACTATTGACTTTGTGAAAGACAAAAAATGGTAAAATTCAAGTTTGCCACACACACATCGGGTCAACTTGTCCCGAACTTTTACAGCTAAATATCCGCCGCCTTCACAGCGGCACACCGAGCAGGAAATCTGAAAAAGGTCTCCTGCTTTTTTTCTGCCCAAAATGAGGTGGTAAAACGCCACCCCATCCACCAATTACCGAAAGGAGGGACACGAAATGCCCTGTCCACACAACGAAATCACGATTGTTCAGCGCAGCCAGCGGCAGTCTGCGGTTGCCGCCGCTGCTTACCAGAGTGGCGAAAAACTGTTCTGTGAATATGACCAGCAAGTGAAGCACTACCCGGAAAAGCGTGGTATCGTCCACAATGAAATCCTGCTCCCGGCAAATGCCCCGCCGGAGTATGCAGACCGCAATACTTTGTGGAACGCCGCCGAAGCGGTGGAGAAACAATGGAACTCCCAGCTTGCAAGGCGGTGGGTGCTTACCATCCCCAGAGAGATACCACCCGACCTGTATGCTGTCCTTGTCCGGGAGTTTTGTGAACAGCAGTTTGTTTCAAAAGGGATGATTGTTGACTTTGCCATCCATGACCCCCACCCGCCGGGACACAACCCCCACGCCCATGTCCTGCTGACCATGCGGGCAATGGACGAACATGGGAAATGGCTTTCCAAGAGCCGCAAGGTTTATGACCTTGACGAAAACGGGGAACGGATAAAGCTGCCATCCGGCAGGTGGAAAAGCCACAAGGAGGATACGGTTGACTGGAACGACCAGAAATATTGTGAAATCTGGCGGCATGAATGGGAAGTCATCCAGAACCGCTATCTGGAAGCCAATGACCGCCCGGAGCGTGTGGACTTGCGTTCCTATGCCAGACAGGGGCTTGATATAGTCCCTACTGTCCATGAGGGGGCTGCTGTCCGGCAGATGGAAAAGCGTGGTATCCAGACGAATATCGGCAACCTGAACCGGGAAATCAGAGCCGCCAACCGCCTGATGAAGTCCATCCGGCAGCTTATCCAAAACCTCAAAGGCTGGATTACCGAGCTGGGAGAAAAACGGAAAGAGCTGCTTGCACAAAAAGCGGCGGAGGAAGCGACACTTCTTCCCAATCTGCTGATGAAGTACATGGAGATACGAAAGGAAGAACGGAAGGACTGGACGAGGGCTGGACAGAACCGGGGGACTTCACAGGACTTAAAGGCAGTCAGCGAAGCCCTGTCCTATCTCCGGCAAAAGGGGCTTTCCACTGTGGAGGACTTAGAAGCATTTCTGGAATCTTCCGGGAAATCAGCCGCAGATTACCGCAATCAGATGAAGCCAAAGGAAGCCCGAAGCAAAGTGATTGACGGGATTCTTGCCAGCCGGACAGACTGCAAGGAATGTAAGCCTGTCTATGAGAAGTACCAGAAGATATTTTTTAAGAAAACAAAGGAGAAATTCAAACAGGAACACCCGGAGGTTGCCCGGTATGCGAAAGCCGCCACCCACCTTGCCAAGCACCCAGATGATAAGGACAGTACCCAAAAGGAGCTGCAAGAGGAGCAGGAAACGCTTCTGGAAGAAATCGCAGAGCTGAAAGTACCACTGACCGAGGTACAGGAGGATTTGAAGAAGCTGCGGGACATCCGCTACTGGGTACGGAAAGCCACCCCCGGCACAGAAGAAAGCAAAGAGCCGCCCAAGAAACAGCCCATCAAAGAAGTCTTGCAGGATAAGGCAGACGAGAAAAAAGCACAAAGAACTGTCCCGGCACAGACGAAACACAAACAACAGGATATGGAACTTTAACAGGCACTTGCCATTTTCAATCAGAGAATGTCAGGTGCTTTTCTTATTTTCAAGGAGGGATAGATTTGAATGTATTTGAAGCTGTGAAGCAGTCCGTCACAACAAGACAGGCTGCGGAGCATTATGGAATCCATGTAGGTCGGAACGGGATGGCTTGCTGCCCGTTCCATAACGATAAGACCCCAAGCATGAAGCTGGATCAGCGTTACCACTGCTTCGGCTGCGGTGCGGATGGGGATGTGATTGATTTTACCGCCGCCCTGTATGGGCTGGGAAAGAAAGAAGCCGCCGTACAACTGGCACAGGACTTTGGGCTTTCCTATGAGGACTGGAAGCCGCCGGGAAAGGCAAAAAAGCCCAAGCCCCGGCAGAAATCCCTGGAGGAACAGTTTCAGGAGGCAAAGAACCGATGTTTCCGTATTCTTGCCGATTATCTTCACTTGCTTATGGCATGGAGAACGGATTACGCCCCGCACTCCTCGGAGGAAGCCTTTCATCCCCGGTTTGTGGAAGCCTTACAGAAGCAAGACCAAGTAGAATATCTGCTGGATGTGCTTCTGTTCGGGGAAACAGAGGAAAAAGCGGCTTTGATTACGGACTACGGAAAGGATGTGATACAGCTTGAACAGCGAATGGCAGAGCTTGCAGCCGCAGACGCAGCAAGAACTAAAAAACACCATGAACGCCATGCAGCCGCCCCAGAGCATTGAGGAAATCAAGGCGGGGCTGGAAACTACCGAGAAAGGCGGTGTCCGTCAGAGCATACGGAACTGCCTGACCGTATTCCAGCGTGACCCGCTGCTTTCCGGGGCTATCGCATACAACATCCTGACTGACCGCAAGGACATCATAAAGCCCATTGGCTTCCACAGAGAAAGCACCGCCTTAAATGATACGGATATGAAGTATCTGCTTCTCTATCTGGAAGAAACCTATGGGCTTACCAATGAGAAAAAGATTGATAACGCCATCGGGATTGTGGCGAATGAAAACAAGTACCATCCCATCCGGGACTATCTCAATACCCTTGTGTGGGACGGGACAGAGCGAATCCGTTTCTGCCTGCGGCACTTTCTGGGGGCTGACGCAGACGATTACACCTATGAAGCGTTGAAGCTGTTCCTGCTGGGTGCAATCTCACGAGCCTTTCAGCCGGGGTGCAAGTTTGAAATCATGCTCTGTCTGGTAGGCGGTCAGGGGGCTGGCAAGTCCACCTTCTTCCGTCTGCTGGCAGTCCGGGACGAGTGGTTCTCCGATGATTTGCGGAAGCTGGACGATGACAATGTGTACCGCAAGCTGCAAGGTCACTGGATTATCGAAATGTCGGAAATGATGGCAACCGCCAACGCCAAGAGCATTGAGGAAATCAAGTCGTTTTTAAGCCGGCAGAAAGAGGTTTACAAGATACCCTATGAAACCCACCCGGCAGACCGCCCCCGTCAGTGCGTGTTTGGCGGCACTTCCAATGCCCTTGACTTCCTGCCCCTTGACCGTTCCGGCAACCGCCGCTTTATCCCCGTCATGGTGTACCCGGAGCAAGCCGAGGTTCACATTTTGGAGGACGAAGCTGCTTCCAGAGCCTATATCGAGCAGATGTGGGCAGAAGCGATGGAGATTTACCGAAGCGGCAGGTTCAAGCTGGCTTTCAGCCCCGCCATGCAGCGGTATCTCAAAGAACACCAGCGGGATTTTATGCCGGAGGACACCAAAGCCGGAATGATACAGGCGTATCTTGATAAGTACACCGGGAGCATGGTCTGTTCCAAGCAGCTCTACAAGGAAGCCTTGAACCATGCCTTTGACGAGCCGAAGCAATGGGAAATCCGGGAAATCAACGAGATTATGAACCAGTGCATTTCTGGCTGGCGGTACTTCCCGAACCCAAGAATGTTTTCCGAATATGGCAGACAAAAGGGCTGGGAGCGTGAAAACCCGGCAACGGACTCCGGCAACCCGTCTGAAAAAACGATGGACGGTTTTGTGGAGGTCACAGAACAGATGGAGCTTCCATTCTGAAAATGACAGCCCGTTGCACCCCCTGTTGCTATCCCGTTGCCGAGCCGGTTGCCGGGGAAAATCCCTTATTTCCGGGCTTTTCTCCCTTATAACAACCAAAACAACAGAAAAATAAAAGAAAAGTATAAATAGTAACCATCGCCAGATTGAGATTGTTTGCAAGGTCTTTTGAAGCCCGTTGCCGGACTTCGTTGCCGACACCCTCTGTCTGGCTATTTTCATGTATGGAGGATAACTGCCTATGGCAAAAAACAAAACAGAGATTCATGTTACAACGGTGTTTGACGGGGAGCTGGACGCAACCGATGTGTTCGTCAGCCTGATTTCCCAGAAATACGGTAAGACAAATACGAAAGAATATCTTGCTAAAAGGAAAGATATGAGCTATAATGAAGATGAGGTTCAAAAGAGCCAGATACCGTCTGGATTGTGTGGGTAAATGGCTATGATGAACGAAATGGAATACAGAACAATCGGTTCGGCACTTGCCGGGGGCTATCGTGCGGCGGTCTATTGCAGGCTGTCAAAGGACGATGACCTGCAAGGCGAAAGTGCCAGTATCGCAAACCAGCGTGATATGCTGGAAAAATACTGCGAAAAGCAGGGATGGGAGGTTGTGGCAGTCTATCAGGACGATGGCTTCACAGGTCTTAATATGGAGCGTCCTGATTTACAGAGAATGTTGAGAGCCATTGAGCGCAGGCAAATCAACCTTGTCATCACGAAAGACCTCAGCCGACTGGGGCGTAACTATCTGCAAACCGGGCATTTGATTGAGGACTTTTTCCCAAGAAACGGTGTCCGCTATATCGCCATGAATGACGGTATCGACACCCTGCGGGATAACAACGATATTGCCCCGTTCAAGAATATCCTGAACGAGATGTACAGCAAGGATATTTCCAAGAAAGTCCATTCCTCTTATCTTCTGAAAGCGCAGAAAGGACAGTTTACCGGGTGTCTTGCCCCGTTTGGGTATCGGAAAGACCCGGAGGACAAAAACCATCTGCTCATTGACGAGGAAACCGCCCCGATTGTGCGGCTGATTTTCGGATATGCCCTAAACGGTCATGGTCCGAACTATATCCGCAGACGGCTGGAGGAAGAAAAAATCCCCTGCCCCACATGGTGGAACCGGGAACGGGGGCTTCGCAATACCCGCACCAAATGGGAAAAGAAAGACCCGGAAAACGGGCGGTATATGTGGGACTTCTCCGTTATCAAAGACCTTTTGATGAATCCCGTCTACACCGGGGCGATTGCTTCCCAGAAAAAAGACTACCGTTTCAAAATCGGCACGATTGGGGAAAAGAAGCCGGAGGACTGGATTGTGGTGGAGGGACAGCATGAACCGCTGATTGACCGCATGAGCTTTGACATTGTGCAGAACAAGCTGAAATCCCGCCAGCGTCCGGGGCAGACCAATGAAATCAGCCTGTTTGCCGGACTGATAAAATGCGGCGAGTGTGGGAAGTCGCTGACGATACGCTACACAAACGCAAAACATCCCCAGCGGATTTACTCCTGCAAGACCTACAATGCCTTTGGAAAGAACCACTGCACCCAGCACCGGATTGATTATGACACCCTTTACAGCCATGTGCTGCGGAAAATCCGGGAATGTGCCAGAGCTGCCCTGATGGACGGGGAAGCGGTTGCCGACCGCCTGACCAATACCTGTGAAGCCGAGCAGCGGGAACAGCGGGAAGCAATGGAACGCTCCCTTACAAGGGACGAGGAACGGATTGAGGTTCTGGACAAAATGGTCATGCGGCTTTATGAGGATATGATTGCAGGGCGTATCAGTGAGCAGAATTTCAACACCATGCTGGAAAAGACACAGACCGAGCAGACGGAGCTTAAAGCAAAAGTGTCCGAGGGCAGAAAGCGGCTGTCCGATGAAGTCCAGCTTGCCAATGACGCAAAACAATGGGTGGAAGCCATTCAGGAATACGCCAACATCACAGAGCTGGACGCAGCCACCCTTAACCGCTTAATCAAAGAAATCGTCGTGCATGAGCGCATTGACGAAGATAAAACAAGACACATTTCTATCGAAATTCATTTTAATCTCAAACCCATCCCGGAGGTGGAACAGGTCACTGCCTGACCTGTCCCGCCGGGACGGTTCTCTTAAAAACACCATATAGATTTTTTGTACGCCGCCGCCCGCCATCGAGCAGAGTTTTACACCTAATTGGGGATAAAACAGCTCATGGCGGGCGGCGGTGTCGTTCTGATCGGCCTTCAGCTTATCCCTCTGCTGTCCGGCCTGTTCAGCTAAGTGTCACCCGTTGTCCCTTTTCCAGAAAAGGAGCTGATGTATGGACTTTATCATCGACGCAATCGTTGAATGGCTGAAAGGTCTGCTCGTCGATGGTATCATGGGAAATCTGGACGGCCTTTTCGATAACGTCAATCAGAGCGTTGGCGAGATCGCCACACAGGTAGGCACGACCCCGGCGGACTGGAACGCCGGGGTCTTTTCCATGATACGACAGATCTCTGAAACTGCCATCCTGCCAATCGCCGGGGTCATCCTCACTTTTGTTATGACCTATGAACTGATACAGATGCTCATAGAACGCAACAACCTCCATGAAGTTGACACATGGATGTTTTTTAAGTGGGTGTTCAAAACCTTTGTGGCTGTGATGATCCTGACGAACACCTTCAATATCGTGCTGGCGGTCTTTGATGTGAGCCAGCATGTGATACAGCAGTCAGCGGGCATTATCCAGAACGGGACAGAGATCACGCCGGATGTGCTGGACAGTTTGCGGACAGAGCTTGAGGCGATGGAGTTAGGTCCTCTGTTCGGACTCTGGCTCCAGTCCTTCCTGATCCAGCTTACCATGATTGCCTTAAACATCGTGATTTTCGTCATCGTATATGGCCGTATGATTGAAATTTATTTACTCACAAGTTTAGCGCCTATCCCGTTTGCCACAGTCCCCAACAGGGAAACCGGACACATGGGGCAGAACTATTTCCGCTCCCTCTTTGCGGTGGGCTTTCAAGGTCTATTGATCTTAGTCTGTGTCGCCATCTATGCGGTGCTGATCCAGAGTATCACCACCGACGGCGACCCCATCGGGGCGATCTGGGGCTGTGTGGGATATACGGTGCTGCTGTGTTTTACCTTATTCAAAACAGGCAGTCTTGCAAAATCCATCTTCGGCTGCCATTAAGAGACTTCGGGCCATGCTGACCCGAAGCGGAAAGGAGGCGGTATGCCCCGGCGTTACAAACAGGGTGCGGACGGACAGCCGCACCCGGCTTTCTACGGAAAGCTCCCCGAAGAATTTTCTAAAGCAGACACCATGCGCTTTATGGTGGAAACCGATCTGAAACTGTCCGGGTGCGTATCGGCGGACACGCTGGCGGCACTCCGGGCGGAAGGCTATGACTACAAGGACGGGAACCTTGTTCCCGCCGGAAAGGAGGAAACCATGCAGGAAAAGGTTGCAAACACCACCCCGGCCGCACCGTTGAAGCTGGATGTAAGCGTGCGGGTCATCGAACCTGTGAAAAACCTCATGGGCTTTGCCAGCGTGAAATTCAATGACTGCTTTGTGGTGGAAAATCTGAAAATCGTACAGGGCAGCAAGGGGCTCTTTCTTGGGATGCCCAGCCAGCCAGACGGCAAAGGCGGCTACCGGGATATGGCCTACCCTGTCACAAAGGAGTTCCGGGAACAGCTCAACACCGCTGTTCTGCAAGCCTATGAGGCAAAGCTGGAACAGATGGCGGAGCGCGGCTCTGTGGGGCGTGCGTCCATCAGCGACCAACTCAAAGCCGGAAAAGCGGCTGCCGAACAGGCAAAGGCAGAACGGCCTCCGAAGGAAAAGCCCAGCCGCAGCGCAGAGCGTTGACCTCGGGCCATGCTGGCCCGAAGCAGAAAGGAGGCGGGAACCATGCCACGCAAACGGACGGGCTATGACGCGGCCTGCTATTACGACGGAAAACTGCTGGGCCGCTGTACCAAAGCGGACAGCGATGCCTATACCCTGTTGATGAACGCCTGCGGCGGGGAGGCCGCCCGTGTCCTGCGGGAATACGCCTACTTTTCCCCGGAACTTCGCGCCATATTGGAAAAGGCGGCGCTCATGCAGGCGGACCGGAGCCGGACGGGCGGAATGTTCCATGCGCCGAAAAGCTCCCCGTGGGGCGAGGTGCAGAATTGTGAAACCCTCTGTCCGGGGGTGTTTCTGGTATCTACCGCCAGCCACGGCGGAACGATGGTGGCAAACGAGGTAGCCGCCGTCCTCTCCCCAGCAGCGAAAAAGTGCGGCTTCAAGGATAAGGGCTATATCTGCTATGAGGAGGACGCGCAGGAAAGTGTGGTGCTCCGGGAACTGTTGGACAAAAAGCTGTGGAACATACCTGACCGCATTAAGGACAAAGGGCAGTTTGAAGAAAACCTCAACCAGTCCATCCGGCAGTATAATCCCGAATACTGGCGGGCAAGGCAGAGCGGACGTAAGGCCGCCGAAGCCGCCCGCAGTACAGCCCCGGCCAAAGAGGCCGCAAGATAACCTCGGGCCATGCTGGCCCGAAGCAATAAAGGAGGTGTACCAAAATGGCCTATGTGCCAGTACCAAAAGACCTTTCCAAAATCAAGACAAAGCTGGCCTTCAATCTGACGAAGCGCCAGCTTGTTTGTTTTTCCGGCGCAGCGGCGGTGGGGCTCCCGGCCTACCTGCTTTCCCGTGACAGTATCGGGAACAGCGCCGCCATGTTCCTGATGATCGGCCTCATGCTCCCGTTCTTCTTTCTGGCTATGTATGAACGAGACGGTCTGCCGCTGGAAAAAGTGCTGAAAAACATCATCCGCACCCGGTTCCTCTATCCCCGTGTGCGGCCTTACAAAACCGAAAACTTCTATGCGCTGCTTAGCGCCAGAAAGGAGGCGCAGCCGATTGCGAAACAGCAGAAGGGCCGGAAAGCCCGCAGGCAGAAAGCCTGAAAAGCAGGGCCTTACCGGCCTGTTCACGAAAGGAAAGAACATTCCCACCACCGCCCAGCAGACCCTCCCTTACCGGGAAATGTACCGGGATGGGGTGTGCCGGGTAACGGACCGCTATTACACCAAAACCATTGAATACGAGGACATCAACTACCAGCTCGCACAGTCCGAAGATCAGGCGGCCATCTTTGACGGGTGGAGCGCCTGCCTCAACTACTTTGACAGCAGCCTTCCGTTCCAGCTTTCCTTCCTCAACCACCGGAGCCGCCCGGGCAGCCGGTACAGCGTGAACATCCCCATGCAGGATGACGATTACAACAGCGTCCGGTGTGAGTATGTGGAAATGCTGGAAAACCAGATCGCCAAAAGCAACAACGGCATTGTCCGCACAAAGCTCCTGACCTTCGGCGTGAATGTGGACGACCTTTCCACCGCCAGGGCAAGGCTGGAACGTGTAGAGGCGGACATTTGCGGGAACTTCAAAAAGCTGGGCGTCAAATGCCGCTCCCTCTCGGGGCTGGAACGGCTGGAGCTCCTTCACGGGCAGCTCCACCCCGGCAGCGGCTCCCCCTTCCGGTTTTCATGGGATATGATCCCCAAAACCGGGCTTTCCACCAAAGACTTTATCGCCCCGGACAGCTTCGACTTCCGTTTCAGCCGTCTGTTCCGGGTGGGGACGACTTGGGGCGCCGCCTCCTACTTGCAGATTTTGGCCTCGGAGCTCTCGGACAAGCTGCTGGCGGAGCTTTTGGAAATGGATGCGGAAATGACCATCACCCTCCATATCCAGACCGTCGATCAGGCCGCCGCCGTAAAATCCATCAAGGCCAAAGTCTCCGATATTGACAAGATGAAGGTGGAGGAACAGAAGAAGGCCGCCCGGGCCGGGTACGACATGGACATACTCCCGCCCGACCTTGTGACGTACAGCAACGACGCAAAGACCCTTCTGGAAGATTTACAGAGCCGGAATGAAAGAATGTTCCTGCTGACCTTCCTTGTGGTAAACATGGCCCCGACCCGCCGGGAGCTGGACAATGACCTGTTCACGGTGTCGGGTATCGTCCAGAAATACAACTGCACCTTGAAGCGGCTGGACTTCCAGCAGGAGGACGGTTTTCTTTCCAGCCTTCCGCTGGGCCATAACGGCATTGAGATCAAGCGCGGCATGACGACCAGCTCCACGGCCATTTTCGTTCCCTTTATGACGCAGGAGCTCCGCATGGATGGCGAAGCTGTCTATTACGGGCTCAACGCACTTTCCCATAACGTCATCATGGCGAACCGGAAAAAGCTCAAAAACCCCAACGGCCTGTTCCTCGGCGTGCCTGGCTCCGGCAAATCCTTTGCCGCAAAGCGGGAGCTTGTGAATGTGTTCCTTGCCACAAAAGACCGCATTATCGTGGTGGACCCGATGGGCGAATATTCGCCCCTTATCAGGCGGCTGGGCGGACAGGTCATCGAGATCGCCCCGGACAGCCCCCACCACATCAACCCGATGGACATTGACCTGAGCTTTGACGAGGAAAACCCGATGGCGCTGAAAGCCGACTTTATCCTGTCGCTGATGGAGCTAATCGTCGGCGGCAAGGACGGCTTGCAGCCGGTGGAGCGTACCGTCATTGACCGCTGTGTGCGCCAGATGTACCGGGAACACTTGCAGGACCCGGAAACAAGCAAAATGCCGACCCTCCAAACCCTGTATGACCTGCTCTGTTCCCAGCCGGAGGGCGAGGCGGTGCGGCTGGCGACGGCTCTTGAAATCTATGTGTCCGGTTCCCTTAACGTGTTCAACCATGAAACCAACGTGGACTTAAACCGCCGTCTGGTATGCCTTGACTTAAAAAAGCTGGGGGCCGGGCTTCGGACGATTGCCATGCTCATTATGCAGGACTTGGTAAACTCGCAGGTGTCCATGAATTTCCTGCGCGGTATCGCTACATGGTGCTACTTCGACGAATTTCATGTGCTACTCCGTGACCGTCTGACGGCAAGCTATTGTGTGGCGATCTGGAAAATGCTGCGAAAAAAAGGGTGCGTTCCCAGTGCTTTAAC
>ENA-UEOT01000705-UEOT01000705.1-human-gut-metagenome-genome-assembly--contig:-NODE-705-length-11027-cov-458.559817_pt1 | contig 11027 bp, 9 predicted proteins | sample MGYA00242889_ERZ507894 | MGnify/ENA primary metagenome ERZ507894 (study PRJEB26167, sample SAMN06115419) | human gut metagenome | host: Homo sapiens | place: China:Anhui | collected 2015-03-06... | reverse complement strand
GCCAGCCGCAGCGCTCAGGCAGCCGTTATCAAGGCGATTAAGGAGGGTAAGACCAACGTTGACCTCAACGCCCCAACCACTCCGGATAATACGCCAGGCGGTTCTACCCCAGGCGGTTCAAACACCGGTCAGACCGGCAGCGATGGCCAAGGCTCTGAATCAAGCGGCGGCACTACTGGCAAGGACGATACTGGCGACGGCCTTGAATAGCCCAAGGAATCCGGTCATTAAGGTCATGGTCATTAAGGTCATTAAGGATTTCCAAAGAAAGTTAAAAGGGAAATGAGTAAAAAATCATCAGATTTTTGCTCGTTTCCCTTTTTTTTTATTACCTTTGCCATAAAAATAATATATAATAATATGATAACAGGAGAAATCAAAAACAAGATAGACCAGATATGGGACACATTCTTTGTGGCTGGCATTACAAACCCTATCACCGTGTTGGAACAGATGACCTACATCTTCTTTATGAAAATGCTCGATGACAAGCAGCTACAGGAAGAAGAAAACGCCCGCGACTGGGATAGCGAGGTGGAAAACCCTACCTTCCCCGAAGGACAACTGTGGATTAATCCAGACGCTACCACCGACGAGGAGAAGGCTGGAATCCCTTACGAAAGCCTGCGCTGGCACGTGTTCAAGAACCTGGGCGCTGACAATATGTTCAAGGTGGTAAGACAGCACGTGTTTGAATTCATCAAGCATATCGGCACAGGCGAAGAAAGCGCCTACAGCCGCTACATGAAGTCGGCTATCTTCCTCATTCCCAACGCCCGAACCCTTACCAAGGTGATAGATGGCGTGGATTCTCTCGACATGAACAACCGCGATGCGATGGGCGATGTATATGAATACATTCTCGGCAAGATGGCGGCAAGCGGCACCAACGGACAGTTTCGCACACCCCGACACATCATCCGAATGATTGTGGAGATGATGCAGCCTACTCCGAAAGATTACATCTGCGACCCAGCCATGGGGTCTGCCGGATTCCTCGTTGAGGCTGTTAAATATATTAAGGAGAACTATGAGACGGCTGCCTATGTAAGCGAGGATGTTCACCACATGAAAACCTCGATGATCAATGGCTACGATACTGACCAGACCATGCTGCGCATAGGAGCCATGAACCTGCTGCTGCACGACATTACTGCCCCGGAACTTGCCTGGCGCGATTCGCTCTCTGAGCAGAACGAAGACCAGAGCTGCTATTCGCTCATCATGGCGAACCCGCCGTTTGCCGGCAGTCTCGACAAGGGCAATGTGAACAAGAAGATTCTTGCCTACGCCAACACCAGCAAGACCGAGCTGCTGTTCCTGGCTCAGTTTGTCCGCTCTCTGGAGTTGGGCGGCCGCTGTGCCAGCATCGTGCCGGATAGTGTTCTCTTCAGAACCTCTAGGGACTACGTTGCCATTCGCAAGGAGATTGTTGACAACCAGCAGTTGTGCGCCGTCATTTCCATGCCGAGCGGCGTGTTCAAGCCATACGCCGGTGTTTCTACCGCTGTTCTCATATTCCGCAAGACCAACTGTGGCGGAACGGACAAGGTATGGTTTTATGATATGAAGGCAGATGGTTTCTCGCTGGATGACAAGCGTGCACCGATAGCCGACAATGACATTTCGGATGTGGTTAACCGCTATCTGCATCCTGAAGCTGAGGCTTCCCGCACCCGCAAGGATCAGAGTTTCTTCGTACCCGTAGAGGAAATCCGCCAGAACGATTACGACCTCTCTATTAATAAGTATAAGGAGATAGAGCGTGAGAAGGTGGAATACGAACCCGTAAAGGATATTCTCGTAAGACTGGAAGAGAATGAAGGGGAATTTCTGAAGGGGTATAGAGAATTGTGCAAGATGCTGGAGAAGGACGAGGATTTGGAGAAGGATATGGAGAAGAATTCGGAGGAGATGGTATGAGAAAGGGATGGGAATATAAATCTTTTGAAACTTGCATAAACAAGCTTCCTAAGGCAAAACAAGTAAAAACTAGTGAATATAGTAGTGGTACAAAGTATCCTATAATATCACAAGAAGATAAATTGATTTCTGGATATTATGATGATGAGTCTTATGTTTTCCACATAGACTCTCCAGTCGTAATATTTGGAGATCATACACGTGTACTTAAATATATAGATTTCGACTTCGTGGTTGGAGCAGATGGAGTAAAAATAATATCTCCTCAAAAAGATTTAAATGCAAAATTTTTACTATATTATCTTCAATGGTACAAAATACCAAATCTTGGATATTCAAGACATTATAAGTTATTAAGAGAAATTAAAATTCCTCTCCCACCCCTCTCTCTCCAGCGTCTCTTTGCCCAGCGCATAGAGCAAATCGAGCGAGAGAAATCGGAGGTTCAAAAGTCCATCCAGGATTTCGAAACCCTGCTGGCTTCCCGCATACAATACTGGTTCGAATAGAAGTTGAAGGCGGCTTTGTATATTGCCCGGTATTTGAAGGCTTTTGCCCACAAAAATATAACAATAACAATTAAAAATAAAACGACAATGAAGAATTTTGACTTTATCAAAGAGCTGGCAGAGGAGATTCCTGCCTTCCACCAGCTCCACGCATACTGCGATAAGGCAGAAATCTTTCAGAAGGCATTCCCCGAAGAGAGTGCCGCCAATGCACGCAAGGCACTGGAATGGCTCGTAAAAAACCATCTGGCGATGGCTAACGTTACCCTCTCCCCGCACGAAACCTTGAACAATATGCTCAAACGCCCACAGATAGATGCTTTCATCAACGAAGACTGGGAGTTTGAACAGAACATGCGCATGGTAAAGAAAATAGGCAACTATGCTGCTCATACCGGAGCCCAGCAGGTAAAGGCAAACGATGCTTTCATCTGTCTGAGAGCCCTCTTCTATGTGGCAACCGGTTTCCTCTACCGCTGGCAGGCAATCCGCAAAATGCTTGCCTTCGATGCTACGCTCATCCCGCAGGACTTTACCCAGATTCATGCATCAGACAATTCCGAGCCAACCGTATCCCCAGACCTCACAGACCATGTTTCTTCCGAGGCTATCAATCACCCGGAACCTCCAAAATCTCAGCCTTCAGAATCGCTTGAAAGCGAAGCCATTACCCGCCAATGCCTCATCGACTATATGCTGAACGAAGCCGGCTGGGAAATACTCCACGCAAAGGGCGACATACAGGGCGGCAAGGCTGGCATTGAAATCAAGATAGAAGGGATGGACAGGAAATTCCACTCTTCAGGCATCGGCTACGCCGACTATGTGCTCTTTAGCAAGGACAGCAAACCGCTGGCGGTGATAGAAGCCAAAAGCACCATCCACAGCCCGGAAACGGGACGCAAACAGGCCATCGAGTATGCAGATTGCCTGGAGAAGAAGTATGGCGTGCGCCCGGTAATTTATTACACCAACGGATACACTACAAAGGTGATAGACGGACTCGACTATCCGCCTAGAACCGTCATCTCCTTCCACAGTTACAACGACCTGGAATATCTGATTCAGAAACGGAGTCGCTCCCCTATTACCAACCTGGCGATAGACGATGAAATCACCAACCGCCCCTATCAGAAAACCGCCATCAAGAGTCTGGTGGAATGGCTCAACAGGAAGCATCGCCGTGGTCTGCTCGTGCTGGCCACCGGAACGGGCAAGACGCGCGTGAGTATCTCGCTCTGCAAGCTGCTCTACAACAACAGCAAATGGCTCAAGAATGTTCTGTTTCTTGCCGACCGCAAGGAACTGGTGAAGCAGGCGCACGAAAAATTCGAAGAGTTCCTGCCTAGCCAGTCGATGTCCTGCCTCTCGGAAGATGATAAGCCAGACACGAACGCCCGCATCGTGTTCTCAACCTATCAGACGATGATCAACTATATCAACACCGAACCCCTGGAATTCTCCATCGGCCATTTCGACCTCATCATCATCGACGAGGCCCACCGCAGCGTGTTCGGCAAATACGGCGCCATCTTCCAGTATTTCGATTCGCTGCTCATCGGTCTCACCGCCACCCCAAGAGCCGAGATAGACAAGAACACCTTCCAGCTGCTGGAACTGGAGAACGAGCCTAACTTTGAATACACCTATGAGGAGGCTATACGTGATGAATATCTGCGCCCCTACCGCCTGAAGAAATGCAACTCGAAGATGATCAACCGGGGCATAAAATACGACGATTTGAGTGCGGAGCAGCGTGAGCAGCTGGAAAAGGTATGGGAGTATGAGAAGGCTATGAAGGGCATTCCGAAGGAAAAGGAATATCATAGAGACATACAGGGCAACGAGATTTTCAACTATCTGATTAACGATGATACCATCGATAATGTATTGTCAGAATTAATGACAAACGGACTGAAGGTGCATAGTGGTGAGGACGTGGGCAAGACCATCATCTTTGCCTACAACCACAAGCATGCCGAGCGCATCGTGGAGCGCTTTAACCAGCTCTATCCCGAGCGTGGTGCTGACTACTGCCAGCTGATAGACAACCAGGTGAAGAACCATTCTGCCATCATCGCCGACTTCAAGATGGAAGCCAAGATGCCGCAGATAGCTGTATCGGTGGACATGCTCGACACTGGTATCGATGTGCCTGAGATTCTGAACCTTGTATTCTTCAAGATTATCAAGTCGAAGATTAAGTTTGAGCAGATGATAGGCAGAGGAACCCGTCTCTGCAAGGACCTTTTCGGTCCGGGCGAAGACAAGCAGGAATTCTACATCTTCGACTGGTGCGGCAATTTCGATTTCTTCTCGAAGCAGGGCGACGACATTCATCCATCCGACAGCAAATCGCTCACCGACCGGCTCTTCTGCCTGCGCCTGGATATTGCCAAGGAGCTGCAGAGCGCCGAGCATCAGGAGAAGGAATTTGACAAGCAGCTGCATGATGAGCTGAAGACCCTGCTCCATCAGCAGGTGGCAGCCATCGGCAAGGAGCGCAAGGAGGCTCGCCCATGGCTGAACATCATAGAGCCTTACAGGAATCAGGAGAAATGGACCTGCCTGTCGGAATTGGATGTATCGCGGCTTAAGAAGATTGGACATCTTATCAAAGTGGATAAGGACGACGAGGAAGCCAAGCGTTTCGACATCGTGATGCTCCACATCATGCTTTCGCTCATCGACACAACCAGGCGTGTGGGTCAATTCCGCAAGGTGGTAGTAAACATCGCCGCCATCCTGGAGAAGAAGGCCTCCATCCCGGCTGTGATGGAGCGCATCGACATCATCCGCAAGGTTCAGAAGCCTGTGTTCTGGGAAAATGAATCGCTGGATGCGCTGGAGCATGTGCGCAGGGAACTGAGAGGACTGGTTCATCTGCTGAAGGAGCAGCGTGGCGGCAAGAAGTTTATCATCGACATAGAAGACACCTACACCAAAGTGGAAGGTGTCGAGGATGAGGTAATCAAGACCAGCTACAAGCAGCGTGTAATCGACTATCTGGCAGAGAACAGCAACAACGATACACTGCGCAAGATTCAGCATTTCGAGCAGCTGACCTCTGCCGACATAGAGGAGCTGGAGCGCATCTTCTTTGAGGAGCTGGGCACCAAGGATGAGTATAACGAGCTTACCGAGGGTCATCCGTACAAGAACAATGTGGCTGCGTTTATCCGTGTAATCAACGGCATAGACCGCAAGAAGGCGCTTCAGATCTATCAGCAGTTCATAGAGGGTTACAACCTCACCTCAGAGCAGGAGCTTTATCTGAAGAACATCCTGGATTACATCAGCATGAACGGCGACATAGAAACCCGCAACTTCCTGGAGTATCCGCTGAAAGATCTGAAATGGCGCGAAACTTTCGGCGACACGTTTGTTAATCTCAAGGATTTCATCAAGCAGATGCACCGGGTGATTATTGCGTAAGGGGCAGAAATTGTCTATGGTAAAAGAAAGCGACCGCTCACCTCATGATTTCTGAGGAGAGCGGTCGTTTCCGGTCATGAAGGTCAAGGTCATTAAGGATTTCGGTTTTTCAAATTATCCCCCAATATCCCTCTATCTTATAAAATAAGGTTAAATCAAGTTCGCCCTGCAAACAAAATCCATCCATAAAATCACTTTTCTGAATATTTTTTGTATTTTTGCAGATATATTGCGCTAATATGGGAATTGAGCATGGCTTATCCTCCTAGATTACAGGCGCATAATGAATAATCAAAAATTAAGTAAATATGGACATGGCAAAATATATAGGTGAGACTACTGAATACGATAAGAAGCAGGAAGTGGAACGCCGTAAAGTGAAAAGTTGCCTGAAGAGCGTCAGCGCCTTTGCCAATGGCAGTGGCGGTTGCCTATTGTTTGGTATTGCCGATGACGATACTATCATAGGGTTGACCGATGCCAAGACTGATGCCGAATTTATCAGTCAGAAAATAAAGGAGCGCATTGATCCTATGCCGCAAATCGACTTGAGGATAGAGCGTGTAGAAGACAAGGAATTGCTCATTCTTCATGTGCATGGAGGCGAAGATACACCCTATTATTATATAGGCGACAGCGTTCTTGAAACCTTTGTGCGCATTGGCAACGAATCGGTTGTGGCTGATAGTACCGAACATAAGCGTCTGGTACTAAGAGGTCGCAACTCTTCATTCGATGCACGCCCAAGCGATGAAATGTTTGAAGATTATGCATTTTCTAAGCTTCGCAGCCGCTACTATGCCTGGAATGGGCTTAGTTTCGACAAAAAACATTACCGTTCGTTTGGCTTGGTTGACAATAAGGGAATACTTACCTATGCCGGTCTGTTGATGGCAGACGAATGTCCACTGCGCCAAAGCCGTGTATTCTGCACAAGATGGAACGGCAAGACAAAAGCTGGAGGAAGCATTGATGCACTCGACAGCGCAGAGATTACAGGCGGACTTGTAACTCTTCTCGAAGACACCATGTCCTTCATTCGTCGCAACAATCGTACACTTTGGTATAAAGAACCGATGCAGCGCATCGAGATTCCTCAATATATGGAACGTTGCGTGATGGAAGTTGTAGTGAATGCCCTGGCTCATCGCGACTATCTGATTCAAGGTAGCGAGGTGCATGTGGATATGTACGATGACCGTATGGTGATTTACTCTCCAGGCTCCATGCCGGAAGGAAGACTTATCCAGACGATGAACTTAGAAGATATTCCTTCTGTCAGACGCAATCCGGTTATCGCAGATATCTTTGCTCAGTTGGGTTATATGGAGCGTAAAGGTTCGGGCATGGGCAAAATCATCAATCCAATCAAAGCACTTCCCTACTTTGAGGAAAGGATGCTTCCAAGCTTCTTCTCCGACCGTGCCCAGTTTACTGTCACATTTCCCAATATGATTTTAGCATGGCAGGAATCTCATCCAAATATTGAGGTAAACTTTGTGGAAAATGAAGGTGATACTCAAGGTGATACTCAAGGTGATACTCAAGGTGATACTCAAGGTGATACTCAAGATGTCCCTCAAGGTGGCACTCAAGGAAAAGACTTAGATAAATGGATAGAATATCAAGTAGCTGTTTATCCTAAAATAACAACAGGTGAACTGGCTCAACTATCAGGGAAAAGCATTATAACCATCAAGCGTCGTATTGCAAAAATGCCTCATATTGTGTATGTTGGCAGTGGCTATAGTGGTCATTGGGAAGTAAGGAAAAAGGAATGAAACAAGAGTTTAAGCCAGCATCCATCCAATTTACTACATAAAGATACAGACAATACAATATAAGCATGAAGAAGATATTATTCCTACACGGATTCTTCGCCACGGGCAGCTGTCCGATGGCAAGAGCCTTGAAAGAGGCGTTTGAGGGGACGGCGGTGGTGCTGACTCCCGATCTCCCATTGCACCCAAAGGAGGCACTGAAGGAGATTCGCTCCATCATCGACCGGGAGCAGCCCGACTTGCTTCTGGGCAACAGCTGCGGCTCTTTCCTCGCCCAGATGCTGGCTCCGGTGGTGGGCATTCCTGCCCTGCTCGGCAATCCGTATTTCATGATGACGGAGTTTCTGAAGGAGCGCATCGGCGAACATGAATACAAGGCACCGAGAAGGGACGGTAATCAGCAGCTGGTGATTGACGAGGCGCTGATAGAAGAGTTTGCGGAGCTGGAAGCCGTGCAGTTTGACTATTGCAACCCCTATTATAAGAATCGTGTGTGGGGACTTTTTGGTGAGCAGGACACCCTGGCTCACTTCTCCCCTCTCTTCCTGCAGCACTACAACCAAGCCTTCCATTTCCCTGGCGGTCATACGCCTACTGAACAGGAGGTAAAGACCTGGTACGCTCCCCTTGCCCAGAAAATGCTGATGGAGTTTTCAGCAAAGGAAGAAAGATATTTCCAGCACTTCAAGGGCGGCAAATACAAGTTCATCCATTCTGCCTTCGACTCCGAAACTCAGGAGCGCATGGTGGTTTACCAGGCTCTCTATGGAGACCAACCCTATTGGGTAAGACCGGAAGATATGTTCTTCGGGAAAGTTACGAGGGACGGAAGAACTTTTAATCGTTTCACGGAGATAGACAGGTAATTATATAATAAGTGTTGCTATAATATTAGCAACGAGAAAATACGCTGAAAAATGGCAAAGAAATTTGAAATAAGAAATAGTACCGCTGAATTTCTTATCTTCATGGCTGAGGGTAAGGAGCAAGGCATTCAAGTGCTATATAAGAAAGAAACAATATGGGCAACACAAAAGGCAATGGCAACGCTTTTTGACTGCTCTGCTGACAACATAGGATTGCATCTGAAGAACATATTCGATGATAAGGAATTGGACAAGAATGCAACTACCGAGAAAATCTCGGTAGTTCAACAGGAAGGAACGAGAGAGGTACGACGCAACACTTTGTTCTACAATCTTGATGCTATCATTTCAGTAGGCTATCGCGTCAACTCCCGCCGAGCCACTCAGTTCCGCCAATGGTGCACTTATGTTCTCCGACAGTATGCTATCCGTGGCTATGTGATTGACAAGAAGCGTATGGAAAATGGCTCATTCATCGGCGTGGACTATTTCGAACAACTCTTGGAGGAGATCCGAGAGATTCGTCTATCGGAACGCAATTTCTATCAGAAACTGACCGACATCTACGCCACAGCCATAGACTACAACCGTGATGCTCCAACCACACGCGAGTTCTTCAAGAAGGTACAGAACAAGATGCATTATGCTGTTCATGGACATACTGCCGCAGAACTGATAGTGGATCGTGCTGATGCAGAAAAAGAGCACATGGGGCTCACTACATGGGCAAAGGCTCCTAATGGGAAAATCATAAAGTCCGACGTAAGTATAGCCAAGAACTATCTGAAGGAAAATGAGTTGCAAGCCCTTGGACGATTGGTGAATGCCTATCTTGATATGGCAAAGGATATGGCAGAGCGCCATATTCCTATGACTATGGAGGATTGGGCTAAACGCATCGACAAATTCCTCGATGCAACCGACAGAGAAATTCTGCAAGACGCAGGACACATTACTGCCGAGTATGCAAAGGAATATGCCGAAAGCGAGTTTGAGAAATATAGAGTGATACAGGACCGTCTGTTTCGCTCTGATTTCGACAAGTTTGACGGCGAAGACCCACAATTACCTCTGGATATAGAATAGAAGTATGTCATCAGAGAAAATAGGAAAATGAGTATGAAACAGATAGAAACACTTGTCTTTGATTATGGAGGTGTCATCGTGAATATTGATGATGCCTCTGTTGTGAAAGCCATGGAGAGCCTGGGCGTTACGGCGTTCAAGCGGCTAATCCATGTCCGCAAAATCAAGAGACTGATGCACCAATATATCAATGGTCTGGTAGCAGAAGCAGAAACATTGAAAGAGATGCTGAGCCTTTGTCCGCAAAGGAACCACAACCGAGGATATTGAGAAAGTCCTGGAAGAGCTGTGTGGCAATCTGCCCGTTGAAAGACTGGAGGCATTGGTCAAACTACGGAAGCGATACAAGGTCTATCTGCTCAGCAACATCAACGACACGCTTTGGCAGAAATCAATCAGTCTGATGAATCAGCTGGGATATTCCACAGACGAACTGTTTGATGAAGTGTTCCTCTCATACGCCATGCGGAAAGAGAAGCCATCCGTCGAAATATATGAAGAGATGACGCAGCAGACAGGATTGAATCCTGCCACCACCCTCTATTTCGATGACCGTAAAGAGAATGCCGAAGCAGGCAGAAACTTCGGTTTCCAAAGCGTACTGGTAAAGACCAATCATCTGGAAGAACATCAGGAATGGCAAGAAATTAACAAGAATATAAAAGAATAATCTTATGCGCATAATAGGAAACTTACTTTGGTGGCTCTTCGGAGGTCTCGAAGCTGCCATCGGTTATTTCACCGGAAGTCTGGCTCTTGCATGTACCATCATCGGCATTCCCTTTGCGATACAGACATTCAAGATTGGTCTGCTCTGCCTATGGCCTTTTGGTGCTACAGTAAGAGAAACGAATAGTCCAACTGGTTGCATTCGCATCCCGTTGAATTTACTCTGGCTGATTTTCGGAGGTTTGTGGGCTTGCATCATGCATCTATTCTTCGGCTTTCTCTTATGTATAACGATTATCGGCATTCCTTGGGGAAAACAGCATTTCAAGATGGCCGGGCTTTCGCTCGCACCATTCGGCAAGGATGTGGAGTTAGGATTTTAAAGTGATACAGATTGCGCTGATGACGTATTTGCACATAAAAATAACAATATAAAGAACGAAGCATATGAAAAGTTTTTCACCAAAGCCGTGGTTTGCACCACAGCCTGTGCTGATTATCGGCACATATAATAAGGAAGGAGTTGCCAACGCAATGAATGCAGCCTGGGCAGGACAGTGGGACATGAAGGAGATTATGATCTCAATGGGAAATCACGTCACCACAGACAACCTGAAGCTTGGCGGCGAGTTTACCGTTGCCTTCGCTACCAAGAAAACCATGGTGGCTTCTGATTTCGTAGGCATTGTTTCTGCCAAGAACGCCCCGAAGAAGATGGAGAAGACGGGATGGAACATCGAGAAGGCGACTATGGTCAA
>ENA-UEOT01000668-UEOT01000668.1-human-gut-metagenome-genome-assembly--contig:-NODE-668-length-11622-cov-3.013945_pt1 | contig 11622 bp, 9 predicted proteins | sample MGYA00242889_ERZ507894 | MGnify/ENA primary metagenome ERZ507894 (study PRJEB26167, sample SAMN06115419) | human gut metagenome | host: Homo sapiens | place: China:Anhui | collected 2015-03-06 | study... | reverse complement strand
CCGAAAGAGGATGCGGGAACATCTTTTTTTCGGAATTTCTTATGGTCAAAGCTCAGCGGATCTTCTGGAAATCCGTCTGAGAAGGAAGAATGTCGAAAGTATGAAAATGGGGTATAAAGGGACAGACCGGATGATCGCCGGGATTGTTTTTGGCGTGATTACGTTCTGGCTTTTCGCGCAGGCCATCGTGAATGTCGGACCTGCCGTGCAGGCGGATCTTGGGATTCCGCTGGATACGCTGAATATTGCGGTCAGCCTGACGGCTCTTTTCTCGGGCCTCTTCATCGTGGCTGCCGGAGGTCTGGCGGATAAGACCGGTAGGAAGAAGATTGCTTACCTGGGATTTGTCCTGAGCATCATCGGCTCTTCCTGCCTCGTCCTTTCGCAGGGCGCGGTGCTCCTCATCGCGGGCCGCATCATTCAGGGTTTGTCGGCCGCATGCATCATGCCTTCGACCATTGCCCTCATGAATGCCTATTTCGAAGGGAAAGCCCGCCAGAGAGCCCTGAGCTTCTGGTCTATCGGCTCCCGGGGAGGCGGCGGCATCGCATCCTTCGCGGGCGGCGCCATTGCATCCAGCTTCGGCTGGCGAGGCATCTTCGTCTTTTCCATCATTTTCGCTGCCCTTGGCATGATACTCCTCTGGGCGACGCCGGAAAGCAAAAGAGATTCCGACGAACCCTTCCATTTCGACTTTGCAGGCCTTTCCATTTTCATCGTGACCATGGTCGCACTGAATATATTCATCAACTTCGGCGCTGCTTTTGGCTGGACGAGCGGAAGGACACTCGGCCTTCTTGCCACCATCCTGATCGGATTTGCCGCATTTATGAAAGTGGAAAGAAATAAACACAACGCACTCCTTGATTTCAAACTCTTCAGGAGCAAGCCCTATGCCGGTGCTGCCGCGTCGAACTTCCTCCTGAATGCCGTCGCAGGCACACTGATCGTCGCCAATACCTATGCGCAGGTAGGCCGCGGTTTCACCGCCTTCCAGTCCGGCATGCTCTCCCTCGGCTACCTCGTCGCCGTCCTTGCCATGATCCGCGTCGGAGAAAAGATCCTCCAGAGAGTCGGTGCCAGAAAACCGATGCAGTGGGGCGCCTCCATCACCACAGCAGGCATCGCCATGATGGGCCTGACCTTCCTCCCGGACCTCACCTATACCGTCGTCGTCTTCGTAGGCTTCTGCCTCTTCGGATTTGGCCTCGGCATCTACGCGACCCCGTCCACCGACACCTCCGTCTCCAATGCACCGTCCGACAAAGTCGGCCAGGCAGCCGGTGTCTATAAAATGGCCAGCTTCTTGGGAGGCGCCTTCGGCGTAGCCATCTCCGCCGCTGTCTACGGAGCCTTCGCCGAAAGCACCAACCTCGCCGCCGCTGCCACTGCCGGCATCCTCGTCAATGTCGCTTTCGGACTCCTCGCCATCCTCGCCATCATCACCCTGATTCCAAGAGGCATCGGAAGAATGGAAGACGAAATGGAAGAAACCGAAATGGCAGTATCAGAATCGTATAACCAGTAAAAAATGGGAGGCTGCAGAAGTGTACAATCATTTCTGCAGTCTTTTTTTTATTATCCCGAATGTCAGGAAAGGCAGGCGGAGGAATGATAAGCGCAGGGGATTTCTTTTTTGTATAATAAGGAAAAACAGATCTGCTGGTTTGTATTCGTAAGGGAGGGGATTCTTTGGACCGCATAGAGAACGATTTCGAGATTTCTTTGCGCAGCATACAATCTCTGTCGCGCAGGATGAATCGGGGCATTCTGCTTCTGCTCGTGATTTCCGGAGGGATCAGGGTAGAGACGGAAAGCCGGTATTACTCTCTGAAAGAAAAGGATGTCCTCCTCATCAATGGAAATGAGCTCTTTGAAGTGCAGGGGAGTCCTTCGAATGCCATTCTCGTGCTGACTATCACAGACCGGTTCATGGATTCGTTCTATCCGGAGTATCGTAAGAGCCGTTTCTCCTGTTACTCCACAGAAATCGACATGGGCCGCGAAGAGCTGATTTCCCAAATCAGGAAGATCATGATTGATATGATGGTCACATATAACCGGCAGGATGAAGGCTATCAGATGGAAATGCAGCATCTGCTTTCTGAAATATCATTGATCCTGATCCGCCGCTTCAAAGAGCGGGGGCATGCCGTACCAAAGACAGATATGGAAGATGAGCGCCTGTCCAAGATCATCGGATACTTGGAACGGAATTATCGGCAGGACATCACGCGGAAGACACAGCTCAAAAATTTTATCTGTCTGCCGGATATCTTTCCCGCTATTTCAAGAGAAAGACGGGGATGGGGTTTACCCGGTTTCTGATGCGCCTGCGTCTCCGCCACAGCCTGAAGGATCTGCTGTATACCGGGGACACGATTTCCCAGATTTCCCTGAATAACGGATTTGCTAATGCGAAGTCTTTTGGGACTCTTTTCAAGGAAGTCTATGGAGAGACCCCGCATCAATATCGGGAAACGCACGCCAGGGAGACGCTGGATTCTTTCACGACGTATGGAAAGAAAGATATGGAGAAACTGATCCATTCCGGCGAGGTTCTTGAGAAATTGGGAACGATTCTTTCATCCCGTGATTCTGGGTATGCCGGTACAGAGACCCGGTTTGAGAAAATCCAGATTCATGCCGGGAAGGAACAAGGACGGGTCGTCCCTCACCCGGAACTGATTCTTATCATTGGCGAGATGAAGGAAATCCTGCGCGAGGATATCCGAAGAGAAGCTTTGACTGCTGCGGAAAAAACGAATGCGAAGTATATCGGTGTCAGGAATCTTCTTGGCGGGAGCACCCTCAGAGCAGAAATCGAGACCGATGAGGCGATTGCGACCTCGTCTCCGTATACGCTGGCAGATGAGGCATTGGGGTTCATGAAGAAACATGGGCTTTCCCTTTTCCTGCGGATCGATTACAGAGAAATACTGGAGGATGAAACAGCGATGTTTCAAAAACTCCAGGAATTTCTGCGCCATGCCATACAGGTATACGGTCTCTCGTATGTGGCACAATGGAAAGTCTTCTTCTATGAGCCCTATGGAAGCGGAGCGACACCGTCTGAAGTAAGCCTCATCTACCATAAACTGTATGATATATGGAAATATTACTCGCCGGAAACGGAAGTCGGCATGTACCTTCCTTTCTCGGACAGGGAAGGCGTCAGCCCTTCGCATGCATGGGTACTGGCAGACAAAGATCATTTGGATTTCATTGCCTATGATTCCAACCAAAACGATCAGATTGATTTTGGAGAGCTCAGCAATGACCGGTTCCTTAAAACGAAGGATTATCTGAAGGAAAGAACGAGGGCCATCCATGCAATTCTTAAGAAGCATCAGATTGAAAAGCCGATGCATCTCATCACCTGGAATACGCTCTCGGGAAATACCCGCTTCACGAATGGTACTTTTTTCCGCGCTGCCCTTGTCCTCCGTTCTGTCCTGGAAATCGCAGGGGGCGTATCGTCTCTGGCGCTTTGGATGAATACGGAGCTGCATGAAAAGGCCGTCAAGGGAAGAAATATCCGGATAGAAGGCATGGAACTTTTCCATGATTTCGGCGGAAGAAGGCCGGCCTTTTTCGCGATGAACTTTGCCAGCCGTCTGTCCGGGTCGCTTGTCGATGCAGGAGAAGGATATGTCATGACGAAGAATGAAAGAGGGTATCAGCTGATCCTGATGAACTGCACGACGATCAATCCGTATTTTTCTGTCAAAGATGCATTTCTATCCAAGCTGAATGAGGAAGTCTATGTCTGCATCGATGGGATAGAGGAAGGGGAGTATCAGATCCGGAAACATACCTTCGATCAGGAGCATGGAGCGCTTTATGCGAAGTGGAATCTTCTGAACAGCCGTCATGGACTGGACGAGGAAATGATTGATGCGATCAACCGGGAGAGCTATCCCAGCCTGGAAGTCTTTGATGAAGTGATTCAGGGCACTTGGTCATTCTATTCGTATCTTACGATGAATGCCATCCATTTCTTTGATATCCGGAAAGCGGTTCAGCCCATTCTTTGATAGGGGCAGTGAGTGTGTCTGGCGGACCAAAACAGGAAAAGGTTATTTTAATACCGTCATTTTTTTACCAGACATCAATGATATACATAATATGGTCAAACAAAAGCAAAAATCCATCTAAAGATGACTCATCTTTGGGTGGATTTTTATTTATACTTGACTTGTAAGAAAGAAGAGGGCGGATGCCAGACAGGAGACTGAGATGTCCGGACTTTGGGTTTCCAGGCAGACCTTCTTCCAGATTTTTCTTAATTCAAACTTCTTCAGGAGGTCAACCATGGAAACGGGTTATAAGGGTACGGATCGGATGATCACAGGCATCGTTTTCGGTGTCATCACGTTCTGGCTTTTCGCACAGGCGATGGTCAATGTAGTGCCGGCGGTGCAGTCGGATTTGGGGATTTCAATGGGGACACTGAATATAGCCATCAGTGTTACAGCGCTTTTTTCAGGGATGTTCATTGTTGCTGCCGGGGGGCTTGCAGACAAGGCAGGCAGAAAGAAAATTGCTTATATTGGTTTCGTGCTCAGCATTATAGGGTCTCTTTGCCTCGTTCTGGCTGAAGGGGCGCCGCTCCTTATTGCGGGCCGCATCATTCAGGGGCTGTCGGCTGCATGCATCATGCCATCGACGATCGCTCTGATCAAAGCCTATTTCGAAGGCAAAGAAAGACAGAGAGCACTGAGTTTCTGGTCCATAGGATCCTGGGGAGGATCGGGCGTCGCATCTTTTGCAGGCGGCGTCATCGCAACGAATCTTGGATGGAAATGGATTTTTATCTTCTCTATCATCTTCGCTGTTCTGGGCATGTTCCTTTTGAAAGATACACCGGAAAGCAAGCAGGAATCTTCCGGGTCCTTCCAGTTTGATTTTGCAGGTCTTTCCATCTTCATCGTCACTATGCTGGCTCTGAATATTTTCATTACATACGGTGCGTCCTTCGGTTGGCTGAGCCTTCAGACACTGGGAATTCTGGCGGTGATCCTTGCAGGACTTATGATTTTTGTCAAAGTTGAAACAGGGAAAAAGGTCGTCCTCATCGATTTCACCTTGTTCAAGAATAAGCCGTATGCCGGAGCAACGGCATCGAATTTCCTTCTGAATGGGATTGCAGGGACTCTGGTCGTAGCCAACACCTATGTACAAGTAGGCCGCGGATTCACCTCATTCCAGTCGGGCATGCTTTCCCTTGGTTACCTGGTGGCTGTTCTTGCCATGATCCGTGTCGGTGAAAAAATCCTGCAGCGCGTCGGAGCCAAGAAACCTATGATCTGGGGCGCACTGATTACAACATCCGGCGTTGCCATGATGGGACTCACGTTCCTGCCGGATATTACGTACACCGCCGTTGTCTTTGTCGGATTTGCCCTCTTCGGACTGGGCCTTGGGATTTATGCGACTCCATCGACAGATACATCTGTCTCCAACGCTCCTTCTGACAAAGTCGGACAGGCAGCCGGCGTCTATAAGATGGCAAGCTCTCTGGGCGGAGCTTTCGGTGTAGCCATCTCGGCAGCCGTCTATGGATCGGCCGCAGCCAGCGGAAATCTCGAATTTGCCGCAACGCTAGGAATCCTTGTCAATGTAGCATTTGGGATTCTCTCCATTATTTCCATTATCACCCTGGTCCCGGACAGTGCTGGCAAGGCGCGCATCAGCGAAAAAGCCGGAGTGGCTGTCTCTGACTGAATTCTTCTGACATATCTTCCTGTTGATTATTGATAAAGAGAGGAATCTAAAATGAAATCTAAATTGATGCAGATGCTGGAATCCCGCCGTGATGAAATCATTGCGCTGCGCAGACATTTCCATGAAAATCCGGAGCTGTCCTTCCACGAGGAAGAGACTGCCAGGTACATAGCGGACTTTTATCGGGGAAAAGATGTCGATGTCCAGACGAATGTAGGAGGCAATGGAATCATCGTGACGATCAAAGGAGGGCGCCCTGGGAAAACGATCGCACTCCGGGCTGATTTCGATGCTCTTCCTATTCAGGAGGAAACGGGACTTCCCTTCGCTTCCAAAGTGCCAGGCGTAAGCCATATGTGCGGCCATGACGGGCATACGGCCTATATGATGGTTCTGGCGGACTGCCTGATACAGATGAAGGATGAGATACCCGGGACCATCAAAATCATTCACCAGCATGGAGAAGAACTGACACCGGGAGGGGCAAAAGGGATCGTCGAATCAGGATTACTGAGTGATGTATCCAACGTGTTTGGCATTCACCTCCTGCCCTTTGCTTCCGCAGGGACAATCGGATATCATGCCGGTTATACATGCACCGGAAGAGCCTATATGAAATTGGTCATCCATGGAACGGGCGGCCACGGTTCTTCTCCACACCTGGCCAATGATTCCATCGTTGCAGGAGCGAATTTCGTTACGGCAGTGCAGACTATAATCAGCCGGAGAATCAATCCATTCGACGTAGCCGTTATTACCATCGGATCCTTCGACGGCAAAGGAACGTTCAATGTCATCAAGGATAGTGTCACTCTCGAGGGAGATATCCGCTATCTGACCGACAGCACGAAGGAAAAAATCGAGTTCGAATTGAAACGCCTTGTCAGAGGCATTGAAGAAGAATTCGGCGTCAAATGCGAGCTGACATACACTCCGGATTATCCGCCTCTCTATAATGATCCGCAGGTTACAGATAAGGTCAGACAATGGCTCGAGGCTGCCAATGATAAGGACATTAAGGAAGTCAAAGAATGCCCGCCGATTTCACCTTCTGATGACTTTGCTTACTATGCTAAAATGGTTCCCAGCAGCTATTTCTTCATCGGCTGCACACCCAAGGGCGTAGAAAAGCCGGTCTATAACCATAACCCGAAATTTGATATTGATGAAGATGCACTCCTTGTCGCTGCCAAGGCAGTAGGACAAGTTGTCTGCGGATATTACGGCCTGGAATAAAGAATGGCCGCATTGGGAATGGAAGAAATAGAGTCGTATAACCAGTAAAAAATGAGGAGCTGCAGGAATGTACAATCATTTCTGCAGCTCCTTTTTGTGTTGGAAGAAGTAAAAACGTAAAACATATAAAACCAGACAACCGGACTTCGTCCGTTGGAAATTAACCCTATCCGACCCTTTTAAAAATGAACCCCTTTCGGCGCATGCGCGCCACTTTCCCCTAACGGGGACAGCCAGGCGATGACAAACCTCACGGTTTGCTCATACTTGATCATTGGCTAAAAATTATTTTTGCTGTATATTAAAATCAAGAATATATAATATTGTCATGCTCAGGGGAGCAGGGAAGCGGGGGACGCTATGGAAACTTTAAAGCGCTTGTTTTCAATTCATGGAAGAATGAATCGCTGGAAGTCCTTTGTGTGGATGGTGGCATGCAGTGTTCTGTCGGGGGTGATTTCTACCATCATAGAGCTGCTGTTCCTGCCGCTTCCGTTTTCGTTTCCGCTGAATGCGCCATCAATGACGGCTTATGTCGTCTTGTCCGGGATTGTTGCTGTCATAGGCCTGATTTTTTCTCTTACGGTTGTGGTGAGGAGGCTCCACGATCTGGGGTATTCGGGATGGTGGGCTGCCGCAGTCTATATCATTACTCCTTTGCTTATCCTTGTGCTGCGGGAGATAGGTGCGATTCTAAGCATGGTGATGCTTCTTGCATACTGTTTGATTTTATTATTCAAGCGCGGGACGATAGGGCCCAATGAGTACGGTCCCGATCCGCTGGCGGGGGAGGATGAGCCGGTGCCAGTGCCGGAAGATCCGGTTCATGAAGAAGATAAGATGTAATAAAAGAGGGCTGCAGAATGATTGCTCATTTCTGTAGCCCTCTTTTTTAGTGATTAGTCGGTGATGTATGTTTCTGCATCATCGATGAAGGAAATGATATTGAATTGTTTTGTTTCTTCGGGATAACGTTTAGCGGCACGCCGAAGGGCAGCGATAAATTCATGGCTCTGTGAGGCTTCCGCAATTTCTTCAAAAATCTCACTCAGCCATGCGAATTGATCTCCCGTGCATTCATGATCCAGGAAATCAATGGTTTTCGTCATGTCTTCGGTCATGAGTTTGATCATTTTCATAATGACGGGTTCGCGGAAATCCATGATGTAGGTATGCTCTCGTTCTTCGATAAGTGCGTCGTATTCATCTGATATCTTTGACATTTTGCCGGCTCCTTCCCTGGAGGAAATAGAGAAATCTTCGATTCTGTCTCTATTATAGACGGGAAAGGAGAGGGATGCTATATTTCTCCAATCAAAAACCCCGCTTTTTCAGGCGGGGTTTTCTTACTACGATCATTTATCTTTTATCTGTCTCTTGTACGGCAGAGGCCTCTGTCGCAGTTTCTCAGGAAGTAGAGCAGGTGCTCGATTTCCGGGGTGGAGGGGAGTTCCTGTTCCATTTCTTCTATGGCTTCGTTGAGTTTCAAGCCCGAGCGGAAGAGGAGGCGGTAGGCTTTCTTGAGGGCGCTCTTGACGTCGGCAGAGATGTTGTTTCTTGCGATGCCTACGCTGTTCAAGCCTACGACTCTGGCGGGGTTGCCGTCGGCGATGACGAAGGGGCATACGTCCTGAACGATCTTGGACATGCCGCCTACCATGGCGAGGGCTCCTACTTTGACGAACTGGTGGACGCCGCTCATGGCGCCGATGACGGCATGGTCTTCGACGGTGACGTGGCCTGCTACGCCTGAGAAGCTGGATACGACGATGTAATCGCCGAAGCAGCTGTTGTGGGCTACGTGGGTGTATGCCTGAAGCATATTGTGGGATCCGATGCGGGTCTCGCAGTTTTCGCCGGTCGCGCGGTGGATGGTGGCGAATTCTCTGATTTCATTTTCGTCCCCGATGACGACGGTGCTGTATTCACCTTTGAATTTCAGGTCCTGCGGCGCTTCTCCGATGACGGCGTGCGGGAAGATGTGATTGTTTTTGCCCATGCGCACGTTTTCCGCAATGACGGCATGGGATTCGATGATGCTGCCTTCTCCGATTTCACACCCTGGGCCGATGACGGCGTACGGTCCGATTTTCACGTTGTGATGCAGGATTGCCGTCGGGTCGATGATGGCCGTCGGATGAATGTCCGGCTCTAGTGGTCTGATAGCTTTAAGTTCCATGATCCATTCCCCATTTCATTAGTAACGTTAAAAATTGACTGTCGGACACTTTCTTATATTATAGACCTGTTTGTCAAATAATTCTGCAATTGTGATAAATTCTCATCATATCATAATAGATGCGATATGAAATCGTGAAAATTTTTACAGATTCGAGACGGTCAGTTTTTTGACGTTCAATGGCGGGTCGGAAATAGCGGGTATTCCGGGCACGAAAAAACCTCCCGGTCGAAAGGGGACGACGGGAGGTTTCTGTATTATCTGTCTCTTGTACGGCAGAGGCCGCGGTCACAGTTCCTGAGGAACCGGAGAAGATGTTCGATTTCCGGAGTGGACGGGAGTTCCTGTTCCATTTCCTGGATAGCATCGTTGAGTTTCAAGCCCGAGCGGAAAATGAGGCGGTATGCTTTTTTGAGCGCGCTCTTGGATTCGGCCGGGATCTTGTTTCTGGCAATGCCGACTGCGTTGAGTCCTACGACTCTGGCAGGGTTGCCGTCAGCGATGACAAAGGGGCATACGTCCTGAACGATCTTGGACATACCGCCGATCATGGCAAAAGCACCAATCTTGACGAACTGGTGGACGCCGCTCATGGCGCCGATGACGGCATGGTCTTCGACAGTGACGTGGCCGGCAACGCCGGAGAAGCTGGATACGACGATGTAATCGCCGAAGTTGCTGTTGTGGGCTACGTGGGTGTATGCCTGAAGCATGTTGTGAGAACCGATGCGGGTTTCGCAGTTTTCACCGGTTGCACGGTGGATGGTAGCGAATTCGTGGATGTCGTTTCCATCTCCGATGACGACGGTGCTGTACTCGCCTGCATACTTGAGGTCCTGCGGTGCTTCTCCGATGACGGCGTGCGGGAAGATGTGGTTCTTCTTGCCCATGCGGACGTTTTCTGCGATGACGGCGTGAGATTCAATGATGGTGCCTTCTCCGATTTCGCATCTCGGACCGATGACTACGTATGGTCCGATGGTGACGTTTTTATGAATGATAGCGGTAGGATTGATGATGGCAGTCGGATGAATCGCCGGATCTATCGGTTTGATCACTTTTAATTCCATGTTCTTATATTTCCCCTTTGTTTTACGGGCGGCCGGGCAGCGGAGCCGGGCGGGTCCCTGAATGATTGTCCATGATTTTGAAATCGGCTGTTTCCTGCTGCGGGGAAGCGGCCTGGACGGTCTTGCTTATTGGTGAGTCTTATTTCTTGGATTTGTTCGGATCCATCAGGTAGAAGATGAAGTCAGCATCTGCTTTGCGGACGCCGTCTACGGTGCCTTCGCAGTGGACTTTGCCCATGCGGCCCTTGATCTTTTCAATGACAGCTTTGGTGACGAGAACGTCTCCCGGTACGACCGGGGAACGGAAGTGGACGCGTTCCATGCCTGTGAACATGGGGATGAGTCCTCTGTTTTCTTCCGGATACTGAAGGGCAACGCCGCCTACCTGAGCCATAGCTTCGCAGATGAGGGCGCCCGGCATGATCGGACGGCCCGGGAAGTGGCCCTGGAAGAACGGTTCATTCATGGTGACGGATTTCTGCCCGATCGCATAGTCCATCGGTACCATTTCCGTGATCTTGTCGACGAGAAGCATCGGATAGCGGTGTGGCAGGATTTCCATGATTTCTTCAACGTTCAGATGTAACTTTTCCTGTGTTTCTTCCATAATAATTTCCTCCTTGAAATGTGGGTAGTGCGTACGGATTTATTCCTTTATTCCTTGAGGTCTTTTTTCAAAGCCTGAAGTTTCTCAGAAAGTTCGGCGTTCAGCTTATGGCTGCCGAGGACGGCGATGATGTGCGCATGAAGCGGGCCGACGAGGGAAATGTCTCCCAGAATGTCGAGTATCTTATGACGGACAAGTTCGTCGGGGAAGCGCAGCTGAGAGAGGCATTCGGTCTCGGAGTAAACGACGGCGTTTTCCAGTGTGCCGCCTTTGCCAAGGCCCATCTTTCTCATGGCTTCGAGTTCCCATGTGAATCCGATCGTTCTTGCCGGCGCGATTTCTTTCATATAGGAGTCGTGGTCAATCACGACGTCTCTCATCTGTGTGCCCAGAAGGGGATGCGGATTGATCGAGGTGAATGTGATGCGGAGCCCGTCATAGGGAAGGGCTGTGATGAATTTGTTGTCTTCGTAGACAGCAGCGCTTGTATCGAGTGTCAGGATCGGGATCATCTCATCCTGTGTTTCAACGCCTGCTTCTTCAACCATGTCGCAGAAGGTTTTCGCAGAGCCGTCGCCTACGGGCGGTTCAGGTGAATCCATTTCGATCACGCAGTTGTCGATCTGGAGTGCGTAGAGCGCGGAGAGGACATGTTCGACGGTGAAGACCTTTGCTTCGCCTTTTTCCAGTGTCGTTGCGCGCAGCGTATTGGTGATGTACCGGGACTGTGCCGGCACTTCCGGTCCTCCGGGCAGGTCGCTTCGCTTGAAAATGATTCCTGTCCCCGGAGCGGCGGGATGCAT
>ENA-UEOT01000658-UEOT01000658.1-human-gut-metagenome-genome-assembly--contig:-NODE-658-length-11756-cov-5.716328_pt1 | contig 11756 bp, 9 predicted proteins | sample MGYA00242889_ERZ507894 | MGnify/ENA primary metagenome ERZ507894 (study PRJEB26167, sample SAMN06115419) | human gut metagenome | host: Homo sapiens | place: China:Anhui | collected 2015-03-06 | study... | reverse complement strand
TTTTTCTTCTCAAAAAGTTTTAATTATCAAAACTTTGTGTAAATTTGCAGCGAAAAGTGTATCTCTTACTAAGAGATACACTTTTTTTCTTCTTATTCTTCCAAATATACTTTCCACATTATGAAGCAATTAAGCATTAAATGGGATTTCTTTTTATTCTGACTGTCAATTACTAACAAACATAAAATAGTCTTAATGCGAAATACCCAATGCTTGCCGGAAAGTTCCAATTAGTTCAACGATGAACTTAAAATTTTCTCAAAAAAGCCATAACCTTTTCTCGAAGTGTACTGCCTTCTTCTATTCTGCCAAAAACAAGAAATAAGTTCGTTGTCGCCACAAACAAACTTTAACCACGCATACCACTGTATCACAGTAATTTACTGCTTATCACTTTCGTTATTGCAGTCCTCTCCTTGTTTCTTCTCTTTTTTTTGTACGATATTGATAAAAGAAGAACTGATGATACCGGTCGGAATAGCCACCATTGCTACTCCCACCAAACAAATGATGCACCCCAATAATTTTCCCAAAGGCGTAATTGGATAAATATCGCCATACCCTACCGTTGCAAATGTAATGATAGCCCACCAAATCCCGTCGCCAATGTTTTCAAAAACCTCGGGTTGAGCACTCCTTTCAATATAATACATAAGAATGGCAGAAAAACAAATCGTAATAAAGCTGGGAGTGTAGGCTGTCTCAAGCTCCTCCTTAACGGAAGCAAGAGCTTTGCCGATAACCCGGAAAGAGCGCGAATGCCGTATCAATTTAAAAATAATAAAAATATAGGGCAAAATAATAATATGCACCACTTCTGTATTCCAATATACATAAGTAAGAATACAAGGAATCACTGCTATAAAATCAACAAAACCATAGAAGGAAAATGTATATTTCAGACGTGCTTTTGCTGCTTTCATATCAGGATAGAGCGCGGGGGCAGATAAAATGCGGGCTGTATATTCAACCAGAAAAACAAAAGAAGATATATAGGTTATTCCGAATAATGGTACTTTGTATTCAGACATTTCCTCAAATGAACTTGCAATAACCGCGATAATTGAAATCAAAATAAAGAAAAGAACAAAACATCGAACCCATTGCCTTTTCAACAAACGTTGTATCAGAATATATAGTTTCATTTTTTATCATACTTGTTGATTAAATATCTTCCCATAAACAAAATTGGGGTTGTCAAAACGTGGATAATACTGTCGTTTAGTTCGTAGGGGCGAGGTTTGCTCGCCCGAAAACAGTTTGCTTTGTGTATTCGGGCAGGCAAACCCTGCCCCTACAGCCGACGATGGGATAGACCGGTTGAGTTTTTGATACACTCCCATAAGAAACATACCAAACCGCTATCGTTTATACCTGCCTAAATTAAAATACATAAGCAAGTGATAACTGCCAGTACCTATTTTTACTTTCAAATACATCACCATCAAATATCTGATCTATGACGTCATGCTTATTACCTCCTATATTATGTTTGGCAGACTGAGTCAATCCTATATTATAGTAACAGCTTACCATCAGATGCTTCACAATCTTCACACCGCCTCCCAAGTTCAATCCAACTTCAGTAGAGCGCCACCCCATAGATGAAAGATCCTTATCTATCGCATCTACAGCAATATGAGCAAGTTTACGTCCCCAATTATCCTCATCCACCAAAAAAGAGAAAGAAGGACCTGCTCCCAAAAATAAATCAAAATCATCTGATATCCCCATTTCCCATTTCAGCTCTATAGGAATATCAATACTTTGTGTTCTGATATCAGTGCTACGCCCATTAGAAGTATTGGTAAGCTTCACTCCGCGTTGTACATACAACAAAGAAAAATCCAAAGCAATGCCATGAAACCCTGTTTGATATTGCAACATAGGTCCTACTTGGAATCCGGTCAAACTCTCTTCCTTAAACTGATTACGCATACCGCTGACATTTGCTTTATTACCAAGCACACCGGCTTTTAAACCAAAATGCAATCCTTGAGCCATACTGTTGGCTACTCCAAGAAATGCCAAAATAGTAAATAAACAAATTAGTTTTTTCATTATCACTTATTTAAGAAGTTAAATTTATACCTTATTAATCTTTTGCCTGATGTACAGTGAGTTGTGGGAAAGGGAACCCGATGCCTTCTTCATTAAATGTCGTATAAACAATTTCATTGATATCATACAAAACACTCCAATAATCAGCACTTTTTACCCAGACACGAACGGTAATATCCACACTGCTTGCACTTAACGACCCCAAAACGATTATGGGAGCGGGAGTATCCAAAATACGGCTATCCGCATTGATAATACGTTGCAATACAGCTCTGACCCTTTTCACATCTTCTCCATATTCTACCCCAAATACCCATTCAACACGACGCATTTCCTGTTTACTATAATTAGTCACAGCGTTTCCGCTAAGCATTCCATTGGGAACATATATCATTCGATTGTCAAGAGTAGAAAGTATGGTGTGAAAAATCTGTATTTCCTTTATGGTACCGCTCACTCCGGGACCATCTATATAATCGCCCACTTTGAACGGTTTAAAAACAAGTATAATCAAACCACCTGCAAAATTAGAAAGATTGCCGGAAAGCGCCATACCTACAGCTACACCGGCTGATGCCAAAAGTGCAGCAAAGCTGGTAGTTTCAACTCCCAACTTGCTAATTATGGCAAAAGCAAGTACCATATTCAGTAAAATTTTCACCAGACTCTTCAAAAAAGTCTGCACACTAACCTCTATCTTCCTTTTTTCAAGAACTTTGGCAATTAATATACTTATCTGCCTGATGATAAAACGACCAATGGAATATATCAGGATGGCAACAAATATATCCTTACCTGCATCCATTCCAAAATCTACCAACTTTTCCAACGCTTGCTCAATCTTACTGCCCGGAGCTGCATTCAATAACAACCAATTCATATTTTTCTTCGTTTTACAAATAAAAATCAATCAACTTATCTCTGTCGAATTATAAATGTGTAAACACATTCCAACTGCGCATATTGTCTTGTCTCAATAATTTGTCTGATATATTCTTTTATATCCTTAAATAACCGAACATTTTGAAATTGCAAAGATACCATATATAATCAATAAAAACCATACCCATTATTCAAAACGCCATACCTCAAGACACAAAATATTTCGTATCCTACTGATAATTAAAAACTTCTATTAAGCAATAATTAAATCTTACGCTGAAGTTCCAAGAAAAGATTGCTTGTTGTATATTTAATATCTATATTTGTGGCTCTAATGATTTTACTCAACGAATAATTTTATAACATTATGAGACGATTTCAAATTCTGTTATTATTCATTGCCATATCTTGTTCCATGTTCGCACAGGATAGGTTGTCGCTGTTTATAGGCAGAGCAAATAAATACGCTTCTGTAGAGTTATCTGATTACCGGAAGCGTTTATGTGTAGAATATAATGTGTCCAACCGTTCATTGGATGACTATTATAGGCGATGTGGAAGCGATTGGGGAAATGTTGGCTTGGCTCTTGAAATAGCCAGAACTTCCGGCAAACACATGCGGGATGTATGTGATTACTATAAACGTTATCACCGATATGGCTGGAATCGTATTCTGGTAGAAATAGGTATCAAACCCGGTTCAACATATTATAACCCGTTCTATGACAGGATTCATTATCATAGCAACTGTTGGCATGAACATTATTGTTCCTATTGCGATCATCACAATAAACATCATCACAAACACTATAAAAAGCATAAACGCCATAAACACCCCAAATGGCATGATCGTGACGATGACGATTGGGATGATGACGATGATGACGATGATGACGACTAACACTTTCCATCATATATCTGTCACACTCCATCTACTGAAAAAGAATAAGGCAAATCCGCCTCCTGTATTCCGCGCTGCAAGTTGGGGTGGGCAGACATACGAAACTCTGCCTTACCGCCCTTCAACATCTCACCATGCTTGAGAAAGTTTGCCGTATAGACCCGGCCGTTGACCAGCATTTGGTCGATATAACGGTTTGCTTCACTATTTTCGGGAGCAGAGAGTACCCAGTCGTTGCCGTTTTCAAAGTGAAGGGTTGCCTTGCGGAAAAGCGGTGCACCGAGAACATATTCATCCGTTCCGGGACATACCGGATAAAAGCCCAATGCCGAGAACACATACCAAGCCGAAGTCTGGCCATTGTCCTCGTCTCCGCAATATCCGTCGGGAGCCGAAGTATACATACGATTCATCACTTCACGCAACCAATATTGCGCTTTCCAGGGTTGTCCGGCATAGTCGTAAAGGTAAATCATGTGTTGAATGGGTTGGTTGCCATGTGCATAATTCCCCATGTTCATTACCGTCATCTCACGTATTTCGTGAATCACCTGCCCGTAATAACTGTCATCGAAAACAGGAGGAACGGCAAACACCGAGTCAAGCATCGTGACAAACATTTCTTTACCTCCCATCAGGTTTATCAGCCCCTGCGGGTCATGAAAAACCGACCAGGAATAATGCCAACTGTTTCCCTCGGTAAATGCATCTCCCCACTTCAACGGAGAGAACGGTTTTTGGAATTCTCCGTTCCGGTTCTTGCCGCGCATCAGCTTACTTTCGGTGTCGAAAAGATTCTTATAGTTCAAGGCACGTTTGGCAAAGAGAGTAATTTCTTCCTGCGGCCGTTTCAATTCCTTTGCCAGACGGTAAATGCACCAGTCATCGTATGCATACTCCAGTGTGCGGGCAGCATTCTCGTTGATGTTCACATCGTATGGGATATAACCCAAACGGTTATAGTATTTATAGCCCAGTCGCCCGGTGGAGGATACTTCGGGATGCACATTTTCGGTTCCGTGCAGCAACCCTTTATACAAGCTTTCCACCTCTTCCACACGCACACCTTTCATATAAGCATCCACTAAAACGGAGGCCGAGTTATTACCCACCATACAACCGCGATGCCCCGGACTCGCCCATTCGGGAAAGAAACCGCTTTCTTTATAAGTATTTATCAGACCTTCCTGAATTTCCTTGTTGACGGACGGATACATCAGGTTGAGCAATGGAAACAGGCAGCGGAATGTATCCCAAAAGCCGGTATCGGTATATAGATAACCGGACAGCACCTTGCCATTATAAGGACTGTAATGTATCGGCTGTCCTTTCGCATCCATTTCATAAAACTTACGCGGAAAAAGCAACGAACGGTAGAGACAGGAATAGAAGGTGCGATATTGTTCGTCTGTTCCACCTTCCACCTCTATCTTGCCCAACACCCGGTTCCAGGCATCCTTGCCTTTTCGCACCAGCGTATCGAAATCATCGGCACCCAGTTCGCACAGATTCGCTTCCGCCTGTTCGGGACTGATAAACGAAGAGGCGACCCGTGCATGCACCACTTCCCCTTTACGGGTCTTGAAGCCGATAACGGCTCCTGTGTGAAAAGCATTCTGCTCCATGACGTCTCTCTTTAAAGAAAGGGAAACCTCATCCTTTTTCCTTTTAGGCTTCTCATCATTGGAGAAGGTGGCCCGATAAGTAAACGGCTTGTCGAACTCAACGACAAAATAGTTCTTGAAGTTATCGGGCACGCCGCCACTGTTGCGTGTGGTATAGCCTATAATCTTATTCTCTTCGGGAATAATCCTGATAGACGACCCACAGTCGAAAGCATCGACCACAATATATGAATCATTTTCGGGAAAAGTGAAGCGAAACATCACCGCACGTTCGGTCGGTGTAAGCTCGGTCACTACATCATGTTCCGCCAGATACACCTTATAATAATAAGGACGCGACAGTTCGGCCTTATGGGAAAACCAACTGGCACGCTTGTCTTCATCAAACTCCGGCTTCCCGGTAACGGGCATCAGAGAAAACTGACCGTAATCGTTAATCCACGGACTGGGCTGGTGAGTCTGCTTAAAGCCGCGAATCTTGTTGGCAGTATAGACGTATTGCCATCCGTCACCCATCTTTCCGGTTTGTGGTGTCCAAAAATTCATTCCCCACGGACGGGCAGTCGCAGGATAAGTATTGCCGGTGGAAAGTTCGAAAGAGGACTGAGTTCCCACCAACGGACTCACATAATCGGCATAGTCCTTTGCCTGCACCCATAAAGTGAAGCAAAAGAATACAACTGACAGGAAAAGTTTCTTTATCATCGTGTTGCCTGGTTTATTTACGGTTTAAAAGGTTCGGCTCCCATACTGATTTCCATCACTCCCCCCGCCGTCAGGTCGCTGTGCGTGAAGAAAGGCTGTTCAAGCGGTTTCCCGTTCAACAGAATGGACTGAACATATTTGTTTTCTTTTGAGTTGTTCTTCGTGCGAATCACAAAATCCTTTTGACCGGGCAGGTGAATGGTCACTTCCTCGAACAAGGGACGGCCAATGGAGTAAACCGGCTCACCGGGACACACCTGATAGAAACCCATCGCATTCAGAATATACCAGGCTGACATCTGACCACAATCCTCATTGCCCGAAAGACCGTCGGGAGCATTGCGGTACTGACTATGCAGCACACTGTCTACCAATTCCTGTGTCCGCCACGGACGATTGACATAGTTATACAGATGGATGATGTGATGACTCGGCTCGTTGCCGTGAGCATATTGCCCGATAAGACCGGAAATATCTGCCGAAACCGTCTCCCCTTCAAGCTCGGAAGAAACAGTGAACAGGGAATCCAGCTTACCGGCAAAAGCCTCCTCTCCTCCCATCAAGCCAACCAGACCGGGCACATCGTGAGGCACGAACCAAGTCCACTGCCAAGCCGTACCTTCGCAATAATCGTCACTGCGATGGGTAGACGAACGAGGATTGAACGGAGTACGCCATTTCCCCTTACTGTCCCGCCCGCGCATAAAACGGGTTTCGGGGTCGAAGTAAGACTTATATGCCCCGGCAAAACGAGCATATTTATCTCTTGTTTCCACATCTCCCAAACTATCTGCCAATACGGATATACACCAATCATCGTATGCATATTCCAATGCCTTTGCCACCGATTCGTTTTCGAGGTCGCAAGGAATATAGCCCAGCGCATCCTTGTAATAACGGGCACGGGGCATCACAAAAGGAACCAGCCACTTCGGACCGACAATGCCGGTCGTGTCGTATTCGGCAGTACGGAGACAGGCTTGGTAGGCTTCGCGAACATCGAAATCGCGATAGCCCTTCACGTATGCATCGGTGATGATAGAGGCAGCATGATAGCCAATCATCGTTCCCGTGTAGTTGGCAGCACAATCCCATTTCGGGAAAACACCTCCCTCACGCTGTTTCTTCAACAATGAACGGATATAGCTTTCGTTGGTATGAGGGTCTATGATGGTGAGCAAAGGATGCAACGCACGAAATGTGTCCCAAATAGAAAAAGTGGTGTAAACAGGATCTTCCTTATCGGTGGTGTGCACTTTTAAATCCATCCCCAAATAACGCCCGTCTACATCGGTAAACAAGTTCGGACTCAAGAATGCATGATACATGGCAGTATAGAAAATGGCAAGTTGGTCGGGGTCTTCCGTTTTCACCTCTATCTTTGAAAGACAATCATTCCAAGTCTTTCGGGCATCGGCACGCACCTTGTCGAAATCCCAATCGGGCAACTCAGCCAACAGATTCTGCCTGGCTCCTTCACCATCGACAGACGAGATGGAGAAACGAACCATTACCTGTTCATCTTCAGCCGTATCAAAACGGAGCAACATTTTGCAGACGGGAATCTGCTGTCCGCCTTCCTCGATGGTATCGGTATAAAGAGTATGGGTAAAAGGCTTTGAGAAAACAGCATAAAAATAAAGATCTTGTTGCCAAGCCCAATAAGCACTGCGCTTGTATCCGCAAAGCACGGTATCATTGACAGCCTCCACCTCCATGACCTGATTGGTTTGCTGCTGAATATTATAGTCCATATCCAGAATGAAACCCGATTCCTTGCTTTCAGGAAACGTATAACGGTGCATGGCGGCACGCTCAGTGGCCGTCAGCTCGGCTTTCACACCGTAAGTATCCAAGAAAACCGAATAATATCCCGGTTCGGCATACTCGTTCCTGTGCGAAAAAGCAGAAGCGAAAGGACGCTGCTGACTCTCTTTCCCAAGATATTCCACCTTCTGCTCACCTACGGTAGGCATCAAAAGAAAATCACCGAAATCGGCACAGCCCGTACCGCTAAGGCGTGTGTGGGCAAAACCATTGATGGTGGAATCTTCGTAATAGTAGCCCGAACAGGAGTCCCAGCCATCGATACGCGTATCAGGACCCGGTTGAATCATTCCGTGAGGCAACATGGCACCCGGATGCGTATGTCCGTGTCCTCCCGTTCCGATGAAAGGATTGACATAACCGGTGTATTCTTTCATTTCCGTTGTTTGGGTAGAACATGCACTCAAACATAATAATCCTACCAAACAACCGCTTACGAGTCTATTGAATTTCATTGTTTTCTATTTGATGTTATTTTATTTCCGATGAAACGGATTATCGATACCAAATCTCTCCCGGTTCGGAACTCATCTCGAATTCCACAGTAGCCCCGTCCATTATCTGTTGATGGGTGATATAACTCTTATCGTATGGCTTTCCGTTCAACTTGACCGACCGGATATAGATATTCTCACGGTTGACAGCCGGTGCCAGCACTGTAAAAGTCTTCCCGTTGTCAAGATGCATACGCATTTCGGGAAATAACGGAGTTCCTATTTCATATTCACCACTTACGGGATTGACCGGATAAAAGCCCATGGCACTGAATACATACCAAGCAGACATCTGACCGCAATCTTCATTGCCGCACAGTCCGGCAGGTGCATTGAAATAAAGATGATGCATCACCTGTGCCACATACTTCTGAGTCTTCCACGGCTGACGTACTTTATTATACAAATAAATGACATGATGGCTCGGCTCATTGCCATGAGCATACTGCCCAATCATACCGGTGCTGAAAATAGGCAAATCCTCCTTCCCGGCAGGGATATACGTAAACATACTATCGAGCTTCTCTGCAAAGCGGTCTTTTCCTCCGACCAAAGTTATCAGTCCGCGAATATCCTGAGGCACAGACCATAAATACTGCCATCCGTTACTCTCGCAAATATGGGCTGTATAGTCATCGGGACAGAAAGGCCGGATAAAAACACCCTTGTCATCAACGGGCTGCATAAATCCTGTAGCGGGATTGAATACATTCTTGTAGTTTTGAGAACGCTTGTAAAACTCTTCCGCCAGTTCCGTCTTTCCCATCTTGCGCGCCATCTCTGCAATGCAATAATCATCAAAAGCATACTCCAGTGTTTTGGAAAGCGACCAATTGTCGGCATTATACTCATCTTTTATATTATAAGGAATATAACCGAGCTTCTTATAAAGCCCGATTCCCCGATAATTGTCCAAGTTGGCAGTGGCGACACAGGCCTTCAATGCTTTCTCTGCATCAAAGTCACCTATTCCTTTCAAATAAGCATCCACAATGACGGGAACAGCATGATAGCCAATCATCATATCAGTCTCACTACCCCAAAAGTTCCAAACCGGAAGCCGGCCGTTTTGGTCATAAAAAGCAAGAAAAGACTTTATCATGTCATTGGTGCGGACAGGCTCGGTATAAGTAAGAAGCGGATGGGCGGCACGATAAGTATCCCATAAAGAAAAAGTGCCATAGTTCACCCAGCCATCGGCTTTATGTATTTTCTTATCAGGTCCATAATACGAACCGTCCACATCACTAAAGACAGTGGGCGCTATCATGGTGCGATACAAAGCCGTATAGAAATTCACCTTGTCATCCAAGTCACAGATGCCCCTGACCTCTATCTTCCCAAGCTGACGATTCCAATTCTCTTTGGTCTCCGCCACATACTTATCAAAGTCATTATGAGGAGCCTCAGCCGCCAGGTTTCCAGCTGCCCCTTCCATGCTTACTCCCGAAAGAGCCGTACACAACACTATCTCTTCCCCATCGGTCGTATCAAAGTTGAAACGTGCCACGTATGCAGTACCTATGGTCTTGCCATCCTGTATGATGGCGGTAGTATCTATTTCGGAAGACCGGAACGGTTTGGAAAAACGGGTACGGAAGAAAACACGCTGTCCACGTGCCCAACCGTCAGAGAACCGATATCCCTGTATGGTGCATGAGTCCACCACCTCGATATGGGAGTCTTGTGTGAAATCCCAGTTCATCGCCTTCTTCAAATTCAGGAATACGGCAGACTGCGCTTTTGGGAAAGTGTAACGCTGAATGCCACAACGCTCCGTGGCAGTCAACTCCACATTTATATTATAATCTTTCAGCAATACACGGTAATATCCTGCAGAAGCCTCTTCATCCGAATGCCGGAACTTGGAATGAATGCCCAAAGGCGCTTCAGCTTCACGATAAGGAAGGGTGACAGGCATGTAGGAAATGTCGTACAAATCACCGGCCCCTGTTCCCGACAAATGCGTGTGACTGAAACCGGCAATGGTACTGTCGGGATAATAATAACCCGAAATACGGTCCCAACCGGGCAAGCCGTTATCCGGACTCAACTGAACCATGCCAAACGGTGCCTGAGCACCGGGATAGGTATTCCCGGTAAAATCTGTTCCGATAAACGGGTTTACCAATAAACTATAATCAACAGCCGATGCCGGCTGCCTATCGGATATACATGCTCCAAATATCACCAGAAAAAACAAAAACGAGAGAAGAGGTGTCTTCATACTATACAAAGAATTTCATTATTACTCTATTACAAAAATACATATTATAATCACAACAGCAACCTTTCCTATCAAACACTTCATTTTTTTCCGATTATTTTTCTCACTCCAGGTATAAGAAACAATAAAATAAAGAAAGTCTTTTGATAGGAACTTAGAAGTTTTTTTGTATGTTTGTCCATTATATTATTGAAAAACACAACTTAAACAATGAAAAAGAGCGATTTTATCTTTCTTTTGGTGGCTACAGCCATTTTTCTCCCCTTCTTTGTAAGCGATGATGCTTATGAATGGTACAAAACCTTTAACGCCACCCATGGCATGGTCATGAGTTTCCTGAAGTTTGCCATCCTTTCTACCATGGGCGAAATGATCGGACTGCGCATCAGTACCGGTGTCTATATCAACCGGACTTTCGGAATCATTCCCCGGATGGTGGTATGGGGACTGCTTGGCATGGGCATCAATATGGCAATGATTATCTTCTCAAAAGGAGTGCCGATGTTTATGGAATATATGGGTATGGCAAATGCTTCCTCCACCATCAACGGAGAGATGTGTTTTGAGAAAATAATGATAGCATTAGCCATATCGGTAGCTATGAACAGCATTTTTGCCCCCGTCTTTATGACTCTTCATAAGATAACCGACACCCACATAGGTCACTGCGGCGGTTCGGTAAAGGCACTGCTCACTCCCATCCCCATGAAACGGATTATGACGGAACTGAACTGGGCAGTGTTGTGGGGATTCGTATTCAAGAAAACCATTCCTTTGTTCTGGTATCCGGCACATACCATCACTTTCCTGCTCCCTCCGAATATGAGAGTACTGTTTGCCGCCATATTGGGCATCGTACTGGGAGTGTTGTTGGCCGTTGCAGCCAAAAAGAAATAAAAAAGTAAGCGAAAGTCCCGATGTCTTTCAAGCCGGACTTTCGCTTACTTTTCATATTATCCTTATCTCCCGCCTTATTTTCCTTCGAATAAACAAAAGCAAAGATTTATAAATTACAAAAGAATGAAACAAACACA
>ENA-UEOT01000657-UEOT01000657.1-human-gut-metagenome-genome-assembly--contig:-NODE-657-length-11773-cov-3.091741_pt1 | contig 11773 bp, 9 predicted proteins | sample MGYA00242889_ERZ507894 | MGnify/ENA primary metagenome ERZ507894 (study PRJEB26167, sample SAMN06115419) | human gut metagenome | host: Homo sapiens | place: China:Anhui | collected 2015-03-06 | study... | reverse complement strand
AGGAATATGTCATTCCTCCCGGTGAAAAATGGAAAATTTCAGTCTATTATATGATTGAGCAATATTGGATAGATTATAAGCTGTACATTTCCATTCCTTCTACAGGAAGAAAGCGGACTTTTGAAGGGAAACTTTATAGTAAGGGGCTGTACGACTTTTGTATAATTCCTGAAAAAATAGAATGAGATGAGTGGAAAAACTAGCAGACTTATACTTCTGTGTCTGTTTCTGTGCCTGTCTGTTTGTGCGGTGGCAGGCGAAAAAGACAGTACAGACAGAAAGATGATTCATATGGTAGGAGTTGATTTTCGTCCTGCCTATACATTTCCTACAAACGGATTCTTTAAAGGCGTGAATGCAGCTCAGACTCCGGTCAGAAAGACCTTTTCCGGACATGTGAAGTATGGATTCAAGTTTTCTCCCGACACTTATTGGGGGAAAATATACCCGCATGCCATACAGGGAATCGGAGTGGGGTATAATACTTTCTTCAATTCTAAAGAAATAGGAAATCCTCTGGCTGTTTATGCATTCCAGACTTCCCGGATAATGAGTATAACCCCTCGTTTGTCTTTCGACTATGAGTGGAATTTTGGAGCGTCTTTCGGATGGAAGAAATATGATGAGGAAACGAATCCTATGAACAATGTAGTTGGTTCGAAAATAAATGCGTATATCAACTTTGGTCTGCTGCTTAACTGGCAGATTGATGCCCGTACGAATCTGCGGGCAGGAGTAGGTGTGACACATTACTCAAACGGCAATACGGGATATCCCAATTCCGGAGTCAATACGATAGGCGGAAGTATCGGATTGATACGTTATTTCGGCAGTAAGGAGAAACTTGAGTTGCATGACAAGGCTTATACTTCCTGCCGGAACAGGAAAACGTTTGATCCGTATATAAGTTATGACCTTATTGTGTACGGTGCGCTAAAGAAAAAGGGAGTATTCCCTACAGAAAGTTCTGCGGTGCTTGTTCCCGGTTCTTTTGCTGTTGGCGGATTGAATTTTAGTCCGATGTATAATTTCAGTCATTACTTTCGTGCCGGTCTGTCGCTGGATGCGCAGTACGATGAGAGTGCTAACATAGCCGACCACATTGCCAATACGATAAGTGGTCCTGATGCAGAGAATATTCGCTTTCATCGTCCTCCTTTCAAAGAACAGTTTGCAGTGGGCGTTTCCCTCCGTGCTGAGATTGTAATGCCTGTCTTTTCCATTAATTTAGGTGTAGGGCGGAACGTCGTCTGCAAAGGAGCAGATACGGATTCGTTTTATCAGGTAGTAGCCTTGAAAACGGATATTACCAGAAATCTGTTTCTGCACGTAGGATACCAACTCTATAAATTTAAAGATCCTAATAACCTGATGCTGGGACTGGGGTTCAGATTTAATGCGAAAAGATAATCGACTTAGATATAATTGCTACTGATTTAAATCTCTATTATACTATGAAAAAACTGTTTTGCCGATAGGTGCTTTGGCTTTGTATTCATCGGCTGTTGCACAGCAGCAGTCCGGTCGTCCGAATGTACTGCTTATTTATGCTGACGATATAGGTTATGGTGACTTGAGCTGTAACGGTACTTCAGCAGTGCGTACACCCAATGTTGAAAAACTGGCCTCTGAGGGAATCCGTTTTACAAATGCCCATTGTGCTGCGGCTACAAGTACTCCTTCGCGCTATGCCATGTTTACGGGAGAATATGCCTGGCGTAGAAAGGGAACCGGAATTGCAGCCGGCAATGCTGCCATGATCATTACTCCCGACCGTTATACCATGGCCGACATGTTTAAGGAAGCCGGCTACCAGACTGGAGTGGTAGGAAAATGGCATCTCGGGCTGGGAAATGAAACAGGAAAGCAAGATTGGAATGGAGTGGTAAAACCTAATCCAGCTGATATCGGTTTCGATTATTCTTATATTATGGCTGCTACGGCAGACCGTACTCCTTGTATCTTTATGGAAAATGGTAGAGGGGTAGGGCTCGATCCTGATGATCCTGTATATGTAAGCTATACCGAGAATTTCCCCGGTGAACCTACAGGAAAAGATAATCCGGAGCTTTTACGTATGCATCCGTCACACGGACACGATCAGTCTATCGTGAATGGTATTTCTCGTATCGGATACATGAAAGGTGGAAAGAGTGCTTTATGGCGAGATGAAGACATAGCTGATAGCATAACAACTCATGCTATCCGGTTTATAGAAAACAGCCAGAAGTCGGGAGAGCCTTTCTTCCTCTATTTGGCAACCAATGATATTCATGTACCTCGTGTACCTCATGAACGTTTTGCCGGAAAGAGTGGATTAGGACCTCGTGGAGATGCTTTGTTGTCTTTCGACTGGACTGTAGGACAGGTGATGGAAACATTGAAAGAACTGAATCTGGATATTATTTGCCGTCCGGTAGAAGTGGGGTATTCTTTGAGGTGTGTGGATCCTTCGGCTTTTGATTTGACTTATTGCACCACTTTGGGAATCGGAGTGAAAAAACTTTATGACGAAGGACATTCCGGTTATTGATGACGGATATAAAGATCAGGCAGTAGAGCGGCTGGGAAATCATAAGTCTACCGGGGTATACAGAGGTGGTAAGTATAGCAGTTATGAGGGAGGTACAAGAGTACCTTGCGTTATTCGCTGGAAGGGAAAGATTCCTGCTGGAGTATCAGACAATCTGGTAAGTCAGATCGACTGGTTTGCATCGTTTGCTTCGATGTGTGGAGTAAATTTACCGGAAGGTAGTGCGCCCGATAGTGAAAATCATCTGGATTCATGGCTTAAGGCTGATGTGAAAGGCCGCTCTTGGGCTGTGGAACAGAACTTGCATAACAATTTATCGATAACGGATGGTGTGTGGAAGTATATTCCTGCGGCAAACGGTCCTGCTGTCAATAAGCAGACCAATACAGAATAATTTGTTATCCGATCCGGGAGAGCATTCTAATGTAGCAGAAGAAAATAAGGAGCTTGTTCAGAAAATGCGTGATGAGCTTATACGCATTGTAGAAAGCGGGTTGCATATTCAGCCGGGGTATTTCATTTCTAAATAAGTAAGTTCTCTTGTTTCCTACATTTCAGGTGAGGAGAGGAATGGGGATGTATTAAGAAGACTCCCGAAAGGTTACTGGTTTGGAGTAACTTTTCGGGAGTTTATGATTATGGAGGAAATATACTTTGTTTCTTGAAAATAGATTTGTCGGTCGTTGTGTCAGGCAAAGTAAAAACTTAGAAAACGTCTGTTATCAATGTTGTATAAAGTGAATATTTTGTATAAGAATATGGTTCTTATAATTGGATTCATACTTTTTCAGACTTATTTCTCGGACGTTTTTTGTAAGTGCGCTTTTTCCCTTTATCTTTTCCGGAAGGATTTTTCTTGCGTGCTTCCCGTGGTGCATATTCCGGAGCTTCTCCCAGTTCGTAAGGAACAGGAATCTTATAGATATCTTTTTCCAGAAAGTTCTCTATCTGCTTGAATTTGGACTGTTCTGTTTCACTGACAAAAGTAATGGCGCATCCGTCGTTATTGGCGCGTGCTGTACGTCCGATACGGTGTACATAATCTTCGCTATCATTAGGAACATCGTAATTAATAACCAGTCGGATATCATCTATATCGATACCGCGCGCTACAATGTCGGTTGCTACCAGCATACTGATACGTCCGTTGCGGAATTCATGCATAATGGCGTCTCGCTGATTCTGTTCCAGATCGGAATGCATTTCTCCTACGTTCAGATTCATGCGCTTCAGTGACTTGGCAACTTCCTTAACTTTCAGCTTGGAGGAAGCAAATATAATTACGCGTTCTGGCTTTTGCTGGCTGAAAAGGCTTTCTGTTATACCCAGCTTTTGGGCTTCATAGCAAATATAGGCTGCCTGAATAATTTTTTCTGCTGGTTTTGATACGGCCAGCTTGACTTCTACTGGATTTTGCAGGATGGTTTTGGCCAGTTGCTGTATTTTAGCCGGCATGGTAGCCGAAAACATGATGGTCTGCCGTTTCTTGGGCAGATATTTTACTATCTGCATAATATCATCGGCAAATCCCATATCGAGCATACGGTCGGCTTCGTCGAGTATGAAGAACGAAACTTTCGACAGGTCTACATAGCCTAAGCTCAGGTGACTGATCAGGCGGCCTGGTGTAGCGATCACTACGTCTGCTCCAAGTGTGAGCCCTTTTTTCTCCTGCTCGAAGCGGATTCCATCGTTTCCACCATAGATAGCAACACTCGATACAGGCATGAAGTAGGAGAAGCCTTCCATCTGCTGGTCTATTTGCTGCGCCAGCTCACGGGTGGGTGACATGATTATGCAGTTGATTGCATCGGCAGGATATCCTCCTTTACTCAGTTCGTTTATAACCGGCAACAGGTAGGCTGCCGTTTTTCCTGTTCCGGTTTGTGCTACACCTATAAGGTCTTTTCCTTCCAGGATAACCGGAATGGTGTGTTCCTGAACGGGAGTGCACTCCCGGAAATTCATAGCATCGAGTGCTTGTAGTACACTGTCTTCTAAGTTCAGTTCTGAAAACTTCATATATATTGTTTCTTCAAAAAATCAACTGTTACCTCGTTCGTCGAGGTATGAATCCTTAAATCCTAAAAAGTATAATACTCCGTCCAGTCCGATGGTATTTATCGACTGTTTTGCATTGGCTTTTACCTTGGGTTTGGCATGAAAGGCAATGCCAAGTCCGGCTACAGAGAGCATAGGAAGATCGTTTGCTCCATCTCCCACGGCAATAGTCTGTGCGATATCTACATTTTCTACTTGTGCGATGAGTTGCAGTAATTCGGCCTTGCGCTTTCCGTCTACGATATCACCAACATAACGTCCGGTGAGTTTGCCGTCTACTATTTCCAGATTGTTGGCATATACATAGTCGATGCCGAAACGTTCTTTCAGGTAGTTGCCGAAATAAGTGAATCCTCCCGACAGGATAGCTATCTTGTAGCCGTAACGTTTCAGTACATACATCAGTCGCTCTACTCCTTCAGTGATAGGCAGATTCTCGGCAATGTCTTTCATTACACTTTCGTCCAGTCCTTTCAGCAAAGCTACGCGCTCTTTGAAGCTTTCGCGGAAGTCTATTTCTCCACGCATAGCACGTTCGGTGATTTCCTGTACCTGTTCACCCACACCAGCACGTTTCGCCAGTTCGTCTATTACTTCTGTTTCGATAAGCGTGGAATCCATATCAAAGCAAATCAGTCTTCGCATACGGCGGTACATAGTATCTTTCTGGAAAGAAAAGTCCATTTCGAGCGTACTGCTTAAACGCATCAGTTCTCCCTGAAGCTCGTCAATGTCACGAGGAGTTCCACGTACGGAGAATTCAATACATGCACGTACACTGGCTTTTTGTTCGTCCAAAGGAACACGACCTGTCAGACGACGGATGGCATCGATGTTCAATCCCTGGTTCGCCAGAATTTTGGTTGCGCCTGCTATTTGTTGGGCAGTCAGTTTTCTTCCCAACAAGGTGAGAATATATCTGTTTTTACCCTGCATACTTACCCATTCTTCGTATTCTTCGCGTGAAATAGGGTAGAAGCGGATGTTTATTCCCAATTCGGAAGCCTTGAACAACAGGTTTTTCATGATGTTACCCGAATCTTGTTCGCTGCATTTAAAAAGAATACCCAGCGAAAGAGTGCTGTGAATGTCTGCCTGACCGATATCCATTATGTCTACATCATATCCTGAAAGGATATCTGTTATGGAGGCAGTAAGCCCCGGACGGTCCAGACCGCTGATACGTATTAATACGAGTTCGGTATTTGTCTTATCCATGTATATAATGCTGATATTAGTTGCAAATATACTGTTTTCTCATAAACTTGCATATTTGTGAAGATTCTGGACAACCTGAAATATGAAAATATGTTGCAAAACATAAAATATAGCATTTTTATTAGGTCATAAAATAAAAAGTGCTTATCTTTGCGGCAGATTTCTCAAAAATATGATATGAATCTTCGTTAGTAAGATGCATTTCATCAAGCAATGTTCCGGGTAGAAATCACTGTGAAAGGGCAGTCCCGGATAGTATTAACTAAAATCAAATTACATGATTAAAAGTGTAAAATGGTTTTTTGTTGTATTAGTTATTGGTTCCCTAATCTCTCTTAGCTTTAGTAAAGAGAGTATCCCTGCAGAGAAACTGAAGTTGGGTGATGCAGCCCCTCAGTTGATGCTTTGCGATTCAGTGCAGCTGCTCGACCTGCACGATGCCCGTGAGGGTTATACGTTGTTGAGCTTCTGGGCAAGTTACGATGCGGCGTCCAGAGAAAAAAATGCCGCATTGGCGCATCTGGCAGATAAACATAGCCAGATAAAGATGATTTCTGTTTCTTTCGACCGTTATGTTTCGGTTTTCAACGCAACGGTAAAGCAAGACGGACTTTTGAAGAACGACTGCTATGTGGAAACAGATGGTTCCGATTCGGAAATATTCCGAGCATACGACCTGGAGCGCGGTTTTAAGAATTATCTGATAGATAGCCGCGGAATTATTGTGGCAAAAAATGTAACCGCAACCGAATTGGCTTCTTACCTGAATTAATGATAAGGTGGGAAGGTGGAGTAGATGAATTTTGAATACAACAAAAAGCAAAAAGTTGTCCTGATTTCAGATTTTTCTGAAGCGGGCAACTTATTTTTTTGTACATATTTTCAGAAAACATCGAGAATTATTGTATAAACGATGCTGATGTTTTTCCCCTTATTACGTGTTGTTTTTTTTATAGCCTTTTTGCCCTTTACGTATGGATCGTTTTTATCTGCTTTAGCAAACATCTTTTCGATGGAATGTAAAGGCAGCGTGGATGACGTAAAGGGCTAAAAGGTACAACTTTTCTTTATTTTGGAGCTTTGCGGTACAAATAAATGGCAATAAACAGATACAGTATGTTTGGAATCCATACGGCAATGGCAGGCATCATGTTTCCGTTTATGGCAAAGGTAGATGAAATGGTCTGGAACAGAATATACGAGAAACTGAGTCCCAGTCCGATACCTAAGTGCAAGCCCATTCCTCCTTTTACTTTTCGTGAAGACAGTGACAAGCCGATGGAAGTCAGAATAAATGCAGCAAACGACATGGCTATACGGCGGTGGTATTCTACCTCAAACTCCTTGATATTGGCAAAACCTCGCTGTTTCTGTTTACTGATGTATTCTTTAAGCTGAGGGCTAGTCATTGTTTCCTGCTGTCCGCGTGTGATAAGAAAATCCTGAGGTTCCATCTTTATGATAGAATCCAGGCGGTCGCCTCGCGTAATATATTCACGCATGCCTCTCATTTCACGTATCATGTAATCTCTGATAATCCAGCGGTGATACATAGTGGTGTCGTATGTAGCACGGCGTGCAGTAAGGTGTGATACCAGCTTATGGTCTTCAAACTTGTCAAGAGAGAAGTGGTAGCCGCTTTTACTGTAAGCATCGTATCGCTCCATGTAGGCAACTACTCCGCTGTCTACTTCAAGTTGAATGTTTCGTGCATAGTCGGCCGATTTCTTTTTCTTGTAGCGTTCTTCGAATTTCAAACGGGTGACGCTTCCGGTAGGAATGACTTCCGTACCTAATACGAATGTTACGGCAGAAATGATTCCTGCCGAAATCATATAAGGGACCATAAGGCGCTTAAAACTCATTCCGGTAGAAAACATGGCAATGATTTCAGAGTTTTCCGCCAGTTTGGATGTGAAGAAGATAACCGCAATGAAGACGAACAACGGACTGAACAAGTTTGTATAATAAGGTATGAAGTTCAGGTAGTAGTCGAATACAATAGCCTTCAGCGGTGCCTTGTTATTGATGAAGTGGTCGATATTTTCGTTTACATCGAAAACTACGGCAATAGAAATAATCAAAGCAATGGCGAAAAAGTACGTTCCCAAAAACTTGACAATAATATAACGGTCAAGTCGTTTCAGCCATTTCTTCTTAAACAGTTCTTTCAGTTGGAATTTGCTTATCTGTTTCATTACCATGATTCTTTTTATAATCGTGTAGAAATGCGTTTCACCATAGCAGGCTTCCAGGTAGAGAAGTCGCCGGCGATGATGTGTTTGCGCGCTTCGCCTACCAGCCACAGGTAGAAAGCCAGATTATGTATGGAAGCAATCTGCAAGGCAAGCAACTCTTGAGCATGGAACAAATGACGCAGATAAGCTCGGCTATACATCGTATCTACATACGAAGCTCCGTCGGCTTCGATAGGAGAGAAGTCGTTTTCCCATTTCTTATTACGCATGTTCATGATGCCGTCTTTGGTGAAAAGCATACCGTTTCGTCCGTTGCGGGTAGGCATTACACAGTCGAACATGTCGACTCCCCGTTCGATACCTTCCAGTATGTTTACCGGGGTTCCTACACCCATCAGATAACGTGGCTTGTCGGTAGGCAGTATTTCGTTGACTACCTCAATCATTTCGTACATCTTTTCAGTAGGTTCTCCTACTGCCAATCCGCCGATAGCGTTTCCATCCGCATTTTTTGAAGCGATGTATTCAGCCGAACGCCGGCGCAGATCGGGATACACACATCCCTGTACAATCGGGAAGAGTGACTGCTGGTAACCATATTTAGGTTCGGTTTCATTAAAACGGGTAATGCAACGGTCCAGCCAGCGGTGAGTTAGTTCCATTGACTTCTTGGCATAATTGTAGTCAGCTGTACCTGGAGTACATTCATCGAAAGCCATCATGATGTCAGCTCCGATGGTACGTTCGATATCCATTACACGTTCGGGAGTAAACAGATGTTTAGAGCCATCGATGTGTGAACGAAACTCCACTCCTTCTTCTCTCATCTTACGGATGCCGGCAAGAGAAAATACCTGAAAACCTCCGCTGTCTGTCAGCATCGGACGGTCGAAGCCGTTGAATTTATGTAGTCCACCGGCTTTTTCCAGTGTGTCAAGTCCGGGACGAAGGTACAAATGATAGGTATTTCCCAAAATAATTTGTGCCTTAATGTCTTCTTTCAGTTCGTGCAGATGAACGGCTTTCACACTGCCCAGTGTTCCCACAGGCATGAAGATAGGCGTTTCTATCTGCCCGTGGTCGGTTGTAATCAGTCCGGCACGGGCGTTGGAACGCGGGTCTGTATATTGTAATTCAAATTTCATGTTATAAGCGAGCTTTTACTTTTCTTCTTTTTTCTCGTCAGTCACGGTAAAATCTATGGCATCAGCTACTTTTTCGTCTGTCAGTGCCAGTGTAAGGACTTCTTTTATATCCTTTACATAGTGGAAGTTCAATCCTTTCAGGTACAATGGCTGAATCTCTTCTATGTCCTTGCGGTTTTCTTCGCAGAGAATAATATCAGTGATTCCGGCACGTTTGGCTGCCAGGATTTTTTCTCTGATTCCACCTACCGGCAATACTTTTCCACGAAGTGTAATCTCACCTGTCATAGCCAGGTTCGCCTTTACTTTCCGCTGGGTAAGTGCCGAAGCCAGCGAGGTAACCATCGTGATGCCGGCAGAAGGACCGTCTTTAGGAATTGCTCCTTCTGGTACGTGTATATGAATATTCCAGTTGTCGAAAATGCCTTCAGGCAGATCGAGCAGATGGGTATGTGCTTTCAGATACTCCAGAGCCAGCATAGCTGATTCTTTCATGACATCTCCTAAGTTACCAGTCAGGGTAAGTCGTCCACCTTTTCCTTTGCTCAAGCTGGTCTCTACGAACAGGATTTCTCCTCCTACAACAGTCCATGCAAGGCCTGTTACTACACCTGCATATTCATTTCCCTGATACTTGTCGCGTGAATATTCCGGAACTCCCAGATATTGTCTGATATCGGCAGGTTTCAGTTCATGCAGCCCTTCGAACTTGTCGCTGGCAATCTCGAGAGCTATTTTGCGCATTACCTTGCTGATTTTCTTTTCCAGTTCACGTACTCCGCTTTCGCGTGTATAGTTTTCTATGATATACTCAATGGCAGGTTTGGTAAACTTTACATGTTCACGCTTTAAACCTGTAGCCTCCATTTCTTTCGGGATAAGATGGCGGCGGGCAATTTCTATTTTCTCTTCGGTGATATATCCACTTACTTCAATCAGCTCCATACGGTCGAGCAACGGAGTCGGAATCGTACCCAGATTGTTTGCCGTAGCAATGAACATGACTTTCGACAAATCGTAGTCGAGATCAATGTAATTGTCGTGGAACGAGTTATTTTGTTCCGGATCGAGAACTTCAAGCATAGCTGAAGCTGGATCTCCCTGACGGTCACTGCTTAATTTATCTATCTCATCGAGGATGATAACCGGATTTGAGGCTTCTGCCTTGATAAGACTTTTAATGATACGCCCCGGCATTGCTCCGATGTATGTTTTGCGATGTCCGCGTATTTCAGCTTCATCATGTACGCCTCCTAGCGACATACGTATGTATTTGCGCTTGAGGGCGGCAGCGATAGAGCGTCCCAACGATGTCTTACCAACTCCCGGAGGACCGTACAGACAAATGATCGGTGATTTCAGGTCGCCTTTCAGTTTTAAGACAGCAAGATGCTCCAATATACGCTCTTTTACCTTTTCCAGTCCGTAATGATCTTTATTCAGAACTTTTTCCGCGTTGGGTATGTTCAGGACGTCTGTAGTATAGACCTCCCATGGCAATGCCAATAACGTTTGCAGGTAGTTGAGCTGTACGTTGTAGTCGGGCGACTGTGGATTGATGCGCTCCAGTTTCGAAACTTCGCGTTCGAAAACTTCGGCTACTTCTTTTTTCCACTTTTTCTCCTTTCCTTTCTTGCGGAGTTCTTCTATTTCATCATCCTGTCCGTGTCCCAACTCATCCTGAATATTCTTTATCTGTTGTTGCAAGAAATATTCACGCTGCTGTTTGTCAAGTTCTTCCCGTGTACGCATCTGAATATCTTGCTTCAGATTTGCCAACTTGGTTTCGCGGTTGAGCACTTGTATCAGATTGTACAAGCGGTCTTTCAGTGTATTCTGGTTGAGCAAATGAAACTTGTCTTCTATCGAAAGAGGGAAGTTTGTACAGATATAATCTACAAGAATGTGGTTCTTTGGTAAATTCTTTAAAGCGAAAGTGATATCCGGGCTTATCTGTTCTGATGCTTCGATATAATTATTGCTTAACTCGATGCAGGTGTCCATCAAAGCCTTGAATTCGTCAGAATCTGTCGGTTCCATCTGCTCTTCTATCAGGCTTACTTTTCCTCTCAGGTAGGGGCGTGTACCTGTTGCTTCATCAAGATGTACCTTGATGTTGCTTGCCTGAAGGATGACAGTTGTGTTTCCACCAGGCATTTCGAATACGCGTAATACGCGTCCGATAACAGCAACAGGATGCAAGTCTGATATTCCGGGATCTTCTACTTCTGCAACTTTTTGTGTGGCAATGATAATATGTTTTTTATCTTTCATCGCGTCATGCACAAGTTTCAGTGTAGTACGTCGGCCAGCAGTGACAGGCATGACTACGCTGGGAAACATTACCATGTTGCGTAAAGTCATGATGGGGAATTCCTTCTCCAGTTCATCTGCTGACAGATTTTCGGGAGCAGTTTCTATTTCTGTTACCATTGAAAGTTCATCATTTCCAGTTTTTATCGAACTGTCCGTTTCTATTTTCTTTCTTCTTACCATATTCGCGTTTTGTGTATTTTTAATAAGAGCATGTTTGAAAGCTCAAAAACGAGTACAAAGTTAATCATTCCACTTCGAATACGGAAGCGGATTTGTCGTAAATGCAATGTGTCAAACAAAAT
>ENA-UEOT01000620-UEOT01000620.1-human-gut-metagenome-genome-assembly--contig:-NODE-620-length-12229-cov-5.335665_pt1 | contig 12229 bp, 12 predicted proteins | sample MGYA00242889_ERZ507894 | MGnify/ENA primary metagenome ERZ507894 (study PRJEB26167, sample SAMN06115419) | human gut metagenome | host: Homo sapiens | place: China:Anhui | collected 2015-03-06 | study... | reverse complement strand
AAACAAACCGCGCCGCCAGAGGCGGTCTGAGGCGACAGGAGGAAAAGACGAAAAAATCACAGAACGTACAACCGTATCGCAAGACTTCATAAAATAAAAAGGGGCATTGGGATCAGGAAATCACCGGCATTGCAAAAAGAAGCAACATTCAATGGAAAAACATGACCATTTTCCCGAATAATGATCGTATCTTTGAAAAGTAAATATATTTAAGTCATGAAAACCAATCGGGAAGAGATTCTGCAAAATGCCCTGCAACTCTTTATGTCGAAGAATTACGAGGGAGTCAGCCTGCAAATGATCGCCCATAGCGTCGGGTTGACCAAGACGGGGATCTTCAACTATTATCCCACCAAACTCGACCTCTTCATCGCCGTGGCCGACCGCTATCTCTTCCATCTCCAGGATCCAGGGAACAAGTTCGCCCCGTCAGACGGGTCGCTGCGCGACTTCATCGACAAATACGTCGAGGGCGTGGAGCATACCATGGCGGAGATCGTGCGGCTGGGCAATATCCGGCGGGAGAAGATGCCCGGAAGGTTGGCCAATGCCGGTTATTTTCACCTTTTCCAGCAGGTGCTTTTCTATTATCCCGATGGCAAGCATAAGCTCCATGAATGGATGGAAAAGGAGTTCCGGCTCTGGTGCGACGTCATCGGCCGGAGTGTCGAGCAGGGCGAACTGCGCGGAGAGATCGATATTCAAGAAGCTGCAGCTCTGTTCCGGCAGGTCTTCATCGGACTCTCATATCAGATGTCTTTCTCCGATGGCCTTGATGTCGGAATTCTCCGTAAACGTTTTCTCTATATATATGGGTTGCTGAAGCGCTGAGCAGGCTTTCAGCAGTTTTTTTCACGATTTGGAGCAAAAATATGACCGCATGGTCATATTTTTGCTTTTTTATGCTATCTTTGTCTCCATGAAAACTGACCAACCGGTAACTTTTATGGAAAACAAACCTTTCGAACGCATCCAAAGGAGTTTCAACTACACTCCTGAGAGCATCTTCACGAACCAATGGTCGAATCTGGCCTTTGGTGTAGGAATGATTGTCATTCCGGCCCTCTTTCCCTTCGGCCTTCGTATCCGCCACTTGCGGATTCTCTCGCCGGCAGTATTCTCGACCATTTTGATTGTAGGCGGCGTACTGCTGCTCTTCTTCACCTGGCGGGGCATGCGAAATGCCCGGGCCTTGAAAGCCGTCGGAGGAAAGATCACCGTAGACGGCACGCGCGTAACCTACCCCGAGGTCGAAAAGGGGAAGGTCGAATACCGCTCGTTCCTCACCTCCGACATTGAGTATGTGAAGGATGACGAGGAAGAACACCAGTGCAAGGTCAAGACGCCGGACAACTACATCATCTTCGAGGCCAAATATTTCGATTCGTGGGAGGAGTTCGAAGCCTTCCGTTCGCTTTTGGGATAAAAAACAAGAAACAAAAAACATACGGATATGATGATCAAACTGACGAAACTTGCCGTGGCGATTGTTGTCGCCGCCTTGACGCTTACGGCCTGCGGCTCGGGCGAAACCTTCCCGATGGCCTCCGCCGAGGGACTTGCCAAAATCAGGGAACTCGTTGCGGAGCATGTGGACACTTCGAAATACAAGATCTACGAGGTGGAGTGGCGCGAGGACAACCGTGACCGCCAACTGGAGAACATCCTCACGTATATCGACGTCTATTATATCGACGCCGACAACAACAACTACCACCTCGCGTTCCAACTCACCAACGGGAAGTTCGAGACCGACGGCCCGGAGCAGAACGACCGCCGGACCAACTCCTACGCATGCTCGACGCCGCTCAACCTCGATGCCATCGATTTCGACTACATCCAGAAGATCGGCGAAGCGGCGGATGCGCTGGTGATGTCCGACGAGGAGGGCAAAAACCTGACGTTGAAATCGGCCGGGATGTTCCGCTTCCGGGTCTGGCCGGTGTCGTTGAGCGACGTCGACCGCTGGAACCGCAGCGAGGAGTTCCGCGCGGAGTCGGAAGAGCTGATGGTGCAGTTCGAGCTGAACTACGTCGATGAAAGCGAGTCGCCCGAATACCAGGGCCGCTTCACCGTGACGAACTACTACACCGTCGCCTTCACGGCCGACGCTGCGGGCGAGGTTGCCATCGACGATTAGCGGAGAGAAGATGGGATGGATGGGCGGCGCCCCGCCGACTACGGGAGCGGACTCCGGACGACTCTTTGCGGCCGGAATCACCTACATCTGCTGCGAAGCGTGGCCACAGGCCTACGACTGCTTCGTACGCTCGGCTCGGGAAGATGCCCCGACACGCTACAACCAGGCTCTGTGCTGTTTCCATGTGGGATGGTATGAGGAGGGCTACCGGCTGCTTGCAGAGGCCGAACGGTTGCTGGACGACAAGCCGGGCAAAGGCTCCTGCCCAGGCATCCCGTTCATGTCGCGGCGGCAGCCACCCGAGGCCTTCCGCCGCTGGGATACCGACGGTGAATTGCCACGCAGTCCGCTGCTGCCCGAAACGCCACGAGACGATGCTCTCACGCTGATCCTCCGCCTACGGGCCGAGGCTGCCTTCCGGCTGGGACGCTGCGAGGAGGTGCGGACGATTGCCGCCCGCCTCGGACACCGATACAAACACCTTGAAAACCTGCTCAAACCAATCGACCGATGACACCGCTCCGGGAACTCTACGACCTTTATTACTATCCGAACCCTGCAAAGGAGGAGCGCCGACGACAACTCCTCGCTGAGATTCCGACCGACGCACGCGACGAGGAGAACTACGGCCGCACGTCACTGCATATTGCAGCGGAATTTGCCGACTGCGAGGCCATCGCTTCGCTGCTCGACCGCGGGGCCGAGGTAAACGACCGCGACACGGAGGGGCACACGTCGCTCTTCCGCCTGGCCTCGCGCCGCAGCAGGGTGGCTACACAGGAAGAACAGATTGCTACGGCGGCTCGGCTGCTGCTGGATCGCGGCGCGAACCTTCCGCGTTCGGCCCGTGGCACAACGGCGCTGATCGAGGCCGTGCAAAACCGGCACCACGCGATGGCCGCCGTGCTGATCGACTCCGGACAGCGACTCGACTCCGCGAACAGCTACGGCGACAATGCCCTGCACATCCTCTGCCGCCGCGCCGCCGATACCGCAAGGGAGATCGCCGGCAAGAAGCGTTTTATCGCCAGCTTCGGCGAACGATGGGTCTCGGAGAAGCAGCAGCGGGAGGCCCGCGAGGAGCTGGAGGAGCTCCAGGCGGAACAGATGCGCTGTTATGCGACAGCGGCACTGCTGCTCCACAGTGGGCAGATCGACCCCGACGAGAAGAACTCTACCGGTCGGCGTGCGTTCGACCTCGCCATGGAGGGCGGAGCCAAATGGGTGGGTGCCCTGCTTTCGGGTGAGGATCCGTTCGATGAACTCACGATGGAGACCGGCGGGATGGACCTCTTCCAGGCACTGCGCCAAAGAGATCGGAAAGCGTTGGAAGCCCTGCTGCAGGCAGGGGTCGATCTCAATGCGGAGTGCGACAACCGTGAGATGAACGACTGGACGGGCAAGACGCCGCTGGTCTGCGCGCTGGAGTGGGGCGAGACCGAAATCGCGGCGATGCTGCTCCGGGCCGGTGCCGACCCCGACCGGCGAACGGCAAAGGGGATGTCTCCATTTGCTGTCTGGATCGAGCAGGGCTGTCGCATTTCGGACGGTATGGAGCGGTTTGCGCCGGTCATGGAGCTCTTCGAAGAGCGGGGATGGCACCCCGATGCCCCGCAGACGGGGAAGGACGAACGGGCCCTCATGCTGGCGTGTCAACACGATGATTACGAACTGGCCATCTGGACCTTGCGGCGCCTGCTGAAACAAAAGGTCGAGGTGAATGCCCGCGATGCGCTGGGCCGCACGGCCTTGATGCATTTGCTAGGCCCGCACAGCGCCGGGCCGTATCAATCGGAGATGCTGGAGCGGTTGCTGGAGGCCGGTGCCGACCCCTGCGCCGCCGACAACGTGGGGCGCACCGTGCTGCACTATGCGGCCGAGGGCTACACGCATGCGGCGGCGCGGCAGGCGGCCGAGTTGCTCTTCGACTTCGGGCGTCCCGATGTCTCGGCCGTCGACAACGAAGGGCGTACGCCGCTCGACATCGCCATGCGCAACAACAACGAGTCGCTTGTGAAATTTTTGCTAAAACACGTTTGAAATCAACGCTATGGATACCTTCCAGACCTTTCTGAACGCCTGCCGAAACGGGCAGAAGAGCATTGTGAAGGTCCTCCTCGAACGGGGCGGCATCGACCTCAACCGGCGCGATGCCGAGGGCAACACGGCACTCCATTATGCCTGCCGCGAAGGATACCGGGATTTGGCAGTGCTGCTGCTGGAAAAGGGAGCCGATGCCTCGTCCGCAAACAACCGGGGTGAAACGCCCCTCCACGCCGCCGCCCGAAAGGGCAATCGCGAGATCCTGGCCCGACTTCTCGATGCCGGGGCCGATCCGGATGTCGCCGACCGGGAGGGCTGCACGCCGCTGATGCGGCTCGTAGAGAACCGCCGCACGGATGCCGCGCTGTGGTTGATCGACCGCGGGGCCGACACAGAGGCTACGGACCAGACGGGACACCGCGCACTGGACTACGCCACGGCACACGGGCTGACGGAGGTGGTGGCACGGCTGAGCCAAAACGGATCCGACGCGACGGACAGCCGTGATGCCGAAGGCAACACGCCGCTGCACCAGGCGGTCTACAACGATCAGGCCGAGGTCGTGCGTACACTGCTCGCGGCCTCGAAAGCGCAGCTCAATGCGCCGAACGATGCGGGCGAAACGCCATTGCTGGTGGCGTGCGGACGCGGAAATCTGCACATTGCCCGGATGCTGCTCGACGCCGGAGCCGATGCCAACCGTTCGCTGCCCGACGGGACAACGCCGTTACATTGGGCGGCACAGGCGGGCAATCGCTTCCTTGTGGAGGCGCTGCTCGGGGCCGGCGCGGCAATCGACGCCCGCAACGGAGTGGGTGAAACCCCGCTGCTCATGGCGGCCCGCGCCGGGAACAACGAAGTCGTGCGCCTGCTTGTGGAGCATCGTGCCGACGTCAATGCGGCGGACAACCTCCAGCACACGGCACTTTACTATGCCGGCGAACGCGGCTTCACGGAGATCGTCGAGCTGCTGCTTGCGGCCGGCGCCGAAGGATAAAATGGACCGAAAACCTTAAAACATACCGAACATGGCAAACGAGAAGATGAAACCCCAAAGTCCGGAGGAGATTGCCCGGGCGGCACAGGAGGCAGCCCTGGAGCAGATGCGCGCAATGATGGGATCGATTCCGGGGATGCCCGACATGCCCGACATGCAGGCACAGATCATGGCGCAGATGCAAGCTGCCGTGCCCAATCTGGCGGAGATCCAGGCACAGCAGACCGCCATGGGCACGCTCAGCGGTGTGGATGCCGCCGCCGTGGCCGAAGCCGCCCGGCAGAACATGGCGCAGGCTGCCGCAACCATGCAGGCAATGCAGGACGGGAGCCTTGAGAAGGAGTTGCGCGAGGCGAATGCCGCAGCACTCGCCTGGCTGGGCGAGGACGACGGCTGGGAGATCAAGCATGCCGCGACGTGCCGTCTGACGGCTGAACAGATGCGACTGATGGCCTTTGCGGCGCCACTGCTCATATACAACGACGAGGAGGTGGATGCTGTCGAGAGCGAGGTCCTGCCCGAAACCTACCGCGCGCAACTTCAGAGCTGGTGGAACATTACGGACCGCGAATCGACGCTCGAAATCGTCCGGTGGCTGCTCCTCGAAGGGCATCATGCCGATGCCGACGCGGCGCTGGCGCTCATGCGCGGCGACCAGCCCGAAGCGGGCGATCCCGAAGAGAAGGCCGAGGATGTGCAGTCGATCGCGGAGTTTATGGTCGAAAACGGGTATTGCACAGTTGAAACGCTTCCGCAGACGGTCATCGCCTGGGATCTGGTGCGCATTGCCAACCTAGGGCGCTGGGCCTTTCACGCAGGTTATCTCTCCGAAGAGGAGATGTGGCAGGTGATGCAGGTGGCGGCCGATGCGGCCCGCGAGCACTTCGCCTCATGGGAGGAGTACGGACGCAGCTTCGCCATGGGCCGCGGCGTCTGGCACGGCGACGAGGAGGATTGCCAAACAGCCTGGGAGATCGTCACCGAGCTGCTCGAAGAGGAGACCTCGCCCTGGCGGCAGATTCCGTGGAACGCATAGCAACCCGTCAACGCCGAAACGATGGAACGGGGACTTGAATTCTATGTGATGCTGGCTGCCGTGGCGGTCGGCGCTCTGACGTGGCTCTACAGGAAAGGCAGCCGGGTCTGGCGAACGGTGCGCAAGCTGCGCCGGTCGTTTCAGGAAATTTGCCTGAATCCGAAATCGACGCTCGCTGACGAACCGTGCCGCCAGCTGGCCATCGGGGCGATGTACGCTTCGCAGCAGGGGGCTTGGCAAAACTCGCTGGAAACAGGCATCGACGATACACTGCCCGAGATTTTGGGCAACTGGTGGGGCATCGACTCCACCGCGGAGGCCCGCGAACAGCTGGACTACCTCTGCGAAAAGGGATTCCGCTACTACTGGCCCACGGTGCTCGAAGCCTTTCGGCTCGACGGCCGCGAGCGGCAGGACGAGCTTCTCCAGCAGCGGATGACCTCGCAGGAGGATTACGACAAGGCTTCGTCGCAACTCGAAAACCTGCGGGAGACCTTCGACGAACTCCTCTCGTGCGGCGTGGTCGCCTCGAAAGAAGAACTCAGCGGCTGCAACGTGACGGGTTGGGATGCCGGGCGCATTGTCTTTTTGGCGCGGGCCTGCTGCGAGATGGGCTACCTCACCGAAGAGGAGGCATGGGCGTACATCGGACGGGCCGACGCGCTGGCGCATGAGGCGTGCGGGTCGTGGCGCGAACTGGCGATGAGCTACATTCTCGGGCGTTCGCTGTGGGGCGGCACGGGCCTACAATTCGGTGATGAAGACGACGGCCGACGTGCTGCTGAGCAACCCCAAGAGCCCGTGGGTGCGCTACCTGTGGTAAGGGCCCAACGAAACAGCGATGAAAGCCGCGCTGAAATACCCGGTCTTTTACCTCGCCCCCGCGGAGCACATGGTCTATGTCTTCTGGCGGGAGGAGAACGTGACGACACGCCGGCTGCTCGCCGAGGCCGACGGCTGGGCCGGGCAGGAGGTGGTCGACGCCTCCGGGCGTTGCTACACGATCCGCTGCTGTTGGGAGACCGGGCCGGTCGGTCTCTACGGTCGTATCGGACCAACCGACCGGCGCACTGTCCGCTACGACACCGACTTTGAAGAGGCGGTCCGCGATTGTATGCTTCCGAAGCTGCAGGCGTGGATCGCCCGCGAATATCCTCGGTCGGAGTGGTTCCGGGAGACGTGTTGGCACAATGCAGCCGACTTCCGGCAGGCGGTCTTCCGCTGCCGAAGTTTCGAGGAGCTGGCCCGGATGTTCCGCTGCCGCCCCGAGGAGGAGCCCTCTATCCGACGTTCCCTTGTACGCTTTTTCGTCGTGCCCCTCGTTGTCGGAGTGGTTATTTGGCTGTTGGCCCGCTATACATAACAAAAATTGTAAAAATATGAAAATCAGACGCCTGGTCGCATTTATCCTTCTGCTCGCTGCCACAGGCTGCGCAAGCACCCGCAAATCCGCCGAGCTCGACCCGACCTTCGTGGCTTCCGAATCGACCTGGTTGTATCGGGACGCCGAGGTGGTAAACCGCCGGCTGAAGCCCCTCGAGCGTCCGCAGGTGCGCTTCGAGGTCGAGCACGCCATCCTGCACGGGGATTCGGTCTGGGTAGTGGTTCGCGCGACCATTCCCCACCGCTCGATCCGCCGCGGAGAGTGTTTCAAGGCCATAAGTGTTCTTCAAGCCTCCGAGGGCATCATGGAGCTGGGAGAATTGTCTCTCGACTCGGGCCATTTCATGCCCGATGAAGAGGGAGACGTGGATGTGACAACCCGTCCCGGACGGATGCAGAACCTCTATCTCTCGTGGCGCTTTACTTGGGACGAGCGCATGCGGATGAATACCTTCATCGTGGTCTTTGCAAGCCTGACCGACGGCCGCCACCTGTTCCAGTATCTGCCCCTGATGCTGCCGCTCTTCTGGATAGATGATACGGAGGATGAGTTTTACTGGCCCCGGTCGGCCGGGATTCCCGAAGAGGCCCTGCTCGATCGTTCTCCCTTTGAATCCACCACCGGGCAATGATGGAAAGAGTCATCCGGGGAGGGTTCGGGCTGCTGCTTGCGCTGACTCTTCCGATCTGGAGTGCACAGGGCGAACAGGTCCCGGAGGACAACCGTCCCGCCTTCGACGTTGCCCCAAGCAATGCCGCCCGGGCGGTCCTGCTCCACGCCGCCACCCCGGAATGCGACACCGTGCACTGCTGCCTCTCGATCGAAGCCGGGCAGCCGCGGGCTCGGGGCGACTACGAGATTCTGCTCTCCAGCAACCAATATACCGACCGAACCCCGACCATCATCACGGAAGAGGGGACATCGCTGACATGGCTTCGCAGTTCCTCTTCCGAATCCTGGAGCAACGGCATGACCACACGCATCTGCCGGCACTTCTATCGCTTCTCTCCCGCCAAAAAGGGCGAGTACCGGTTTCGCTGCCGGGACCTCTCGTTCGACGGGGTGGCCTACGACGGCGTACTGACGATCCAGGTCGGAGCACCGGAGCTAAATGCCGTTCCCACCTTTCTTTTATGGGTGGCGGGAATCGGTTGTCTGCTCCTCGTTGAAGTATTCATTCGGATTGGATGCCGCAACGAAGCCCGGGTCGATACGGCCGGCTTCATTCGGCGACACCGCAGGCTGCCGCTCAACGCCGAGGGGGTCTGGGCCCATTACCTGCTTCCAATCATGCTCCTCTATCTTCCGCTCTTCATGGTCATCATCACCCTCACGGGTATGGTGTCTATCTCGACCAGCGCGCTTCTCTGGACCTCGGGTGTCTGCGTCCCGGTAGCTTTCGTCCTCTTCCGCCTCCAATACCGCAGGCTTTTCTTCCGCTGGAGAAAAACGGTGCTGCCGCCGGAGCGGATCGACGCTTTGCTTCGGGAGCTGGCCGAGCAGTACGACTGGACGATCGACCACATGGACCGGGATTTTTTTGTCGCACACACCCATCCCGCCTGGTGGAGCGCCACGTGGGGTGAACAGATCTTCGTCGCGCACAACCGTGGCGGCATCTGGATCAACAGCATCAATGACCTCGGCAAGCGCAGCTCAATCGTCTCGTTCGGATATACCCGTCGGAATATCCGCCGGGTGACGGAGGCAATCACTGCACACGAAAAAGATATCCATTCACCAATATAAGCCCGATACCATGACACCGTTGAAAATCGCCCCGCTGCCCGGATGCACTCCCGGGACGGTCGAAAAAATCGATGCACTCAACCGCAAACTCGGATCGTTCATCCACGCTCCTCTCAATCTCAAGGAGGTGCTGCGCATGGAGCCGTTCGCCGCCGACGCGGAGGTGGTGCGGGCCGTTGCGGCGACGCTCGACAACTACGCCATCATCCCGACCTCGCCCACGGAGCGCGAACGCCAACGCACGACGGGCCTTCCGAAGGATTACGACATCGTGGGGTTCTGGTACTGTGTGGCGCTTCTCGCCCTTTCGGCAGAGCCGGAGGCCGTGCGGTATTTGCTCGTGCTGGCGCGCATGCTGATGGTCGAGGATCCCGCGGAGCTTTTCCTGCTGCGGCGCATCGTCCGCCTGCTGGAGGGATTTCCATTTCCCCACCTGCAGGAACTCAAAAGTCGGATTGAAGGCTTCTACGACACCGTTACGCACCAATTGGAGGCCTTCCGATGGCTGGAGGCCGCCGGGATTCCGTGGCCCGAGTCATACGAATGGGAGGTCACCGCGCAGTTTTCCTCCGACGGCGAGCCCTATGCCGACCCGGCGGCTCCGAAGGAGGAGCGGCGCAGGCGCGTGGTGCTGACACTCCGGCTGAACAGTCCCCGCAGCCTCTACGGCAGTTGCCGCCAGCACAACAGCTACGAAATCTCGCTCCGCAACGAAGACAACACGACACGCGGCATGTGGAACGAAGGCCATGGCGATCTCTTCATCGAAGACCGCCCCGTGATGCAGCACCGGATGTTCACGCCGCTGCAGCTTCCGGAACTGTTCGACGCACTGGAAGGGTTCGACATCCGGCTGGTGCGCAAACCCGTGATGGTCTACACGAGCCAGGGAATTCGGAATGCCCACGTGAAGGTGTTTCAGATGCTCGAGAATCAGCTAGGACGCAACCTATCGGCGATCGGACAGGCCGCGGAGGCGCCGGGCCAGCCGAAGGAGGAGGACGATCCGGGCGACACATCGGCCGGTGGGAGTAAATTCCCGGAGGTCGGGCGCGCCGTGGAGGAGGCGCTGGACCTGCTCAAATACGATGGGGAGGTGAACGACTCGCTGGCTGAGATGCGTAAAAAATGGGGCGAAGGGATTTCGGTGCTGCATGAAGCCCGATTCGACGAGATCGGGGTGCAATATGCCTGCCGCTCGCACGAAGAGGGACTTGCGGCAGTCGGGCAGGAGTTGACCTGCCACGGATACCGGCTCTACGACCTCGACGGCGACGATATCTACCTCCTCACGTTGCAACCGGAGGCTCACGCTGCGGATTTCGAAAAGGCTTGCGGAAAGGCGGGTCAATATTGTCGGCAGGTGAAGCAGCCGGGGCGCGCACCTGGCACTCCAGCCCGCGAAATCGACCCCGGGCGCACAACGCCCTGCGAAGAGGTGCCATGGCCCGATGATGCCGACTACATGCTCGACTCGCTGGCCGGCGACTTTTGCAGCGGGCGGTGGAAAAGCCGCGATGCGGAGGAGTGGCAGGGAAATTTTGTCGCCGATCTCCGCCAGCGTCCGCTGCAACCGGTCAAGGTGCGCTGGAACCGGTTTTGCTGCCTGACCTACTCCCCGGAGATGGATTTCTATGCGGCGTTCTACTACATTCCGCCCATGCAGTGCTGGATGCTTCTCGGGGGCAAGAATCCCCTGGAAGCGAACAGTTGGAAGCGGCTGTGCGACCTGCCGAAACAGGAATCGCCCTTTCTTTTCTTCGACCAACGTCCCCGATGGTTCGGCCGTTATCTCTGCTTCGGCGACCGGCAGAGCGCCACGATCCTCACGATGAATCCGCAGGGAGTGGAGCGCGTCCAGCGTTTTCCCCTGCCCAAGGCGCAGCACCCTTGCAGGTTCGCCTGCGACGGACTCGGACGCATCCTCCTTGCACACGACGAAGAGACCTATTGTTTCGAAAACGGCTCGCTCTCACCGCTGGGCTTCCACATATTGAGCGGCGACGGGTTCAACGGCTCCATCCCTGCCCCCGGAACCGGCCGACTGGTAATGTGCGGCTTCTCGGACCGGGAACTGGTCGCCCGACTATTGGAACTCGACGTCGATACGCGCCGCTGCCGGACTACCCGGATGCAGAACGTAGATCCCTGGTCGGTTCTTCTCCCGTTTGGAGAAGATTGGGTGCTGGTCAAAGGATCTTGCGATTCGATGCGACTGGATTTCGCCCGACTCTGGAATCGCACGACGGGCGAAGTGCTACGCATCCGTCCCGGGATGTTCGGCAGCGAAAAACTCGAACATATCGGACGGCTGAGCGATGGCCGTGTGGTGTTGACCACACTTCGCTCCCATGTGGGACAAGTCGTGCACTTTCCCGCAGATTTCTGGAATTTTCTCCGCACGGCTAGCTGTCCGCAAATGCTGGAACCGATGCAAGCCTGCGAAGCGCTCTATCCGGATATTCCGCTGACACTGCCCGAATAGAAGCGATCATTTTAGCCATCGGACTGTCTCCTTAACTAATACGATCATAGTACCAGTTTGAAAAATAGCCAGCAATGGTTAATATAATTTCCAGGCAGTTAAAATATCGCTTGCAACAGTCAGTTTTTGACTGAATAAATAATATTGGACCGACAAACCACACCATCTGAGGCTATAAAACACCAGCGCGACAAACAAATTTTCATTGGTTATCGCGCTGATATTTAATTGTTTTATCTATTCGAAGATCGTCAATGCTTATTATTAAGGGGTATATAGATTTATATGCATTGATTACCAATAAATTATGTACAAACAAACTTCACCGCCTATGAAGGACTGAAACGATGGGAGGAATTAGTGGACAAACAAACTCAGACATAGGATTGAGAATC
>ENA-UEOT01000611-UEOT01000611.1-human-gut-metagenome-genome-assembly--contig:-NODE-611-length-12411-cov-3.345225_pt1 | contig 12411 bp, 9 predicted proteins | sample MGYA00242889_ERZ507894 | MGnify/ENA primary metagenome ERZ507894 (study PRJEB26167, sample SAMN06115419) | human gut metagenome | host: Homo sapiens | place: China:Anhui | collected 2015-03-06 | study... | reverse complement strand
CGATCATAAAACCTCTCTTGTGTATTTCGTGATTATACCCGTTATTTTCGTTTTAAGGAGCATTAAGGTTTCTTGCTTCTACAGGTCTTTTATATTTGCGTTACTTATTTTTTAAACCACGATTATCTAACGAAAAAATAAGATACCAGATGAAAGCATTTGTAGGAGAACTGATTGGAACTTTTGTTTTGACGCTATTTGGCTGCGGATCTGTAGCCGTAGCGGTATTGTTCGGAGAGTATGGAAGCATATTCCAGATCGCGTTGGTTTGGGGGATTGGCGTTACGCTCGCTATTTACTTAACCCGGCATTTATCATGCGCGCATTTGAATCCGGCCGTTACAGTGGCCATGGTGCTGAGTAAACGGATGAAAGCCGATAAACTGCTTTCTTACCTATTGGCCCAGTTTGCGGGGGCGTTTCTCGCCGGAGCCGTATTGTATGGATTATTAGCGCCTACAATTTCCGCTTATGAGCTGGCGCATGGCATCGTGCGCGGTACGGAGGCCTCGATCGATACAGCTCGTATGTTCGGTGAGTTCTATCCGAATCCCGGCGATAGTATGGCGGTTGTCTCGATGCCTTTGGCGATGGTTGCCGAGGGGTTCGGCACGTTCTTGCTGGTGATGTTTATCTTCGCCTTGACGGAAGGTTGTAACGTGGGACGGCCGAGCGATACGATGGCTCCGGTGTTTATCGGGCTGTCGGTCTCTTCCATCATTTGCTTGATCGCTCCATTGACACAGGCGGGGCTGAATCCTGCCCGCGACTTTGGTCCTCGTTTGGTCTCTTGGCTGGCGGGCTGGGGTGAGGTGGCTTTCCCGGATGCTTGTTGCGGAGGTTTCTTCTTTGTCTATATTCTGGCCCCTATCTTGGGAGGGGCGGTAGCGGCTTATGCGCTAACCTATGTGATAGAGCCGCTGATCAAGCAGGGAGACGGTTCGTGTGAGTGCGAGAAATAGTAATCATTATAATAAACGAAACGGATATGAAACAAACGAGATTGATCTTAGTGGGAGGTTTTTTGGGAGCGGGAAAAACAACACTGTTATGGGAAACTGCCGTGCGATTGATGAATAAAGGGCTGCGTGTAGGTTTGATTACGAACGACCAAGCTCCGGAACTTGTGGACAGCGAGTTGCTGAAGTTGTCGGATCTGCGGGTTGCCGAGGTAAGTGGCAGTTGTTTCTGCTGTAATTTTAACGGATTCACGGATGCGATCAAGGAGATTCGTGCCGAAGCCTCGGCCGACGTGATTATCGCTGAGCCGGTGGGTAGTTGCACGGATTTGTCGGCTACGATCATGCAACCTTTGAAGCAATATTGGAATACGGAGTTGAAGATTTCCCCGCTGACGGTCTTGGCGGACCCGAATCGCTTGGTTTCTATCTTGAATGGGGGGAATGGGGGGTTGCATCCGGATGCCGCTTATATTTATAAGAAACAATTGGAGGAAAGCGATATCATCTTGCTGAGTAAGTCGGATGTGTTGAAACGGGAAGAGACCGCGGTCTTGAGACAACGTTTATCGGACGCGTTTCCGGGTGCGACGGTTTTATCGGCGAGTGCCCAGACCGGTGAGGGCATGGACAAATGGATCGAGGCCGTGATGAGCCGCCAAGATGCGGGCAAGCGCTTATTGGAGATAGATTATGATACCTACGCCCACGGCGAGGCTGTGTTGGGCTGGTTGAACGGGACGCTTCAGTTGCATGGCGTGAGTGATGATTGGGATGATTTCCTGAAAACGCTGATGAAGGGTTTTGCCGTTAAGTTCGATGAGGCGGGTTGCGCCGTAGGACATGTGAAAGTGATCGCGGAGAATGGTAAGCGTTTCGCCGTGGGCAACCTGACCGGGAAACAGGATACCTTATCGTTGAGAGGCTCTGCCGGAGCGGGGGAAGATCTGAAGTTGATCATTAATGCCCGGGTTGAGACTACACCTGAGTTATTGGATCAGATGGTCCGGGAGGTGTTGATCGGTATGATAGACGGTAAGTATGAGGAAGAGGTCGTGGCTTGGCGTTTCTTGCAGCCCGGTCGTCCCAACCCGACCCATCGTTATGAGCGAGTTCCGTCGTATCCGCGATCAGATCAATGATGATTTCTTCAAGTTGTATACATCTATGGAGGAACGAAAATAGAATGGAAGGTTTATTCTGACAAGTGTTTATTGGAAATAGGGGTGAGTGTTAATTGTCTGTTTAATATATATTATAAATGAAAGCGATAGAAAAGATTAAGGCTGGAAATATTGATTTATCGGAAGATGAGATCATAGAGTTGTTACGTATAAATAATTTTAGTAGCGAATATTATGATTTGCTAGCGGCCTCGAGCGCCTTATCTCGGCGGAAGTTCGGGAACCGGGGATATGTGTTTACGCAAATAGGGATTAATGCAGAGCCTTGTCCGATTAATTGTAACTTTTGCTCTATGGCCGCTACCCATTATTCATTGAACGATAAATGGAAGAAATCGGTGGAGGATATATGTCAGGAAGTGCAATTTCTGCAAAAGTCTTATTTTGATGACTTTTTCATGATGACAACAGCCAACTATCCGATAGAGGAATTTATCTCTGTGGGGCGGTCTGTGAGGGGACTATTAAGAAAGGATCAAAAAATGGTGGCTAATATCGGTGATTTTGGTTTGGATACTGCCTTGAAATTGAAAGAGGTCGGTTTCACTGGTGTCTATCATATCAACCGTTTGCGAGAGGGTGAGGATACGATGGCGAAAACGGAAGACCGGGAGGCGACTATGCGAGCGATTAAAGAGGCTGGCCTGGAGCTTTATTATTGTATAGAACCCATAGGCCCGGAACATTCTTATGAGGAGCTGGCAGTAGAGATCCTAAGAGCCAAGGATTTGAAAATAGATGTAATGGCCGCTATGCGTCGGATTCCGGTGAAAGGAACTCCTCTTTATGAGAAAGGGCAAATTTCAGACTTGGAACTGACGAAAATTGTCGCTGTATCCAATCTGGCAGTCAACCCATCTCGATCGATGAATGTACATGAACCCATCAAATTAGCTATGCTGGCAGGCGTGAACCAATTGTATGCTGAAGTCGGGGCAAATCCTCGTGACACAGAAAGCCATACGGAACAAAATCGGGGATTTAATCCGGAGGGAGCATGGAGTTTATTGAGGGAGTTTGGATACGTCTCATCTGCTTATTGACTCCCGGAGAAGCGTAAATAAGTTGCAGGCATCCTATTTTTGTCTTTTGTTAGGGTTTCCTTCCAAATATTTGTATATATTTGTGGCTATACAGTATAAAAATGGGAGGTGTAAAACCATGGACGATACAAAGGACACAAAAGATATAAAAGAAACGGGCGAGGCTGCGTCCGTTCTCTCTGCGGACGAACAGATGATACAAGATGGGTTCAATGCGTTGTTGAACGATTATTTGAAGTCAAACCACCGCCGTAAGGTCGAACGAATCACGAAAGCTTTTAATTTCGCTAATCAAGCGCACGCCGGAGTGAAACGGCGTTCCGGCGAACCTTATATAATGCATCCTATCGCCGTGGCTCGTATCGTGTGCCGGGAGATGGGTTTGGGCTCTACCTCTATTTGCTCTGCGCTATTGCATGATGTCGTGGAAGATACCGAGTATACGGTGGAGGATATCCGGGATATGTTCGGAGACAAGATCGCCCAGATCGTGGATGGCTTGACGAAGATATCCGGTGGCATTTTTGGGGAACAGGCCTCGGCTCAAGCCGAGAACTTCCGTAAGTTGCTGCTGACTATGAGTGACGATATACGGGTGATTCTAATCAAGATCGCAGACCGTCTTCATAATATGAGGACTTTGGGTTCCATGCTTCCCGCCAAGCAATTTAAGATCGCGGGTGAGACTCTTTATCTGTATGCTCCTCTGGCGCATCGTCTGGGTCTCTTCTCGATCAAGACGGAACTGGAGGATTTGAGTTTTAAATATGAGCATCCGCAAGAATATGACTTCATCAGCGCTAAGTTGAAAGCGACAGAAGAGAGCCGTAATAAATTATTCGAGCGTTTCGCCGCCCCTGTGGACGAGAAGCTGAAATCGATGGGACTTCAGTATGAGATGCGTGCCCGTGTGAAATCGGTCTATTCCATTTGGAATAAGATGGAAAGCAAGGGTGTCGCTTTCGAGGATATTTATGATATTTATGCGGTCCGCATTATTTTTGACCCGCTTCCCGGTGTGGACGAGAAAAACCAATGTTGGGATATCTACTCGGCTATTACGGATATTTACCGGATTCGTCCCGACCGTATCCGTGATTGGGTGAGCCGTCCGAAAGCGAACGGTTATCAAGCGCTTCATCTGACCGTTATGGGACCGGATGGACAATGGGTAGAGATCCAGATCCGTAGCCGCCGTATGGATGATATCGCAGAGAAAGGCTTCGCTGCCCATTGGAAATACAAGGAATCCAACGTGGAGGAGGATACGGAATTGGATAAATGGATACAAACCATTACCGAGATATTGGAGAGGCCGGAGCCGAATGCGCTGTATTTCTTGGATACGATCAAACTGAACTTATTTACTTCCGAGATATTTGTTTTCACTCCGAAAGGAGATATAAAGACATTGCCCCAAGGGGCTACCGCCTTGGATTTCGCTTATGCGCTTCACTCCGATATCGGTAATAAATGTATTGGCGCTAAGGTAAACCATCGTTTGGTGCCATTGAGTCATCCGCTGTCCAGTGGAGATCAGGTGGAGGTCTTGACTTCCCGTTCTCAGGAGCCGCAACCGGAGTGGTTGAACTTCGTGACTACCGCTAAGGCTCGTGCGAAGATCGATGCCGTATTAAAGCGTGTCCGTAAAGAGGTCGCTAAGTATGGAGAGATAAAAGTTCTTGATGCCTTCAAGCGTTCGGAGCTTGAGGCGAGTACATCCAATCTGGATAAATTAGGTATGTACTTTGGATTCTCGAAACGCGAGGAATTCTTTTATGCGGTAGAGAAGGGGGATGTGGTTTTGCCCGAGAATTTAAAGAAGCTGTTGAAGGAGAAGACGGATAATGTCTTGTTTAAGTATGTGAAACAGGCGTTGGGTGTCGCTTCCAAGAAGGTGAAACAACCCGAAGAGGAGGAAGCCAAGAAAGAGAAGCCTAAATATGATAAGAAAAAGCCTTATTTATTGAAAGAGGAGGCTTTTGAGCGTAATTATGTAATTGCCGAATGTTGTAAGCCGATTCCGGGAGATGACTCTTTAGGTTTTATCAATGACGATGGTAACGTAGTGGTTCATAAACGTTCCTGCCCGATCGCCATGCGCTTGAAAAGTAGCTTTGGCGAACGTATCTTGAATACGGCTTGGAGCAGCCATATGAACGCTTCTTTTGAGGCCACGCTAGAGGTGAAAGGTATAGACTCGATAGGCGTACTGAATACGATCACGAAAACGATTTCCGAGGATTTCAACGTGAACATCATGCGCTTGCTGATCGAGGCGAAAGACGGCGTGTTCGAAGGTAAGATAAAGATGAAAGTTCATGACGTAGAAGATATCCAGAAAATGTGCGTGACTTTGTCGAAGATACAGAATATTAAATCTGTCGGACGTGTAGCGGATTAAGTGTAGCGAAGTGCTTCGCTACACTTTTGTTTTATAAAAGCTTTATCAGCCGACAATCAAATAAGTTATATAAGCTATATAACAAGCGATCAATAGGATTCCCTCCGGCCTAGTGATGGTCCGTTTCTTGAAGAAAAGGCCAAAAATATAAAGCAATACGCATGAACCGATCATGACGCCCAAATCCAGATTGGTAATGCCTTGTATGTTCATCGGCGTGATTGTCGCGCTACAACCTAATACGAAGAATATATTGAAGAGGTTGGAACCGATAACATTTCCGATCGCCATCTCCGGGTTCTTCTTTAAGGCGGCCACGACGGAAGTCGCTAACTCAGGAAGAGAGGTTCCTCCGGCCACTAAAGTCAAACCGATAATAGATTCGCTGACACCCAGTCCACGGGCGATACCAGAAGCTCCATCCACGAAAAATTGTCCTCCGTAAATCAAACCAGCCAATCCACCAATGATGAATAAACTCGCTTTCCAAATGGGCATTATTTTAATCGTGCTCTCTCCATTTTCCTCTCCATTATGTGCGATCGCGAATGTATAGCCAAGGAAAATGGCGAAGAAGCATAATAGTAACATTCCATCGCTACTACTGATACTATTTTGCGATGCGCCGTTGATCAAAACGTCATTCGCGCAAATAAATAATACGATTGAGGCAAGCACGCAAAGAGGGATCTCTTTGCTCAACGTACCTTTCGTGACGCTGATCGGTACGATAGCGGCCGTACAGCCGACAATCATCAAGGCGTTAAATATATTGCTTCCTACTACATTACCAATAGCGATATCTGAGCTTCCTTTCAAGGCAGATACGACACTGACCGTTAATTCCGGTGCGGAAGTCCCAAACGCCACAATAGTTAGCCCGATTACTAAGCTGGAAATATTGAAGCGTTTGGCTACCGAGGCGGCACCATCCGTCAAGGCGTTAGCCCCAACTAAAATTAGTAGTAAACCGCCAATTAGTAATACGATATCCATTAGTCTTTAGAATGGCAAATCATCGATAGGATTGGCCGGTCCGAAATCAGGAGCGGATGAGGCTGGAGCCGTAGGAGCGGAAGCCGGAGCGAAATTATCCGGAGTTACTCCCATCGGAGCGGCTTGAGAAGCTGCCGCCATCGGACGGTCTACTTTCCATGCGTTGATACTGGTGAACCAGCGGCCTTGGTACTCACGGCTGTCAATGTCGAAAGAGACTGTCAATTCCTCGCCCGGCTGAATGGCCGCTTGAGCGATCTTATCCGCTCCGAATATCTGGAAGCATACTTTCTTGGGATATTGATCGTGTGTCTCTAATACGTACTCTTGTTTTTTCCATTCGTTTCCGGCTTTGCTGACACCGCCTACTTCCGGTAGGACTTGAATAATTTTTCCTGTAATTTCCATGTCTTGTATTTTATTTGCTTATGTTTTATTTAATTGGGGACGAAGGTACGGTTTTGTTCTGGTTTTATCAACAGAATAATCACACTTTCGGGGCAAAAGCATCAAATGCGTCTTTCATAGCTAACAGCTCTTCTTTGATCTGTTTCAGGCGGTTTACGATCTCTTCTTGCCGGATCGTCGTCTCTTTATTGTCCTTCAGTTTTTGCCGTGCGCCGGCCAAGGTCATCCCTCTCTCTTTAACCAGGTGGTAGATGAGGCGTACCGCGTCGATATCCTCCTGCTTATAAAAACGGGTACCTTTGCTCGTCTTCCTTGGATTGATGATATCGAACTCCTTCTCCCAAAAGCGAAGGGTGGACTCGTTCACGTCGAACATCTGCGCCACCTCGCTGATGGAAAAATAGAGTTTGAGATCTTTATTCTTTTTTAGACTCATACTGCTAATGAAGTTTAATCCATAACCTGACCATGATTCTCGGCAATCTGGATCATACGGTCGTATTCCTCAGGTGAGAGATCCATGTAATAGTATTTAGATGGGTTATCATACTTCCCTCGTACGATTACCTCATAATGCAAGTGAGGGCCGGTAGATTTCCCGGTATTTCCAACCTCGCCAATCACCTCTCCACGAGTAACCTTTTGTCCGACACGTTTCTTGAACTTACTCATATGACCGTATAAAGTCTGATAGCCGTAGCCATGATCGATAATCAAACAATTTCCGTATCCCTGTTTCCAAGCGGCGAAAGTGACAACGCCATTACCTGTCGCATAGATCTCCGTTCCCACTTTAGCCGAGAAATCCATTCCGGAATGGAAACGAGGTGTACGGTAAATCGGGTCGATACGTACGCCATAGCCGGAAGCGGTACGACGCAGATCCTTATTGGAAATCGGCTGGATCGCCGGGATACATTTACTTCTCTCTTCTTGGTTCTTTCCTAGGGAGATCAGTTCTTCCAAGGAATTGGATTGGATATATAATTGCTTACGTAGCATATCCATCTTTTGGGTCGTGGAGACAACAAGCTCCGGATTGGACAGGCTCATCAAATGCTCGTAACGGTTTGTCCCTCCAAACCCGGCTTTCCGAACGGACTCGGGGATGGACTCGGCTTGGAAGATCGCCCGGTACAGATTCTCATCACGCTGTTGGATATCATCCAATACGTCCAACGCGTTATTTAAGCGAAGGGAAAGTACCTCGTATTGAGTTTGCAATAGGCGGTTCTCCTTACGTAACTGAGATTCCATCGGAGAGTCCACCAAATGCATCATGACGAAAAAAGTGGCTACGCCGAACGCTATTCCGGTGCTTAAATGGCGGAGAACGGTGAACAGCCGGTCTTTGCTAGATGGGTATACACGCTCATAATTGAGTGTGTTCGGATTGTATAAATAGTATGTTTTGCGACTTTTAAAGAGTTTCATCTACATTTTTTGTTATCTGAATGCACGCAAAAATAATAATTTGCAGTACTTTTGCAAATTGTTTTTCAGAATATTAACGAGAACTATATAAATAGATTATGTTGACAGCAAAAGAAATCCGTGAATCCTTCAAGCAATTCTTCGCTTCTAAGGAACACCAGATCGTGCCTTCCGCTCCAATGGTGGTAAAGGGTGACCCCACGTTGATGTTTACGAACGCGGGAATGAATCAGTTTAAAGATATTATCTTGGGCAACGTGCCCCGTAAGTATCCTCGTGTCGCGGACTCTCAGAAATGTCTTCGTGTTAGCGGTAAGCATAACGATTTAGAGGAGGTAGGGCATGATACCTATCACCATACGATGTTTGAGATGCTCGGAAACTGGTCGTTCGGAGATTATTTTAAGAAAGAGGCGATCAACTGGGCTTGGGAATACTTGGTAGAGGTATTGAAGCTGAATCCGGAGCGTTTATATGCCACCGTATTCGAGGGAAGCCCTGCCGAAGGCTTAGATCGTGATAACGAAGCTGCTGGTTATTGGGAGCAATATTTACCGAAAGATCATATTCTGAACGGTAACAAACATGATAACTTCTGGGAAATGGGGGACACGGGTCCTTGCGGTCCCTGTTCCGAGATCCATATCGACCTTCGTTCGGACGAGGAGCGTGCGGCGGTCAGCGGCGCCGATATGGTAAATAAGGATCATCCGCAGGTAATCGAGATCTGGAACCTTGTGTTCATGCAATTCAACCGCAAGGCCGACGGCTCTTTGGAACCGCTGCCGGCTAAGGTGATCGATACCGGTATGGGATTCGAGCGTCTGTGTATGGCATTGCAGGGTAAGACCTCAAATTATGATACGGACGTATTCCAACCGATTATCAAGGTAATCGCAGGAATGGCGGGTACGACTTACGGTACGGATAAACAGCAAGATATCGCTATGCGTGTGATCGCCGATCACATCCGTACGATCGCTTTCGCTATCACGGACGGACAGTTGCCTTCCAACGCTAAGGCCGGTTATGTAATCCGTCGTATCTTGCGGCGTGCCGTTCGTTATGGTTATACGTTCTTGGATCGCAAGGAAGCGTTTATGTATAAGCTTTTGCCCGTATTGATCGAGACGATGGGCGACGCTTATCCGGAATTGATCGCTCAGAAAACTTTGATTGAGAAGGTTATCAAGGAGGAGGAAGAATCTTTCCTTCGTACCTTGGAAACCGGTATCCGTTTGCTGGATAAGAAAATGGAGGAGACGAAGGCTGCGGGCAAGACGGTCTTGAATGGCGTAGATGCCTTTACATTATATGATACCTACGGATTCCCGTTGGACTTGACGGAATTGATTCTTCGTGAGAACGGCATGGAAGCCGATATCGAGGAGTTCAATAAGGCTATGCAGAAGCAGAAAGAGCGTGCCCGTAACGCCGCCGCTATCGAGACAGGCGACTGGATCACGCTGAAAGAGGGTGAATGTAAGTTCGTGGGTTATGATTTGTTCGAATGCGAGGCAGAGATCTTGCGTTATCGCCAGATCAAACAAAAGAATAAAGTATTATATCAGATCGTTCTGGATCAAACCCCGTTCTATGCGGAAATGGGTGGACAGGTCGGTGATACGGGTTGGTTGATCGCCGATGACGAGAAGATCGACGTGATCGATACGAAACGTGAGAATAATTTGCCGGTTCATTTGGTAGCGAAACTACCGAAGGACGTAACGGCTACATTTACCGCGAAGATCAACGTGAAAAAGCGTATCCAGTGTGAGTGTAACCACTCTGCCACGCACCTTTTGCATGAGGCGTTGCGTGAGGTATTAGGTACGCACGTAGAGCAGAAAGGTTCGTATGTTTCGCCTGATTCTTTACGTTTCGACTTCTCTCACTTCCAGAAAGTGACGGACGAGGAAATCCGTAAGGTGGAAATATTGGTTGGAGAGAAGATCCGTGCGAACTTTCCGTTGGAAGAGCATCGCAATATGCCGATCGCCGAAGCAAAGGCGCTAGGGGCTATGGCTTTGTTCGGTGAGAAATATGGCGATGAGGTACGTGTCGTGAAATACGGAAGCTCCGTGGAGCTATGTGGTGGTACGCATATCCCGGCAACCGGTATGATCGGTTCTTTGCACGTGATAGGAGAGAGCTCTATCGCCGCAGGAGTCCGTCGTATAGAGGCGGTTACGGCCGAGGGAGCGGAGAATTTCGTTTATGCTCAGCAAGATTTGATCCGTGAATTGCGTTCATTGATGAACAATATGCCGAACTTGGCGCAAGCGATGAAAAAGTCTATCGAAGAGAACGCCGAAATGAAGAAGCAGATTGAGGATTATATCCGTGAGAAGTCTATGCGTTTGAAAGAAGAGATCGTGGCGAAAGTTTCGGAGAGCAACGGTATCAAGGTTATGCAATTCGTAGGTAAGGCGAATGCGGACGCTATGAAGAACGTGGCTTTCCAGATCAAGGCGGAGACAACCGATAGCTTTGTCTTTGTTGCCGGTATCATTGATGATAACAAATGCACGCTCATGCTTATGTTAAGCGATGATTTGGTGAAAGAGGGCTTGCATGCCGGTAAGATCGTAAAAGAGGCCGCTAAGCATATCCAAGGCGGTGGTGGTGGACAACCCCATTTCGCTACGGCCGGTGGTAAGAACATGGAGGGCCTTTCCATTGCGGTTGGCGCTGTGAAAGAGGCTGTTGGAGTACAGTAAAATCGGTTCGGAAGAAATTGACCTTTCTTTCGGACGCAATGATAGATTCCTTCGGATCGAATAAGAATTCCATCCGAAGGAATTTTTTTATGTCGTTTTGATAATCGGAATACATGTTTTACCTTTGTGGTCTAAGGTTTTAAATAAAAAAGATATGTCAGAGCAAAAAGTGGTTATTTGCAAGGACCTGAAATCGGAACTGCAAGATTTTCTCTTCTCTCTAAAATACGATAAGTTGTTCATCCTTATGGATACGAATACCAAAGAGAAATGTTTTCCCTTGGTAGAGGATATACCGGCCTTTCAAAAGGCGCCGATTCTCGTGATGGAAGCGGGTGATATGAATAAGGGTTTTGTCTCTTTAGCCCAGATATGGACAGCTTTGTCGAATGAGGGGGCTTCCCGTAACTCCTTGCTGGTGAATTTGGGTGGCGGTATGATTACGGATATGGGTGGTTTTGCCGGCGCTACTTTCAAGCGGGGCATCCGTACGATCAATATCCCTACGACCTTGATGGCGTCCGTCGATGCTGCGGTTGGCGGTAAGACGGGTATAAACTTCAATGGGTTGAAGAACGAGGTCGGTTCTTTTTATCCCCCCTTGTGTGTATTCATCGATTGCGATTTCTTGCGCACGTTGGATCGCGATAATATCCTTTCCGGTTATGCGGAGATGATCAAGCACGGGTTGATTAGTTCGATGGAGAATTATGCGTCTGTCATGCTTTTTGATATCGACACCATGAATTATTCGTATTTGAATAGTTTGGTAGGCCAGTCGGTCGCCGTGAAAGAGCGGATCGTAGAGGAAGATCCCAAGGAACAAGGTATTCGTAAGGCATTGAATTTCGGTCATACGATCGGCCACGCTTTCGAGAGCTTGTCTTTCCTGAAAATGCGTCCGATCTTGCATGGTCATGCGGTAGCGGCGGGTATCGTGAGCGAGCTTTACCTCTCGCATAAGCTGTGTGGCTTCCCGATGGAGAAATTGAGTCAAGTCGTTTATTATATAAAAGAGTATTATCCGGCGCTCTTCTTTGACTGCACGGACTACGATACCTTATATGAGTTAATGACACATGATAAAAAGAATGAGGGCGGTATCATCAACTTCACTTTACTGAAAAATGTAGGAGATGTCCGTATCAACCAATCGGTCACCAAGGAAAAAATCTTAGAGTCTCTTGATTTTTATCGTGAAAGTTTTGGCATTTAACGGAAAAAAACTACCTTTGCACCAGGAAAATAAAAGAGGGATGTAGC
>ENA-UEOT01000559-UEOT01000559.1-human-gut-metagenome-genome-assembly--contig:-NODE-559-length-13438-cov-3.390240_pt1 | contig 13438 bp, 8 predicted proteins | sample MGYA00242889_ERZ507894 | MGnify/ENA primary metagenome ERZ507894 (study PRJEB26167, sample SAMN06115419) | human gut metagenome | host: Homo sapiens | place: China:Anhui | collected 2015-03-06 | study... | reverse complement strand
CCGGTCTACGAATCCGCTGATTTTGCTCATTTCAAGTAATTCATATTGATCGGGAGTCGTTACATTTTCCATCATTTCCGATACCAGTTTGGCTCCTACACGTTTCTCAATCGGTTGTAATACTTTGAATGAGTATGTGATAGGGCGGCGTATCACTGACTTATTGGAAGTGGTATGTGATAAAAAGAATGTGTTAGAAGACCTTTTGCTGCAACTTCGGGAGAGGGATGTGCGGATTATTCCCTTAGATATCAATTGCTTTATACGTGAATTGAAGAGTGGTATCAGTTTTCTGATACAAGGTGCTATGGTGGGAATTCATGAAGATGGACAATTGGTGAGGATTGTACTCTATTTCAGGAATGTGTTGGAAGAACGGACACAGAAGCATTTGCTGAATATTGCGCTGAGCCGCACCCAGATATTTCAATGGTCTTTCGACATGGAACATAATCTGATGATTATAGAACCGCGTTATTTTGAATATTTGGGGATTCCTACGCGTGACTATACGCTGACGCCTGAGGAATTCGCATTTCTGATTCATCCGGACGACCGGAAGGGAGTGTTTGATGCTTTGGCTTTACAGTTGCATGGTAATTTGTACGAACGCCCAGTGGAATACCGTCTACGGAGGGGAGACGGCAAGTGGGAGTGGTTTGAGGCGCAATCTACCTATGTGGGGCAATTGACGGATTTGCCGTTCCGTATCATCGGTATTTGCATGAGTACGCAGAAATACAAGGATACGGAGAATAAATTGAACGAGGCTTTGCAGAAAGCGCAACGTAGCGATGAGTTGAAGAGCGTATTTCTTGCTAATATGAGCCACGAGATACGTACGCCACTAAATGCCATTGTGGGCTTCTCTACACTGCTGGCTTGTGGGGATGCCGACTTGTCGCGGCAGGAGATTATGGAATTTACGTCTTTGATTGAAAAGAACAGCCAGTTGTTAATGGTGTTGATTTCAGATATTCTGGATTTGTCCAAGATAGAATCGAACACGATGGAATTCCATTTTGAGAAGGTTTCTTTAAATGGCATATTGGAAAGCATTTACAGTGCGCAGAAGATGAATCTTCGGAAAGGAGTGGAGTTACTGCTAGACCTTCCGGACCGGGCGGCAGTTATCTATACAGATCCTACGCGTTTGGGGCAAGTTGTCAACAATCTTATCAATAATGCGGTGAAGTTCACTGCTGAAGGACGCATAACCATAGGGTATAGGCTGAAGGACTTTGCTACATTGGAAGTCTTTGTGGAAGATACGGGAACTGGCATGTCGGAAGAAGTTCTGGCGCACATTTTTGAACGTTTCTATAAGGGAGATGCTTTTGTGCAGGGCACGGGATTGGGATTGGCCATTTGCAGGACTATCGTTGAAAGGTTTCATGGAAAAATAGAAGTGGCTTCAACTCTTGGCAAGGGGAGCCGCTTTGCAATTGTCCTTCCGCAGGAAATGCGGGAGTAGTGTTCTCTTTCTTGGATATTTGATGTAATTATGTGAGCGTATGATATTGTATAACGTTGAAAATCGCTACCTTTGCAGTCTTGAACGCTAAATTCATTGACACTATGATATCTGTAGAAGGACTGAAGGTAGAATTTAATGCCACTCCTCTGTTCGAAGACGTCTCTTATGTTATCAATAAGAAAGACCGTATAGCTCTTGTCGGCAAGAATGGTGCCGGTAAGTCCACCATGCTCAAGATATTGGCTGGCATTCAGCAGCCCACTGCCGGCATTGTTGCCGTTCCTCGCGAATGTACTATCGGGTATTTGCCCCAAGTGATGATACTCAGTGACAAGCGCACCGTAATGCAGGAGGCTGAACTTGCCTTCGAGCATATTTTTGAGATGCAGGCGGGCATCGAACGCATGAATCGGCAACTTGCCGAACGTACCGATTACGACAGCGAGGATTACCAGAAACTGATTGACCGCTTCACTCACGAAAACGAACGTTTTCTGATGATGGGCGGCACCAACTACCGTGCCGAAATAGAGCGCACGCTCCAAGGGCTGGGCTTCAGCCGCGAGGACTTTGACCGCTCTACAAGCGAGTTTTCCGGTGGTTGGCGTATGCGTATAGAGCTTGCCAAGCTGTTGCTTCGCCGTCCGGATGTGTTGCTGCTCGACGAGCCTACCAACCACCTTGACATCGAGAGTATCCAGTGGTTGGAGAACTTCCTTTCCACCCGTGCCAATGCGGTGGTGCTTGTCAGCCACGACCGCGCCTTTTTGAACAATGTCACTACGCGTACCATCGAAATAACTTGTGGACGCATTTACGACTATAAAGTGAAATACGATGAGTTCGTGGTGCTTCGCAAGGAGCGCCGGGAGCAGCAACTACGTGCTTACGAGAATCAGCAGAAGCAGATACAAGATACGGAAGATTTCATCGAACGTTTCCGGTACAAAGCTACCAAGGCTGTGCAAGTGCAGAGCCGCATCAAGCAGCTCGAAAAGATAGAGCGCATCGAAGTGGATGAGGAAGACAACTCCTCTTTGCGCCTGAAGTTTGTTTGCAGTAGCCGTAGCGGTAATTATCCCGTTATCTGCGAGGATATGGAGAAATCCTACGGTGGGCACGTTGTTTTCCACGATGTGAATTTGACTATCAACCGAGGAGAGAAGGTTGCTTTTGTCGGTAAGAACGGCGAAGGTAAGTCTACGCTTGTAAAGTGTATTATGTGTGAGATTACGGATTATACCGGTAAGCGTACACTGGGCCAGAATTTGCAGATTGGATATTTTGCCCAGAACCAGGCACAGCTTTTGGATGAGAGCCTGACTGTATTCGATACGATTGACCGCGTGGCCGTAGGGGATATCCGCCTCAAAATCCGTGATATTCTAGGTGCTTTCATGTTCGGCGGTGAGGCTTCGGATAAAAAGGTGAAGGTGCTCAGCGGTGGAGAGCGTACCCGGCTTGCCATGATAAAACTGCTGTTGGAGCCGGTGAATTTCCTGATTCTCGACGAACCTACGAATCATCTTGACATGCGTTCCAAAGATGTGTTGAAGGAGGCTATCCGCGATTTTGACGGAACGGTGATAATAGTCAGCCATGACCGTGATTTTCTGGACGGACTTGCGACTAAAGTGTACGAGTTTGGTGGCGGACTGGTGAAGGAACATCTGGGAGGAATTTATGATTTCCTGCAAAAGAAGCAGATAGAGAGCCTGAATGAGTTACAGAAATCCCCTTCACTTTCCGCTTCGCCCACTGCCGGTAAGGCGGCATCGGGAAATGCTGGTGCAGAACCGGTTCAACCCTCGGCAGCCAAACTCTCTTATGAGGAGCAGAAGGAGCTTAATAAGAAGCTCAAGAAACTGGAACGTCGCGTTGCCGATTGTGAAGCGGAGATAGAGCAGACGGAGGCTGCCATTGCCATTCTTGAGGCCAGGATGGCCACACCGGAAGGTGCTTCGGACATGTCGCTTTATGAGCAGCACCAAAAACTGAAAGAGCAGCTTGACCGCGTGATGGAAGAGTGGGACGCGGCTACTGTAGAGTTGGAGAATCACTAACTATTATATTTTATATGTTTATGAAAGCAAATCATTTGTTACCCATTGCAGCATTCTGTCTGATGACGGCTTCCTGCAACACCGGCAAGCAGCAGGCTGAACTTACAGCAGGCATCCAGCTCGCCAATCTTGACACAACGGCTCTACCCGGAACTGACTTTTACCAATACGCATGTGGCGGTTGGATGAAGAACAATCCGATTCCTGCTGAATACTCACAGTACGGTTCTTTTACTATCCTTGCAGAAAACAACCGCAAGCAGATTCAAGGACTGATTGAAGAGCTTGCCGCCACCCAGCACGAAGTCGGCAGCGTGGCACAAAAAATCGGTGACTTGTACAAAATCGTAATGGACAGCGTGAAGCTGAACAAGGACGGTGTAGCCCCCATCAAGGCTGAACTCGACCAGCTGGCTGCTTTGAAGGACAAGAAGGAGCTTTATGCCTTGCTGGGCGATATGCAGAAGAAGGGTATTATCGCCTACAACGTGCTGTATGTTGGCGCTGACGAAATGAACAGTAGCATGAATGCTGTACAGACCTATCAGACCGGGCTGAGCATGGGCGAACGTGAATACTATCTGGAGAATGATGAGGCTACTGCCAAAATTCGTGATGCTTTCCGTACACATGTACAGAAGATGTATCAGTTGGCTGGTTTCGACGAGGCTACTGCCAAGAAAGGTATGGAGGTGGTGATGGATGTGGAAACACGTCTTGCCAAGGCTTTCCGCTCTCGTACGGAGTTGCGTGACCCGCATGCCAATTATAACAAGATGAGCATGGAAGAGTTGAAGAAGAATTATCCTACTTTCGATTGGGATGCTTATTTGTCTGCCATGGGCTTGAAGGATGTGAAGGAAATCATCGTAGGCCAGCCCGCTTCACTGAAAGCTGCTGCCGATATTCTGGATACGCTGCCCATTGAACAGCAGAGCCTTTATCTGCAATGGAAATTGATTGATTCTGCCGCAAGCTTGTTGAACGATGCTATGGCAGAACAGAACTTCGACTTCTACAGCCGCACCATGAGCGGTACACAAGAAATGCAGCCCCGCTGGAAGAGAGCGGTAAGCACTGTAAGCGGCGCGCTGGGCGAAGCTGTAGGTCAGATGTACGTGGAGAAATATTTCCCTGCTGCTGCCAAGGAGCGTATGGTGACTTTGGTGAAGAACTTGCAGGAAAGCCTGGGCGAACGTATCCAGAATCTTGCTTGGATGGGTGATTCCACTAAGGTGAAAGCTCTGGAGAAACTGGCTACCTTCCATGTGAAGATTGGTTATCCCGACACTTGGAAAGACTACTCCACACTGGAAATCAAAAACGACTCTTACTGGGCAAACATGGAACGTGCCAACGAGTGGAGCCATGCCGAAATGATAGCCAAGGCCGGCAAGCCGGTGGATAAGGACGAATGGCTGATGACTCCGCAGACCGTCAACGCTTACTATAACCCGACTACGAACGAAATCTGTTTCCCCGCCGGTATCCTGCAATATCCTTTCTTCGATATGAATGCGGATGATGCCTTCAACTATGGTGCCATCGGTGTAGTAATCGGTCATGAGATGACTCACGGATTCGACGACCAGGGTCGCCAGTACGACAAGGACGGTAACCTGAAAGACTGGTGGACTGCTGAAGATGCCAAGAACTTTGACGAGCGTGCTCAGGTGATGGTGAACTTCTTCGATAGCATCGAGGTTGCTCCGGGCGTATATGCCAACGGACGCATGACATTGGGTGAGAATATTGCCGACCACGGTGGTCTGCAGGTTTCTTATCAGGCATTCAAGAAAGCTACGGCTGCCAATCCGCTGCCGGTGCTGGATGGTCTTACTCCCGAACAACGTTTCTTCCTGGCATACGCAGGTGTATGGGCCAATGATATCCGTCCCGAAGAAGTGTTGAACCGCACGAAGAGTGATGTGCACTCATTGGGTGAATGGCGCGTAAACGGTGCATTGCCGCAAATCGGTGCTTGGTATGAGGCATTCAACGTGACAGAAAAAGACCCGATGTTCTTGCCGGTAGAAAAACGTGTATCTATTTGGTAAACCAACAAAATAACCCTTAAAAAAAGGCGGCAGACTGGAAACAGATGCCGCCTTTTTTAATTATACCTAATTTATTGTGTATGAATGTATGTATGAATAAACAAAATTTGTAACTTTGCGCATCAAATACTAATATACGCATACTTTAATACGCAAATCCATGTCTGAAACAAAAAGAATCAAAACAGCTCTGGTATCTGTTTACCATAAGGAAGGTTTGGACGAAATCATTACCAAACTGCATGAAGAAGGTGTAGAGTTCCTCTCAACCGGTGGAACCCGTCAGTTTATAGAATCCCTGGGTTATCCCTGCAAGGCAGTGGAAGACCTCACTACATACCCTTCCATCCTGGGCGGACGCGTGAAGACTTTGCATCCGAAGGTTTTTGGAGGTATTCTTTGCCGCCGCGGATTGGAGCAAGACATGCAACAGATTGAAAAATATGAAATCCCCGAAATAGACCTCGTCATTGTTGACCTCTATCCGTTTGAGGCTACCGTTGCCAGTGGTGCCGAAGAACCTGCCATCATCGAAAAGATTGACATAGGCGGTATCTCTCTGATTCGTGCCGCAGCCAAGAACTATAACGACGTGGTTATCATCGCTTCGCAAGCACAATATCAGCCGTTCCGCGACATGCTGATGGAACACGGAGCCACTACTACCATCGAAGAACGCCGTTGGTTTGCCAAAGAGGCTTTCGGAGTGTCTTCACACTATGATTCTGCCATCTTCAACTATTTCGATGGCGAGGAAGGTTCCGCTTTCCGTTGTTCTGCCAACAGCCAGAAGACTTTACGCTATGGCGAGAATCCGCATCAGAAAGGTTATTTCTATGGCAATATTGATGCTATGTTCGACCAGATTCACGGTAAGGAAATCTCTTATAACAACCTGCTCGACATCAATGCTGCCGTTGACTTGATTGACGAATTCAAGGATACGACTTTCGCTATCCTGAAGCATAATAATGCTTGTGGACTGGCTTCACGTCCCACTGTGCTCGAAGCATGGAACGATGCGCTTGCCGGTGACCCGGTATCCGCTTTTGGTGGTGTGCTCATCACTAATGCCGTGATTGACAAGGCTGCTGCCGAAGAAATCAATAAAATTTTCTTTGAGGTGATTATCGCTCCCGATTATGATGTGGATGCGTTGGAAATCCTCGGTCAGAAGAAGAACCGTATTATCCTGGTCCGCAAGCCGGCAGCTCTGCCTAAGAAGCAGTTCCGTTCTTTGCTGAATGGCGTATTGGTTCAGGACCGCGACCTTAAGGTGGAAACTCCTGAAGAATTGAAGACTGTAACTACGAAGGCTCCCACTGCACAGGAAATTGAGGATATGCTCTTTGCAAACAAGATTGTGAAGAACAGTAAGTCGAATGCCATTGTGCTGGCAAAAGGAAAGCAGTTGTTGGCAAGTGGTGTAGGTCAGACCAGCCGTGTGGATGCTTTGAAGCAGGCTATCGAGAAAGCCAAAAACTTCGGTTTCGACTTGAATGGCGCTGTAATGGCAAGTGACGCATTCTTCCCTTTCCCCGACTGCGTGGAAATTGCCGGCAAGGAAGGCGTAACAGCCGTCATCCAGCCGGGTGGAAGTATCAAGGATGAACTCTCGTTTGAATATTGCAACGAGCATGGCATTGCCATGGTAACTACTGGGTTCCGTCACTTTAAACACTAAGGTCATTTACTATTTGACGATTTACTATTTACTATTTGCCGGGAGGCGTCATTGTAGGTGGGGGTCGTCAGATAGCAGATCTGCCAAATAGTAAATAGTAAATCATTTAATAGTAAATCAATAGATGGGATTATTCTCCTTTACACAAGAAATAGCGCTGGAACTTGGCACAGCCAATACCATCATCACCACGAATGGCAAGATTGTGGTGGATGAGCCTTCGGTGGTGGCTTTGGACCGTCGTACCGATAAGATGATTGCCGTGGGTGACAAGGCAAAGATGATGCACGAAAAGACCCACGAAAACATACGTACCATCCGTCCGTTGCGCGACGGTGTGATTGCCGACTTCTATGCCTGCGAGCAGATGATACGCGGACTTATCAAGATGGTGAACAACCGTAACCGTCTCTTCTCTCCGTCACTCCGTATGGTAATCGGGGTTCCTTCGGGCAGTACCGAAGTGGAGCTGCGTGCCGTGCGCGACTCTGCCGAGCATGCCGGCGGGCGCGACGTTTATTTGATTTTCGAGCCGATGGCTGCTGCCATCGGTATCGGTATCGATGTAGAGGCTCCCGAAGGCAACATGATTGTTGACATAGGTGGTGGTTCTACGGAAATTGCCGTTATCTCTTTGGGAGGTATCGTAAGTAACAACTCCATCCGCATTGCCGGTGACGACTTGACTGCCGATATTCAGGAATACATGAGCCGCCAGCACAACGTGAAGGTCAGCGAGCGTATGGCTGAGCGTATTAAGATTAATGTGGGTGCTGCCTTGACGGAACTCGGTGAGGATGCTCCTGAAGACTATATCGTTCATGGTCCGAACCGCATCACGGCATTGCCCATGGAAGTGCCGGTATGCTATCAGGAAGTGGCGCATTGCTTGGAGAAGTCTATCTCTAAGATTGAGACAGCCATCTTGAGCGCATTGGAAAATACGCCTCCCGAATTGTATGCCGACATCGTTCACAACGGTATCTATCTTGCCGGTGGCGGTGCATTGCTTCGTGGACTGGATAAGCGTCTGACTGATAAAATAAACATACCGTTCCACATTGCGGAAGACCCCTTGCATGCCGTTGCCAAAGGTACGGGCGTGGCATTGAAGAACGTTGACCGCTTCTCATTCTTGATGCGGTAATGCGAAATTTATTAAACTTTCTCATTAAATATAATTACTGGTTCCTCTTTCTTCTGTTAGAGGTTGCCAGTTTTATTTTATTATTTCGCTTTAATCATTACCAGCAGAGTGTGTATTTCACCTCTGCCAATGGCGTGGCGGGGAAGGTTTATGAAATATCGGGTGGCATCACTTCCTATTTCCACTTGAAGACGGCCAACGAAGACCTGCTCGACCGCAACATGTGGCTGGAGCAGCGGCTTTCGTTTCTGGAAAATGTCTTGAAGGAGAAAGGATTGGACTCCGCCAGGTTGTACAGCATGGAACGGCTTGCTCCTACGGAGTATCAGATATTCAAGGCGAATGTCATAAAGAACAGCTTGAACAAGGCTGACAATTATATCACTTTAGACCGTGGAACAACAGAAGGTATCCGTCCTGAGATGGGAGTTGTAGATGCCAATGGCGTGGTGGGTATTGTGTATAAGACCTCTCCCCATTACTCGTTGGTCATTCCGTTGCTGAACAGCAAGTCAAGCATCAGCTGTAAGATTGTGGGCAGTGATTATTTCGGTTATTTGAAGTGGGAGGGAGGTAATTCCCGTTTTGCCTATCTGAAGGATTTGCCCCGGCATGCCGAATTCAATCTGGGAGATACAGTAGTGACCAGCGGCTATTCCACCGTGTTTCCAGAAGGTGTCATGGTGGGGACGGTGGATGACATGTCTGACTCGCACGACGGGCTTTCGTATCTGTTGAAGATAAAGCTGGCTACGGACTTTGGAAAGGTGAGCAATGTGCGCGTCATTTCCCGCAACGGGCAGGATGAACAAAAGGCATTGGAGTCGAGGGCAGACGAGAAGTGACTAAGAAATTAGGGATTAGGGGTTAAGGATTAGGGATTAATCATCTTTATATCTTATAACTTATACACTCAATAACTTGTAACTCGTAACTTATAACTCATTAGCGTTGTTAATTAATTATCTGCATAAAATAGGATGGTTCATAGGCTTGGTACTGTTGCAGGTGCTGATATTGAACAATGTGCATATTGCAGGATATGCCACTCCATTTCTGTATATCTACTTGATACTGAAGTTTGAGTCGGACACTCCCCGCAATGCGTTGATGTTGTGGGCATTCTTTTTAGGGCTGGCTGTCGACGTCTTTTCCGACACACCGGGGATGAACGCTGCCGCTACGGTGTTGCTGGCTTTCTTGCGCCCCACTTTCCTGCGGCTGTTCGTGCCTCGTGACACGCTGGATACACTGGTTCCGGCCATCCGTACAATGGGGATTCTTCCTTTCCTGAAATATCTGGTTGTGAGTGTGCTGATACATCACGGCTTGTTGCTTACCCTCGAATTCTTCTCTTTTGCCCATATTGGTACGCTGTTGTTGAGAATTGCGGCAAGTACCCTGCTTACTGTGACCTGCATTATGGCTGTTGAGGGAATAAGAAAGAAAGGATAAAGGGATTAAGGATTAGGAATTGATGAAAGACTATACACTGGAAAAGCGGAAATATGTAATTGGAGCGGCGGCTATTGTCATCGTTCTTATTTACGTGTTCCGGCTGTTCGACCTGCAAATCATGACTGATGACTACAAGAAGAACGCGGACAGCAACGCTTTTCTGAACAAGATACAATATCCATCACGGGGGGCTATCTACGACCGTAACGGTAAGTTGCTCGTGTTTAACCAGCCTGCCTATGATATTACGTTTGTGCCTCGGGAGGTGACGCAGCTGGATACACTCGACCTTTGCAGTGCCTTGAACATTACCCGTGAGCAGTTTGACAAACGGATGAAGGACGTCAAGAACCGCTGGATGAACCCCGGTTATTCCAAATACACCCATCAGGTGTTCATGACGCAGCTTTCTGCCGAAGAGTGCGGTGTGTTTCAGGAGAAGCTGTTCAAATTTCCAGGTTTCTATATTCAGCGGCGTACTATCCGTCAATATACCTATAACTCTGCCGGCCATTTGCTGGGAGACATCGGCGAAGTGTCCAAGAAAGACATTGAGAACGATGACTATTATATTCGCGGAGACTATATAGGCAAGCAAGGCATCGAGAAATCCTATGAAAAGTATCTGCGTGGAGAGAAGGGGGTGGAGATTCTGCTTCGTGACGCTCACGGGCGCATCCAGGGACACTACATGGACGGACAGTTGGACCGTTCCTCCGTACCCGGCAAGAACCTGACGTTGGGCATCGACATTGACCTTCAGATGTTGGGAGAACGACTGCTTCAACACAAAATCGGTGCCATTGTGGCCATCGAACCGGCTACGGGTGAGATACTATGTATGGTTTCCTCGCCTACCTTTGACCCTCATCTGATGATAGGGCGCCAGCGGGGAAAGAACCACCGCCTGCTGCAGATGGACAAGCGGAAGCCTTTGTTGAACCGTGCCATCATGGGAGCTTATCCGCCGGGCTCCACCTTCAAGACGGCGCAGGCGCTGACCTTCCTTCAGGAAGGGATTATCCACGAAGATTATCCGACTTTCCCTTGTGCGCATGGTTTCAATCATAAAGGCCTTCATGTGGGATGTCACGGACATGGTTCGCCTCTGTCGCTGATTCCTGCCATCGCTACCTCTTGTAATTCCTATTTCTGTTGGGGATTGTATCGCATGTTCGGTGATAAAAAATACGGTTCGCCGCAGAATGCCATTACCGTATGGAAAGACCACATGGTATCGCAGGGCTTCGGCTATCGGCTCGGTACCGACCTCCCCGGCGAACAGCGTGGACTGATACCGAATGCAAAGTTCTACGACAAGCCCTATCGGGGTTCGTGGAACGGTCTGACGGTGATTAGTATCTCCATCGGGCAGGGAGAGATTCTCGCCACCCCGTTGCAGATAGCCAATCTGGGTGCCACCATTGCCAACCGGGGGCATTTCATTACTCCGCACATCGTGAAGGAGATAGAAGACAATGAACTGGACAGCATCTATCGCAATCCCCGTTATCCCACCATCGACCGCGAATATTATGAAATGGTGGTGAAAGGCATGCGTGCCGCTGTAGACGGAAGTACGGGTAGCGCCACTTGCCGCATGGCGGGAGCCATCCTGCCGGGTGTGGAGGTCTGCGGAAAGACGGGCACGGCACAGAACCGCGGCAAGGACCATTCTGTCTTTATGGGCTTTGCCCCGATGGACAACCCTAAGATAGCCATTGCCGTCTATGTGGAGAACGGTGGTTTCGGTGCCACGTATGGCGTACCTATCGGTGCCATGATGATGGACCAGTATCTGCATGGAAAGCTGTCGCCCGAGAATGAGATACGGGCGGAAGAATTCAGTAACCGGGTGATACTTTACGGAGATGAGGAGAGATGATGATTAGGGATTAAGGATTAGGGGTTAGGGATGAACGGTGAGTGACTTCAATAGTAAATAGTAAATCGTAAAATCGTAAATAAATTGGTGACAAGGAGAGATAGCATATGGAAATCATTGGACTGGGTGACGATTGTCGTTTACCTGCTGCTGATTGTATTCGGCTGGTTCAGTGTCTGTGGGGCGAGTTATGATTATGGTGACCGTGACTTTCTGGACTTCTCTACGCGTGCCGGCAAGCAGTTTGTCTGGATTATATGTTCCTTCGGGCTGGGGTTTGTGCTGCTGATGCTGGATGATTCCCTCTATGACATGTTCTCCTACCTTATATATATAGGGCTGATGCTGTTGCTGATTGTCACGATATTCATTGCGCCCGACACGAAAGGGTCGCGGTCGTGGCTCATTCTGGGGCCGGTCAGTTTGCAGCCGGCGGAGTTTGCCAAGTTTGCCACGGCGCTGGCGCTTGCCAAGTATATGAGCGCCTACTCGTTTACGATGAAGAATTGGAAAAGCTCCCTTATGTTGGCTTTCCTGATTCTCTTCCCCATGTTGCTGATTATCCTACAGCGGGAGACGGGTTCGGCATTGGTGTACTCTGCATTTTTCCTGATGCTTTATCGGGAGGGAATGCCGGGCGTGGTACTGTTCTCGGGTATATGTGCAGTGGCCTACTTTGTGGTGGGCATCCGTTTTGATGCGGTGATGATTGCCGATACACCGACGCCTATCGGAGAATTTGCCGTACTGCTGATGGTACTGCTCTTTGCCGGAGGTATGGTGTGGGTTTATAAAAAGCGCTGGGAACCCACACGGAATATTATCGGCAGTTCGCTGGGAGTGCTGCTCGTGGCTTATCTGATTTCGGAATACGTGGTACCCTTCAACTTGGTGTGGGTGCAGTGGGGGCTTTGTGCACTTGTTGTCGGGTATCTTGTCTTTCTTTCTTTAAGCGAGCGCCATTTATCTTATTTTCTGATTGGGCTGTTTGCTTTGGGTTCGATAGGTTTCCTCTACTCCAGCGACTACTTCTTCAATAAAGTGCTGGAGCCCCATCAACAGATACGTATCAAGGTGGTGCTCGGTATGGAAGAGGACCTTGCTGGTGCCGGCTATAACGTGAACCAGTCGAAGATAGCCATCGGCTCCGGGGGGCTGACCGGCAAAGGTTTCTTGAATGGTACGCAGACAAAGCTGAAGTATGTGCCGGAGCAAGATACGGACTTCATTTTTTGCACCGTGGGTGAGGAGGAAGGATTCGTAGGGTCTACGGCTGTACTGTTACTGTTCCTTATTCTTATTTTACGGCTGATTGTCGTGGCCGAGCGGCAGCAATCTCCCTTTGGCCGGGTGTATGGTTATTCTGTGCTTAGTATATTCTTGTTCCATCTATTCATCAATATAGGCATGGTGCTGGGGCTGACCCCCGTCATCGGTATCCCGTTGCCTTTCTTCAGTTACGGAGGTTCTTCTCTCTGGGGATTCACAATCTTGCTGTTTATCTTTCTGCGGATTGATGCGGGACGTAATCGTCGAATTTAGTTATGACCGTTTCCTTGTGGGACATACGAATGGACTTGATTATCATTATGTCTTATCCTGATATAGGTAGACACATTTACAAACTAATAAATGTGTTACTATTATGACTTCAAAACGAAAGCTTT
>ENA-UEOT01000551-UEOT01000551.1-human-gut-metagenome-genome-assembly--contig:-NODE-551-length-13569-cov-4.436481_pt1 | contig 13569 bp, 10 predicted proteins | sample MGYA00242889_ERZ507894 | MGnify/ENA primary metagenome ERZ507894 (study PRJEB26167, sample SAMN06115419) | human gut metagenome | host: Homo sapiens | place: China:Anhui | collected 2015-03-06 | study... | reverse complement strand
TTTCAGGATAAGCAGAAGGCATCTCTACCCTTTTCCATATTTCATGACACCAAGAGTCTATTTTATTTCCATTACGGTCAGTTTTCAGATAATACTTCACAAGCATCAGGTTACCATTTTCCTCTAATTCAAACTGCATTACATTTTTTCCTCCATTCAGCTGTGGCAAATGCAGATTCTTCTCTACGTATTCTGAATATGAATTCTCGGACTCCTGCTTATATGTACCATAGCCGATAATGATAGCGCCGGTCTGCATCATTACCAAATTAATAAAACGCCCATCATCTGAAAGAATCTTAAGAGAATTACCTGTCTTCAACTCACCTACAACATTAGGAGAACTAGAGCGGTAAAAACACATTTGCCATACACCATTCAATGTAGAAGGAATTTTTTCCTGAACATCCTGAGCCAACAAATTTGTAACGCCCAAAAAGAGGGATACTACCCAAAGGAATAAAGAACGTGTTTTCATAACAAATAAATTTAAGAGGTTAAACGAGAAATGAGTTGATATACAAATATATAAAATATATCGCATTAAAAGTTATAATTTCACGTTTTTATTTCACTATTCCTTACTACTTTACTTCATCCTGAAAAAACAGATTTTCACATGACAAGAAAAAACAAGAGACAGAATTCTGTATTCAGAAATCCGTCTCTTGTTGTATTATGAATAAAAGCTTTTTTAGAATTCAGCATTACGCGGAGTACGCGGGAAAGGAATTACATCACGAATATTTGCCATACCTGTAACGAACAGCAGCAAACGTTCGAATCCCAATCCAAAGCCAGAGTGAGGACATGAACCGTACTTACGTGTATCAAGATACCACCACATATCTTTCATCGGAATATTCAGTTCCTGAATACGAGTCAACAGCTTGTCATAATCAGCCTCACGTTCAGATCCACCGATAATTTCACCAATTTTCGGGAAGAGCACATCCATTGCACGAACAGTCTTACCATCTTCATTCTGTTTCATATAGAATGCCTTGATTTCCTTCGGGTAATCTGTCAAGATAACAGGACGTTTGAAGTGTTCTTCCACCAGATAACGTTCATGTTCAGAAGCCAAGTCTACACCCCAATATACAGGGAATTCAAACTTGTGACCTTTAGCAACAGCATCTTCCAGGATCTTGACACCTTCTGTATAAGGCAAACGTACAAATTCTTTCTTCAACACACCCTGCAGACGTTCGATCAATCCTTTATCGAACATATCATTCAGGAATTTCACATCATCGTAGCAGTTATCAAGCGCCCACTGAACACAATACTTAATGAACTCTTCTGCCAAGTCCATATTGTCATTGATATCATTGAAAGCAACTTCCGGCTCAATCATCCAGAACTCAGCCAAGTGACGTGGAGTGTTTGAATTTTCAGCACGGAATGTCGGACCAAATGTATAAATAGCGCCCAATGCAGTAGCAGCCAATTCACCTTCCAGCTGACCTGAAACAGTCAAGCTAGCCTGTTTGCCGAAAAAGTCATTATCATAAATGATAGATCCATTCTCATCCTTTTTCAGATCGTACAGATTCATTGTTGTTACCTGGAACATCTGACCGGCACCTTCACAATCGGAAGCTGTAATAAGAGGTGTATGGAAATAGAAGAATCCACGTTCATGGAAGAACTTATGAATAGCTATAGCCATATTATGACGAATACGGAACACAGCTCCAAAAGTATTAGTACGTGGACGCAAATGAGCGATCTCACGCAAAAATTCCATAGAGTGTCCTTTCTTCTGAAGAGGATAAGTATTGTCACAAGTACCCAACACTTCTATTTCACGAGCCTGAATTTCTGCAGCTTGTCCTGACCCTACCGATTCTACCAGTTCGCCATTTACGCTGATACATGCACCAGTAGTAATTTGTTTCAGTAACTCTTCATCAAAGTTTGCCAAATCGACAACGACCTGTACATTATTTATAGTAGAACCGTCATTCAAGGCAATGAAGTTTACCTGTTTGCTACCACGGCGAGTACGAACCCACCCTTTCACATTGACCATTGTCCCGAAATCACGGCATTTCAAAAGGTCAACAATTTTTGTTCTACGAATTGTTTCCATGTTATTATTTCATTAACTAATTATTCAAAAGATCCCATACGGAGCATGTTTACTTCCTGCTCAGTCAGGTAACGCCAGTCACCGCGACGCAAGCCCTTCTTAGTCAGTCCTGCAAAATATACACGGTCCAGCTTAATTACACGATAGCCCAAAGCTTCGAAAATACGACGTACGATACGATTCTTTCCTGAGTGTATTTCGATACCAACCTGCGACTTATCTGTTTCTGAAGCATAGCTAACTGCGTCAGCATGAATTTCACCGTCATCCAGAGTAATACCAGATACGATCTGATCCAAATCAGCCTTAGTCACATTCTTATCACAATAAACGTGATAGATTTTCTTCTTCAGATATTTTGGATGAGTCAGTTTCGAAGCCAAATCACCGTCATTGGTCAGCAGCAATACACCAGTTGTATTACGGTCCAGACGTCCTACCGGATAAATACGTTCCTTACAAGCACCTTTTACAAAATCCATAACAGTCTTACGCTCCTGAGGGTCATCAGAAGTAGTAACACAGTCCTTCGGCTTGTTCAACAAAACGTATACTTTACGTTCGATATTAACCGGCTGATCGTGGAACTTAATTTCATCTGTACGTTTTACCTTTGTACCAAGTTCAGTAACCACTACTCCATTTACCGAAACAACTCCGGCAGTAATAAATTCATCAGCCTCACGACGAGAACAGATTCCAGCATTTGCCAAGAATTTATTCAAACGAATTGGTTCATCCGGATCAGTCAATACATCCTTGTATTCTATTTGCTTCTTCATGCTATACTTAGCATTCGGATTATAGTCGGCTGTACGAGGACGATATCCTCCACCCTGCTGGCGATTGTATCCTCCTTGCTGTCCGCCACCGTTATTGAAACGAGGACGCTGCGGACGATATCCACCTTCACCCTGCTGTGCATTATTGAAACGAGGGCGATATGAACGTTGCTCTCCACCTTCTCCATTATTGTTGCTATTATAACGAGAATTATACGGACGATGCGGACGAGCATTATTATTAAAGTTCGGATTGTATGAAGAACGCTCACCGTTATTATTATCGTACGACGGACGATTGCCATATGAGCGTTGCTGGCGATAACCACCTCCACCCTGCTGACCACCGTTAAAACGCGGACGATACGGACGCTGTTCTCCACCGTCACCATTATTATTGTAACGAGAGTTATAAGAACGCTGAGGACGCTCACCTCCTTCATTATTCGAAGCAAAGCGCGGACGACGTCCATAATTATTACCTCCCTCGTTGCGGTTGTATCTGTTATAACCTTCTCTGTTGTAAGACTTGTAACCATCGCGGCCAGACTGAGTGTTTTCACCATCTTGTCTGTTTTCTCTTTCTGCCATAATTGTTGTTTTCTGTTTATAAATTAATAAATGCACCCTTCTCGGGCTAGACTTTTTTTATATTACATTCCTGTATAATTGTGCGGAGTTATCGCACGCAATTCCTTCTTAATATCTTCACTGACATTCAGTGTTTCAATAAAGTCTTTAATAGAAGCTTCGTTGATAGCCTGATTTGTACGAGTCAGCGCTTTCAATGCTTCATAAGGATGTGGATATGCCTCACGGCGGAGAATAGTCTGAATAGCTTCTGCCACCACACTCCAACAGTTATCCAAGTCCTCATAAATCTTATGCTCGTTCAACAGCAATTTACCGAGTCCTTTCAATGAGCTCTGGATAGCAATTACTGTATGTCCGAACGGAACACCGATGTTACGCAAAACCGTAGAGTCTGTCAAGTCACGCTGCAAACGTGACACAGGGAGTTTAGACGACAAATGTTCCAATACAGCATTTGCCATACCCAAGTTACCCTCTGCATTTTCAAAATCGATAGGATTTACTTTATGAGGCATCGCACTTGAACCAACTTCTCCCGCTTTGATTTTCTGTTTAAAGTATTCCATAGAAATATACTGCCAGAAATCACGATTCATATCAATCATAATCGTATTGATACGTTTCATAGCATCAAATATGGCACCAAGATTATCGTAATTAGAAATCTGAGTAGTATATTCTTCACGCTCCAGACCGAGCTTTTCTGCAACGAACTTATTTCCGAACGCTTTCCAGTCAAACTCCGGATATGCTACATGATGAGCATTATAATTACCAGTTGCACCACCAAACTTAGCAGTAATAGGACATGCTTTCAGAACAGCCAACTGACGGTTCAAACGGTAAGCAAATACCATAATTTCTTTACCCAGACGAGTTGGAGATGCCGGTTGACCGTGTGTTTTAGCCAACATCGGAATATCTTTCCATTCTTCCGCATACGCTGTCAGCTGATCAATCAGCTTCTGAATCTGCGGATAATAAACATCATTCAATGCATCTTTGATAGACAAAGGCACAGAAGTATTATTAATATCCTGAGAAGTCAGACCGAAATGAATAAATTCCTTATAAGATTCCAGACCTCCCAATTTATCAAACTGTTCCTTGATGAAATACTCAACAGCCTTTACATCATGGTTTGTAACACTTTCAATCTCTTTAATGCGCTGAGCGTCTGCTTCTGAGAAGTTACGATAAATATCACGCAATGATTCGAAACGTGCTGAATCGAAACTTTTCAGCTGCGGCAACGGCAATTCACACAAAGTTATAAAATATTCGATTTCAACCTGCACACGATATTTTATCAGTGCAAACTCTGAAAAATAAGCAGCCAAAGCACCGGCTTTGCTTCTGTATCGACCGTCAATAGGTGATATAGCTGTGAGTAAATCAAGCTCCATCATGTTTCACAAATACTTTTTGAGTCTATATAATGATCATTATTGAGAGTGCAAAGGTAATGTTTTTTCCCGAGTTGAAGGGAGTAACATTGAAAACTTTAGTATTTATTTTACAATTATTTCCGTTTTAAGAGCCCGCATCCACACAAAAGTAACCGAAGTATGTTATATCTTGCTAATTATCGGAACAATGAAAGGCAAAATCATGTAATTTTGCACCCGCAAATAAAATAAACAACAAACATTATGGAATTACCTAAAGACCCGATGATGCTATTTAGCTTCATCAACATGAAACTTCGGGATTTCTATCCTTCTCTGGATGCGCTTTGCCAAGACATGCAGGTCAGCAAAGAAGAAATCGTAAACAAGCTAAAAGCTGTAGGATTTGAATACAATCCTGAACAAAACAAATTCTGGTGATCATTCATTTTGAACAATCACCAGAATTTTTGTTTTTATTCGTTCAAGCAATACCACATGCTTTAACTGTCATGATATATCTTCATTAGTCCGAGAGCTAATCTCCCTTTACAAAAGAAACTACCTAAGCCACGCAGGGTAACATCCAAATAGACTTTTATAAACTTCCGATTGGCTACACATCAACGATGTAACCAAAGTTCCGGATTTAATTTTTCAGTTTCTTTGCGAAGCTGGAAATGAAGAACCGTATTGCCGTCTTTATCGGTATTTACCTGACCAATAATATCGCGTGCCTTCAATACACTGCCTTTTTTCACCAGTACCGACGACAAATTACAATATACTGAGATATAGCTACCATGACGGACGAGTACATTCGACAATCCGTTATATTGGAATACAGCCGAAACTTCTCCATCGAATATAGCACGAGCCTGTGCGCCATCTTTGCCTTTTATATCAATACCTTTATTGTCCAGACGTACGTTTCGCAGGCCTTTGACCTGATACTGTCCAAAATGCCCTACTATCACATAAGGTCCGGTAATAGGAATCGGAAGCCGACCTTTATTTTGCGTAAAGACACCCGACATGCGACGATCTTCTGAATCCACTTTATACTCTCCCATTTTCGACGGAGTAGTTTTAGACTTAGCACCTTCTTTACTTTCTCCGGTAGCCACAGCCTTTTCCTTGACCGTTCCAGCTTTCTTCTCAGCCTTACGTCGTGCTTCTTCTTCAGCTCTTTTACGCGCGTTTTCTATTTCTATTTCAATCAGGCGATCAATCTGTGCATTCAACCGATCTGCAGAACGACGCTTCTTCGAAATTTCAGACTGAATGCTCCGCTGTTTCTTTTGCAGAGAAGTAAGCAACGTTTTACGTTCCTTTTCCTGTTCTTCCAGCTTCAACCTTTCAGCTTCTCCCTGTTTCAGCATCTCTTCCTTCGCCTTTCTGCTAGCCAACAGCGTTTGTTGTTTTTCTGAGACCTGTTTCTGCTTCCTTTCCGCTTGCAGTCCTTGCAAACGCTGATAATCAGCATATTCACGAACATACCTCAACCGACGGTACATCTGGCTTAAATTATCAGCAGAAAAAATAAACATCAGCTTCTCTTGTATCGACTTATTCTGATACATATACTTCACTGACTGTTCATACTTTTTCTTCTTATCAGCCAGCTCTCGCTGCAAAGCTTTCAGTTCCACCTGTAAACGACTGACTTCAGTCTGTATAATCTTTACATCCTGCTCGATTGTTTCAATATATTTCTTGCGTTCATTAATCTGCCCCGACAATAAAGCTAAATTATCCAACTGACTTTTTACATCCTTCTTAGTCGACTGCAATAGGGTTTCCGATGCAGAAATCTGTTTCTGCAACTCCGCATGCTGTTTTTCCAATTCTCGGATTTTGCGCGTGCTTTGTGTAAATCCTTGTACACAGAGCAGGCAGACCATCAACAACACAAGTAATCGTTTCATTGCTTAAACAAGGTCTTTAGCAGTTCCTGCAATTCAATTTGTTGATAACGGGATGAAAGTTCAGTCTTTCCTTCCCAGTCTCCACCAACCGACAAGCGTGAAAATTTCATATCAAGTGAAAGAGTTTTTCCTGTTCCTTCTACAGCAAGCAACATATAACTAGGAAACAAACGATTGTCCAACGTTGTAAAATCATCATATTTCCAATTCAATGCATAAGGCGTATTCGACACTCCTATGCGACTCTCCTCCAGTAATCCGCGATCGGCAGAAGTACGGAAACGATAAGACAGCCCTTTGGAAGGTTTCGCTTCCAGCAGGGCATAGCCATTTTCCAACGAAATACGGAAAGATTTCGCGTCAGAAACATCCAGCTGCACTTTTCCCGGTAAAAATAACTCATTCAAGAACAGCGATTGCAGAATATTAAAACTCAAGTCCGTATTCGCCAGGCGACTAAGTTCTTCGAACGAAACGTTAACATACCGTTTATTCAACCGGTCAACAGCCAGCAATCCACCAGGAGTAATTTCCAGACGTGCAACTTCAATACCCAATAACGGAGCTACAAGCAATTGTATAGACTCTCCCCGTTTCAGACGAAGCGTAGCACTTACCTTTGCATCTTTCTGCCCCTCCATATTCAAAGTCAGTGCAACCTTTCCACTAACAGTCTTCCACGAAGGCGAAAGTTCGATCACTTTTTCCATATATGCCTCACCGGTCAGTCCTCCAATCATGGGAGTCTTTTCCAGCTTTCGGGTAGACGAACACGAAGCTACCAGCACAAGGGCAACCAGTACATATAAATATCTTACAACCAATTTTATCATTCTGCAATATATTTCTTTTGAGCTATTTTTTGCTTCAAACGTTTCTTTTCCTTTTCCGTTGGAGGAGTAGACCCATCTTCAGGAGTTTCATCCATTGCGTCTGCTTTTTTCCAATACTCCAACGCTTTGCCTTTCTCTCCCGACATATAATAAATATCACCGGCATGCTCTACTATCGTGCGGCTCTTATCTCCTTTATTACGTAAAGCTTGTTCAATATAAATACGCGCTTCAGTATATCTTCCTTTTTCGAACAGAATCCACGCATAAGTATCAAGATAAGTTTCATTATTCGGTTCAGCCTTTACCGTGCGATAACTCATTTCTTCTGCTTTATCCAAATTCTTACGTTCAACAGAAAGGAAATAAGCATAATTGTTCAGTGTCGCAATATTATCCGGATTGTACACCAAAGAAGAATCATAGGCTGCATAAGCTTCCGCATGCATTTCCTTGGAATGATACAAATCACCCAATATGGCGTAGAAATCGGACGCAATACCCTTATCGCTCTTTTCGTTTATCTGTTTCACCCCTCGTGTAAAGACATCCAGAGCCTCATCATCCTCTCCTTTCTGATGATGGGCAATACCCAGATAATAATAGAACTCAAGCGACTCCGGATTATACTCCAATGCTGGCTTTGCTATCTGTATCACTTCATCCAGATTGTTATCACGTATAGCATAACTCAGCAACTGAAGACGTGCAGGTTTATTTTCCGGATCAAGTTTTAATATTTGGTGCAATACCGGAACGGCCTCTTTCTCCATCTTTTTTGTCAGCAAATACTGTGCACACAACATTGCCAGATCGGCATTTTGCTGCGGCCGCTTCAGTATATTCTGAAACAAAGAAACAATCTGCGTACTGTCCTTCGTTCCTTGTTCCGACTGAAGAATCAGCTGACGCATAATTTCCATTTTCGTATCCGACAGCACATTATCATTCAACAGAATTGTATCAAGCTGCATCCGATACAAACTATCCTGTCCGGTCTTCTGATAATAAGAAGCCATCGATACCAAAGCAGGAGCATAACCTGGTTCTTCTTTCAATATACGTTGATAAATACCCAAAGCTTCCTGAGGCTTGTCATTATTCAAATACACATCCCCCAAAATAGTCTGATAGCGCATATCATAAGGATATTCTTTCGACAAGCTTTCTATTTCCGTAAATGCTTTTCCCTGATCACCCAACAGCAGATACATACGGAATTTTTCCATACTGATTTGCTCCGACTTTCCATCCAGTTCCTCCAAACGATTCAGTGTGTTAATGACCTGCTGATAGCTTTTAGTCTGATTATACAAGTCAATCAAAGACATCAGCGGTTCCAGGCGAGAAGGGAACTGGTCTGCCATATTTTCATAAACTGTTATCGCTCTAGGTACGTTACGCTTCCGTTCGTAATAAGAAGCTAGCGTCTGCTTATACCAAAAATTGGACTCATCCGAACTGACAGCCTGCTTCAAAGCCTGTTCACCTTTTTCTTCTTGCCCCAAATACATATAAAATTGGGCTACTTCATACAGAGCAGCCCCCGAAGTCGGATAAATATCAAGGCAGTGCTGATAAAGTTCATAAGCCGCACCGTATTCTCCTTTTTGCTTCATGCGTACAGCTTCCAGAAAATAATAATCAAATTTTCTGCGCTGTTCAGGAGTAAGCGGATCTTTTACAAATTCGGCCTGCTGGCTTTTTGTTTTTGCCTGCTTGCCCGAAGTACCACAAGCGGCTAATCCTACCGCCATACAGAGTGATATGATATATATAATTTTTCGCATATCAATGACTATTAAAAATAAAGGAATCGCACATCATTCTATTTGACTCCTGTATGCCCAAATCCTCCAGCACCACGTTCTGTATCTTCCAGCACTTCCACTTCCTGCCATTCAGCCTGTTCATAGCGGGCAATTACCATCTGTGCAATGCGCTCCCCGTCTTCTATTATAAAGTCTTCAGCAGAAAGATTGATCACGATTACACCTATTTCTCCACGATAATCAGCATCAATCGTACCCGGAGTATTCAGTAAAGTAATACCTTTTTTCAAGGCAAGTCCGCTCCTCGGACGTATTTGTGCTTCAAAACCTTCAGGAAGAGCGATATACAGTCCAGTAGGGACAAGACAACGTTGCAAAGGTTTCAATACAATAGGATTATCCAAATTGGCACGCAAATCCATTCCGGCCGAACTACTTGTTGCATACTGAGGTAACGAATGCTTTGATTTATTTATAATCTGTACTTTCATTGTTTTATCATTTAATTTTGCGAAGTTAAACATTTCAGAGGACTTACAGTTTATGTTTATCATTTTTTATTATATTTCAGAATAGCAGGAAACAAATAACTATAAAGCCTGTAAAAAAGCAAGAGATTTACACAAAACCATTTCAAAGCTAAAAACAAAAAAACTTACGCATCTGTTTGTATTTATTTTTTCTTTAAGTTTGCAAAAACTATCACAATCGGTTATGAACTGGAAACAACTCATATCAAACAAACGCTTTGGACTGGAGGCACTGCACGAAATAAGAAAAGAAGATAGAACCGAATTTCAGCGAGATTACGATCGCCTTATCTTCTCTGCTCCTTTCCGACGACTGCAAAACAAGACTCAGGTATTTCCCCTTCCAGGGAGTATCTTTGTACACAATCGTCTGACACACAGCCTGGAGGTTTCTTGTGTAGGGAGATCGCTTGGAAACGATATAGCAGCCAGCTTATTACAAAAGCATCCGGAATTATCCGATTCTCACTTATCAGAAATAGGAGCAATCGTTTCGGCAGCCTGCCTTGCACACGACTTAGGAAACCCACCTTTCGGTCATTCGGGTGAAAAAGCTATCGGCACATATTTTTCAGAAGGGAAAGGACTTGCCCTCAAACCCCTGCTTTCGGAGGCTGAGTGGGAGGATCTCACCCATTTCGAAGGCAATGCAAATGCATTCCGTCTGCTAACTCATCAATTCGAAGGAAGGCGTCCGGGAGGTTTTGTCATGACATATTCTACTCTTGCTTCTATTGTAAAATATCCGTTTTCATCACGACTTGCCGGCAAAAAGCAAAAATTTGGCTTCTTCCTGAGCGAAGAAGAAGACTACAAGCGCATTGCCGAAGAGTTAGGTATCATCAAATTAAGTAAAGATGGTGAGCCCATACGCTATGCACGCCATCCGCTTGTTTATCTGGTAGAAGCAGCAGACGATATTTGTTATCAGATGATGGATATTGAAGATGCGCATAAGCTAAAGATTCTGACTACTCAGGAAACAAAAGAACTATACCTGCAGTTTTTCACAGAATCCAGATTGAAACGAATCAATGAGATATGCAAACTGGTGGCCGACACAAACGAACAAATAGCCTACTTGCGTACATCTGCCATCGGAGTACTGATAAAGGCATGCACACAGGTCTTTGTAGACAATGAAGAAGATATACTGAATGGTACATTCGAGGGACCCCTCATCAAGCATATGGACAAACCCATAAGACAAGCATATGAGAATTGTTCAAAAACAGCTTTTGCCAAAATCTATTGCTCAAAAGATGTACTGGACATTGAGCTGGCAGGTTATCAGGTTATCACAACCCTGATAGACTTGATGATAGAAGCAGTACGCTATCCAGACAAAGCTTATTCGAAGCTACTCATCAACCGTGTATCCAAGCAATATGAAGTACATGCTCCTACATTATATGGAAAAATTCAGGCAGTACTTGATTACATTTCTGGAATGACCGATGTTTATGCCCTCGATCTTTACAGAAAAATCAACGGAAACAGTTTACCGGCTGTTTAATTTCACACAGATCAGAAGCAGAAAAACAAAGCCAGTGACAACTGCTCCCGACCAGAAGGGACAAGCAGATATCACTGGCTTTATTTATTTAGCATTCAGAATTATCAGTTTTTTGACAATATCGGATTAGCTCCAGAAGTAAGCTGAAGAGCCTCAGGGTGCTCCTTAATATACGATTCAATATGACGTATACGTTTTTCTTCCAGAATTTCATCTACAGCTATCAGAATACCGGTTTCTTCTACATCTCCAAAACCATCGTTAATAGCTGTACCAAACATACGCATCGTAGGTGACAGACTCATATACGCATTAACCAAAGGAGGTATATTATAACCTAACTTACGGACTTCTGTATTCAAGACTTTATAATCCTCCTTAAATGTATCATAACAGAACAGCTTTTCCAGAATAGCTGGGTCGGTTTCTATCTCCAACGGTACCATTGGGGTTATCAAGCCATCCTTATCCGAAAAATGCTTCTTCAGGAAGAAGAGAATCATATCGCGGCCGAAACGATTATAACTTGGATACATAGTCATTTTACCGAAGAAATATTTTACATTCGATTTTATGACGGTCAACGCACCCAAACCATCCCAAAGATTATCAAGCGCAAACAAACCCTTTGAGCCGGCACGAGTGGACTGATACTCCAAAGTTACAAACGAACGTCCTAGCTCCACGGTAGTAGGAAGATATTCCTTCAAGAACTTTTCCGAGAAATTGAACATATGTGCTGTTGCCAGGACAGGCTTGCCATGTTTGTCAAATTCCACCTCATCGCCCAATATATAACGATAACCTCCAAGAATTTCTTCCGCATCCGGATTCCAGACTACCAACTGCTGATATGGATTTTCCATCAAGTCATATTCATCCAAATCCAGCGGCTGTCCAGTTCCTCCTCCGGCAGCACGAAAAGCTATTTCACGCAAACGGCCAATCTCCTTCAGTACATTGGGAGCATTTTTCCAGTTCACGATATAAATTTCGTTATGGCTTTTATTTGTCGATCTCAAACGTCTTTCGGCGGTAAGTTCCGACTTTAATAACTCTCTGTCAATCGGTGCAATAATATCTTCCATATATGTAGTTAAAATCTTCCTAAATTACAGCTTATATACCAACTCTCTGACATACTCTGCCCATTCGGCCGGAGATTTAGATTTATCAAACGTATGCCATGGTATAGGCTTTCCTATTGTTACACGGAATGTTTTATGACGGTTCTTAAACATTTCATCTGCCAGATAAAGCATGGCTATATTGAATTTTATTCCAAAAAACTTACAAGCATTGGCCAGATTATAAAAGAAATTGGAATTTCGGCCTTCAAAATGTATAGGAACCACGTAACGACGTGTTTCAATGCTTTTAGTTATAAATGTTTTCTTCCATGCCAGATCTTTTATCACTCCATGCTGACGCCGGGAACATATTCCCGCAGGAAACATGATTACATGGCTGTCCGAACGAAATCCTTCCTCTACCATTTTCGGAAAGTCGCGCGACTGCGAACCGGTTTTATTTATCGGAATACAGAGAGGAGCCAGTCCATGCAGATTCATAAGCAAATCATTCACCAGATATTTGATACGTCCGTTATAATGCGTTCCCAGCAAATATCCTAATGCAACTCCATCCTGTCCTCCCAGCGGATGATTTGATACAAAGGTACACAATCCATCTTCAGGCAAATTTTCCAGGCCATGTACATCCAGTTTCGCATCCAGAAAATCCATACATGCAGCCAGAAAATCAACTCCGCTCTTGTCTGTCACACTTTTCAGAAATGTATTTATCTCTTCCTGATGTACGATATGCTTCAGATAAGATACGAAAAAACGAGGAATCCGTTTGGCTTTTCTTCCTGCCTTATCCCTTAATATTTTATCAATATCTATTAAAAAAATCGAATCACTAGCCATTCTTCATTTACACATTTCTCTGCAAAAGTAATCTATCTTTTGAAAAGTTGCTCATCTATACTGGAAAAATGTAACATTGAAAGAAGAAAAAAAGAGTATAATGAATTAAAATGTAACAGAATTGCACAAAGCCACATTCTCATGTGCATATTTTAAGACTATCTTATAAAGATAGATCTGACAGAAGCAGTAAATAG
>ENA-UEOT01000545-UEOT01000545.1-human-gut-metagenome-genome-assembly--contig:-NODE-545-length-13647-cov-7.127708_pt1 | contig 13647 bp, 10 predicted proteins | sample MGYA00242889_ERZ507894 | MGnify/ENA primary metagenome ERZ507894 (study PRJEB26167, sample SAMN06115419) | human gut metagenome | host: Homo sapiens | place: China:Anhui | collected 2015-03-06 | study... | reverse complement strand
TACTCCCAGAATGCCACTCAAGTGATTGTTCCGTCGTACTTCCTTCTTTAGCAAAATTAACGCTTTGCGCCGCCGCCATTCAAGCGGCCTGGTTTTCTTTTCCGACTTTAGCTGCCGGCAATCCCGTCATCGAGAAAACAGCTTATTCCGACATCATTTCTCCAGATCCTTCCAATCCATCCAATTGGGTCGTTAACAGAGGAACCGATGACCCTGCGAAAGGTCCTGCTTCCATTTCTTGGCGTCATGGCGCCGCCACCTCAACTCTCACCATCGGTGCATCTTCCGGCCAAACGGTCAAAATTCTAGGCGGCGAACCATTAGCTGCAGTTCTCTATTTCAGGGCAAAGGGTGCCAATTTCACCAATAAAAAAACGGGAGAATTATTCCAAGTCACGAAGCGTAATGGTTTCGGCTTTCTCGCCCGCGAGGGGAAAATGGGCAGCTTCATCAACAACGGCACGATTGAAGGCGGCTTCACAGGGGTGCGTTTCGATCAGACTGCGATAACCACAATTGTCAATAACGGCACGATCATAGGTTCCATCAAAGGCGGTAATGCAGACCGAACATGGCGCAGTGCCGGCATGGAGATCATGGCGCAAAACATCGGTTCTTTGGAAAACAGCGGTAGGATTCAAGGAAACACCGGCCTGTATTTGGAAGATGTTTGGATGAAAGAGATTGTGAATAAGAGCGGCGGCGTTATTGCCGGTACGGGAGCCCTTAGTTACGATAAAGTCTGGAATAACAAGCCGGGAGCCGCTAACGCCTCTCCCGGGGCGGGCATTTCATTCGGCTACAACAAGGTTGAGACCATCCGTTTGGAGTCCGGCAGTAAGACCACCAGCCAAAACGCGGCCGGTTTATTCGTGGGCACTCAAGGCAATTTGAGTACTTTGGAATTACAGCAAGATGCTGAACTCTCCGGCAATTGGGGCGTGGAGGTCTATCAAGGCAAGATAACAACCGCCAAAATCGACGGTTTGTTAAAAAGCACGGGCGGCTCCGCGTTTTATAACCACGGCACCGTGCAGGATCTGAAAATTACCGATAACGCGACTATCGAAAGCACGGTCGGCATCAGCAACACGGGCAAATTCTCCACGATCGACATTGCCAACGCCGCCACGCTCAACGTTGACTCTGCGGTCGTCGCTAATTCCGGCGCTATCGGTACAGCAGACGACCAAGTGGCTCTGCATATCGGTGCGGACGCCACCCAAGCTAAGGAAGCGCTGAACAATACCGGCGTTATTACTGGCGCGGTCGCCGTTGAAAACGGCGGTACACTGACCAACACGGCCACCGGCATCATCAGCGGCACCATCATCGCCGGCAGCGGTACGAATACGGGCGCTTCCAACCTATTGGCCGTCGACAACCGCGGCAAGGTCAACACGAGCGGACAAGCTGCTGACATTCACATTGAAAACGGCGGACAGGTTAAGGTACTCAATTGGGGCGTAGGCGTCACGGGCAACCGGGTGGGCGACGGACAAGGAATTAAAGTTTCCGGAGACAATCTGAACGCCCGGTCGATTAGCGTGGAAAAAGTTCAAATTTCTTCCATCACTGGTTACCAATCCGGAGACATCGACTTCAACAACGCAGTACAAAACGCTTCCGGCCAACCCTTATCGGGTGTCACTGGAAAACCGACGCAAGACGTTGAGTTCGATGAAACACTCAAACAGCAATACGGCTTGGACGGTTATTACGACCAAAGCAGCGGCTACTTCAAGCTGTGGGTGAACGCCGTCAAGGGTGTCGGTGCGCAGTTAGCCGAAACGCAGGCCAACCGCTTGAACCGCCGCGTCATGTTCGTAGAGGCGGCTACTGCCGACGTGTCCCAAACCGGCTATACGCACCGCATGCAGGACAATCAGGAATGGCTCACATTCGTCAAACCCTACACGTCCTACGACAAATTCGACCTCTCGGCTGGCGGCACAGTTAAAGGCCACACCACAGGCATCCTGCTCGGCATCAGCAACATGAACCGAAACGAGCACCTCTTCACCCTGTATCTTGGCTACGAAACCACGGACGACAGTGCGGACTCTCTCGACTTTGACATGAACACGGTCTACGGCGGCGCGAAGTTCGCCCGCATCTTCTGCACGGCAGGGAACGCGGCGTACTACGGCAAAGCCGAGGCCATGTTGGCTCATACTTCTACAGACGTCACCCGCAGCATCGGCGGACAACAATTCACGGGATCTGCCGACACGCTTTCCTATGGCGGTGCCGTGCATATCGGCATGAACTACTCGTTGGGGAAAAGCAGTGTCTTCACTCCTGAAATCGGTGTTGGATATTCCGGTGGCCGCATGGGTGATTTCGACATCAACGGCAATATCGCCGCCGTGAGTTATGAACACTATGATTCCCACACCTCCAACATCGGTTACGGCGATCTGTCGCTCAAATGGTTCCAAAAGTGGGGCACGACCGTAAACACACTGTTGGGCGGCGGCACGCGCGTAAATTTCAACCGTGATATGGACGTCTCGTCCAACATCTCTGGTGTCCAAGGCTCGAGCACGGTTAAATTACCTCGTTCCTACCAATGGGTGAACGCTTCTCTCATCTTGGATGTCAACAGCAACCTCGACCTGTCCTTCGGGTATGTGGGTATTTTGGATACCAACGGTTCGTCCCACAACATGACGGCGAAACTCACTTACACGTTCTAATTCGCCTTTCATCTGTACTAATAACACGGGCATCCTGAAGCCCTCCGCGTGGTGCATCCAATCCCGGAAAAAACGCGAGGGCAAGGGCGGACACAACAGGGTAAAGAGATCTCGGATTTTCTTCGGGATCTCTTTTGTTTTACAAGCGTTGCGGTCTGTCAGTTTATTAGCAGCTGCATGAAGGCCTTCGTCAAAGAATTGTTGGGCAAACGGTTCGTCACCTTATCGCTGCGCCGACATGCCATACGCATCATTCAGGCGCAGTGACTGCGGCTAATACCTGCAAAAACAGCTTGCTCATACAGCGGCCTGCATCCTCCGCCGCATCGGCATTGCACATCCAGTGCTGCGGCTCCTTTTTGATCAGGTACCGATGTAATTCTCTCAGCTGCTCCGAATCCACTTTTTCCCTTGGCTGAGACGATCAATCGCTTTGCTTTGTTTTGCCGCAGAGCAAAAATCGCTTGACCATTGCGCCAGCGGCATACGACTGCGCCCTTAAGGTCGTATGATCAATATCGTATTTCTAAATGGATACGCACTCACCCTCGGAGCTATTTCAATGAGCACCTTCAGCATCATGGGGCCGCACAATACGGATCTGCCGGATCCCTTTGATATTTTCCCGATTGACGATACGGCCGTCTGTTTTATCAAGAATGTTGTTACCTCGCCCAACGTTGAAGTGGGCGAATACACCTATTACGAAGACGACGAGAATCCCACGGAGTTTGACCGCAAAAACGTTCTCTACAACCATCCGGAATTCGGCGACAAGCTCATCATCGGCAAGTTCTGCGCGATCGGTGCGAACACCAAGTTCATCATGGGCGCAGCGAATCACAGCGTATCGACGGTGTCGACCTATCCCTTTAGTCTCTTTGGCGGCAAATGGGCAAAAGCGGCCCGGTCCGCTTACGACCTGACGCCGCATAAAGGCAACACCATCATCGGCAACGACGTCTGGATCGGCCGCCGCTCAGTCATCATGCCGGGCGTGAAGATCGGCGACGGCGCCATCATTGCCGCTTCTGCGGTGGTGACCAAAGACGTTCCGCCCTACACGGTCGTAGGCGGCAACCCGGCTGAATTTATCCGCCGCCGCTTCAACGACCGCCTGACGGCCATGCTCCTTGAACTCAAATGGTGGGATTTCAAGCCCGAAGATCTCATCAAGGTGCTTCCGGTTCTTACAGATCCTGATCTGGAAAAAGTAGAACGGGAAGTTGAAGCGCTCATTAAGAGCCGCCGCTGATTTTCAGACCGCACTCAAAGACCGGCGCTTCGCATACCCTTCGAAGCGCCGGTCAACATTCATAAACAGGCCGACAACCAGTCGATAACGGCATCAATTGTCCGTCGCTTGCGCCCGATTGACCCAAATACGCCTTTTCTCCCATTCGCCGTATTTTGGCCGCAGGTTTTTGCTGTTAACTTGTAAAACATCGAACGATAGAGGCGCGGACGCGAGGAGCCTCGGGCGAGCCGGCAGGCCGGCAGCGACCCCGAGGGGAGGCAGATCCGCCGAATTCGCCGGCCTCCTCAGCCTGGGGGAGCGGCGGATGGGCCTGCGGGGGATACCCGCTGGACTGTCTGCCTGCAACATTGACGAAAGTGATTGGTTTTCGTGAATTTGTGAGCAGTTGCGCTATCTTGACCGGTCAAAGCAGCGTGCACTCTGCCGGCACGTTGTTTTTTGCGCCAGCAAAGATAACGCTCTTTGCTGGCGCTTCTTTTATGAATTTGAGGCTGCCCGTGAGGAGCGCTGAACGTGCAGCACGATGGGTTGCCTGCTCTTGAGATCGATACTGCGGTTTTTCAATCCGTTTCAAGCGTCCGCGGATCTCAGGAGTAACCGCACCGCTTCGCCCCTACAATTCCACCCTGCAACCCCAACTACGCACGGTATTCAGCATGTCTCATCCGACAATTCGCGGCTCACTGGTCGCACTCATCACACCTTTCAATGAGGACGGTTCCGTCAATTTCGACAAGCTCGGCGAACTCATTGATTTTCATCTGGCCAACAGCACCGATGCGCTGGTGATCCTCGGCACAACCGGCGAATCTTCAACGATGTCTCACGAAGAAGACAACGCTGTCTGCGAATATACCGTCAAGCGCGTTGCGGGCCGCATTCCCGTTATTGCCGGATCGGGCTCCAACTCTACGCAGACGATGCTCGAAAAGTCGCTCTCCTATGAACGTCTGGGCGCTGACGGTCTGCTCCTCATTACCCCCTACTACAACAAGACCAACGAAGAAGGGATGTACCTTCACTTCAAGACCGTTGCCGACGCCGTGAAGATTCCCTGCATTCTTTACAACGTGCCCGGCCGCACGGGCTGCTCCATATCAGTGGCCAATGTCGCACGCCTCTCGCAGCACCCCAACATTGTGGGCATCAAGGAAGCGAGCGGCAATATGTCTTATGCCGCCAAGGTCGCAAAGTACCTCTCGGACGATTTCGCCATGTATTCGGGCAACGACGACATGATTGTGCCGCTCCTTTCCATCGGTGCCTCGGGCGTCATTTCGGTGCTGGCCAACATCGCTCCGAAGGAGACGCATCAGATGGTTTTCGATTATCTTGAAGGCCGCACGGACGACGCACGACGCGCACAGATTGAACTTCTCGATGTGATCAACGATCTCTTCATTGAAGTGAATCCGGTTCCTGTCAAGGAAGCTATGAATCTCCTCGGCATGGATGTCGGCGGCTACCGCCTCCCCCTCACGCAAATGACTGAAGCCCACCGCGAAACGCTGCGTTCGTCGCTCGCTGCCGCGGGCTTTCTGAAGTAAGGAACTCTTCGCTATGAGAATCGCTCTCATCGGTATGGGCCGCATGGGCCGCATGATCCGAGACTGCGCCGCAGACCGCGGCATCGAAGTTGCGGCCGAATTCAATACGGCAACGATCGCTCAGCTCGCCCAGTGCGACCGTATGGATGCTGTCATTGATTTTTCCGCTCCGGCGTCGCTGCCGGCACTGGCGGCCTATGTGCAGCGCACCGGAACGCCCCTCGTTTCCGGCACCACCGGCTATTCTGACGAAGAAGCTGCCCGCGTCAATGCACTTGGCGACTACGCGCCCGTAGCGGTGAGCGCCAACTTCTCCATCGGCGTTGCGGTCTTAAAGCACCTTGCCGCAGAGGCTGCCGCCCTGCTGCCGGACTTCGACATTGAGATCATCGAAACCCACCACCGCATGAAAAAGGATGCGCCAAGCGGCACGGCGAAGCTCCTTCTTTCAGCCGTCAACCCCGAGGGCACCCGTCCGACGGTCTTCGGCCGCGAAGGATTCGCACCCCGCACAGCCGGTGAAATCGGCGTCCATGCTGTCCGCGGCGGCACCGTAGCGGGCGTGCATACCGTGTCCTTCTTCGGCGACGAAGAAGAGCTCTCACTCACCCACCGCGCGGAATCCCGCCGGATCTTTGCAATTGGCGCGCTTAAAACCGCCGAAAAGCTCAAGGACGCCCCCGTGGGTCTGCACACCCTTGACGAACTGCTTTTCGCTCGCCGCTGAGTGCTGCACTTCAACTTTCTAACACTGGGGATTGAATCACCATGATGAACGCACAGGAAATCATTCACTACATCGCCACGGCTGAAAAGAAGACGCCCGTGAAGATCACGCTTCGCGAGAAATCCGGCGAAGCGCCGATCAGCTTCGGTTCGGCAAAGGTCTTCGGCGTCGGCGACAAAGTGATTTTCGGCGACTGGAAGGAACTCGGTCCGATTCTTGAAGCCAACCGCAGCAAGATCGACGATATGGTCATCGAAAACGACTGCCGCAACTCCGCCATTCCGCTTCTTGACCTCAAAGGCATCAACGCCCGCATTGAACCCGGCGCGGTGATTCGCGATCAGGTGACGATCGGTGACGGCGCAGTGGTCATGATGGGCGCCATTATCAACATTGGCGCGGTGATCGGCGAAGGCACCATGATCGATATGGGCGTTGTGATGGGCGGCCGCGCCACAGTCGGACGCCGCTGCCACATTGGGGCTGGCACTGTGCTCGCCGGCGTCGTTGAACCCGCTTCCGCGCAGCCCGTCATCATCGATGACGATGTCTTTATCGGCGCCAATGCCGTCGTGATTGAAGGCATCCATGTGGGCGAAGGCGCCGTCGTCGCCGCAGGCAGCGTCGTCATTGAGGATGTTCCGGCCGGTGCCGTCGTAGCAGGCGTGCCTGCGCGCATCATCAAGGCGCATAAGGACGCCGGCACATCCACCAAGACGGCCTTGGAAAGTGCGCTGCGGCAGCTCTAACGGCTCTGCCGGCTGCTTCGGGTATCCGGCTTGAGCGGTGTGCCCCAAACAATTCATCGACGGCCGCATGCAGTGCGGCCGTTTCTTCATAAACGAAAGCGAAAAGATTTCTGACTTCCAGGCCGGAAAGAGCGGCCTTGAAGCGCTCTGACGCGACTAGTAACTTCCCCTCAATCCTTTCAATCTGCATCTTAAGACGCCTTTGTTGACAGTGCTTCTTAGGCCGAGACGTTAAGCCTGTTGATAGGATGAGACCACCATTAACCGCCAAGCCTGCTCACAGCACCGCCTGAATAACAGTTTAAGTTGTGCTGTCGTCCGTCTTTGACAATCGGAAGCAGTGCTTCGCCCACTCGATTTTTGTTAAGGACATTGCTCTCATGTTCGAGCGCATTCTTAAATACCGCCGCGATCTCCATCAGATCCCGGAACTTGACTTTGTTCTTCCCAAGACCACCGCTTATGTGCGCAGCGTGCTTGAGAAACTGCCCTGCGAGGTCTTTTCGCCCGACGGTCACGCTGTCTGCGCTTGGTTTGATGCCGGCGCTCACGAAGCCGTTGCCTTCCGCTCCGACATGGATGCGCTCCCTATCTGTGAAGTCTCCGGCGTGCCTTTTTCATCCAGACATCAAGGGCACATGCACGCCTGCGGACATGACGGCCACATGGCCATGGTGCTTGAGCTTGCGCAGTATGTTGCGTCTGTCAAAGACCGCTTAAAGAAGAATGTTCTGCTGGTTTTCCAGCCTGCTGAAGAAACGACGGGCGGCGCTCAGTTTATCTGCCAGTCCGGCGTTTTTGCGCAAAAGAACGTGAAGGCCATTTACGGCTTTCACCTTTGGCCGGATCTGCCGCTCGGACAGCCTGCAACCCGTCCGGGGCCGCTCCTTGCCGCATCGTGCGAAGTTACGGTTGACATTGAAGGCAAAAGCACTCACATCGCCAAAAGCGAAGACGGTGCGGATGCCCTGCTTGCCGCATCCCGCTTTGTCGTGGGCGCAGAAAAGATTCTCGACGATCTTCACGCCGCCGAGGGCCCCTGGTGCACGCTGAAGTTTGGTCTTTTGCAGGCCGGCACGGTGCGCAACGCCATTGCTGCGCATGCACATCTTGAAGGATCACTGCGCGTTTTCAGCGAGTCGGCCTTCAAGATGGGCCGCGATCATCTTAATGCGCTGGGCGAACAGATCGCTAAGGATCTCGGCGTTAAAGTCCACGTTGATGCCCCTGAAGGCTATCCGCCGGTCGTCAACGATGAAAAACTCTTTGAAGATGCCAAAAAGCGTCTGCCGAACCTCGAAATGCTGCCTAAGCCCCTCTTGATTGCCGAAGACTTTGCCTACTACCAGCGGACGCTGCCCGGCCTCTTCATTCTTCTGGGCACCGGCACCGGGATTCCGCTCCATTCCGACCGTTTCAATTTCGACGAAAAAGTGCTTGAAAAAGGCGTTGAAATCTATAAGCACTTCATTGATTTGAAGGACTAAGCGGCACTTCATTGCTTCTCATTGATCCCTCGGATCCGCAGACCGTCAGCATGGCGTCTCACTCTTGCTGACGGTCTTTTTCATGCCGCTTAACGCTGCTCGAGCGCACCGTTCACGGTCAGACTCCTCGGTCAACGTCATCGATAGGCTGCCGCTCTGAGGTGCTCGGTGCGGCGCTTTTGCCCTTAAACCCATCTCTTCGCAGGACGAACAATGCACCAATACGGTGCATATTTTTCTAAATCAGCGCATTTAAAAGGGCAATGACGTTAATGAAGCGTTAATACCTATTGACTTTATCTTAAGAATAAATCTCCTGTTTTAAATTGAACGCCGACAGGCTTCTCTTCCCCGGGGATCCTTATTCATGCATGTCGGCCATCAATTTTGATTGTTTACGGGAATTTCTGCGGAGTCATCCAAAAAAATCAAAAGCCTTTCTGCTTTTGGCACGGCTTTGGCTTAGGAAAAACGAAACGGCACCGCGAATCCCTGAGCAAGCGGTCCGACCTCGCCAAAGAAAAGAAAGAGAGGACTCCCCATGAACACAACCCACTCCGTTGCCCTTGTCGATTCGGCGTCCAATATGACGTCACGGGGCTCTGCGTCTGCAGGCTCCAATTCGACTGTGACCGCTGACACTCAGCCCTCGCCCGGCTTCTTTAAGCGATACGGCCTTGTCTTTGCCGTCGCTGCTCTCGGCATCATCTGTCTGATGCCGCAGCTCGCGGACCTCTCCATTGCCGGTCAGCGCATGATCGGCATCATGGCCTTCGCAGTTATTACCTGGGCGACGGGCGCAGTGTCGTTTCCGGTTTCCGCCGGCGTCATCATGGCGCTCATTGCGGTCCTTGTGGGACTTTCTCCGCAGCCCGACGGCCAGGGACTCATCGGCACGAGCAAAGCGCTTCGCATGGCGCTGACGGGTTTCTCTTCACCCGCCTTCTGCCTTGTCGGCGCGGCGCTCTTCCTCGCGGCAGCCATGATGCAAACGGGGCTTGACCGCCGAATTGCACTCGTTACGCTCTCCAAAATCGGCACGTCGCCTTCGCGCGTTGTGCTCGGCATCATTCTCTGCGGCTTCATTCTCTCTTTCTTCGTGCCGTCGACCACTGCGCGCGTTGCCTGCCTCGTGCCGATCGTCACCGGCATGGTGCGCGCCTTCGGACTTCCGTTGAAGAGTGCTTTCGGCGCCATGCTCCTCATCACGGTTGCACAGGTCGACAGCGTGTGGAATGTCGGCATCAAGACTGCCGCTGCCCAGAATATGGTCGCCGTGGGGTTCATTCAGGAACTGACCGGTCATGATATCTCCTGGCTTGACTGGTTTGTCGCTGCCGCACCTTTCGCCGCTTTGATGAGCGTCGTGCTCTATGTGGTCGTCACTCGACTCTTTAAGGGTTCGCTCGAAGATATTTCGGGCGGCGACGATGCCGTTCGCCGTGAGCTCGCGAAGCTCGGACCCATGTCCGCTGCTGAATGGAAGCTCACGGTCGTCTCCCTCGTACTCCTCTTTATGTGGGTGACGGAAAAGAAGCTCCACCCCTTTGATACGACGACTACGACAGTGTGCGCCATTGCGCTCCTTATGCTGCCGAGCATGGGCGTGATGGACTGGAAAAGCGTCGTCAACCGCATCAACTGGGGCACGCTGCTCGTCTTCGGCGTCGGCATCTCGCTCGGCTCCACGCTTTTGTCCACCCACGCCGCACAGTGGCTTGCCGAAGGCATTGGTTCGTCCTTCGGGCTCGCAGATCAGACCACTTTTGTCGTCGTTGCGGTTCTCGCCCTCTTTCTCATCATCATTCACCTCGGCTTTGCATCCGCCGCTGCGCTCTCAAGCGCACTCATTCCCATCATCATCGCTCTCGTGAACGGACTTGATGCGCCGAACGTCAATGTGCTGGGCATTACGATGATTCTGCAGTACGTCATCAGCTTTGGCTTCATTCTTCCGGTCAATGCCCCGCAGAATCTGATTGCCTACTCAACCGGTGCGTTTGACGTGAAGACTTTTGCCTTCACCGGCATCATTCTGACGATTGCGGCCTATCTGCTCATTCTTCTGATGTCTGCTACGTATTGGAGCTGGATGGGCCTAGTGTGATACACCGAAGAGCGGCCGCCCGCGCAGCCGCTCCGCAGGTAAAAAATCTGACTTCACCATACCTTGTGACTTAGCCTCAGAAAGCGAACCTGCTTTCTGAGGTTTTTTTCTGCTCCTAAGGCACGAAGCGGGAGAGGAAAGCCTGCCCTTAAACCGCCGCAGAGGATCCCTTCGGCTGACCGTCCGCGGGCGCATCGTCGTCAGCATGCGGATCGAGCATCACCACTTCCAGTCGGTTGTAGGGAATGCGGATGCCTTCCTCGCGGAAACGACGGACAATGTCGAGCGTAATGGCTGTTTTGATCCCGACGGAACCATTGACCGGATCGGCCAGCCAAAAAGCCGCCTTCAGATTAATGCCGCTGTCGCCGAAGCTGTCCACATAGGCCCAGGGCTTGCGGCCCTTGACGATGCGCGGACGATCGCGCGAAACCTCTTCGAGCATGACGGCAAGTGCCCGATCCACATCCGCATTGAAATCAATCGTCACGGCGACATACTGCGTATTGGCTTCATCCGTATATGAATGATTCAGCACTGCTGACGTCACGAACGCTTCATTCGGGACAATATTCTCAATGCCGTCGAGGCTGCGCACCACCGTAAAACGCGTATTGATTTCCACCACCTTTCCGCGGAAGCCGCCCACCGTCACCAGATCTCCGATTTTGATGGATTTGTCTAAGAGAATGATGAATCCGGAAACATAGTTGGAAGCGATCTTTTGCAGCCCAAAGCCCAGCCCCACGCCTAAAGCGCCGCCGAAAACCGAAAGAATCGTCAAGTCGATGCCGACGGTTCCAAGACCGATGATGACTGCCAGAATCAGAAAAAGAACGGTGACAATGCGCGAAAGCACTACCTTCAGGTTGGGGGTCAGATTCTGCGCACCCTGAATGAACTGATTGATGATGGATGAAATCCAGTTGGCAACGGCGAGCGTAAGGAGCACCGAAACCACCGCCATGAAGGCCTTCCAAACCGTCATGTCCCCCTTGCCGATGGGGATTCTCAGCGCATCAAGATAGTCCACCAAATCCGACAGCACGCCGAAGAACTGCAGCACTGCAAAGCACCAAAAGATGACGGTGACTGCACGCTGCACACCTCGGGTGATGATGCTTCGTCCAATGCTGGCCTGCACAAAGGCCATCACAACGGAGAGCACCGAAAATGCATAGAAGATCGAGTAGAAGATCCTGCAGATAACGAGCGACCGAGAAGGCTCATCACCGAGCGTTACGATCAGCCAGGCCGCAAGCGCGAGGGACGATCCTGCGATGAGGCCGAAAGACACATTCTCAAGAAGCCCGTAAGCCAGATGCTTGATGTGATTGACTACACCGAAATCATCTGCACTCGGGCGCCTCTTTTCGAGCCACTCCGTAAAGGCGCGAGACCCCCACCAGCCGAGAATGAAGGCACAGATCACTGCAATAATCTGCAGCACCAGACTCGACCAGGTCATTCCCGCCGTAAGCGTTTCAAAAAAACGCGTGAACCAATGCGTCGTATCAATCACTGCATCTGCAGCTGCGGAAAGGCCTTCATCAGGGCTTGGGGCATTGGCCGCTGCCTGAAGGTGATCCGCCGCTTCTTCAGCCATCACCTCGGCAGCCTCGGTATGTGTCGTCATAATGGAAATCTCTGCGGGCCTCCTGAGCCCGAAGCCGGATTAGGGAAATTTAGAAACGAGCTTGAGCTGAGTGCTTGCGCTCTCGTTCCTCGGCATGCAGTCTATGCCGTTGTCGGCTGTTTGGCCGGTCGCTACTGATCATATGATGGCTGCAGTGCGGCCATCAGTCGGTTGTCTCGCGGCTGTCAGCTTCAATAGGAGCGGCAAACAAAGATAGTTGCTGTGCGGATTTCATGGTTAACAGCCTTGAAATGCTGACTAATTCAGTGCGCCAGCTTGCAATTTTCAGTTATAAAGTTGTTTGTATTCATAAAAGAGCTAATGATTAGCGGGACATATTGCTATGGACGCAACGGCAACTGTCAGCTTCCGCATGGACGCGAAGCTCAAAAAAATTTTGAGTCCATCATCCAAATGATGGGGCTGAACATGACAACAGCATTCACCGTTTTTGCTATCCAAGTCGTCAATGAAGGGCGGATTCCCTTTGCAATTAAGGCCGATCCGTTTTGGTGTGCCGAGAATCAGGCGCGATTGCGTGAGAGCATTGCTCAATTGGAATTAGGCAAGGTCAATGAGCACGATCTGATTGAGGGCGGCAGCAGGAAGATCGCAAGAAGCTGACCAAAGTAAATGCTTTAATCAAGGACATCAAGTGCAACGGCAATAGCGAGCTAGGGCTGCCGGAACCCTTGACTGGCAATTTATCCGGCTTTTGATCTCGCAGGATCGATGCCCAAAACCGCTTGATTTACCGCATTTCCGAAGAAGACGGTAACCGGAAATTAGAAATTGTGCAATGCCGCACTCATTACAACGATGAATAGTTCAAAAGCCGCCCTTCTTGCGTGGAGCGGCTTTTTTGTAGGTCTGGGATCATCCAAATACGTCGGCGGCAGGGGCGTCTGCGCCGTTGCTCCGGCGAACACGAGCAGAACGTGTCCCAAATGCGAAGATGTGTCGCCTCTCAATCCTTCAGGTTCTGCTGTCGAAAGTGCCGTTTAGAGGGCAGCGCCGACATCGCGGACGCCAACAACATACTCAGGCGCGGGCAGCGCCTAAGAGCCTGTGGGGAGCGGCTGTGCACTGCCCGAGCTCAAGTTAAGCGGCCTTCTCGCAAGAGTTGTGCCGGTCAGCAGCAGAAACCATCCGAAGAGATCCCTATGCGCCTAAAAACGCATAAGGACTCCGTAGGGAATCTTCGTCCTAATGACATGGACCACCCACGTACCCAGTGCGTCACAACGAAGCGCTGCGCGATAATGGGTGTATATCAACCCCGTAGGAGGTCCATGTCATGTCAAAGAAGAATACACGAAATGCGCTGGATACGTCGCTCTCGTACGCCGTCATCGGCCTTGATCTTGCTAAGGCAGACTGCGCCGTTGCAGCGGTGCCTTGTTCCGATGACGAGCTGGGGCTGATCGACCGCATGGA
>ENA-UEOT01000514-UEOT01000514.1-human-gut-metagenome-genome-assembly--contig:-NODE-514-length-14356-cov-3.064010_pt1 | contig 14356 bp, 10 predicted proteins | sample MGYA00242889_ERZ507894 | MGnify/ENA primary metagenome ERZ507894 (study PRJEB26167, sample SAMN06115419) | human gut metagenome | host: Homo sapiens | place: China:Anhui | collected 2015-03-06 | study... | reverse complement strand
GCTCAAGATAAAGCCCTTCATACGGCTTACTACTGTTTCGGTACTTCCAAGGAATTGAAGGAACAGAAGATCTTATCCGGTGGTGGCCTGTTCTCTAAATCTAAAGTATTGCAGAGTGGTTTCAACAAGGATTATTTCATCTCTATCGATATCCGTGAGGTAAAAGAAATTCCTTTGTTCGCAAGCAAGGCTAAACTAAAATCCAATCATCCGGAAGGATCTTATGAGTTCGTAGAGGATGAAGACGGAAACTTGACCTTGAAAATAAATGACGAGAAGGCTTTCTGGAGCCTAGGCAAGTATTTAGTGATCGAAGTTGGATAATGATTTATAAAAGTATATTTATCGATTTGGACGATACCCTTTGGGATACGTACCATAACAATAAAGAATGCCTTGAAGAGCTATACCGATTACCACTTTAATCGGTATTATGCCTCCTTCGAGGCTTTCTTCGATATTTATATGCCTCATAATCTAGACTTATGGGCCAAGTACCGTTCGGGGGAAATAGACCGGCAAACCTTAATCTTGGATCGATTTCTCTACGTACTTCGTCCGTTAGGAATAGAGGATAAGAAAACCGTCTTATCGGTAAATAATGATTTCTTGCAACGCACGACCACCAAAACCCGATTAGTGCCTGGAGCCATTGAATTACTGGAATATCTCCGCCCTTCCTATCGGTTATTTATTTTATCCAATGGATTCCGTGAGGTACAATTCAAGAAACTTAGCAACGCAGGCTTGGCTCCTTATTTCGAACGGATGATCCTGTCCGAGGACGCTAATATACAAAAACCCCATAAAGGTATTTTCGACTTCGCCTTAAAGAACACGAACTCACGCCGATCCGAGAGCTTAATGATCGGGGATAGCTGGGAAGCTGATATCATTGGGGCTTACCAATCCAAGATCGACCAGATATGGTTGAATCCGGAAGGATTACCTGCCGATGGATTCACCCCGACCCATACAGTCCGCTCTCTGGAAGAGATCAAATCCATCCTATAAACAGACCTTTCTTACAATGCCCATTATAGCATGCTTACGATGGGCATTATAAGCTCCTTAGAATGGGCATCATAAAGATCTTACAATGCCTATTCTAAGAACAACATCTTAACAGCTTATAAATAAATCGATTACTTATCGGCAGTCACCAGATATTGACGAAAGCCCTCAGAGTATTCCGGATGATACCCGTCTCCTATCGAATCGGAACAAATAATAAAATATTCAAGACCCGGCACTTTAGCGCATAAGGACTTAGCCTCCTCCGAACCTAAGACCATAAACGCGGTAGCATACGCATCAGCGGTCATGGCATCCGGAGCGACGATCGTAGCGCTAAGGATATCCCGCTGTACAGGGCAACCTTCACGAGGGTCGATCGTATGGGCGTATTTACGTCCATCCTTTATATAAAAATTACGGTAATTACCTGATGTAGCCATTCCTAACGGTTTAGGGAAGCTAACGATCTGCTCGAGTTCTTGATTCATGCCGGCAGCGTCATCCGTAGGCTTCGTGATCCCTAAGCGCCAATCCATGCCCGAGGGATTCACGCCTTTCACACGCATCTCGCCACCAAACTCCACCAAATAATTACGGACCCCTTTCTTCTCCAGCATTTGGGCTATCATATCGCAAACCGTTCCATCCGCCAAAGAAGAAAAGTTCATCATCAAGCGAGGATCGTCCTTCACGATGCGATCCCCTTCTAAACGAACTTTCTGAAAACCGATAAACTGACGGACACTGTCGATATGGGCAGGCGTTACGCTATCCTTCCGACTGAAGCCAAACCCCCAAAGGTTGATCAACGGGGCGCAAGTCACGTCGTAGGCCCCATTTGTCTCGGCAGATACTTCCAGTGCCTTCTTAAAGACTTTTTGGAAGAGCGTATCTACTCGTATGTCACGGTTCTGGTTCACCTGACTGATTACCGAAGTAGAATCAAAAGCATTAAACAGGTGGTAGAAATATTTCAACTGCTCGTCAATCTCCTTATCCAATGGTTTAGTATGCTCAAACTTAATATGATAAGGTGTATGAAGCCTTCCGGATACCTCATAGTATTGGGGAGCCTGTTCACAACTTATCAACAAGATATTAACAAGTAAGCAAAGGATGGAGAATCGACTTTTCATATTAGAACTCTGATGTAAAATGGAACTTAATATCCGGAAAATCCTGTTGGGCCATCATCAATACATAGCCGGAATCCGCTAAATAAACATCACGGCCTTCCTTATCCAACGCCATATATTGCGCCTTACGTTTCTTGAAATTCTCCAATGCCTGTTGGTTATCACTCTCGATCCAACAAGCCTTATATAGGCTGATCGGCTCCCATTTACATTGAGCGGCATACTCATGCAACAGGCGGTATTGAATAACCTCAAACTGCAATTGTCCCACGGTACCGATAATCTTCCGGCCATTGAATTGATTGGTAAACAACTGGGCGACACCCTCGTCCATCAATTGCTCAATACCTTTGTTCAATTGCTTTGCCTTCATCGGATCGGCGTTCTCTATATATTTGAACATTTCGGGAGAGAAGCTCGGCAATCCCTTGAAATGCAATTCCTCTCCGGAAGTCAACGTATCCCCTATCTTAAAATTCCCGGTATCCGGCAAACCGATAATATCACCCGCGAACGCCTCATCCACCACTTCTTTCTTCTGAGCCATGAAAGCCGTCGGGCTACTGAAACGCATCATCTTACCGAAGCGTACATGCTTATAGTTCGCGTTACGCTCAAAACGACCGGAACAAATCTTTACGAAAGCGATACAACTGCGATGGTTCGGGTCCATATTCGCATGGATCTTGAAAATAAAGCCGGTGAAATTATCCTCGTTCGGGTCTACCACACGCTCTACCGCATGGATCGGACGTGGCGAGGGAGCGATACGGATAAAGCAATCCAATAGCTCTTTCACACCGAAGTTATTCAGAGCGGAGCCAAAGAATACCGGAGCGATATCCCCATCCAAATACGTATTCACATCAAATTCGGGATAAACCCCCTCTATCAACTCTATATCCTCACGAAGCTTCGCGGCTTGCGTAGGATCAATATAAGTCTCAAGATCCGGACTCGTGATATCCTTGAATTCCACATTCTCCGTCACATATTGCTTACTCGGGGTATATAGGTTCAGTTTCTGCTCGAAAATATTGTATACGCCCCGGAAACGTTGTCCCATATCGATCGGCCAACTCAATGGGCGTACCTTTATCTGTAATTCTTCTTCTATCTCATCCAGCAAATCAAAAGGATCTTTACCATCACGGTCCATCTTGTTGACAAAAACGATCACCGGAGTCTTACGCATACGGCAAACCTCCATCAACTTACGAGTCTGCGCCTCTACTCCCTTGGCGATATCGATCACGATAATAACGCTATCCACCGCCGTCAAGGTACGGAACGTATCCTCGGCGAAATCTTGGTGGCCCGGTGTATCCAAGATATTAATCTTATGATCGGAATAATCAAAAGCCATTACGGAGGTAGCTACGGAGATCCCGCGTTGCTTCTCAATCTCCATCCAGTCGGACGTGGCAGTCTTCTTGATTTTATTAGACTTCACCGCTCCCGCTACATGGATAGCGCCACCAAATAACAATAATTTCTCGGTAAGCGTAGTCTTACCGGCATCCGGGTGGCTGATTATGGCAAACGTTCTTCTTCTTTCAATCTCTTCTGAATACTGGCTCATTCTATTTTATATGTATATATTGTTATCAGTTACACTTTGTTATTCATGCAGTAGGCCAAGCTAGTCTCCCAATGGGGAATCGTCAGTCCGTACGTGCTTTTTATCTTACCTTTATTCAATACGCTATAATGCGGCCGGCTGGCCGGTGTCGGATAATCCTTGGTCTCTATGGGTATCACCCGGTTATTCATACCTGCTATTTGCAAGATCTTTACCGTAAAATCATACCAGCTACACACTCCCTCGTCCGAGAAATGATAGATACCCGGTATAAATTTATCCGCCTCGGCACGTTCCAACACGGTAAGCATAGCGACCGCTAAATCTCCGGCATAAGTAGGCGTACCCACTTGGTCGAATATGAAACGCAACTCATCCCGCTCCTTTCCCAAACGCAATACCGTCTTCATAAAATTGTTTCCATACTCGGAATACAACCAAGCCGTACGGATAATCACAGAATCCGGACACACCTCCATCAAGGCCTGCTCTCCCGCCAGTTTCGTACGTCCATATACGGAAACAGGACAAGTCGCATCGCTTTCCAGATAAGGACGGCAACTCGTTCCATCGAACACATAATCGGTAGATACATGAATCACCTTCGCACCCACGGCATGAGCGGCCTCACCTAAGTTCCGTACCGCATCCCGGTTGATACGCATACACAGATCCTCATGCTCCTCCGCTTTATCCACCGCCGTATAAGCGGCGCAATTCATGACATATTGAACATCATTTTCCAAGACATATTTCCGGACGGCCTCCTTGTCGCAAATATCCAACGTATCTATATCCGTAAAAAGAAAATTATAGCCGGGATACAGGCTGATACGAGCGTGGATAGAATTTCCCAATTGACCGTTCGCTCCGGTTACCAAAACTGTCTTCATGTCTATATCTATATATTAATCCTCTAGTTTAAGTTCCCCTTTCATATCTTCCCGATATTTCTCGGCGAGCAACGCCAAGAAGGAACTGATTTGTTTAATACCCTCTAACGTCTCCGCACTCACCTCTTTCCCTTGCATACGCAAAAGCAGATAGCCATATACGGCGGCGAAACAAGTTTCCAGCTCCGGCAGATCCTCTCCACCCGATTTAGCCCGGAGCTGTACGATATAAGGAAGCGTCTTATAATAAGCCGCGCTATAAACCATCTCTTTCGGAGATTTCAAAAGACGGAGATGCAAATCGGTCAAAGTAATAATCACATTCTTGTTCAATTGGATATGACCTTTCTCCATCACCCCTTCGCTACGCATCATCTCGCTCAATTCCTCGTACCATTGAGCGATTTCCTTCTTCACCTCCTCGGGCTGGTCGTAATGGGCGATCACCGTGCGGTTGATCGAATCCATATCGAACTTATTCGCCCGGATCAAGTCCTCAACCTGCCACATATAAAGCAGATATTCAGCGATATTCTCTTTTCTTTTTTGTCTAGCTATTATCATATCGGCAAAGATAAACTATATTCCGATAACGCTTGATAAAAATCCGCGTCTTTAACGCCTAACTGCCGGCAAGCCAAACGTGCCGCATTCAGATTGATCAAGAAATAGCGATTGGGAATCCGCACCGGATAGTCTCCGTAGCGAGTATGCAGAAAAGTCTGCCCGTCTTTCTCCACGACCGGATGTTCCTCAAAAGGGATAGCGGTGATATCGCTCCGGACGTCCCCTGCCAACTGACTGACAGTATCATCACCTCCAAAATAAATCAATTTCCCTTCCCGCTCAATAGAAACGGAGAAAGATTGATAAGTGGATAAATAGGCCTCCGGAGTCGCATGATCCGTCTCGGTAGACCAAGATAAATTCGTCAGGATGGCGATATGCGGACGATAGGACACGCTTGTCCAAGGCAGAGGTGATATGCTCATCTCCTTCGATCAAAGCGATACGTGCCTCATAACTCAAATGTACCCGGTTCGGAAGCGAGTCCACCTTGCTAGTCAACGCATAGTCGAACGCCAACTTTTGCCGGCGCAACGCACAGACCATCATGGAAATAATCGTCTTCTTTCCACGACTACCCGCCACAACAACCCGAGTTTTCGACCGAGTCCGTTGAAATATAAATTCCGGAATGGATTGGATTAACACCCCCAATTCCTTCGCACGCAATAATTCCGGGTTATCTTGCTTTACTTTAGCACCCAAAACCACCGAGTGAATATCTTTTATTAATTTCTCCGGAAACCACCCATCCCCATAACAGGTACAGCCTGCGTTATGAAGTCTTCCTATCATCTCTTCAGTCAGACCACAACCGGAAGCGCTTACCTCATATCCTTTTTCTCGAAGTGCTAGGGCTAGATCTAAAACCAAAGGTTCGGTTACGGAGATCAAATGAACTTTTCGCATCGTTTTGATTTTAGCGCAAAAGTACGACTTTTATAAATACCTTCGGCACAAAGAAGCGAAAAATTAGATGCCCTCGATACGTTTAATGGTCGTGACCTCTTCTTTTCCCGAGGCCTCGACCAGCCTTTCCTTCGAGATTAGAACCGGAGTCCGTATAAATTCCGGGACATTAAAAGAGAACAGGGAACGCTCATAATAATCCGGAGACGCTTGCGGTAACAAGAAGGGCTTGCCGCACTGCCCCCGCTCATCCACATGCACCAAATACGGACGTGTGAAAAGCCCATCGCCCCGCCGGCTGGAAAAGACAAACCAACGACTATTGCCGCTCCAAGAATGATAGCTCTCTACATCCGGGCTATTCACTTCCGGCAAAGAATCGATTGCCCCGGTAGACAGATCCAGCATATGCAAATCCGCATCCTTATGCCAAATAGAGAAATTGCCATAATCGGACACCGTATAAAGTAGCCGCTTCCCATCCGGGGAGACTCTCGGGAACTTAACACTCCGGCCCGCTTCTCTCGCATTATATAAGGTATCCACTTGGGTTCCAATCGAACCGTCTTTCGGATCAAAAGCGACTCGTAGCAGGTTATACCGGACATCCCGATAATTTTCTGGCATACAGACAGAATCCGCCGAACAGAACAGCAGATAGTTGCCATCCGGAGTAAAAGTGGGAAAAGTCTCATAACACGCCATAGAAGCCAATAATGGCGAACTGAATACCCTCTCCTTCTCCGTGTCATAGATCAGCACGTCCGATTCCACGTCATATACCTCAATCCGATTCTCATCGGAAAGATGGAAGTCCTGGTGGGTCTCATTGGCTGAAAAAGCAACATACCGGCCGGATGGATGCCAATACGGATAAACGAACGAAGCCGGCTTACCGTCCCGTTCCAACGCAATCTTCTTTACCTGCCGATGATCAATCAAGTAAGTCCCATTATGAGAACCCCGCTGATGAAAAAGCATTTGTTCCCCTTGTCGCTCACAAAAGGCATGGCAGTTCATACAACTATTATTTGTCGATTGGTTATCAAGAATAGACTTTTCAACATAGTTTTCAACACATCGTTGATAAATCCCCATCTCGTTCCACATCCGATATCCGGGAAAAATACGGCGATACACCAAATAAGCGTCAACGGAATCTCTTGACACATAGATAGGGAAACTCATTTGTTTCCAATCACTTTGAGGTTCTCGAAAATAAACCGTCACATCTATTTGTTTTCCTTGTGCGTCCTGCGATAAGACCTTCCAATCCGTTTCCGGCAGGTTGAAAACACCATGATCGGCTGCGATTATCAACTCCCCATTCATAGTTTTCAACCGAATTATCCCCTGTAGCTGTTGATCAACCAACTTGAAATTGGGAGGGGCCATATTGACCGGTACAGTAACTTCCCTGTAATCCGGAAACACGTCAGTTTCTCCTTGTTCCGCTTGCGTAGGAACTTCCGGCCTACAAGCTACAAGTTCCAAAAGACAACCTATAATCCAACAGATAGATAATCGCTTCACTGTTCTTCTCCTTTAAAGATCTTGAAATAGAAATAATACCAATAGGTATCTCCAAATTGTCGATATATCGAGGACACATCCACTTGGTTGGCAGATCGTCCCAAAACCTGCTTGAATTCCCGGTATCGGTCTACGATCTCCGGCTGTATGGAATAGGAGGAAAGCGATATACTGTCTTTGTCCGCCAACAACAATCCGGCTTCTTGGAAATGCCGGGGTATCGGTTCCCCCTTCATGAAAGGTGTTTCTTCCAAGAATCGGCCAAATGCATCCAGCTTCTTACCCAACAAATAATAACATCCCCGGTATTCCCAACTGATCCGATGATCCGGAAGATTGTATCCACTCCATAAGGAATCGACAGGTACGGACAAACTCAGTCGATCCCTTTTCTCAACAGGCATATATTTGTCACTCAACTCCGGATCTTTATCCATTAATTCCGGATGTACCAGATAGGTAGCATAACGGCAAGCCCAATCTTTATAGAATGGCATAGCGGCAAGCAAGTCCAAATATTTCTTGGCCAGCGCCACCTCACCCCTAATCAGACAAACTTGCACGAAACGTTGCAACATGCGGGCACTCCCTTTACGTTTGGCTTGCGTAAATCCGTCCATCGCAAAACTTTCAGACAAAGAGACATCGCCAACAAGAAAATGAACATCGCTCAATAAACGATCCATGTAAAAGGTCTGATTCCAATCGGCACATAAGCTTTTCGTTCCTTTCTGATCGAAAGTAAACATCCGGTCGGCCAATTCTCCCTTATGGGCCAACGACATATTCAAATAGTTTAAGCTAACATAATTATAGATCTGCTTTCCCCGGTACTTATCAATAATAGCGTCCCATTGCCTCTCCCGGGCTAAGAAAGAGAGCTCGTCAAGCATCATGCGTTGCGCATGCCAAGGTTCCGGCAGGCAAAACCGTATGGATACCAGCACCGTGATCAGACAAACAACAAGGGCTACCCGATCCATCCATTTACTCTTCTCGCCAATCACCGGAACAAAGCGAGCGAATAAAGCAACACCGACAATCGAAAGGGTAAAGAAAGTCCATACACGATACATATAATAATGAGGTAATCGCTGTATCTCCAGATAGGCTTCCGGCATCCATCCATCAGACAAAGGTACAGGAATCCCTAACCATCCGCTAAACAAATATATAAAAAGCGCTGGGATCAAGCAGGCAGAGGCGGCCAATCTTTGCCGCGACGTTTTGTAGCGGAGTAAGGCTAACAGCGTATATAAGAAAGCGTAACAGACAGATAGAAGCCCGGTCAGCCCACATAAAAAAAGTGTAGAGGCAATTCCGTATCCGGCAATAGAACCCGCCCTCCGCACCTTTAGCGAGACCGACAAAGCTAAAAGCATCAAAACCACGCCAACCGTCCCGTCCACCAAATACTCCCCATGAATACTCATCTTAACCAGATACAGGACCGGCAATAAAGAAAGGAACAGCAGGTAGGTCTTGTCAGAGAAACAACGCAAGATCCTATAGACCATAAACCCGCAACCAACGAGTAAAACCGTATGGAGAACCACCGCCGACATAGGCTGCCGGTAGTATTGAATGATCCATTGCCCGGCGACAGCGCAAAATCCTCCCGGCTGAAAAAGGAACTCCCGGATATACCACCACTCAGGTATAAACAATTGCATCTCCTCCTGACCGACAAACACAAACACGCCAAAAAGCAGGAAATAATAAAAAATAGCAGCTGCCGAAAAAGACCAGAAAAGCGTTTGTTTCCAGTTCATATACTTAATAGATTATTATTCCACCAACCATCGCTCGATGTTACGGGTCACAGAGGAGAAGTTCACGCCGATCTTAAAAACTTGCCGCGGATCACTCGCAAAAGGAAGCGCATACTGTCTCTCCTCTATCTGGCGCAACGCCTCCTCGGCGGTGCCGTTCAGCTTGAATTCCATCACGTAGATATAGCGATCGGTCTTCAGAACGAGATCAATACGCCCTTGTGAGGTATGATATTCCACCTGCGTATAAAGTCCAACCAACTTAAATACGATAAAAAGCACGTTCCGGTAATGCAACTCCGTATCACGCTCCGGCTTCTGGCCGGCGATCACCTCATAGGGTGTATCAGCGAAGAAGCTTTGTAAACGGCGGAAGAACGCATCGTAATCACCGGAGCGTATCTCTCGTACGAATTGCCCGATCTCGAAAGGGGTCTTGGGCGCACTAACACTCGTGTAAAATGGAAGGAGATATTTCACGAAACCTTCTTCCACTTCCCGGTTCGGGAAACCTAGCCGGTAGATACCAAATTCAGGATCGTAATCCTTGATCGTCAAGTAACCACTCTGGTAGATTACGGGAACGGGATTTTTCGAGGCAGCATCGATACTGTTCAACACATCCGCATCAGTCTCCGTGTTCGCCATCTCGTAAAGGTCGTAATGGGTATGCTTGAGTAATTCAACGAGGTAAGAGGGCGTACCGGTCTCGAACCAATAATCTCCGAACTCCATCTTGGCGAAGGTATTCAATAGGCTAAAGGGATTGTATATTCCCGCAGACTTGGCGGTAAAATGGTATCCGTCATAGCGCTCCTTGAGTTTCTGGCTGGTTTCCTCATAATCCAGTTCCTGTGTCTCAGCCAGCTCCTTCAACTCCTCTTCTAGGTAGGCATGTATCTCTTTCTCCGTGATGCCACATATCTCGACGTAGCGATTGTCCATCGAGATATCCATAAGGTTATTCAAATCGCTGAACACGCTTACCTTACCAAACTTCGTCACCCCTGTCAACAAAGCGAAACGAATGGCTCTATCCATCGTCTTTAACACGCCGTAGAAAGGCTTCAACATATTCCGCAATTGCGTTTGCGTCTTTTCATCGTGCAGGTTTTGCAGCAAAGGCTTGTCGTACTCGTCAATCAATATCACCACGCGATGCCCGGTCTGGCGGTAAGCCTGTTCTATCACATAACTGAAACGTTCCTCCAAGGCACGATCCTGTTTCTCCGTTCCATATAAAGCCTCCCATTTCTCCAAGAACTCATTCAAGATACTAGTCAGAGCGGCAGTATCTTTATAATGACGAGCATTCAAGTCCAAATGCAAGATCGGATATACCTCCCAGTCTTTCTCCAACCGTTCCATCGCCAACCCCTCGAACAGCTCCCTCTTCCCTTGGAAATAGGCCTCCAACGTAGATAGCAAGAGACTCTTGCCGAAACGCCGCGGACGACTCAAGAAATAGTAACTTCCGGTCTTAGCCAACTGATAAATCAAAGCTGTCTTATCAATATAGAGATAACCGTCTTTACGGATCTTCTCGAAGTTCTGTATGCCGATAGGATAAATTGTCTGGTTCATAGCGATGATCGTTTAGATATACTTACCATGAACAAAGATAGACATTCCTTTTTATCGGAACAAGATAAGAACATATGATCTCAAAAACTTTCCTTGACAATACGCTTGACTGGCAGGAAAAAACGCTCGATCAAACGCAATGGGCCATTTTCTAAACACAAAGACAGAGAACACCCAAACAGTGTTCCCTGTCTCATTATCTTAAACCATAAGAATCAATATCCCGGATTCTGTTCCAACAACGAGTTCGCATTCAAGTTGGAATAATGGATCGGGTAGCGATTGTAAGCCTTATTGTTCGTAGCTTTATGATCCCACCAATCTTCCGTAACATAGGCGTTCCAACGAACCAAATCGGTACGGCGGCGTCCCTCACGCAAGAACTCCATCAACCACTCTTTCAGCATACGATACTTGTCCAAGTTAGCCACGGTAACAGGGTCCGGATCGTTTCCGCCCACGAAGTTACGCTTACGGATGGAGTTGATGATATCAGCCGCTCCTTGCTTGTCGCCCAAACGCATCTTACATTCAGCCAAGGTGTAATAAATCTCGGTCAGACGGATAAACGGGCAATCCGGATTGAAACGTTCCTTATATTCATCCTGATTAGGAAGCGGGCTAATCTTAAGCACACGCACACCGGAGTTCTCCTCAGCGTCAGCGATCGTAGAAGGAACCTCCTTAGCGGTAGAGAACTTCTTTCCGATCTGGCTTAATTGAGCAATCTGATCGACTACATTCAAGACCTTCCCCGCATATTCACGGGCACCCATACATTTATAGTCTGGGAAATCCGGATTCTGCAACTCGCCTACGATAAACATACCACGGTATTTGTCTCATACGGATTACCGATATTGAACTTATACAGATTACCTTCCGGATCACGGCTCGGGCAAAGACACAAGCCATTGTTACCGCCGGCATCCTGCAAGCCACCCAAGAAATCCTTAAAGTTGTAAGGCAAGGTAAAGGCGGTAAGGCCACCATCCGTCTCGCCTTTGGCGTTCTCGCTCGGAACGGTCCAGATGATCTCCGGGCAAGTCTCGTTGTTCCAACCGAAAATCTCGGTAAAATGATTCGCCAAACCATATTGACCGTATTTACCGTCAATAATATCCTGACATAACTTAGCGGTCTCCTCATACATCGGCTTGCCGATATAAGACTCTGCGTTGAAATACAGACGTACTTTCAACGCCGCAGCAACCGCTTGATGGATAATGTTAGTCTCCGCCCCGCCTAAAGTCGTTTTCACCGGCAGGTTCGGCAACGCCGTATTTAGCAATGAATCCACGAAATTGAATGTCTCCACATCCGTAGAACGTCCCTTCACCTCCTCTTTCGTAGAGGTGTACAACGGCATACCTCCGAACATATCCAAACCATCCAGATAGAAAGAGGCAGCCAATACGTTCAGCTGGTTCATCATAGAAGAGCGGTCATCCTCCGTCAAGCCGACAGATACGAAATCCACGTCCGCCAAATCCTCAATAGCGCTCCAAGACTGAGCCACACCCATCGTTGTCAAGTCCCAGCCATCCTTTGTCACGTTCATGTCGTCTGTCAAACGATGGTGATGCAGGTTCTGATAAACAGCGCCGTCAAACCAGTCGTTACCACGGGTCGGTACGCACATAGCGTCCGTTCCGACCTCCATCAACCGTACGCGGGCATCGTTTTGAGCCACCCACCAACGCCAGTGCGTGAACGGACGGTTGAAACGAGACCAAACCGCGTCAGAGTTTGTATAATATGTATCCGGAACGACCTGCGAATAGAACGTCGGATCCACATCGCAAGAGGTACCGAGCAGCAAGCAAGAAGCCCCTGCCAATAACCAATTTGTTATCTTGTTATTTTTCATCTTTACCTTAGTTTTTTTAGAATGATACCTGAATACCTAACGTATAAGTACGGACAATCGGGTCACTGTTCCATACCTTATCCGTACCGCCTTCCCATCCGGTTACGTCGACTTCCGGATTATGTCCGCTATATCCCGAGATAGTGGCTACGTTGCCGACTGTTCCATACACACGCAAACGATCCGCCCACTTCGTATATTTGCTCAACGATAACGTGTAACCCAGCGTGATCGCGTCGATCTTCAAGAAAGAACCGTCTTCCAGATAGAAATCGCACAATTGGCGAACGCCCCGGATCTTGTTGTATTTCTCGTCATTAACCGCCGGTTTCCACAAGTTCCACTGTCCGGCGCCGTTCGCGCCTTGGATACCCAAATACATCGGATACGTATTATACACGTCGAAACCGATCCAGCTACGCATATTGATGCCTAAATCGAAGTTCTTATAGGTAAAGGTATTGTTCCATCCCATCATCACCTTCGGCAGATAGTTTCCAATGTATTGCTTGTCATTATCCGTCTTCTCGGCGGCGGGGATCACCTCGCCATCCTTATTATACAATAAGAAATCGCCTTTCTCATCGAAGCCCGCGAATTTCCACATATGGAAAGAACCGATTTTCGCACCGCTCTCGATACGAGCCGCGTCACCCGGATGTCCCGGATAAGCGAAAGTATTGCCCGAAAGATGCGTATCCTCTCCCCACAAAGTAAGGATCTTTCCGGAGTTATGGCTCATGTTCAAGTTTGATGTCCAAGTGAAGTCCTTATTCCGGATCACATCGCCACCGATCTCGAACTCCCAACCTTTACTTTCCATCTCACCGACGTTCTGCCATTGCTTACCATTCGGGTACGGAGGCTGCGGCACGTTCACCTCATAGATCATGCCGTCGATCTTACGGCGATAATAGTCAAACTTACCATACAGACGATTACCGAAGAAGGTGTAATCCACACCGATATTCCATTCCTTCTTCTCTTCCCATCCTAAATAAGGATTCACGTTCGAGCTAGGACCATACGTATAGGCCCAGTTACCGTTCGGAAGCATCCAATAAGCGTCGGAGCCTAACGTGTTCGCCATATAAGCCGCATCAAAGTCGTTATTACCGGTCACACCATAACCGAAACGAATTTTCAAGTCATCCAACCAAGAGAAATCTTTCATGAATTCCTCATTAGAGACACGCCAACCACCGGACAAAGCCCAGAAGTTACCCCAACGGTTCTCGGCGGCGAACTTAGAAGATCCCTCATGACGCAACGTGGCCGTAATCATATATTTATCATTGTAGGAGTAATTGGCACGGGCATAGAGGGCAAACAGGCGCTCGGTAATTTTTTTCTCAGACATCATCTTCGCTTTTCCATCCGTCAGATAAGAACCTTTGCCTATATCCCAATACTTGATACCTTCCACTTGGAAGTTATAGTTCTCCATGTTGAATTTCTCGCTGTTCTTCTCAAAATAAGAATAACCGGCTACC
>ENA-UEOT01000508-UEOT01000508.1-human-gut-metagenome-genome-assembly--contig:-NODE-508-length-14475-cov-3.141825_pt1 | contig 14475 bp, 13 predicted proteins | sample MGYA00242889_ERZ507894 | MGnify/ENA primary metagenome ERZ507894 (study PRJEB26167, sample SAMN06115419) | human gut metagenome | host: Homo sapiens | place: China:Anhui | collected 2015-03-06 | study... | reverse complement strand
ATGCAAAGAATACATCAAGGAACGGAAATGTCCCTCTTCCCTCGTTTTACATGAATTTCCTTCCATTCCATCAAAAAAACGCCCGAAGGAAAGGCTCCGGCATTGCACTGGAACCTCCTTCGGGCATTTTATTTTCCTGTATCAGTTTATCCTGTATCAGTTTGTCAGGGAACGGATCGGTGCAGGGATCTTGCCGCCTCTTGCAATGAATTCATCTGCCTTGAATTCGTTGATCTTCATGACAGGAGCATATCCCATGAGTCCGCCAAACTGAACCATGTCTCCCGGTTTCTTTCCAGGTACCGGAATCAGGCGGGTAGCCGTCGTCTTGTTGTTGATCATGCCGATAGCCGCTTCATCTGCAAGGATGGCGGAAATCGTGGATGCCGTCGTGTCTCCGGGAACGGCAATCATATCAAGGCCGACCGAGCATACGCAGGTCATGGCTTCGAGTTTTTCAAGGGAAAGGCTTCCCTTCTGTACGGCTTCAATCATGCCAAGGTCTTCACTGACCGGAATGAAAGCGCCGGAAAGACCGCCGACGGAAGAAGAAGCCATAAGGCCGCCCTTCTTCACTGCATCGTTTAAGAGCGCCAGGGCTGCCGTGGTACCGGGGCCGCCGCAGCTCTCAAGACCCATTTCCTCAAGAACCTGCGCTACACTGTCTCCGACAGCAGAAGTCGGTGCAAGGGAAAGGTCGATAATGCCGAACGGCGCATGGAGGCGATCGACGGCAGCTTCTGCCACCATCTGTCCAAGACGGGTAATCATGAAGGCTGTATTCTTGATCGTCTTGGCAACGACATTAAGCGGTGCGCCTTTGACATCTTCCAGCGCTCTCTTGACGACGCCCGGACCGGATACGCCGACATGGATGGCAGTATCGGCCTGCGTGACGCCGTGGAAGGCGCCTGCCATGAACGGATTGTCTTCGACTGCATTGCAGAATTCGACAAGCTTCGTGCATCCGTATGCATCCTGATCCTTTGTGATTTCAGCTGTTTCCTTCACAATCTCGCCCATGCGCTTCACAGCATCCATATTGATGCCTGCCTTGGTGGATCCGATGGCAACCGAGCTGCAGATGCTCTTCGTGACAGCCAAAGCTTCCGGAATGGAATCGATCAGAATTTTATCCGAAGAAGACATGCCTCTGTCTACAAGTGCGGAAAATCCGCCCAGAATGTCGACACCGACAGCATCAGCTGCTTTCTGGAGCGTTTCAGCGATCGGCACATAGCTCTTTGCATTCGTGCCGCCGGCAATGAGCGCTACCGGCGTGACAGAAATACGGCGGTTGATGATCGGCACACCGTATTCCCTGGAAATATCATGGCTGACTTCCGTCAAGTGTTCTGCCTTCTGGCAGATCGTATCATAGATCCTGGTCAGCAGGGTCTTTTCATCGTCGGATACGCAGCCCAGGAGCGAAATGCCCATGGTAATCGTGCGGACATCCAGCTTATTCTGGTCAAACATGCGCTCCGTCGCAAGAATTTCCTCTATATCGAGCATGGCTCCCCCTTTCAGATCCTGTGCATGGCATAAAAGATATCCGCCAGCTGCACTCTGACATCGACGCCCAGCTCACGGCCCAGTTCTCCCATATCGTCCTGTACCTGTTTCAAGGAGCCCTTTGCGTTCTCCATGTCACAGATCAGCACCATATCAAAGATTCCATCCAGAATGGTCTGGGAAATATCCAGAATATTGATGTTTTCTTTTGCAAGTTCCTTTGTTACGCCGGCAACAATACCGACGCGGTCGGCACCAATGACGGTTACCACGATTTTTTTCATGTCCTGTCCTCCCTTCGGCATACCGGAAGCGCCCTTTTTCCATCACTGCCTAGGCAGTCACTTCCCGTTTGTTGTACTGCTCTAGCTATTATAGCACAGATCCCCCTTTTTCTTATGGCATTTGAGGCCTCTGTATTCTATGTCTTTCCGTATTTTTTATCATTATTTTTCATCATTTGATTCCGGGCTGCCAGGCGGCAGCAGAGGCAGGAATGCTCTCTTTTGCTTTTAATTGTCACCTTTCCCTTTCCCTTCACTTTTGACCCTGCAAAAATCTCTCTGAAATGGTATGATTTCTATTATTCCCAAAATGCAGAGAAGTACCTGCTTTTTACGTTCATGTGTTATTGATTTCCGATATAAGTTTATAAATTGTATAAACTTCGTTGACGATCGCTTAAAGACTCTTCTTTATACTTTGAAAAGCAGCCCTTGTATCAGCGTGGATGTTTATCGAAATTTACTACAAAAGCGATATGTGGCTCCCCAGTATTCAAAACACTGAACTATCCGTTGGATTTATAAATTTATTTATAAACTAAAACTGTATTTATGCCGTCTAAAAAGTGTATAATTGGGATGGGAATAGAAGTTTCTGAATTTACCAGCCATGGTAAATTGTTTTTGAATCAAAGGAGGGCCGTATGTCAAAACTGAAATACATCTCTTGGAATGTCAACGGACTCCGGGCCTGCATCAAGAAAGGGTTCATGGACGCATTCCATGATCTGGATGCAGACTGTTTCTGCCTGCAGGAAACCAAGCTGCAGCCGGATCAGATCGAACTTGACCTGCCCGGATACCATCAGTACTGGAACAGCGCTGTCAAAAAAGGCTACAGCGGGACCGCGATTTTCAGCAAGAAAGAGCCTTTGTCCGTCACCTATGGACTAGGGATCGAGGAACATGATCAGGAAGGGCGTCTCATCACTGCCGATTTCGGATCGCATTATCTCCTCTGCTGCTACACGCCAAACAGCCAGCGCGGACTTGTCCGTCTGGACTACCGCATGAAATGGGAAACGGAAATGATTGCTTACATGAAGCGTCTTTCCGAAGAAAAGCCCGTCATCTTCTGCGGCGACCTCAATGTCGCTCATGAGGAAATCGATATCGCCAACCCGGCATCCAACCACAAGAACGCCGGATTCACCGACGAAGAAAGAAGCCGCATGACTGAGCTTCTGTCAGAAGGATTTACCGATTCCTTCCGCTTCAAGTATCCTGACAAGGAAAAGGCGTATTCCTGGTGGAGCTATTTTGCTAAATCCAGGGAAAGAAACATTGGATGGAGAATCGATTACTTCATCGTCTCCAATGCTTTGAAGGCGCATATCGAGGATGCAAAGATCCATCCGGAAATCATGGGAAGCGATCACTGCCCTGTCGAACTTGATCTTGATCTGGATTAAGGACGGAGGCGAATCAATATGGATGAAAATGATAATCCGGCAGAGAACTTAGCACCTCCGCTGCCACCTGTACCGCCTGCCCCGCCGGAAGGAAGCAGTCTGCAGCAGAAGATGATTGCAAGCCCACTGGCACTCATAGGCATTCCTGTCTCCGCTTCCATCATCATTACGACACTGCTCCTCCTCTATGCTTCTCACGGGGACGCCGTCATCAACAAGTATGTTTACATGGGATTCATCCTCCTGATCCTTGCGATCATCGCTTTCAGCGCAAGGATGGATTACCTCTTCTATGAAAGAACGAAGTCGCGCATCATCATCCCGCTCCAGCAGCTGTCCCTGGCAGCCCATGCCATACAGTACGGGAACTTCAATGTCGTGGTTGACCACCACAGCGATGATGAGCTTGGCGAGGTCTGCAACACATTCCGCACGATGCAGTCATACCTGAAGAACAGCATCGCAGAACGCGCCCACCTCCTCACAAGCCGCAAGATCCTCTTCTCAGGCATTACACATGACCTTAGGACCCCGCTCACGACAATCATGGGATACACGGAAGCCCTGCAGCTGGGACTTGGCAAAACGCCGGAAAAGAGGAAGCAGTACCTTGCCGCGATTGCCTCGTGCGCAGATGACTTGTCAAAACTGATCGATGAATTGTCTCTTTATAATAACCTTTCAACAAGCCGCATCATCTGCCATCCGGTACCGACGAACTTCAGCCGCGCTATCCACTCCTTCATCAATGAAGACCTGGAATACTTGAAATCCAGGAATGTGAACGTCTCTTACAACACCGATGATTCCATCATCGCCATGCTTGATGAGAAAGAATTCCAGAGAGTGGTTTTCAATTTACTGGCAAATACGATAAAATATAGAGACAAAGATACCTCAGAAGTCCTGATCCAGATTTACCGCAAGGGAAAATATGCAGAATTCACGTATCAGGATGACGGCCCCGGAGTTCCTCCGGAAAAGACCGCCCACATATTCGAAGCCTTTTACAGGACGTATGAGGCAAGAAGCAAAACAAGCAACGGCAGCGGCCTTGGTCTTGCGATTGTAGCGGAGATCGTCACGGCGCATAAGGGACGTTACCGCGCTGTCAATGAAAATGGATTGAAAATGATATTTGATATCCCGCTGAAAGAAGGGAGCAACACAAATTGATGAGAAAAGTACTTGTAGTGGAAGATGAACCGAAGATTGCCAACATGGAAAGAGATTTCCTGGAAGGCGCCGGCTTTGAACCATATGTCACAGACAATGGCGAGGAAGCCCTCAAGATCATGGATGAAGTGAAAATCGATGCTATCATCCTTGACGTCATGCTTCCGGGAGAGGATGGATTCTCTCTTTGCCGCAACATGCGTGAAAAGACTGATGCGCCGATTATCTTCGCAACAGCACGCACAGAAGATGCGGACATCGTCAGAGGTCTGGGCCTCGGCGCTGATGACTACATCGTGAAGCCGTTCAAGGGCACTGTCCTCATGGCTCACCTGAGAGCTCAGCTCGCTACCCACAACCGTCTCCTCAGCAGAGACCTTGCAAGACCGCAGGTGGAAAAAGGCATTACCGTAGGCGATGTCACCATCTGCCCGAAAGCCCGCCAGGTACTCCTGAACGGCAAGGACGTCACACTGACAGGCAAGGAATTTGACCTCCTCTACTTCCTCGTCCAGCATCCGAATGAAGTATTCTCCAAGGAACAGCTCTTCGAGAAAATCTGGAGCTTCGATCCGATCGGCGATCCTGCAACGGTCACCGTACATATCAACAGACTGAGAGACAAGCTGAAAAACGCTGCCGGACATCCTTATGAAGGAATCGAAACCGTCTGGGGCGCAGGCTACCGCTTCCATCAGGACTGATTCCGGGGGTGGAATTTTGCGAATTTTAGTAACCGGCGGTGCCGGATTTATAGGTTCTCATCTGGTCGACAAGCTTCTGTCGCTCGGCCATGAAGTAACCGTCATTGATAACCTCTCCGCAGGGACGGGAGAATTCCTCCCGCCTCAGGCGGAATTTATTCAAGCGGATATCAGAGATAGAAAGACCCTTCAAGACCTTTTTGAAAAAAGGAAATTTGACGTCGTTTATCACGAAGCAGCACAGACCATGGTTCCTGTATCCATCAAGGATCCAAGCTATGATGCGGACGAAAACATCATGGGACTTCTTTCCGTCCTTGAGTGCGCAAGAGCGACTGGCGTGAGAAAGATTATTTTCTCCTCCTCTGCCGCTGTTTACGGGGACAACCCCGCCCTTCCCCTCAAGGAAAATGAAGTGCCTGTCCCGGAATCCTTCTACGGCCTGACCAAGTGGATGACCGAGAAGTACCTGGAACTTTACAAGAAACTGTACGGCCTTGATTACACGATCCTTCGCTACAGCAACGTGTACGGTCCCCGTCAGGGAGCTAACGGAGAAGGCGGCGTCATCTACATTTTCGCAAAAGCCCTCGCCTGCGGAAAGCCCATCACCATCTTCGGCGACGGTTCACAGACAAGAGACTTCATTTCCGTCCATGACATCGTTGCAGCCAATGTCGCTGCCCTTGAAAAAGGAAGCGGGGAAATCTGCAATGTCAGCACGGAAACGGAAATCAGCCTGAACGAACTCGCCCATGAAATAGTCACACTGGCCGGATATGATGATTCCTTCATTCATTACACAGAAGAACGTAAAGGAGATATCCATCGTTCCTGCCTGTCCAATGAAAAGCTGAAATCTCTCTTCCGCTGGAAACCATCGTACAACTTAAACGACGGATTGAAGGATACCCTTTCCTTCTTTACCCAGCGGGAAAAGAATACCAAATAATCCAATAAAAAGAGACTGTCAATCGAACCATCGATTCCAGTCTCTTTTTGTTGGATTTATTTCAGAAGTTTTTCAATCATGTGCGCTACGCCGTCTTCTTCATTCGATGCGCAGACAGCTTTCGCTGCATCAAGGGCAATCTTGTCCGCATTGGCTACTGCATAAGACTCTCCTGCCATCCTGAGAAGCGGGACATCATTTTCCGTATTTCCAAATGCCATGATCTCGGAAGAGGAAATCCCTGCCTGATCCGCCAGGTACTTCACAGCCGTTGCTTTATTAATGCCGCTCTTGTGCATATCGACGAAGTCATCTCCGGGGAATACGACATCTACTGCATCCCCGAACTTGTTTTCAATAGCTTTCCTGATTTCCAACCTGACAGCGGGATCCGGATCAGAGAAAACGATCCTTGTCACCTTCTTTGGCGGATTGAAGAAAGCCGCCCCGAGAAATTCTGGCTGCACGGTCCTGTACTTCCTGTACTTGATTTCCGTCCCGTCGGGGCCTTCCATGTAGATTTTATCATCCCAGAACGCAGTGACCTTGAGCCCCTCTTCCTTTGCCCATAAAAGAGCCTTTGAAGCAAACTTTGGATCCATGCCTTCCTGATAGATGGCTTCCCCCGTTTCCCCCATCATGATCCATGCGCCCGTATAGCATACGACCGGGACATTGCCCAGTTCGAGCACTTCCATTTTCTTCCTGGCCGAATTCCACATACGTCCCGTAGCAATGACGACCTTGAATCCTTCCTCCGATGCTTTCTTGATTACATCACGAGAGTATGAGGAAATGGTCATGTCGTCATGCAGGAGCGTACCGTCAAGATCAATCGCTATCATACGAATCGACATATCAAAACTCTCCTTCTTCAGGGAAATCCCTGTATGATACCCGGTAAACGGATAATTATTTCAAAAGAACATTCTTATTCGACTATACCACATTTACAGATGAGAAAATACCCTTGGCGCCAAATGGAGCCGATTTCACCTTCCTCTTTGCTGAATGGTAGCAAAAAGCAGGATTATTCATTATAATAAATAATAATCAAGGGCATGCCTCATGCCAAATTCCAGAGCCTGCCGCGGCTCTTTTTTTCAACGGAGAATGTATGAAATATCGTCTTCTGCTCGTACTGGCGGCCTTGATCTGGGGCTCTGCCTTTGTGGCGCAGGTCGTCGGCATGGACACGATCGGTCCATTTACCTTCGGCGGCGTACGTTTCCTCTTGGGAAGCGCAAGCCTTCTGCCCATTATTTATATGAACCGGCATAAGGAAAATCCCAAGTCCACGAAGATTCCGCTCTGGGCGGCTTTCCTCATGACGGGACTTCCCCTTTTTGCCGCTGCCACGATCCAGCAGGTCGGCCTGCAGTTCACAACGGCATCAAAGGCCAGTTTCCTGACAGCCAATTACATACTCTTGGTCCCCTTCTTCGGGCTCTTTCTGGGACATCCGCTCCGCCTGACGCACCTTGTCGGAGCCGTCACTGCTATTACGGGCGTCTACCTCATGTCCATCAAATCAGATTTCACCATCAGTCCGGGCGACCTCATGATGCTTCTCTGCGCTATTTTCTTCTCCCTGCAGATTCTGGCGCTTGATTACCTGACGCAGAGATTCGATCCCGTTCTTCTTTCATCGGGACAGTTCTTCGTCACAGGCATCCTGAACCTTGTCCTTGCCTTTATGTATGAAACACCGACATGGACCGGAATCGAAGGCGCTATGGGCGCTCTCCTCTATACCGGCATCCTTTCAAGCGGCGTTGCTTACACGCTGCAGGCAGTCGGGCAGAAATACATGCCCCCGACTGAAGCCTCCATGATTTTAAGCCTTGAAATGGTCTTCGGCGGATTGAGCGGCGTCCTTTTCCTGGGCGACACATTCACCGAACGCCAGATGGCAGGCATTGCCGCCATGTGCATAGGCGTATTCGTCTCGCAGCTTCCAAGCCGGGCCATTCTCCGGCTCAGAGAAAAACCCATCTCATAAATCCCACGATGTATTCATCCCCTTACGGGAATTGATCAGGAAGGAGCAGTATTATGAAAGAAATCGTTATCGCGCAGCCATTGGGCATTACCAGGGAGCTTTTGGAATCCCTTGCATCCGGTCTTAAGAAAGAAGGCTGGAACCTGACCGCTTATGACAAAGTCCCCTCCGGACAGGAAGAGCTCGGGAAACGCATCGAAGGTGCTGACATCGCTGTCATTGCCAACTATCCTTTGAAGAAGGAAGCATTGGAAAAAGCCTCTTCCCTCAAGTACCTCTGCGTCGCTTTCACCGGTGTCGATCATGTCGATATCTCTTACTGCAAGGAAAGACATATTACCGTATCCAACTGCGCAGGCTATTCCACTGAATCCGTTGCTGAACTTGCCTTCGGCATGGCGCTTTCTCTCTACCGCATGCTTCCTGAATGCGGGAAAGCCATAAGAAATGGAAAAACGAACGCCGGCCTTTGCGGCATCGAGCTCAAGGGAAGGAAATTCGGCATCATCGGAACAGGCGCTATCGGACAGCGCGTGGCCGGTCTTGCCCAGGCATTCGGATGCGAAGTCTATGGATACAGCCGCACACCGAAGACTTACCTTGTCAACTACACCGATCTTGATACCCTTCTTAAGACCTGCGACATCATTTCTATCCATGTCCCCCTGACCGATGAGACAAGAGGACTGATCAATAAGGAAAAGATTGCCCTCATGAAGAAGGATGCCATCCTGATCAATACCGCCAGAGGCCCTGTCGTCGACAGCAAAGCCCTTGCCGATGCATTGAAGGAAGGAAAAATTGCCGGCGCAGGCATCGACGTCTTTGAAGGCGAACCTCCGCTTCCTGCCGATCATCCGCTCCTCTCTGCTCCTCACACCATCCTTTCGCCGCACGTAGGCTTTGATACGAAAGAAGCTATGGAAAGAAGAGCCATCCTTGTATTCCACAATATTGAGAACTACCTGAAAGGCGACCAGAAAAACGTCATCTGCTGATGCAATATAAATGAAAGGCCCTGCATGCCGCCTGGCATGACAGGGTCTTTTTGTATGTACACTCCATGTATTTATTTCTGAATGAGTTTTTCCATATCTTCTGGAAGCGGCGCGCGGAAGGATTGTTCTGAAACGCCTTCAAAGCCTTCTTCAAAGGCAGGAAATGATAGCAGTCCTGCATGAAGCATCTGCCTTTTGATGCCAAGTTCCCTTGACGCTTCGATGCTCTCCTTTGTCCCGTACTTCTTATCCCCCAGGAGCGGATGACCTTCTCCTGCCATCTGCACGCGGATCTGATGGGAACGTCCTGTCAGGAGCTCGATTTCTACGCGCGTGAAGGTAATTCCCTCTTTGCGATACGTTTCTTCGGCTTCATAGAGGATTTCAATATGCTGCGCATCTTCTGATTTCTTCACGAGGCGTACCTGGTTATCCTCATGATCCTGCTTAAGATAGCCTTCCAGCTTTCCCTTCCCCTTCATTTCTCCGTAAACAAGGGCTGTGTAGATCTTTCTCACATCACGCTTCCGGATGATTTCATTCATGGCCTGCAGGGCATGGATATTCTTTCCTGCAATGACAAGGCCGCTCGTATTCCTGTCGAGGCGGTTGCAGACGGACGGCTTGAAAACAGGCGTCACTTCATCCTTCAGGTACGCAAGGATTTCATCATTCAACGATTTTTCCCCGGATGCATCCCCCTGCGTCAGAAGCCCTGCCGGCTTGTTGACAAGAAGCACATCATGATCTTCATAGACGATTCTTCCGGAGAGTTCATCCCCGTCAGCTTTCCTTTCCGGGACCTTTTCTTCTTTTCCCATGAACTTGTCTATCGTTTCATCGGAGAACCAGATTTTAATGCTGTCCCCTGCCTGGATTTTTTCCTTTCCTTCAAGCTTCCTGTCGTTCAGTGTAATATTTTTCTTTCGAAGACTCTTCCGCAGAAGACTGGCTGATGCACCGGGCATCAATTTCGTGATGTATTTCCATACACTCTGCCCTGCTTCCGATTCGCGGACCCTGAATTCTTTCATACTTTTCTCTCTTTCAATTTAAACAGGCCTTCCTGCCGCTCCTGCCATCCGGATGAATCATTTTACCTCTTTCCTGGCAAAGCGCAGAGAATCCCGGTTTATGCTTATTTCTTTATTGTACCATTATGCGCGGTTCCCATGGAATATTCCAATAGAAAAAGAGGAGCTCTTGTCAGCCCCTCTTTTCATCAACTTACTTCTGCTTTTTGAAATACGGCTTGATGCCTCCGCCAAGTTTTGAACTGCGGATGGCAGCAGCTGCTTTCTCCGTTACGATATAGAATGCCGGGATCAGGAAGAGCCCGAATAACGTAGCAAATGTCATACCTCCTACGACGGCAACACCCATGCCGCATCTGGCCCCTGCGCCCGCACCGGTTGCAAGCACCAGCGGCAGGCAGCCGATGATGGAGGTGAAGGCTGTCATGAGGATCGGACGGAAACGGGATGCCTCCACTGCAGCCTCCAGCGGATCCATGCCGTTATCGACACGTTCCTTGGCAAATTCAACGATCAGGATGGCATTCTTTGCCGCCAGACCGATGATCATGATAATGCCGATCTGCATGTAAACGCTGTTCTGGAAACCATCACTGGTCGATCCGAGAAGCGCTGCCATTTTTATTGATGGCATATTCAGAGAAGAGCGCTCCGAAAATACCCGTCGGTACGGTAAAGAGTACGGCAAACGGGACTGACCAGCTTTCATAGAGAGCTGCCAGGCAGAGGAAAGCAAAGACAAGCGCCATGGCAAGTGTCTTCATCGTTGAGCTAGAGGAGTTATTTTCCTCGCGGCTCTGGCCGGACCATTCGATTGTCTCCCCTGCAGGAGCGACGGAAAGGACAGCTTCCTTAGCCGCTTCCATGGCTTCGCCGGAGCTGTAGCCGGAAGCGGCACTGCCCTGGATGGCAATACTTCTTACACCATTGAAACGCGTGATGGAAGAAGGCGCTGTCGTAATGGATTTCGTCAGGATGGTATCAAGCGGAACCATATCGCCGCTGGAAGTCTTAACGGAAATGAACTTCAGGGAATCCGCCTGGGAGCGGTACTGCGTGCCTGCCTGTACGATGACTTTGTACGTACGGCCGAACTGATTGAAATCATTGACCTGCGTACCGCCGAAGTTGACCTGAAGGGCCGTAAATACATCTGACAAATTGATGCCAAGACTCTTGACCTTCTCACGGTCGACAGAGAATTCATAGCTTGGCGTATCAGCACTGTAGTCGCTTCTTGTACTCATGAGCTCAGGACGCGCGTTGCAGGCTGCGACAGCCTTGGCCGCCAGATCGCTGAGTTCCGTATCCGAAAGGCCCAGATTATCCTGCAGCTGCATGCTCCAGCCGCCTTCCATGCCAAGGCCCGGGAGCGAGGACACATTGAATGCATAAATGCTGGCTTCCGGATGATCCTTTGCCGCCATCATGTTGAACTGGGTAATAATGGACGTGACACTTTCGGCCGATGCAGTCCGCTGATCCCAGTTATCCAGAGAAACGTAAAGATTTCCTGTATTCGAACTGGATCCGCCTGCATTTGTCATGACATCCTTGACGCCTGGAATCGTCTTCGTTTCAGCCGCCATGGCATCGACTGTCTTGATTGTCTGATTGAGGGACGTCCCTTCCGGCATCTTGATGCTTGCCATGAAGAATCCCTGATCTTCAGACGGAACAAAGGTCGAAGGAAGAATCTTGTAGAAAGCACCCATGAGGACGCATATGACGACGAGGAAAATGCCTGCAAACTTCAGATGATGAATCATCCAGTCAACCTTCTTCGTATAGCCTTCGCGTATATGGTCGAAAGAAGAATTGAACTTATGGAAGAATGCGGCAAGCGGGCCATGCCTGAAACCTGTATCGCCCGGCTTCAGGAGAAGCCCGCAGAGGGCAGGCGTCAGCGTCAGTGCAACAAATGCGGAAATTGCAATCGATATCGTAATCGTCACGGCAAACTGCTTGTAAAGGACGCCCGTGATGCCGCCAAGGAAGGCAACCGGAATGAAGATGGATGCCAGGACTGCCGTCGTTGCGACAATCGGCCCCTGTACTTCATCCATAGCCGCTTCCGTCGCAGCCTTTGGATCGAGTTCCTCCCTTTCCATGTGCTCTTCAACGTTTTCAATGACGACAATCGCATCATCGACGACCATGCCGATTGCCAGGACCATCGCAAAGAGTGTCAGCGTATTGATGGAGAAATCAAGAAGAACGAAAGAAGCAAACGTACCGATAATGGAAACCGGCACTGCGAGGACCGGGATCAGCGTCGTCCTCCACTTCTGCAGGAAGAGGAATACGACGAGAACGACAAGAATCAAAGATTCAATGAATGTAGCCTTGACTTCATCTATGGATGCATTGATGAACGACGTATTATCCATGACGATAATGTAATCAAGATCCGGCGGGAAACTGTCCTTGGCCTCCGAAAGAATCTGCTTGACCTGCGTGACAGTATCAAGAGTATTCGCATCATTGGTCAGCTGTACGCCAAACCCGATCCCCGACTTCCCGTTGATCTTCGAATTATTGCTTTCATTCTGCGTGCCTCTTTCAATCGTGGCAACATCCTGCAAATGGACAAACTGGCCATTGGAAGCAGACTTCAGGATGATATTCCCGAACTGTTCCGGTGTCGTGAGACGCCCTTCCACCTTGGCACTGTACTGCTTTTCCTGCGTAGCCGGTGCCGGCTGGGCACCGATCGTACCGGCAGGAGCGGACACGTTCTGCTCCTTGATGGCAGATGTGACGTCTGCCACCGTCAGCCCTCTTTCAGCGAGCTTGTCCGGATTCATCCAGATTCTCATGGCATAGCTGGAACCGAATGTATTGACATTGCCTACGCCGTTTACACGCTGCAGTTTATCCAGAAGGTAAATATCTGCGTAATTCTTAAGGAAGGCCTGGTCATATGTACCCTTTGGCGAATACAGATTGACCATCAGCACCATATCGCCGGATGCTTTCCTGACAGTAAGGCCCGTCTGCTGGACCTCGGAAGGCAGGCTGTTCTTGGCCAGATTGGCACTGTTCTGTACATTGACGGAATCCGTATCCCCGTCAGAATCGAGGTCAAAGACAATCGAGAGGCTGTAAGAACCGCTGTTGCTTGACGTCGAAGACATGTAGTCCATATTTTCAACGCCGTTCAGCTGGTCTTCAATGACCTGCGCGACCGTCTGATTGACGATGCTTGCGTTGGCACCCGTATAATTGGCGCTGAGACGTATCGTCGGCGGAGAAATCTGCGGATACTGCGCAATTGGCAGTGTCGAAAGCGAGATCAGGCCGAGGAGTACGATAATCAGCGAAATGACAATCGCAAAGATTGGACGCCTGATAAAGAATTTAGACATAACCGGCCTCCTTTATGACTGCTGGGAGGTAACGGCATAAGACGGCGTCGTGCTTGTCGTCAGGGACAGCCCCAGTTCCTGCGCATTCGTTTCCGTAGGATTCAGAGCCTGTCCTTCCTTCAGATTCGTCAGACCTTCTACTACGACATTATCATCCTTGGTAAGACCGCTCTTGACGACATAGTAGCTTCCCACTTCATCGCCAAGCTCTACGATCTTGGAAACAGACTTGTTGTCCGGCCCCACGACGATGACAAAGGACTTGTTGAGAACCTGCTGCACTGCTCTTTGCGGAACAAGAAGTGCATCCTTCTGCGGCTGGCCCTCAATCGTAATCTTGGCAAACATGCCTGGAAGCAGGAGATGATTGTCATTATTGAAGAGAGCTTTGACTGTGAGCGTACCAGTGGACTGATTGAGCTGGCGGTCAGCAATATATGTCATGCTTGTTTCCGCATACTTGGAACCATTGCTGAGCGTGAGCGTTGCCGTCGGCGGAACAAATTCACTGCTTGCTGCATCGCTTTCCTTCGGCTTGCGTCCGTTTTCTCTGAAATTCAGGAATTCATTTTCACTGACAGAGAAAGAGACATAGACCGGATTGATTGTGCCGACAGATACGAGCTGCGTCGATCCCGACGTCACATACGTCCCTGCCGCCACATCATCGACAGAAAGCTTTCCTGACATTGGGGAACGGACGACAGTATCATCCAGATTCTCCTCTGCCTCCTGCAAAAGTGCCTGCATATCTTCATATTCAGAACGGTTTGTTTCCACCGTGGCTCTCTGCGTCGTGAGCGTCTGCTCTGCAATCGCACCCGAAGCCTCCAGCTTTTCATAGCGCTGAAGATCAATCAGGGAATTGTTGTAAGCCGTCCTGGCCTTATCCACATTCGACCTTGCAGAAAGTACCTGGGACGAATACTGACGATCGTCGATCTGTCGATCTTATAAAGCGGCTGCCCCTTCTGGACAGCCTGCCCGCTGGTAAAATACTTTTCCACAATAGAACCGGAAACCCTTGGCT
>ENA-UEOT01000494-UEOT01000494.1-human-gut-metagenome-genome-assembly--contig:-NODE-494-length-14847-cov-3.278131_pt1 | contig 14847 bp, 7 predicted proteins | sample MGYA00242889_ERZ507894 | MGnify/ENA primary metagenome ERZ507894 (study PRJEB26167, sample SAMN06115419) | human gut metagenome | host: Homo sapiens | place: China:Anhui | collected 2015-03-06 | study... | reverse complement strand
GATAGTCCGGCATGGTGGAACGACCTTTACCCGGAAAGACATTGGTAGGATACCAAGATAAGAGGAAAAAGCTCCTCACTACTTTATTACGACAAAAAGCCGTTTCCCGGAATAGACAAGGAGGAAACGGCTTTTTTGTTGTAGTGTGCTTACTGTTATTGGGCCACTTTTGCTGTGTCTTGGACGTTCTCGGCTTTCTGCAAAGTATCCGTTACCACAGTGTCGTTAGACAAGGTTGTTGTCTTACTCGGCTGTTCTACCGGAGCCTTAGCTTGAGCCAAGAACGTTCCACCACAAACAAACATAAACAGGGCTGCTACTAATACTAATTTTTTCATAATTCATTTGCTTTTAGGTTGGTATATCTTATTGTTAAGTCTAAGTGCTTGCTTGTTGTAGCGCTTGTTGCTTACGTCTGATATAGGTCAAATGGTGTGCCAGAAAGAGTGTATACTGGGTAATACTCTGATAATTAGCGATATATGTTTCTATGCAAAGTGTGGCATAGTGTGGAAAAGTGTGGAATGTGTGGAGGAGAGTGTGGAATAATTCCACACCCTTTAGTCGGATATGTTATAAAGCTTCAACTTGTTGTACAGCGTTTTGCGGTCAATGCCCAACAGTTGTGCAGCGCGGCTCTTGTTGTTTCCCGTCTGCCGCAAGGCTTCGATGATTTGATGCTTCTCTGCCTCCTCATTGCGGAGAGGGATACCGATGATGGCCGGTGCGGGTTCTTTCAGTTCATTCAGTTCGTTGATAGTAATGAATTTGCCTTGTGCCAGCAAGGTTGCACGGCGTACCATATTCTTCATTTGGCGTAGATTGCCGGGCCAGGGATATTCCAATAGGGCGCGGGATGCCTTGTCATCAAAGCCGGTCAGTTGCTTGTCCATTTCGCGGTTGGCCTGGTCCAGAAAGAAATTGGCAAAGAGCAGGATGTCTTCACGGCGGTCTTTGAGTTGCGGCATGCGTAGGGTGAATTCATTGATACGGTGATATAAATCTTCACGGAACGCCCCTTTTTCGATGGCTTGCTCCAAATTTTCGTTGGTGGCGGATACCAGACGTATGTCCACGCTTATCTCTTTGTTTGAACCTACCGGACGTATCTTGCGCTCTTGCAAAGCACGCAGCAACTGTATTTGCACTTCATAGCTCAGATTACCTATCTCATCCAGGAAGATGGTACCGCCGTTGGCTTCGACGAAAGCGCCCGTTTTGTCGGTCAGTGCGCCGGTAAAGGCGCCCTTTATGTGCCCGAAGAACTCCGAAGCGGCCAATTCTTTGGGAATAGAACCGCAATCGATGGCTACAAACGGCTGGTCGGCACGCTTGCTGAGCTGGTGGATGCGGTGAGCTACGTATTCTTTGCCCGTTCCGCTGGCACCATTGATGAGTACAGACATATTGGTAGGTGAAACCAGTTTCACATAATTGTAGAGTTGTTTGGCTGCGTCGCTCTCTCCCTCAAGGAAGTCGGAGGAGGACAATGAGCCTTCTGCACCCTTCAGAGGCTGATTTTTCATCTTGTCGGAATGCATCGTCTGTTTGGGTGAAACGGATGGTCTGTTTGGGGTAAACGCATCATCTGTTCGGGACGAATGCATCATCTGTTTCAAAGCGGAGGATGATGCATTCAAGGCTTCGCCTATTTTTTTCAGTAATTCGTCCGGGTTCACAGGCTTGGCAATGTAATCGCAGGCTCCCAGTTTCATGGTTTGGACGGCCGACTGTATGTCAGCGTATCCTGTCATGATGATAAGCGGTATTTGCAGGCCGTGTTCGCCCAGCCATTTCAATAAGTCAATGCCATCCTTGTCGGGCAGGCGCAGGTCAGACAATATCAAGTCTACGGTTTCCGACTCAATATGTTTTTGAGCACGGGCAATGTTGCTGGCAGAGGTTACTTGGAAACCTTTTTTGCCGAGCCATGTTTTTAGCATCATGCCGTAAGTAATATCATCTTCTACAATTAATATGGATGTCATTGCTTTAGCCTTTTATCTCTTTTATGTAGGCAAAGGTAAGTGCTTTTGTCTGATTTTAGTATATTTGCAAACTTAAATTAAATAAAAAACAAAATGAAAAGAAATCTTATTGTATTATTAACTATACTGGTTTGCAGTCTGACTGCTTGCAAGCCGGGACAAAAGAAAGAGGAAGATATGGAAAAAGAAACGAAGCTGAAGATTGAAACAAGTGCGGGTGACATCACCGTGAAACTGTATAATGAAACCCCGAAACATCGTGATAACTTTATCAAGCTGGTGGAAGACGGCACGTATGAAGGTACGCTGTTCCACCGTGTCATCAAGGACTTTATGATACAAGCAGGTGACCCGGAATCGAAGAAGGCTCCGAAAGGCAAGATGCTGGGGGCAGGCGACGTGGGTTATACCGTTCCTGCCGAATTTGTTTATCCGAAGTATTTTCACAAAAAAGGTGCTTTGTCGGCTGCACGCCAGGGTGATGAGGTGAACCCTGACAAGGCATCATCCGGCTGCCAGTTCTACATTGTGACCGGAAAAGTGTATAATGACTCTACCTTGCTGGGGATGGAACAGCAGATGAATCAGATGCGCTTGAACAATGCTTTCAACGCGTTGGCGCAGAAACACATGAAGGAAATCTACAAGATGCGCAAGAATAATGACCAGGACGGTCTGATGGATTTGCAAGATTCCTTGATTGCGCAGGCAGAGGCTCAGGTTGCCAAGGAACCGGAGTTCAAGTTTACCCCCGAGCAGGTGAAGGCTTATACTACCGTGGGCGGTACTCCACATTTGGACGGTGCATATACCGTGTTCGGTGAAGTGCTGGAAGGTATGGATATTGTTGATAAAATACAGAAGGTCAAGACTGACCGTAACGACCGTCCCGAAGAGGATGTGGTTATTAAAAAAGTGACAGTGATAGATTGATGATAGATTCTGTCATTCCATTTTATGAAGATAAACAAAAAGATATTTGACAACGGTCTGCGGTTGGTGCACAATGAGGACACCAGCACGCAGATGGTTGCCTTGAATATTGTTTATGACGTGGGTGCCCGTGACGAACATCCCGAGCATACGGGCTTTGCCCATCTGTTCGAGCATCTGATGTTCGGAGGTTCGGTGCATATTCCTGATTATGACGCTCCTTTGCAATTGGCAGGCGGGGAGAATAATGCATGGACCAATAATGATATAACCAATTACTACCTGACGGTTCCAAAATCGAATGTGGAAATCGGCTTCTGGCTGGAGTCCGACCGCATGCTGGAACTGGCATTCAGTGAGCAAAGTCTTGAAGTGCAGCGTGCGGTAGTGATGGAGGAATTTAAACAACGTTGCTTGAACCAGCCGTATGGTGATGTGGGACATCTGCTTCGTCCTTTGGCTTATCAAACGCATCCTTATCGCTGGCCTACTATCGGGAAAGACCTCTCTCACATTGCCAATGCCACGCTGGACGAGGTAAAGGAATTCTTTTTTCGTTTTTATGCACCTAATAATGCAGTGCTGGCCGTTACCGGAAATATTTCGTGGGAAGAAACGGTTAGGCTGACAGAAAAATGGTTTGCTCCCATTCCCCGTAGGAATGTGCCCGTAAGGCAATTACCGCAAGAAGTTGTGCAGACGGCGGAACGCCGGCAGACGGTGGAACGGAATGCTCCTCTGGATGCTTTGTTCATGGCTTATCACATGTGCAGCCGTGAGGATGCCGATTATTATGCCTTCGATATTCTGTCGGATATTCTGAGCAATGGACGTTCCAGTCGCTTGACCCGCAGGCTGGTGCAGGAGCAAAAGCTCTTTTCCAGTCTCGATGCCTATATCTCTGGTACACGGGATGCCGGACTGCTGCATATCAGTGGAAAACCATCTGCAGGCGTATCTTTGGAACAAGCCGAGGCTGCTGTCCGGAAAGAGTTGGAAGAGTTGAAATCCGGGTTTGTTGGAGAACAAGAATTGGAGAAAGTAAAGAACAAGTTTGAGTCTACACAGATATTCGGCAACATCAATTATCTGAATGTTGCCACGAATCTTGCCTGGTTTGAACTGACCGGGCAGGCGGAAGACATAGACCGTGAAGTGGACAATTACCGCTCTGTGACGGCAGAACAGCTTCATAGGGTCGCCCAACAGACCTTCCGCGATGAAAACGGGATTGTGCTTTATTACCAAAAAGAAAACCTTTAGTATGAAAAAATTATTTGATACGTATAAGCAGCACTATAAAGCATTGCTTCTCCTGGGGCTACCCATTGTGGTGGGGCAGTTGGGAGTCATTGTGCTTGGTTTTGCCGATACGCTGATGATTGGGCATCACAGCACGGAGGAACTGGGTGCCGCTTCTTTCGTAAACAATCTGTTTACTCTTTGCATTATTTTCAGTACGGGCTTCAGCTACGGGCTGACACCGGTTGTAGGGGGCTTCTACGGTAACCGCCGCTTTGCCGAGGCAGGGCAGGCGTTGCGGTGTAGCCTGGTTGCCAATGTGCTGGTGGCTTTGTTGCTGACTCTTGTCATGGCTGTTCTCTATTTCAATGTGGAGCGGCTGGGACAGCCCGGAGAATTGCTGCCTCTAATCAAGCCTTACTATCTGGTGTTGCTTGCTTCACTGGTCTTTGTCATGCTGTTCAACGGTTTCAAACAGTTTACGGACGGCATCACCGATACCAAGACGGCCATGTGGATTCTGCTCGGAGGGAATGCGCTTAACATCGTAGGAAACTATATACTTATCAATGGAAAGCTGGGCTTTCCGGAGATGGGACTGCTTGGTGCGGGTATCAGCACCTTGTTCTCCCGCATTGTGATGGTGGTGGTCTTTGCGGCGATTGTGCTTCGCGGCCGCCGGTTTATCCGTTACAGGCTCGGCTTCATGCGGCTGGGGTGGTCGATGCCGATGTTCAGGAAGCTCAATGCACTGGGCTGGCCCGTGGGTATGCAGATGGGTATGGAGACCGCTTCCTTCAGTCTGAGCGTCGTCATGGTGGGCTGGCTGGGGACACTTGCCCTAGCATCGCATCAGATAATGCTTACTATCTCTCAGTTCACCTTCATGATGTATTATGGCATGGGCGCTGCGGTTGCCGTGCGTGTCAGCAACTTCAAGGGGCAGGGAGACGGGCAGAATGTGCGCCGCTCGGCGTATGCCGGCCTTCACATCATCCTGTGTATGGAGGTGGTGTTGCTGGGTATCGTCTTTGCGCTTCGCGGTCAGGTAGGGGGATGGTTTACGGACAATGCGGAAGTGTCCGGCATGGTTGCCGCTCTCTTCTTCCCGTTCTTGGTTTACCAGTTCGGCGATGGGTTGCAGATTAACTTTGCCAATGCCCTGCGCGGCATCTCGGATGTGAAACCGATGATGATTATTGCATTTATATCCTATTTTATTATATCTTTGCCCGTAGGGTACCTTTGCGGTTTCGTTTTCGGTTGGGGGCTGACGGGAGTCTGGATGGCTTTCCCGTTCGGACTGACCAGTGCGGGAGTGATGCTGTGGTTGAGGTTCCGTAAACAGACCAGGGAAAGGATTTGATAGTATGAATAATGTCTCCAAAGTAAAGATTGCCGTAGGCTACACTTTGTTGCTGGCGGTATTGTTTTTTTCCTTGTTTTTCGTACACCGGGAAATGGAGAACCTTATTCTTACTGATGACCGCGATGTACAATGGACAGACAGCGTGCTTGCTTTGATACGCGAGAAGGATACCAATACGATAAAAATGCTGCGCACGCTGAGTGAGGCGAATGACAGCATGGTATCCACCAGTGACATTGAGCAGATAATTGCCCAGCAGGACTCGGTAGTGACCCAGCAGCGTGTGCAGCACCGTATCATTACACATCGGGATACCGTCGTGACACGCCCTCGGAAGAAGGGGTTTTTCCGTCGTTTGGGTGAAGTGTTTGTCCCCCCAAAGAAAGATACGGCTATCCAGGTAAAGACCTCCCTTGAATTTGCAACGGATACGGTGATTGAACCCTATAATCCGGCCGATTCTTTGCATGAGAAACTGCGTGCCGTGGCCCAGCAGAAAAAAGCTGTAAACACTGTTATACAGCGACGTAAACGCTATCTGCAACGCTTGGACCATATGCTGACCGCTCGTATTGACAGCTTGCTGAAAGATTACGAGACGGAAACTCTGCTGCGTGCACGGACGGAAGCCGAGTATCAACAAGCGGTCCGACGCCGTTCGGCCAAGATTATCAGTGGCATTGCCGTAGGTGCGGTGTTGCTTTCCGCTTTTTTTCTTATTATCATCGGCCGCGACATAACCCGAAGCAACCGTTACCGTCGTGAGTTGGAAGAGGCCCGTCGTCGTGCCGAGGATTTACTCGCTGTCCGTGAAAAACTGATGCTTGCCATTACCCATGATTTCAAAGCCCCGCTCGGTTCTATTATGGGCTATGCCGACTTGCTTTCCCGTCTGACGGTGGATGAGCGTCAGCGGTTCTATCTGGACAATATGAAAACCTCATCGGAACATCTGCTGAAGCTGGTCGTTGATTTGCTCGACTTCCATCGTCTTGATTTGAACAAGGCCGAAATCAACCGGGTCACCTTTCATCCTTCCCGCCTGCTTGAAGAGATACACGTCAGTTTTGAACCACTTACGGCTGCCAAAGGACTGGCGCTTCATTGCGACATTGCCCCGGAGCTGGGCGGTACCTATATTTGCGACCCCTTGCGTCTGCGCCAGATTATCAACAATTTGCTGTCCAATGCCGTGAAGTTTACGGACCAAGGCAGTGTTACCATGACTGCCCGTTACGAGGACCGTCGACTGGTAGTTGCCATTGCTGATACCGGTAAAGGTATGGAACCTGCCGACCGGGAACGTATCTTCCAGGAGTTTACCCGCTTACCGGGTGCTCAGGGTAAAGAGGGGTTTGGGCTCGGACTTTCCATTGTCCGTATGCTGGTACAGTTGCTTGAAGGCACGATTGATGTAGACAGTGTGCCAGGCAAGGGAAGCACTTTCACCATATATATTCCTATCTATCCCGTAAGGAGTGAAGGACGGAGAATGAAGGATGAAGAATCGGGATGTGCTGCCACGCCGAATGGCAATTCTTCATTCCCCGTTCCTCATTCTTCACTGAAGAATGTCCTCCTTATCGATGATGACCGTATTCAGCTTACCCTTACTGCCGCCATGCTTCAGCAGAGTGGTATAAATTCTGTCTCTTGTTTACAACTGGATGAACTGCTGGATGCCTTGCGCACTGCAACCTTTGATGTTCTGCTTACTGATGTGCAGATGCCTGCTATTAATGGTTTTGATTTACTGAAACTGCTTCGTGCTTCGAACATACCGCAGGCACAGTCTGTTCCGGTGATTGCTGTCACTGCCCGCAGTGACATGCAGCGTGAGGAATTTACGGTGCATGGATTTGCCGGATGCCTGCATAAGCCGTTTACCGTCAGTGAATTGCTACATGAATTGAATATGGAGGACAAAGGGATGGAGGTTACGGAAGTTTCGGAAACTTCGGCTTGCCCGGGGTATAAATTCTCTTCGCTCACTGCTTTTTCGGTCGATGACCCCGAGGCGGCAAAGTCCATTCTGGAAAGTTTTGTGGCTGAAACCCGCCTCAATGCGGAGCGTTTGCAGAAGGCTGTGGAGAATGAGGATGTGGACGAGATGGCTGCTGTCTCCCACAAAATGATTCCCCTCTTTACTTTAATTGGAGCAGCGGAACTGGTTGCATTGCTGAAACTGTTGGAAACTTCTCATGGAGTGCCTTTTACCGGAGAGTTGAAAGAACACGCCCTTGCCGCCCTCGTTTTGATAGAGGATGTCATTACTCAGGCAACAGCTTTTCCGTAATGGGGGAACAGAGAAGAATACGTGATTTTTCTCTGTCGGGAACCAAATGTCGAAAGAAATTGTTTACTTTGTAAGACTTTTAAATACGATGAAAGATTGACGTTCCGATGAGAAGAAAATGGTTGAGAACAGCACTGTGGGTGTTGCTTACTCCTATTATACTGTTTATAATATTGATGATATTGCTTTATGTGCCTCCCGTACAGAATTTGATACGGAAGCAGGCTACGGCAATTGCATCAGATGCTACGGGTATGGACATATCCGTGGAGCGGATTGACCTTCGCTTTCCTTTGAATTTGTTGGTCCGCGGTGTATTGGTGGTACAGCCTGCCGACAGTGCTGTTGATGTGCAGCATCCCGATACCTTGCTGAGTCTTGGAAGTTTGAACGTACGGGTACAGGCATGGCCTTTGCTCAAAGGGAAAGTGGAGGTGGATGACATTACCTTGAAACAAGTTGCTGTCAACTCCTCCAATTTAATGGAAGGTATGTGCATCAAAGGAGTACTGGGGCATTTCTTTTTCGAAAGCCATGGCATAGACCTTACAAAAGAAGATGCCATCCTCAATAATATAGAATTGAGCGATACCCATGTGCAGGTGATGCTTGCAGATACCACTGAGACTCCCAAGGACACTACTGACACTGCGTTAAACTGGAAAGTCACACTCCATACTCTGAAGTTGAAGAACGTCTCGGTCGATTTACAGATGCCATTGGACTCCATGGGGCTGAAAGCCCATATAGGAGATGCTGAGATTGCGGACGCTGCTGCCGACCTGAAACACCAGTTCTATGGCTGGAGAAAATTCCTGCTGACTGGAACTTCTGTCAATTATGATACCGGTGGCCCGGGGAGTGCGATAGGCTTCGACCCCTCGCACATTGCTCTTCGCGACATTCGTATGGGCATTGATTCTGTGATGTACTACGGCAGAGATATAAATGCCGTTATCCGGGAATTTTCCATGTATGAGCGTTCCGGTTTGAGTGTAACTTCCCTGACCGGGCGGTTGTTTGCCGATTCTACCGTTATCCGTATCCCTTCTTTGAAGTTGCTGACACCTCATAGTGAGATGAACCTTACGGCACAGACTTACTGGGAACTGATAAATATACCTACCACCGGCCGTCTGACAGCCCGTTTCAATGCCCGTATCGGCAAACAGGATGTACTGCTTTTTGCCGGTGGCTTGCCGGAAGCTTTCAAGGAAGCCTATCCGTTCCGTCCGTTGGTGATTCATGCCGGTACGGAAGGAAACCTGAAGCAGATGCAGATTTCCCGTTTTACGGCTGAGCTGCCCGGAGCCTTTTCGTTGAGTGGGGGAGGAGAATTCTGGAGCTTGACCGACAGTGTGAAACGCAATGGAAGCATGGACTTCGAAATGCATACGCAGAACTTGAACTTCCTGACCGGACTAGCTGACATTGCTCCCGATGGCTCCATCATTGTGCCGGACAGTATGCACCTTGCGGCACGTGTCGGTATGGAGGGGGCGCAGTGCACTGCCGCCCTGAAACTGAAGGAGAAGGAAGGCGCCTTGAATTTGGACGCCGCCTATAATCTTGCTACGGAAGCCTACCATGCCGACCTTGCCATCAACAACTTACAGGTGCATCACTTCCTGCCCAAGGACTCTATCTATACTCTTACGGCAAAGATGTCCGTTAAGGGACAAGGGGTGGATGTGGCATCACGAAAAACCGTGGCCGCTTTGAATGCCTCCTTGGAAAAACTACAGTATGGCCATTGGAACATTTCCGGTGTAGATGTGCATGCCGGACTCAAGTCATCCGTTGCTACCGTCCGTCTTGCCAGCGATAATGTCCTTCTCAAGATGCAGGGAAATGCGGATATGCGTCTTGACCGCAGCTATCTGGATGGCGCTTTGGATTTAAATGTGGAAGAGGTGAATCTGCATAAGCTGGGTTTGGTGCCCCGACCATTGAAACACCCGTTTGCCTTTACAATGGGAGCGGAGGCACGTCATGATTCTCTCAAGTTGAGGCTTGATGCCGGTGACTTGAATCTGCGTTTCCGCGCTCACAGCACGTTGAAGAAGTTGATGGAACAGTCGGATAAATTTGTCTCTATCCTGACAAAGCAGATTGATGAACGGCGTTTGGACCATGCCGCTTTGCGCCAAGTCCTTCCTTCAGCGGGCATGCATCTGGAAGCCGGTAACCAGAATCCCGTCAGCTATTTCCTGGCTGCAAAGGGTATTTCCTATAATGATTTCAAACTGAGCTTCGGATTTACTCCGCAAGTCGGCATCAATGGACGTACAGCTGTTCACGGATTGCGCATGGACTCCTTGCAGCTCGATACGATATTTTTTACAGTGAAGCAGGATACTGCCCGCATGAAGTTGCAAGGTGGTGTCATAAACGGTCCCAAGAACCCGCAATTTGTGTTCCGTAGCACACTGACGGGTGAAGTCCGTAATGAAGATGCGGAACTGACTGTGGATTATGTGAATGGAAAAGGGCAGACCGGTGTTCTATTCGGTATTAATGCCCGTCCGTTGACCGAAGGACACGGTCGCGGTAATGGTGTGCTGCTGAACCTTATTCCTGCCGAGCCGATTATCGCTTTCCGTAAATTCCACTTTGCGGACAATAGTAACTGGATTTATCTGCATAAGAATATGCGCGTCTATGCCAATATTGATATGGACAGTGACGATGGTCTGTGTTTCCGTATGCAATCCGACAAGAATGATACCCTTTCCTTGCAGAATATAAACGTAGAACTGAGCCGATTGCGCCTGGATGAACTTACGGAGGTACTTCCTTATATGCCCCGGCTTACGGGATTGTTCTCTGCCGAAGCAAATTATATACAGACTGCCACTTCCCTGCAGGTGTCCGCCGAAGCCAATGTAGAGAAACTGACCTACGAACGCCAACCGGTTGGAGACATCGGCCTGGGGGCTACCTGGTTGCCGGGCGACAAGAATACGCACTATCTGAATACCTATTTGACATATGATAATGAAGAAGTGATGACCGCCGACGGTATCTTGACGCAGAAGAACGGAAAGGATACCCTGGAAGTGTCCACCCGTTTCGAGCATTTTCCATTGAAGATGGCCAATGCATTCATCCCTGACCAAACGGTGGCCTTTACCGGAGATATTGATGGAGGGCTTTATATTTACGGTTCGCTGGACAAGCCTCAAATGCATGGTGATATTGTTTTGGACAGTGTGTCTGTCTATGCACGCCAGGCGGGAGCACGTTACTGGTTCGACAACCGTCCGGTACAGATAAAGGACAATCAGTTGATATTTGATAAGTTTGCCATTTATACCACCAGCAAGAATCCGTTTACGATTGACGGTAAGGTTGATTTCCGGAATATGGAGCGTCCTACTGCCAACCTCAATCTGCTGGCAGAGAACTATACGTTGCTGGATGCACCGCGTACCCGCGAAAGTCTGGTGTATGGAAAGGTGTTCGTCGACTTGCATGCCACGGTGAAGGGGCCGCTTGACGGGCTCACGATGCGTGGAAACATGAATTTGCTGGGCAATACCAACGTAACCTACGTGTTGACCGATTCCCCTTTAACGGTGGAAGACCGTCTCAGTGGGCTGGTTACCTTTACCTCGTTCACCGATACGACGTCGGTAAAAGCAGATGAGGTTCCTGCCATGTCTTTGGGAGGATTGGAAATGTATATGTCCGTCCATATTGACGATGCTGTCCGTCTTCGTGCTGACTTGAGTCCCGACCGCAGCAAATACATCGAACTGGAAGGTGGCGGTGATTTGAATATGCAGTATACTCCCCAAGGGGATATGAGCCTTACCGGACGCTATACCCTTGCGGGTGGCGTCATGAAATATTCGCTGCCTATCATCCCCTTGAAGGAGTTTCAGTTCAATCCCGGCAGTTATGTGGATTGGCGAGGGAATATTATGAATCCTACGCTAAGCCTAAAGGCTACGGAACGTATGCGTGCTTCTGTGGCCGACGGTGACGGGGACGGTTCGCGCATGGTGAACTTCGATGTTTCCATTTCCATCAAGAACAGGCTTGACGCTCCCGATTTGATATTCGATATTTCGGCGCCCGAAGATGCCGCAGTAGAGAATGAGCTGCAGGCAATGGGTGCAGAAGAGCGTAGCAAGCAGGCCATTGCCATGCTTGCCACGGGTATTTACCTGAACAGTGGTGCCAAAGGAGGAGGTTTGTCAATGGGAGCCGCCTTGAACTCAGTGCTTCAGAGCCAGATAAACTCCTTGGCGGGAGGTATAAAAGGGGCCAATATCAGTGTAGGTGTGGAAGACCGTACCTCTGCTGAAACGGGTGACACGCAGAAAGACTTCAGTTTTCGTTATTCCCAGCGTTTCTTCAACGACCGCGTACAGATAGTCATCGGTGGAAAAGTGTCCACCGGGGCCAATGCCACGAACGATGCGGAATCATTCATTGACAATATATCGCTGGAATACCGTCTTGATGCGTCGGGTACTCGATATGTCCGTGTATTCCATAATAAAAACTACGAAAGCATACTCGACGGTGAGATAACCGAAACGGGTGTCGGCCTTGTGCTGCGCCGGAAGATGGACCGATTGAGTGAACTCTTCATCTTCAGGAAGAAAAAGATAAAACCGGAGGCTGAAAATAGCGATATGAAAAAGTAGGAATGTGATATGAAACGACTGATATTATATATTGCAGGATTGATATTTCTGGCAGGTTGCTCCACCACGAAGCACTTGCCCGAGGGGGAGATACTCTATACCGGCCAAAAGCCGATGATTGTATTGAACCGCAGTGAAACGTCTGTTGGTGAGATTGCTATGGAAGAGGTGGAAGCCGCCCTTGCTACGGCACCGAACAATTCGTTGCTGGGAAGCTCTACTATCCGCTATCCCTTTCCTTTCGGACTGTGGATTTACAATGGTTTCCAGAAGTATGAGAAGGGATTCGGAAAGTGGATATTCAATAAATTTGCCGCCACTCCGGTGCTTATGTCTACGGTGAATCCCGATATACGCCAGAAGGCGGCGGTTAACTTGCTGCGCGATTATGGCTATTTCAACGGAAGCGTCAGCTACAAGACATTTATCGACCCGAAGGACTCGCTGAAGGCAAAGTTGCAATATACGGTGAACATGCGTAACCCCTACTTTATAGATACGGTATATTATCGTGGTTTCAGCGAGCGTACCACTCGCATTATGGAGCTGGGACGCCGACGTTCCCTTATCAGTTCGGGAGAACAATTCAATGTGGCTGATTTGGATGGGGAGCGTACCCGTATCAGTACCCTGCTGCGTAATGTGGGCTGTTATTATTTCCGTCCCGACTACCTGACCTATCAGGCCGATACCATGATAGTTCCCAATGGGCATGTCCAGATGCGCTTGATTCCCGTTCCCGGTATGCCAAAGGTAGCCGAGAAGCAGTTCCGTGTGGGGCGTAAATCCGTCTATCTTCTTGGAAAGCAGGGGCAGGAACCCAATGACAGCATGGATTACAAAGGCTTGACCATACATTACTACAACAAACCTCCGGTACGTCCCAACATGCTTTACCGTTGGTTGAACTATCAAGGTTATCGGCGGAAACGTCAGATACAGGACAGCTCAGGTATTGCCCGCCAGCGTTCTATGCAGAGTTTGTATAGTTTGTACCGTCAGACCCGTATTCAGGAGCGTCTGGCAAGCGTCGGTATTTTCCGTTATGCGGAGATGCAGTATATACCGCGTGATACGGCGTTTGTGTCTGATACATTGGATGTGAGGGTCATTGCCGCGCTCGATAAACCCTACGATGCGGAGTTGGATTTTAATGTCACCATGAAGAGCAATAACCAGACGGGACCGGGTGCCGCTTTTACGGTGACGAAGAACAATGTCTTCGGTGGCGGTGAAAGCTGGAATGTGAAGTTGAACGGTTCGTACGAATGGCAGACGGGCAAGGCAAGTTCTTCCTTGATGAACAGTTATGAACTGGGTATCTCCACTTCGCTTATCTTTCCGCGCGTGGTGTTTCCTAGGATGGGCGACCGTGAGTATGACTTCCCGGCTACAACGACTTTCCGTTTATATGCCGACCAGATGAACCGTGCCAAGTATTATAAGCTGTTGGCTTTTGGCGGTAATGTCACTTATGACTTCCAGCCCAAATCGACTTCCAGGCACAGTATAACTCCTTTCCGGTTGACATTCAATGTACTGCGCAATCCTACTGCCGCTTTCGATACGTTGCGTGCCGAGAATCCGGCACTCTACGTTAGTTTGCGCGACCAGTTCATTCCTGCCATGGAGTACACCTATACTTATGACAACGCTTCCGTGCGCGGCAAGCGTAACCCCATCTGGTGGCAGACCACCGTTGCGTCGGCCGGTAACCTGACTTCTGCCGTCTACCGTATTTTCGGCAAGCCGTTCAGTGAGGAAGGAAAGAAGCTTTTCGGGGTACCTTTTGCACAGTTCTTGAAGCTGAACTCGGAATTCAGGTACCATTACCGGATAGACAAGAACCAGATGATAGCCTCGCGTATTGCCGGAGGGGTGATATGGTCGTATGGCAACGCTACGACCGCACCTTATACGGAACAGTTCTATATCGGCGGTGCCAACAGTGTGCGCGCCTTTTCTGCACGCAGTATAGGTCCGGGCGGCTATCCTCCCGAGACGGATAGGAAATATACCTATATCAACCACGTGGGTGATATTCGCATAGAAGCCAATATCGAGTATCGCTTCCGTATGATTGCCGACTTGCATGGAGCGGTGTTTCTGGATGCCGGCAATGTATGGCTGATGCGTAAAGATGAAAACCGCCCGAATGGTGAATTTACGTTGAAGAATTTCCCGAAACAGATTGCTTTGGGCACGGGATTTGGCTTGCGTTACGATTTGGACTTTCTTGTTTTTCGTCTGGACTTGGGTATCGGGCTGCATGATCCGTATGATACCGGGAAGTCGGGGTATTATAATATTCCCAAGTTCAAGGACAGCATGGCGTTGCATTTTGCCATCGGTTATCCGTTC
>ENA-UEOT01000493-UEOT01000493.1-human-gut-metagenome-genome-assembly--contig:-NODE-493-length-14854-cov-365.774920_pt1 | contig 14854 bp, 18 predicted proteins | sample MGYA00242889_ERZ507894 | MGnify/ENA primary metagenome ERZ507894 (study PRJEB26167, sample SAMN06115419) | human gut metagenome | host: Homo sapiens | place: China:Anhui | collected 2015-03-06... | reverse complement strand
GAAATATGTACAATAAAATGAATTTTGTCGCTTTGCAAGCAAAATCCCACTAAACCCTATAGGTTGCGGATTTGAGGCTTTTTCTCTTTCTTTTATATATTTTCTTTATCTATTTCTTTCTTACTGTTACCAATAAATGTACCTGTTAACAGCTCTTAATGAGATTTGGTGGCTTCAACTATTCTGTCTATATTTGCAGACGAAAATCGGAGTATAAGAAATAATAAGGAGTATATGAAAAGAGCAAACAGCAAGCCGGCTGATCTCATACTCAGAATGTATGAGTCGGTCATCTTCCCGGGGAAATGCATACATCTTACAGGGGAGAAAAGAAGAAGTCTGCGTTCTGTATGGGCGTATGATATTTCCTATCTATATCCACGCATGGAAGATGGAATAGATTGGATGAAGTTCGGGTTATTTGAATCCCAAAAGCTCGATAGAAAGGTGCCATTCTACAATAGGCAGCAGGAACTGTTTTTGAAGATGGCAGAGAAGAGCAGCTGGATTGAGCAGTTTGTGGAATATCCTGAGGAGATTGTATATGAGGAGGAATTCACGCTTACATTCACTCCCGACTATATGATGGTCTTGGAGGATGGAAGTGTGGTGATGGTGATGCTGATACCTTACCATCTTTTCTCTACACAAACTGTACAACGCAAATGGTATGCCTTGATGGAATATTGCAAGATTCATGGCTATGGATGCGTACTGTTTGACATGGAAAGGGGTATCAGTTTGAAATGGTTGCTTCATTTATGGGAGAAGAAGGAGATGGAACAGTTCGAAAAGGAAGTACTGGAAGCGATGGATGATAGAAAGAGCCATTGGATAAACAGTATCACCCTGGGCAAGATCATGAAGAAGCATGGTGCCAATCTTTGTGACATTCAGGTTCTTGTTTTCAGGAACAAGCTCCTCTATATTCCCAAAGGTCAGAAAAGAAAGATAGGACTCATCAGACAACATTCTGATGATATGTTTGATTCACAACTAATTATAGACGCTCATGACAAGGATTATCACACATCAAGAAGAGACTCATTACGAGTTAGCTGCCAACTCTGAAAGCTTGGATTTCTGGAAGACATTAGGCTTCAGGATTAAAGGAACAGGGGAACGAGAAGACGAGTTCTATCTAAGAAAGACTTGTTCTTTCGGTATCAGGCAGCAACTGGGTGGGCTGGCCATCATACAAAGCAAGGGAAAGGAGGGTATAGCCAACAGATGGGGATGCATTCTGCTAGCTTGCCGATTTCAGAAGATTGAGTTATTTGCCTGTGATGAAGGAGAAGGGGTTCAAAAACTGCATTTCGTCGGTTACAAGGAGGGAGAAATGGAGATTTACGAATTTGATGGCAGCAAGCCCACCAAGATATTGGTACTGAAGCAGCTCTCAGCGTGATGTGATTTTTCTATCATGTTATTGTTCTTCCACATGGAGAACCTCACCCTCTTTATATCCTGGTGGCATGCCTTCACCGATACGCTTTTTCCGTGCAAAGGTAAGGCTGCTTCGCCAGATACCAAGTACCGCCCCATGCGAGCTATGAAGCTGGAATCTTTCTTGGCAGCCTTCCGCAATTCCGTCGGAATAGGGTATTCCAAGCAAGATTCCAGCTTCATTACTTGGCTTTCTGATCTGTGAGCAGCCAAATGGGGGGCACGAAAAAGGCTATGGTGTGAAGGTTATGCCGGAATGTCATAAAAAAAAGTTCGATTTTCTGTGGAAGAACAAGTTCGAAAAAAGGCTTGTGTTCAGGAAATCCAGAATTTTCCTTTTGAGGTCAGTTCAGGGGCATAGAAATCAATATGAGTTCAAACAGGTTGATGGAGTGAGCGTAAATGGATTGGCATCAGATTTTGGGGAGAATATACGGCAATGATGTATGCATCCGTACACATGATGCAGGTATACCACAAGTGTTAAAATATAAGATTAATTGTGCAGAGGAGGTTGATGTGGAGTAAAACCATTACCTTTGCATGCACAAAAAAGGATAGAAAGAATGAAAGCAAAAGAGATTATCTGGAAAGAGGTAAGTGTTTTGCCACATAGTGCAAACGCATATCCAAAGGGAAAGCCCTATAAGGGACAGATGATGATGGGGAGGGTATTTCCCGTCAGTAAGGCCCAGGCTATGGCTTTTGTAGAGATGGGATGCTGCATAGCGGAAATGAACTCCGAGGATGTAAGCATCGTAGAGAAGCTGCTTGAGAAACACCACTTGGAGGGAAAATACCGATATGTGGGAGATAAGAGTTTCGTGAAACTCATCAACCAGAGCGATTTAGACAGGGCATTGAAGGCGGAGTATGCCTTTTGATACAAATAAAGCCCCTTGACTCCTTTCGGAATACAAGAGGCTGAACCAAAGGAATTTCCTTGAGATGAAATGTGGAAGTTTCACAGCGCAAAGATACAGAAAATATCTTGTAATAGCAAAAGATATTGCAGATAGTTTAGGATTTTGAAAGAATATTAATAACATTTACAAAATATTGAATGATATGAAGAATCTAATGATGGCAGTGGTGATGCTTATCACCTGTACAACAAGCATGGCACAAGGAATCCAGGAACCTGAGTATATCGGTCAGGTGGCACTGGTGCAATCAGACAGCAGCCAGGTGGTCCTAGTAAAGGAAGAGGCAGAAATGAAGACCAAGACCTCTGGTTTTGGATACATTCCTATTCCGGGAAGCAGTTTGCTGGACAAGGGTAAGACTTTCTTGAGAGTAAAAGGTGATACTTCACCTAACAAGATTGCCAAGGGAGAGGTACAACTCATTGTAAGAGTGAAGGACAACAACGAAGATCCGAAGAACTCCATTGGAGTGTTCCAGTTTGAGACCAAGAAGAAAGAGCGCAGATTCACGCTCGCCGAAGTTGGATTACTTTCTGGCATGAAGGCAACGACATCCTTCAATACCGTTCCATACGAGGCAAAGAAGATTGGGGCCAGTTCATACATGGTGACCATTGTGAACCTGCAGCCCGGAGAGTATGGTGTGACCACAGCAGATTTCACACATATCTCTACCTTCTCCGTACAATAAACAAGAAGTTACACTTTTAATACTGAAGATTATGGGAGCAATATTCTTATTTCTGTTTTTCATGTGGCTTTTCAAGGGATTTGGCAAAGCCATGAGACATAGTGGTGATACCTTTCGCCCCGATAAATAAGCCAGTAGGTAAAGTTCAACAATTTTTCATATACTCCTCAGCCCACCAGGTCCTCGTGAGAAGACCGGTGGGCTTTTCTTGTATTGTATTTTTAAGACCTTTCCCTAAAACTATTCCTCAGCAGCAGTAGCAGAAGGTCCCAGTATATCGTCATTACAGATAGTGCCAACGTCATTGGTGAGGGCATATCATGCTGTCATTTTTTCCATAGGTCTCCATCTCGATACGTATGCTTGATGTCGTAATACAAGACCAGTGCAAGGACCGCAATCAAGATGACAAGGACAAGCAGGGGGATAAGAATAGAACTTCTACTCATCCTACTTGAAAACATGACGAATTGATTCATTCTTATCCTGTACAAACGCTCTCAGATTGGCGTGCCCCTTGTATATGATGCTGTAATCCGTGACCTTTCCTGGGTTACGTCTCTTGAGAGTAAGGGCTATTGTTCTGCCCACAACAGTATTGGGGAAAAACATATAAACCTCATCATAATCATCACTGTCCACCACCATATGCATGTAGTTGCTCACATGAGACATCACGATGCAGGCATCATGCTGAGGAAGGCGGAATTCCCTGGAACCCTTCAAGGTATAGAATGCCAGATAATCCATAAAATCATAAAACAGGCAGCATGCCTGATACTCCTTTGCCTTCGGACTGCGCAGGGTTGTTGGTGCATAGCTTTTCAAGGTGACAGGAAACGGGGTATAAAGCTGATGAAAAAACTCTACGCCACCGATGTCATTTCTAAATCCAAAGCCTTGGTAATACTTACCAAGACATGAAAATTGAACGCCCTGAATACAGGAAGGCAATTTAGAAAAGCCGTTTTGCTTGAGGAATTTCTCATCCTCATTCTTCAAATCGACAAGACGAATACCATCTTCCACGTGGTTAAATGCGTGGTGTTGTACTCTCATAATTGTTGTCATTACTAGTTGTTTATCACTTGTTGTTATTTAATGCTTGCTGAATCAATGTCTTTAGGCCATCACTTGTGCCGCCCAGCAAGAAGTAGTCACTCACGTCTTTCTCCTGCTTGCTGCCTGCAAGAGGAAGATCTATCCGACTCACCGGATAGTGTCCCTGGAGTTCTTCCACCCGTTGGGCAGATTCTCTTCTTCCTGTAGCATCTACGTCATACACAAAAACTATCTTCCCGAATCTCTTCACAAGCTGATCCATGACCAAATGGGGGATTTTAGCCGTCTCACTATTGAAGCAAATGGCTGAAAAGCCATGACTGCTCAGAGAAAGAACATCCTTTTCACCGCCAGTAATCAAGAGCATATTCTCCCGACTGGGAAGTTGGTCCAATCCAAAGATATAAGGACTTGGCAACTCTCCTGCATAAAGAAAACGGTTCTCCGAACGAGGACGATACACCTTGATGCCCCTATCTTCCTGGAAGAAATAGCCATAGCTTGGCGTCAGGACAGTGGAATAGATGCAATATTGCCGACCATCAGCCTTTGTAAAATGGCAACTTCTCAAGCTCCTAACCTGAAAACGGTCAAGAGTATCTTCAGTGATGCCATAAGAAGCCCAATATGCAAGCTCTTCGTCAGAAAATTCCTTGACCTGCGCTTGATAGGCAATCACATCATGAGGCTGCCGGTTTTCTTCATCTGGGCTCTTCATGCCTGACATAGGAGATGCTTGACGAACCGCCTTGCGGTTTGTCTGCCGGTCAAATACCCCAAGACACATATCCTGATCTATCATTTTCAACAGATGCACAAAATCCGTGGAAGGATTGATGTTCAGGACCTGCGAAGCCACGAAAAAGCAATCTCCGGAAAAGCGACTGTCGCCAAAATCATGCAAATAGTAGTAGGACCTGCCATCAAGTGCCTGGTTACGATAGAGCTTACAGGAAGGATGCTTGTCATCCTCTCTCATGTGACTTCTGAACTTTTTCCTCAGGCATTCCTTTCCAAGATAGTGAACAAAGATATCGAGTCCTCCATCTGTCTTGGTCAAAATCTCATCTTTCTCTTTCATGTCAATCGCGGGAATAGGTTTCAGAACAAAGGCGGAAGTTGAAATCCGGCATGACAACAACGTGCATCATGTGATTCACGCGGTCGGCAGTTCTATCCCCATAGCGCGGACGAATATCACCTGAAGGCAGATTCGTCGTGACTATGGTGAACAAGCGACATTCATACCGATAGGCAATAAGTTCACTGATGGGATCACATACCTGCCCATATTTGACAATACGCTCAGGCTCCATGCCTAAATCATCAATAGCCAATAAAGACACATTGCGATATTCCAGGAAACGCTCATAGTGGTCCACATACAAGTGACAAAGCTCACAGGCGTTCTTCATGACAAGGCCAGCCATTTTAATCTGGGAGGAAGAGGATTTGATGGGGTCTTTCAATCGCAAGGAAAGTATCAGTTTCTGTATGGCATACACCAAAGTAGTTTTCCCAGTACCACCTACACCACTCAGCCACAAGCCTGTTTTATGGCTATGACCTACCAGCCAGAGAGAGATATTGTATAATGCCATCTCCAATCCTTCCATACTGATATATTTGATGTTCACATCATTGACCGCCTTGATAAAAGCCTGCAATAAGGCTTTATAACAGGACACATAGTCCAACGGCAAGTTAAAGAAACGCTTTCCGGTGGTGGCTGTTTTGATACGATGAACCACCTCTTCTTCCTTGAACAGGAATTTATCCATTACTGCTTTCATATGTTTAAATATTAATAAACGAACTAAAATATTGATTCATACAGTTGTCCTCCATGAGAAGACCTCGGTGTAAACTTTGAACCATACATAGACTTGGGATGCTCCAAATTCTGTTTGCTCAACCAATCACAAAAGTGACTCTGGTAATCTGACAAATCCTTATGCAAACCCTTTCCCCTGCAAGCCATGTCCAGTTCAAAGGTTTCAAGGCATGTCTTTACTTTAGACCGGTCCGGCAGTTTAAAGCGCCGTTTCATCACTTCAAGCCAAGGATCAGAATTTGAGAGAAATGAAAAATAGCTTTCTTTGCTTGTTTTCTTTTCAGCTTCACCATTCTCTTCCTCCCCAAAAATCCCTTCACATGCACACATGCGCATTGATGTTGATTTTCTTTCGTTCTTTACATTATATCCTTTTATATTAGTTGTCGCTTGCATGTCGATTCCTTGTCGATAATATGACACCTGCGTGTCAACTACTTGTCGCCCGTTTGTCAGCTGTTTGTCGGGCAAATTGTCGTCAACTCCATATATATCTCTACAACAAGAACTTACAATTGGATTTAAATCACTGGATAGTGGGGAAGAATTGCCATCAAACAGAGATTGTTTTGTACTGCAAGAATCTTCCAGCTCATCAAGACAACTGAATTTGGATGTAAAACCTTGATAAAGCTCATACTTGCAAACTGTGATCAGGTTTGGATGAGGAGTAGGGGACTTGAAAACCTCAATTTCACCAGTGCACACCAAGTCATTGAGACATGTACTTATCTTAGATGGGGAAATACGTGTTTCCTTATGAAGGGTGTTTTTGCTTAGAGCAAGCTGAGCTCGTTTCAAAGAAGAGCCAACCTGCTGTTGAAAAACAGCATTGAGCAGCAAATGAATGAATAAATGTACCTTTTCCGCATCATGATACCAATTCCATTCAGTAATTTTACGGTACAGCTTAATCCAGCCAATAGTAGCATCTTCATCAGAAAACTGCTGAAAACGACTATAGTCACGTATGGTCACAATGGTTCCTTTATTGCTTGAGTGAACCTTGATATCACCGGTTTGTGATAACTTTTGAAGGCAAGTACGGATATTTCTTGGGGATAAGCCCGTATCCTCCGCAATAATAGCAAGACTGGTCACGACCTGACCTGGGTATACTGTCAAGGAAAGATAATCTGTCTTCTTTACATTTGCCTGTAACAGGAAATACAGAAAGACATGTACCATCTTAGAGTCATGATACCAGCGCCACGAAGTAAAAGTTCGAGGCAGTTTAATCCATGAATTATTTAAAGGATTCATCATAGGATGTAATTTTATATAGTTGATAAGACCTCTTACACAAGCAGTTACGCCTGTGTTTATTAAACACTCTTCCATAAAGTGAGAATATAAATTCCCTATAGAGACTCTTTTGAAGCCTCCAAATATTCTATTTCATTATTACATTTTCTTTTATTTTTGTATGATTCTAAAAGAAAGGGTACTTCTTCCAGCTTTAGTTAAAACAAGCAGACTCTCTCCTTTTACTTTTACATTTCTTATTTGAGTCAAGTTCCGACTTCCACGATGCCACTTTACCGAAGACTTTTCCAATATGTCCTTGATAATAATCAGGTGCTTCATGCAAGCATCATAAGACTCCTGCCAATCATAGACCTTCGGGGGAATCTGATACAAAACCCCAACCATCCAGTCTGGCTTGGCTTCACTATGTACTTTCTTTTTTACCTTATACATATTATATCGTTTTATATCGTTAGTATTGACCAAAATTAATTTTACCATTTAATATGACATGAATTATCCAAATGTCTATGTATGAGATTAACATCAACATTACTTTAGATAGTTGTCATTTTTTAGGTATAAATATTCAATCGGTCATGCTTCTAAAATTAATGATTATTTTCATCATTCCTTTACTTAATCTCTTCTATCAACCAAGTAAGACAATAAAAGTCTAATTTTGATTTCGTTGCAAAAATAACAAATATTTCTGGATACTACTTACAGTATGGCTATATTTTAACTTTTATTATGTACAAATGCTCGTTTTTTGTCGCTATCTACTATATTATTCAAACAATGGGGAGTTTATATATAGCTATGCGACCATTAACTATAACCTAAAAATATAGATTCTTTTGGGTGTTAAGAGGTATGTCAAAAACATAGAAAAACTGAACTTAGATGAATCAACACACAAAAAAAACTCAAATATGATAGAATTTGATTTATTTTTTGTACCTTTGCACCATCGTTCTTAGGGACGTGATTTTTGTGGGAAGAAATGTAAAGTGCCTCACTTCTTGATAAATCGCCAAAATTAAAAAGAATGTAAACACGAGGCACGGAGCAGCTCATAATATGTGGGCTGCCATCCGTGTATGTGTTTATGGGCGTTTGGCGATGCCTTCAAGAAGCGTATATGGGGGCAGCCCACTTCTTTTGTATCAAATCGGTAGAATGTCAAACTAACGAATACATAAGTAACTTAAAAGTTTCAAAAATATAAAAGGAATAGAATTCATTTTATTACTTTGTAAACGATATATGTAGTCAATTAGTATTCACTTACTCTCTCAAGGTGATTAAGACTATCAACGGAATTCAAAAACAAAAAATAAGAGTATGAGCGGAAAAGAATTAAGAGAATTATTAGCATCAAAGGGTATCCTGCAAAAAGACATTGCAAGACAACTCAACATAACTCCTGGTGGTTTTAGTCAACAGTTAAGGGCTAAAGACATCAAGACAGGATTACTGGAATCCATATGTAAAGTACTCAATGTCAAAATGGATTTCTTTTATGGAGGCACCGAATATCTTGAAGGATATGAACTCATCAAGCAATCGGATTTAAAAGGATTCAAATCCAAGCTTGACCAAATACATACGTGCTGTAACGAGATATCAGAAAAGTTGTCCTAGTTCTCTAACATTACGCAATCAGTAATTCTAGAGAACTAAGATCTATAAATTCATTCACTACCCTTTGATTACGGCAATGGGTAGCAAATGGGTTTTGATTTTGACTAAGTCTGATTCTTGTGCCATGACAAGTTCTATATCTTTGTAGGCAGCAGAGGCCTCTTCCAAATCTTCCAGACTACGAATGGCATGAACGATGCCTTTCTCATCCAGCTTATGGATTTCCTCCGCTAAATTGAGTGTCTTTACAGCCTCAGTTCGGCTCATGATACGGCCAGCCCCATGGGAGCAGCTCATGAAACTGAGAGGATTGCCAAGACCTTCCACGATATATGAACTCGTTCCTTGTGAACCAGGTATGATACCAACTTCACCATTTCGGGCACTTGTTGCTCCCTTTCGGTGTATGATACAATTCTCACCAAAATGGGATTCCCAGGATGCATAGTTATGAGCGATGTTGATCATCGGCTCAAACTCAACGTGTGGTATCGCTTCAGATATGACCTCCTGAATTCGATGCATCATCAACCTTCTATTGCACAGGCCAAAATCGATACAATACTGCATTTCATTCCAATAATCATTAAACTCCTTGGTCCTCAGTGGCAAGAATGACATATTAAGGTCTGACTTAACCGAAGAAAAGTAACGCTCATTGAGAATGGTTGCCACTCTGTTATAATAATCACATACCTGTTTGCCTAAGTTTCTTGACCCAGAGTGAATCATGATCCAAAGCCATCCTTCATCGTCCTTTTGAAGTTCTATGAAGTGATTTCCTCCACCAAGTGTTCCCACTTGCTTGGTAGCTGATATATATTGACGCTTAACGACAGTCATGCCATCAATATCATGATTTTCAGGCATATACTTCTCATCCTGGGCAACCTTGTGGTGTTCCATTCCTAAAGGAATCTGGTGCCGTATGCCTCGCATGATTTTCTTTCTCAGAACATCCTGTTCAATGGTCTCCACCTGGATATTGGTTTTAACTGCACACATACCACAACCTATATCCATGCCCACGGCATTCGGAATCACGACATTCCTGGTAGCAAGGACAGTTCCTATAGGCATACCCTTTCCGCCATGTAAGTCAGGCATCAATGCCAAATGATGAAAAACAAAAGGCAGGCTACAAAGGTTCGATATTTGTTGCCAAGCCGTTGCGTCACACATATGTGCCCACATCTTAACAGGGGTTCCATTCATTGCAAATTCTTTCATTTTCTTAATCTCCTATCTTTTTTAGTGCAAAATTACAATACTGGTATGCAGTATTTTTGCGTAGGAGTACAAAATCTTCAAATTTTAGCAAAAATCGGCTGTTAAACGGGTATTATCAACTAATCTAACACTATAATCATGAGGAATCCTCTTACTATTGTACTACCGCAAGAATGGTATAGAATGTTGAAATTACATTCATCATAGGAGTGTCTCAATGGTATAGAACTGCCAATAGAAACGAGGGCAATACCCTTCAAACCGCAGCGTCACAGCCTCACGGAGGTATTGCCCTCTATAAAGATACTGTTTTGAATACCTTATCAAGTACAAAGAAAACCAATTCATCTGAAATCAGCAAGAGAAATGGGGAAAAGTTTTAATGTTGATGTATCATTTTGTTGAAACAGCAGTTGAAAGTCGGACTTCTGAAAGGGAGACCTGCCATTTTGTTCCAATTGTCATGACAGTTTTTGACGGAAATCAAGAAATCATACCCTTGACAGCATTTTCTTCCCGAAAAATTGTGTGCGCACACAAAAAGGTATTATCTTTGCACTCGAAAAGATTGAATAACGAATAATTAAAGTAAAGAAAGGGTAACATTATGATGGTATTAGGAATGACATTGGCAGTTGCAGCTGCTCTTTTTGCAGAGGTTGTAAATGTAAACCATAAGATTAGCCTCGGCAAGTAAGCAAGCTTTGAGAGGCATCCATAGGATGCTTCCAATGAAGCTTCTCTAATGGATATTAGATGAGGTAAAGAAGATGTAGATTAGGATAACAGATTGATATAGAGAAAGGATAAGATTATGATGATTTTAGGAATGATTTTAGCTTTGATTGTTGCAGCATGCGCTGAGTATGGTGCAAGATCCAACATGAAGAACTTCGCTTAACAGGCGATGTTTCATGAAAATTTGAGAGAATTGTAGAAAGAAGTTTCAATATATATTATAGAGATGGCAGTTGTAGGCGTTTGTGAAGATGCTTGCAGCTGCCTTTTCTTTTTGTATCTTTAGGGTGTCGAAATTCAAAATTAAAGTTGTACCTTTGCACCCAAGTTGAGATTACAGAAATGAAAAAGGAACGTGAAACGGCAAACAAATATCGTCAGCAAGCTCTTGAAGGAGATTTAATGGCGATGAACAACATGGGTGTCTGCTATGCGCAAGGCATCGGTGTTGTGGAGGATCATGTAATGGCATTTCAGTGGTACATGAAGGCTGCTCTAAGTTTGTACAACTACTGATTATTGATGTTCAAAAAATAAAAGATAGATTATTATGCAGATATTATTGGCAAATGCAAAAATCATGTTTGATAAGGCAGACAGGAAGCCTATCTCCGTGCCACTCTTCCAATCAGTTGCCAATGTCTTGGCCGAAGAAATGGCAAGGATGAATGTAGAGGAATTGGCTAGGCAACTGGATTGCAACAGCAAGATTTCTTCATCCTCTTTCGGGAACTTGCTTTCACCCCCCACTTATATTATAACAAGGATTATGATAAATAGTAAATTAAATATGGTCTGTATAATGTAATATCAGCCTCTCTTTTGTGCCGTAAATATTAATATCCTATTCTAATTAAGACATGAATGTTATTAGTAGTCTAAAAATAATCGTAAATCTTTAAAGAAATACGTTTAAAAATTTGGAGGTTACATAAAATCGTTGTAACTTTGTGCGCATAATAAAATTATAGCAATCATGAGAATTAACAAGATAGATATTGTAAACTTTAAAGGATTCCAGCGTGAAATGAGGGAATTCAAGTCGAATCTTACAGTGGTTATTGGCAACAATACCGCAGGTAAGACTACTTTGCTCAAGGCTTTACAGATAGGATTGGGTGCCTATTTGCAATGTTTGAGTAAACTGCCTAGTACAGTACAATATCGTCGCAACTTTAGTATTCATGATCGCTTTATGGCATTTGATTCAACAGAAAAAGATTATGTCCCAAACGGAGAGCGTACTCGCATCACAATAGATGCAGATTTCTACGTTACTGATTCCATAGAAAATAATGAGCCACAATTTACTCCTATTTCTATTTCATGGTCTCGCGAATTCACTGGTAGTACCACAACTCATAGCAGATCATGTGCAGGGGAACTGATGACTATGGTTTCAGACATGGAAGCCAAAAGATATGAGCATCATGATGGTGCAATATATCCATTAGTCTTATCTTTCGGAGCCAAGAGAACCAGCGATGCCCAGATGAAGATTACCCGTAAGATAAAGGAAAGAGCGTCTAGAATAGAGAAAGCCTACAAATTTGCTCTCCATGACAAGGTTGACTTTGATGGTGCTATGGAATGGTTAGCTCGTTACGATAAAAATGTCAGGGATGGAAAAGAATTTGAGGGAACTCGCGAAGCTTTCTTTGAGGCACTGCAAACAGCTATTCCTGCTTTGTCAGAAATCGATTTTGATCATGGTGAAATAGAAGCTGTGGTATCGGTAACAGGACATATTCCCTCTCGCCATCATTTCTCTTACATGAGTGATGGACTTCAGTCAATGATTAATATTGTAGCAGAGATTGCCCATCGTTGCATCGAATTAAATGGTTGCTTGGGACGGAATGCTGTTAAAAAGACACCTGGTGTTGTGATGATAGATGAGATTGATCTCTATCTGCATCCTCATTGGCAAAAGCATGTGCTTCAGGATTTGGCTCAGGCTTTCCCTATGATTCAGTTCATTGTATCTACCCATAGTCCATTTATCGTTCAGAGTCTTCAAAAGAATCAGCTTATCAGCTTCGATGAAAATGTAATGATAGAAGGTGAACCTTACCGAGAATCATTAGAGGATATTACTGCCGATCGAATGGGTTTGGAACAGAATATTAGAAGTAAAAGATTTCAGGAGATGCAGGAAATCGCAAAAAATTACTTCAAGTCGATACAAAACGGAGAAGAAGACAAGAAATTATTGGAGAAGCTAAGAGAGATTGAAGCTACCTTCAGCGATAATCCTGCCTATCTTGCTTTATTACAATCTGAATATAATACGAAAGGAAATTAGCCGATGAGACCAGTAGAGAAAAAGAATGTTGGCGAAACTGTCTCTTATGTAAATTCCAAGAATCAAACAATAACAGAGACTATACAAGAATACTATTCTCCCTATAATAATGCCAAAATGCCATTATTGGGTAATCTTGGCTGGTTTTGTTCTTATTGTGAAGGAACCCATTTGCCAAATGAACTCGCAGTGGAACATATTGAACCAAAAGGAACAAATGGAGAAGAGACGGCATGGAATAACTTTTTAATATCCTGTGGTATCTGTAATTCCACAAAAGGGCACCCTGAAATTCATGAAGAGGATTATCATTGGCCACATACTGATAATACTTTCAGAGACTTCATCTACACTGCAGGTGGAGCGGTCATGCTGAATCCTCATTTGGATGAAGATGAAAAGGGCAAAGCCAAGAAACTATTTGATTTAGTAAAACTTGGAGCATATCCTGGCAATGAATTAGAACCTACTCCAAGAGATTTCCGATGGAAGAAACGCCTGGAAACATGGGATTTAGCAGAACGATTACGCAATAAGTTCAATGCTGGCATTGCAGATGTTGAAGAAATTATCCGTTTGGCTCAGAAACAAGGCTATTGGTCTGTTTGGTTTACTGTCTTTAAAGGATACGATGAAGTTAGAAAACGTTTAATCTCTGACTTTACCGGCACATGCGCCTCCTGTTTTGATGCAAATAATCATTATGAGCCGATCAAGCGAAACAAATAGAAAGCGTAGCCTCTCACACCTTTGGTGTGAGAATAAGTTTTTTGGTGATTACAAATACTCCTTACATGATAAGGTTCTGGATGATTCAAGAGCCTTCATCATGTGAGGAGTTTCATTTTCTTAAAAATGTCTGATTTGAAGGCAAGCACATAGCCGTTGCTTCAAGTCTTGAGCTCCTGTGAATAGGATACCATGTATACCCACATGGTTGGCACCATCAACATTCACTTGCCTGTCATCTATGAAGATGCTTTCCGATGCCTGGAGGCTATAGCGATTCAGAAGAAGCTGATAGATTTCTGGATTCGGTTTTATCAACTTCTCTTCCCCACTCACTACAATTCCTTCAAACATGCCAAAGAGACGGGCATGGACTTCCTTTACTATCGGGAATGTCTCATGAGACCAGTTGGTAAGACAGTATAGACGATATCCTCTTTGCTTCAGTTCACACATGATCTCATAGATGCCAGGGATTTCACCACCATCCATATCTTTGTAACAGTACCAGTAGGCAACAATATAAGGAGCATACTTGGGATAAGCCTGTTTTAAATCAAAGAGACATTCATCTATAGGCTTTCCCAAGTCTGTCTGATCATTCCATTCATTCGTCACCACATGATCGATTATCCACTTAGCCTTCTCCCTGTCGCCATGGAACAGAGTAGTATAAAGGTTCATGCGCATCCAGTTCACCAATACACTTCCTACATCGAAGACGATATTCTTGTATCTACTTATTGCTATCTGATTCTTTAAACATTCACATAGAAAAATTCAGGCTGCCTAGGTTCCGAATACGCTTTCTCGAATTTCCAGCTGACAACCTTATACAGCAGGCCACCGAAAAGTCGGGCATGCTCAGGACAGACCACGACACAGCGTCCGCAAGAGATGCATTTCTTTTCGTTGGTCTTGTAGGGTTCCCCCATAGTGATGGCTCCGACAGGGCACATTTTCACACAGGCATGGCAGGATGTACATTTTCCCTTACT
>ENA-UEOT01000445-UEOT01000445.1-human-gut-metagenome-genome-assembly--contig:-NODE-445-length-15808-cov-23.155171_pt1 | contig 15808 bp, 16 predicted proteins | sample MGYA00242889_ERZ507894 | MGnify/ENA primary metagenome ERZ507894 (study PRJEB26167, sample SAMN06115419) | human gut metagenome | host: Homo sapiens | place: China:Anhui | collected 2015-03-06... | reverse complement strand
GAAAAGGCTAATGACTAAAAAGGGATCATTAGACTTTTTATTTTTAATATACTATATAGAATCGCGGAGACGCTTACGATAATCCTTCATAGCTCCCTTAAAACAAAATACCTTTGATATGTGTTAATTATTGTATGAAATGAAACCTAAAACGCTATTTATGTTATCTTTGTAAACCAAACAGTAAGCAATGAAAGGATTTGTTACAGTCATATTATTTTTTCTGTTTGCCTTGGCTTTTGCCGGAACAGAATATGTAGATGCAGTTCCAGCTGCATCAATGACGGTATGTACTGTACAGCATACGGATACTACTCCGCAGCACTCCATCAATGAAGATCGTGTCATTCCCTTGGATAGCAATAAGGGAATAGCAGATATGGAGTTTGGGGACGCTCATACTTTAGCACATCGTGTCAGTGCCTCTGCAGAGCGCATGTACCGTTTTTCCTCCATGGAGACTACCCAATTTATCAAAATTTTGTTGCGTAAGATGGCCGCCCGGATGGCCAGTCTTGCAAGCTGTCATACCCATGTGTATGCCTCTTCCCATTCCCTTCCCTGGGATAGTGCTTGCGAGCACTATATCTTTGGTATGAGGCGCATTCTTATTTAGCTTTTATTCTTTTACCAATTTGTTTTTCATGGTTCTGTCTTGCTGGGTGATTGGCGAGATGTGACCTTGGTATGAATTATTGTATTTTTAATTAGTAAAGAATAAAATTTAAATTATTATGAGTAATACAGTTTCTACTGAAGCAACCTTGTTTTCAACAACACACCCTGATGTCGTAAAACGTACTAGTGTTTCTTCTATTATCATATCCGCTATCCTTTGTGTGATAGGTGCGGGTGCATTTGCAACCTCTTTAAAGATGGGGGATTCCTCATCCACCATGAGCATGGTGCTTATGGCCGGTGGAACCATTTTGTTTCTGTGGGCCGTATTCCGCTTTTTCTGGCGAGGCAAGGAATGGGTATATGCACCTACCGGCAGCGTAGCTAAAGAAGGGACCTGCTTCTTTGATGTATGCGATTTACAGGCTTTGACGGATGCGTTGGAGAAAAAAGGTTTTGAAACCAGGAATGACGTGAAAGTAAAGACAAACGGAAACGTACGTATGGACTATATGATTTCTCAGGACAAGAAATTCGTTGCGGCCCAGCTGTTCCGTTTCATCCCCTATACATACGAACCTGCATCTTCTGTGTTTTATTTCACGGGAGATGATGCAAGTGCGTTTGTACATTGCTTGGAAACAAGTGAATTTTGATTTTCTATGACTCTTTATGTTATGAAATAAGGTGTGCCTGTGAAGGTCTGCTTTATTTGCTTAAGACGTTAATGTGATAAATTGTCGGGTGGGGTTAGTCGTTGATGATTAGCCCCATCTTTTTCATCAGGAAGCAGGCATTCATATTTTGTGCGATACCTTCACGGAGTTTGTATGAAAAAGTCAGTTCATCGTTGGTAATATCAGCTTCAAAGCAATAATTCCGTATCTCTTTGGGGAAATATTCTATTAGTTTCCCTAATAGCAGGTCGTGTGTGGCAATGATGCCATTCGTCTTCAGTTCCATCAGTTGGCGTACCAGGGCGAATGAGCCTTTCTGCTTGTCCATCGAGTTGGTTCCTTTTAAAATCTCATCCAGAATGATGAACAACTCCTCTCCCTTATTCAGGCGGTCTATAATTTGTTTCAATCGTTTTAGTTCGGCAAAGAAGTAAGATTCGTTGTCTGTCAACGAATCGGAAGTCCGCAAGCTTGTCACTAGTTTGGCAGGATATATTTCAAGGGAGGAACAGCATACGGGGCAGCCGGTACATGCCAATACATAATTCACTCCGATTGTACGCAGATAAGTACTTTTTCCTGCCATGTTGGCTCCTGTGATGATGACAAAGAACGGTCTTGAGGGGATATCGGCATCATTGGTCACACATTGCCGTGCAGGCATCAGGGGATGTCCCATATCCTTTGCAAGGAATACAAAAGGCTTGCCGGCAATGGTCGGATAGGTGTATGCGGGATGGTTGCCGGCAAATGTCGCCAGAGAACAAAGAGCATCAATGTCACCCAATACGTCCAGCCAGTGGAGCAGATATTTTCCATATTTGTGCCTCCATTGCTCAATGCGCATTACCTGCCGGAGTTGCCAGAACATGGAACCTTCCAGCAAGACATATAGCAGTTGGTTGTTGCGCAAGTCCAGTTTGTCCAGTTCCCGTGAAAGCTCTTTCAAGATATGGGTGGTGGATTTCCCGTTCATGCCGAATTCAGCTTTCAGGTGTCTGAGTAGCGGAGCGTTCATTTCCCGGTTTTCTATCAGGCTGATCAGTTCGGCGTAGATAGACAGGATACGTAATTTCTTGTCATACACTCTTTGCAGGTTGCTGACAGGCTTTATCAGTCCGAAACTACCTATCACGAACAGTCCGAAGGCCAGTCCGAACCATGTCATCGGAATGACCCCCGCCACTCCCAGCATAGCCAGTACGATGTTGACTCCGGGAACGATTCCCAATAACGGGCGGCTCCACCATTTCTTGCTGAAATAGGCAGGTGCTTCCGTCCACTCTTTAATTTCTTCGCGGTCGCTTGTCGCCCCTTTGTAGAGCAGGCCGGTGATCCGGAATGTTTCCCGGAAATCGGAATAAGCAGCCAGTTCCTTTGTCGCCTCCTGCCGTTGGATTATCTCTTCCTTTATCTCCAGATGATTTTGCAACCATTCTGCCAGTTTTTCCTTTCCGAATGAAGTGCAGGTACGGTTCAAGGCCTGGAACAAGGAGTGCCTTCCGAACAAGTCCAGGTCAAAAGAATACCTGTGGGCCGGGTTTGTGAATTCCTTTCCGTCCTCAAATGGCTCATAGTTGTCCGCCAGTGCGGAAAGCTCGTCACTATTCACCCGTATGCAGGTTTCCAGCCAGTCTTTGCGGAAAAACAACCGGTTGTGATACTTCACCAATGCCAGAAAAGGAACGAAAGTGACCGCTATGGTTAGACATATAGTGGGTGTCCCTGCCTGATAGAAGTAGATTGTTCCTATAATCCCTGCTGCAAATAACAAGACCCTCAGCGTGCTGATGCGGAGAATCTTATTTTTTACCTGGCGGAGTTCTGCCTCAGCCTGTTCAATGCGCTGTTCGTATTTTGCTTTCAATTCCATAATGATAGGTTATAAATATTTCCTTGCCATACCGGGCGCGGTTTTGCAGCGGAGAGGGGAAGCCTTCTGCGGCGATGCAAGGGTATGGCGAAGAACTTTTCATTTGTTTTCCGGCAAATATATAGAAAAAAAAAACGTCTCCTTCTGTTTCTTGTGTTATTTAGACTTATCTTTTCATTTTAGGAAGAAGAGCCTTCCATCCAGAATGATGGCGGTTAGACCGATGAGGATGCATGACAGGAAATGAAATTTTAACATAGCCGATGAACCCATTGTCAATAGGAAAAAGTATATTTGTCTGTCTGATAAAGATTATAAACTACTTGGGGTATGAGAAAAATGATATTCATTTTATGCATTCCGACCGCTTTGCTTTCGGCTTGCTCACCATCCGGAATGCAAGGCAATCCGGCGGCAGTACAAGCCGGTGCGGCCATCGGCGGAGTATTAGGCGCTATTGTGGGTGACAGGGCCGGCGGATACAACGGTTCGCAATTCGGCGCCCTGCTGGGAACTGTAACGGGGGCTGCTGTGGGAAATGCCATAACTACACCTCGGGAGGAAACTTATCAGGTGGAGGAGTATTACGTAAAGACTTATCCTTCTTCTTCGCAGTATGAGCACACTTCCTCTTATGAGCCTTCATCGGGATTGAGGATTATCAACCTGCGTTTTATCGATGATAACCGTAACCATGTTATTGATGCGGAAGAAGACAGCAAACTGGTGTTCGATGTGGTGAATGATGGTGATGTGCCCGCTTACAATGTTACTCCGGTAATAGAGGAAATGAGCGGCATGAAACATATTTTGATTTCACCTTCGGCTCAGATTGCCTATATGCCTGTCGGGAATCAGATAAGGTACACGGCCACCATTCGTGGAGGCAGGAAGTTGAAAACAGGCCAGGCGCAATTCCGTGTTTTTGCAACAGAGAGCAACGGGGCGGTGACCGAAGCGCATGAGTTTACTTTGCCTACCCAAAAACGGATAAAGAAATAAGTTCCTTCATTGGCGGGGCTTCTACGGGCGGATAACCCTTTTCCGGAGATAACGTAAGCATTCGCAGCCCTATTGTTAAGCCTTTCCGACCGTCCGGTTACTATCTCCAAAGCCTGCGGAGTTATCTCCATAGCCTTTGGAGTTAACTCCGCAAGCTTTGGAGATAACTCCATAGTGCTATGGAGATAGTATATATCCTTTCTTCAGACCTTAGCAGGCGGGAGAAAAGGCCTTATGGTGGGGGATGTGTGGAGTTACTCCTTGTTGATGATGCCTTGTATCTCTTGCAGGGTCAGATTTCCTGTGATGGCGATGATGGTAAATTCATTTTTTTCCTGACTCATCAATACAAATTCCTTTTCTTTGTTTTTGTTCCGTTTCAGATAAATGATGGTCTTTTCGCCTTCATCGTTTATGCGCATCAGTTCCTCGTAGCCGTTCTTGGGACTGATGAAAGCTGTCTCTTTTTTCAGCTTGGCGATAATGTCGGGTTTTTCACAACTTAGAATCTGGATGTTATCCAGTTTGGAGGCTACTTCGCCTATATTTACCCCTTCCGTTTTCATGTCGGGCATCAGGCTGAGCATGGCTTTTGAGATATAGACAGAGGTTACCCCGTCCATATCAGCGAACTTGTCGAAAAAACTGTCCTGTGCGTAGGTGAACAGTGAGCACAGAGAGAGCAATAAGGTAATGATATATGTACGTTTCATTGTTTTATGTTATTTAATCGGTTTAATTGTTCGTTTACGTTCTCTTGAATTTTTCCGGTGGCTTCCTGCACCGATTCCACTTTTTCTATTCCTTTATTCAGGCTGCTGGAAAGCATGATAAGTGCCTTCTGGGCCTGTACGTATGCTTCTTCGGGGGTGGCGCAGGTATCTTGCGGTGCCGGATAGGGCTTGTATAGGTACAGTCCTACGGAGAGCAGGATGAGCAGGCTGGCGGCTATGCTCCCTATCCATTGCAAGCGGAGGACCCGTGTATGTTTTTTTATTTTCAGCGTGCGTCTTTCGCCTGTGTCCCATTGGTCTATCTTGCGGCTCAGCCTGCTTTCCAGTCCTTCCGGTATTTCGGGAGCGGGCTGTGCTGCCAGTTGCATGAAGATTTCCTTCTCGGCAAGTAAATGAGCCGGAACGTCCTCTTCGGTAAAAAAGCGTTTCAGTTCCTTTTCTTCGGTTTCGCTGGTTTCTCCATCGTAATACCGGGTCAATAGTCTTTCTATTTCATTTACTTTCATAGTTCATTATTGCATTATATTGTTCACGTATCTTTTTGCGGGCGCGGCTCAGCAACACACGTATGTTGATGGCATTCAGTCCTGTGGCTTGCTCTATCTCCTCAAAGGAGCAGTCATTGACATCACGGAGCAGAATCACCCGCTTTTGTTGCTCTGGCAGTCTGCCGATGAGCCGGCGTACCTGGTTCACCTCATCCCGTTGTTCCACTTCCCGCGCTATGTTGGTGTCCGTAGGGAGGTTCAGCTCTTCGGGTGCATGTCCGTCTTCATCGGGCCGGCTCCTGCGGAGGGCGTCGTAGCACAGGTTCTTGACAAGGGTGACGCAGTAGGCTTCGGTGTTCAGCACGCCCGCCAGCTCATCGCGCTTGTTCCACAATTTCAGATACGCCTCCTGCACCATATCTTCCGCCTCCTGAGGGTTTTCTGTCAGCCGGAAGGCTGTCCGGTAGAGTTTGCGGTGGTAAGGCAGGAATTGTTGTTTAAACTCAGCGGCGTCCATGCTTCTTCTTTGTTTCCTGATTTACTAATTTGTCTATATCTTCCTTTGTGAATTTTCCGTTTATCTGTACCAGTGTACAATCCTCTTTTCCCGTGCATACGAATAGCAGTTCGCGGATAGTTTCCTTTTTGGTTTTCATCAGCACGCGGACTTTCTCGCCTTCATCGTTTACACGCATCAGCTCATCGTATCCCTTCAGGCTCAGCCTGTTCACTTTTTTACTGAACCGTTCTTTTACGCTTGCCGTACAAGATTCCAGGTCCAGTACTTTTATTGACTTTATTTTTCTTATTATCTCAGCGTCTTCATCGTGTCCGGCGAACATTTTTCCAAGAGACATCATGAAAGAAGATACTTTGACACAATCGGCATTTTTTTCGCTGCCGAATTCATTGAAAAGACCGTTGATGCTTTGGGCGTAGCCCAGATGGCAGACGAAGACTAGCAATAGAGTAAATACAAACTTTTTCATGGTTTTATTTTGTTTTTGTTCATAACTGAATTTGTTTTTGAAAGCGCTTTCAATCAGATAGACGGGGGAAGCGGGAAAGTTGTTACAAAGAGGAACCGTTTTTTTTATGTTATTAATGCGGGGAGGAGGTATTTTTCTCCTCATGGTATGGGGCTGTCTGTCACAATAATAAATCAAATGCCCTGACCCTTGTTGGCAGGTGTCAGGGCATATACCGTATCTCTGTTCGTTTATACAGGGTTCGAAGCGTCTTCTTCTAATAACTCGATGATAATGTTTGCCATTTTCTTGTTCTGCAATTGGCGGCAGAATTTTACTTCATATCCATCAATCTTTAACTGTTGGAAGAACCGCTCTGCATTATTTATCTTCGCGTCTTCGACTGTTCTCTTGGCTTCATCATTTGGTATATCTTTAGTTTCAATAACAATGTTCAGCTCTTTTTTGCCATCGGCACGTTGCACCACATAGATGAAGTCGGGGCTGTAAAGGTCGTTGGTAATGTTGGGAATACAGATACTCTTTTGTGGAATTTTGCCATACACTATTACATGGTCGACTTCATTCATGATATTCTCCTTTTCCAGTGGTGAGTCGTATACCACTTTGTCATACAGATACTTTTTTGAAGGTTCTGCGTTTAGTACATTTTTGCCTATCGTCCACTGCAACACCTCTTCCTTCAGCGAACCGTCGGCATAGGTAAAGGCTGTTGATTTTGACGAATAGTTTGCCTGACGATATTTCACCAGGTTTTGCAAGTTCTTTATCTTCCATCCGTTGAACTTGGCGATAAATGCGCTCAGTGATGATTCATTGATATATCCATCCATCGGGTGCGTTCTGGCATATTCACAAATGGCGGAATGCAGCATAGTCATCGGTATGCTTGTCTGTCGGCATGCACGCTTCAGGAACTCGTTATAGTGCATCTCTTTACCTGCCAGAATGTATTGCTGGCCAGCCTGCTGCATCGTCACAACTTGACCATCGGCCGTTGTCACTTGCTGGCGCAGGCTTTGTATGGATTGGTGTATAAAAACATCATTTATTAAAATACCGGGTAATGCTGCTCTAATCTGCTGGTCAATGTCGTTTTGGTAAAATACAATGTATTTACGGTTGAGTTGCGCCCACAGTTCTTTTAGTTCTTCATAGCGGGCTTTGCGTATTTTCACCACATCCTTTGTACCTTTGTTGCGGTCTTTTACCTTACCTGTAACATTGTTAAACTCAGGATATTCGGTAAACAAGTCCATCACCTTTGTTGGGTCAAGTGTGCGATCCAAGTCAAGAACATATTTTTTCTGATACAATTCCATGAACAGATCCATTTCTCCCGTTCCACGCAGTGCTGCAACTCTTCGCATATCTTCAAGGGATATGTGTGTGATACTACCCGTCTGTATATCCTCATTTATCTCCATCACCAAACGGTCTGCAAAGTCGCGTTCAGTAAAGTCTACGATGTAGTTCAGGTAGAACGATTCGTCTTTTACCCGGTTGCCATATTCATCCACAGGCAGGCGCAATCCTCGTCCCACTTCCTGTAGTTTGCTGTTTTCGCTGCCACTGCTGCGCAATTTGGCTATTGTAAATACATTCGGGTTATCCCAGCCTTCTTTTAATGTCCACTTCGAGAAGAGGAAACGGCGTGTATTGGGTTGTCCTTTCTTGTTTACGAACGACAACAGTTCAGTTTTGTTGTGCAATATGTCATCCACTTCCTTCTTCACTGCATCGTCTGGGTCACTGTTGTCTTGTGCGAAGTAGCCGGCCCTGCAAGCGGCAAGATCATTGAGGCTTGCACGCAAGTATGTTGCATATCCGGGCGAATTTTCTTTTTGAAGTTCTGTTTTCAATTGTGCTTCAAGCAGCCTGTCGAACAAATCTCTCAGCCAGGCATTGTTGCCCTCATCATCTCCGCGGAAAGAGAGTATGTCGTCTATAAAGAATAAAGCCAGTGTCTTAATTCTGCCTTTTTCTCTATGGAAATTGTCACGTTCTGTTTCAAAATGACGTTGTATGGCAAGGCGGAGCATGCTTTCCTGATAGGACGATGTGTATATGTCCACATCAAACTCGTCTTTTTTGTGCTTCTCCATGCCGTTGCTGAGTATAACCAAATCTTTTGTGATACCTGTAATGGTGAGCCCCGTGAGTTCGGGACTTAGGATTGACAACGAATCTCCGACACTCAATACATGACTGGCCTTGGAGGTTTGAGTGATATGTTGGAAAGTCGCTTTTTTGTCATTGATATCCAATATCTTTACCTTCTCGTTGATGGTTGAAGTGGGTTCAAAGTGCTCTTTCATTACCCCTTTGATGAGTCCCGAAGAGAATGAACGTTGTGCATTAAGGTCATAGAGCAGATGCTCATAATCGCGTACTGTTGTTTTCTTTTTCCCTTTGCCTATGGTAGTCATCGGGAAGGTTGCACCAAAGCGGATGATGCATTGCGGAGTCAGTTCGCTGATGATGGCTTTATATGCCTTCTGGTCACGCGAGAAAGTGTGAGGCTCGTCAATGATTACGAATGGACGTGTGGAACGCAGTGCGTCAAACGGCCGGTCGTATCCTTCGATAGTCACATCATAGTCATTGCGTGTGAGCATCTTGCCGGTAGTGAGCAAAGCACTGTTCACTATCAGCACATATATCTTGTTTCTGTTCAGTCTTGATCCTTCCACGAAGGCACGCACTGCGGTAGGAAAATATTTCCTGCCTTTCTTCTGTTTTTTCACAGCTTCCAGCACACCCACGTTTATCTCCGCATCATAGCCCAACGTGTTTTTAAAATGTGCTTTGACATACGTTTCGTTCAGAAAAGTGCTTGTGCCGGCTTTGATGGCAATGCTTGGAACGGCAATGATGAACTTGTTTATGCCATAACGTTTGTGCAGTTCAAAGATGGTGTGTGTATATACGTATGTCTTGCCTGTGCCTGTTTCCATCTTGATGTCCAGACACAAGGTGTTGCCCACCGGCTGCTCGTTTCTGTATTTTTCCGCCACATTCTGCCGCTCCCTTTGCTGTATGCGGTATATATTTCCAATAAAACGGTTTGAACGAAGGTCTATAACAGGGTTTGAGTAATGTGCCACCTGTTGATTTATCTCCACCTGCTTGAACACCTCGCTGATGGCTTCTACCGCATACTCCTGGTGCGGCAATCCGCTTTCTAATTTCAGTTCCATAATTTGCAGGTGGTTTTAGTAGCGAATATCTATATTTATGCGGCTGCGGTCGGTGATGGCACCCAAATTTTTCTTTATGGCGTCCGTCTGGCCGAAGTTAAAACTATAACCGAAGATAACGACGGTATCGGCTGTGAACGAATGGTCTTTGTTGTATTTATCAACCAGCTCTGTCAAATCATCTCCCAGTATATCAAACCCTTGGTCTATCATATAGAGATGTTTGCCGCAGAGCCAAGCTGTATAGTTGCCAAACTTTACCGGTTCTATTTTCGGTGTCAGTCCGTAACCGTCGCGCACGGCGTATGTGGCAAGAACCGTTTCTTTACCGAAAGCTTTCACTAAATCATTGCCAAAAGCATCAGTCGGAACAAACTTTTCCATGCGGTCAAGCGTGTTTTCGTCCGGCTCCTGGAGTGTGTAGTGCTTGAAGCCATAATCTATATCGGCATGGTTTTCCGACTTTATCTTGGCTGCTGCACGGCGGATACGCTCTTGGCCGATTTGGTCGATAGTCTTATACTTCTCTTTGTATGCCTCTGTGTTTGGTTTTATTTTTTCGGGCAATTGTACAAGGATGTACTGTAAGTTATAACCATCTTCCACACTGTTTAGTTCCATTACGGCTTGTGCGGTGGTGCCCGAGCCGGAGAAAAAGTCGAGTATGATGATCGGTTCATCTTTGTCCTTTTCTACAGCTCCATCTATAAGGTGTTTTATGAGACTTACAGGTTTTGGAAAACTGAAAATCTTGGCATTGAAAAGCTCGTCTAAATCCTTTGTTCCGTCTTGGCTCATGCCGATATGGGATGGAAGATGAGTGCTGACGGCATATTGTCCGAAGCGGTCACCAGCCTTTTGCATATCATTGTCTTTCCAATAGCGGAGCACGGGCTTATCTATTTTTAGGAAATCGTAATCACCGGGGAATACGATTCTTTTTTGTGCATAATAAGAATCAAATGTGTCCTGTGTAATGCACCAAGTACGTTTCGGGTTTGCTGGATATTCTTTACCGTTTTGAGGGTTCCTTATTGTGAAAAAACTGTTGGGGCGTTCCGATGCAGTAGTCTGCTTTGTCAAATCATGCACTCTCCAAGGTTGTCCGGGAAAATCTTCTGTTTCGTAATATTTTCTTCCCTTTCCATCGATACCAGCCAAAAAAGAATCTGTTCTGGCGTATGATACTATCCATTCGTAATCTTTTGATACTCCGAATGGAACATCTGACTTTGCCGTTCTTTTCCGCCATGGGAATAGAGCCACAAAATTTTCCTCTCCAAACACATGGTCGCACAGCAACTTCAAGTTAGCCTGCTCATTATCGTCGATAGAGATAAAAATCACTCCATCGTCAGAGAGCAAGTCTTTAGCGTATTGCAGACGGGGCATCATGAAGGTAAGCCATGCTGAGTGCGAAGCAGCACCACGGGTTGTCATTGCAAGAATACGGTTTGCTTGTTCCTCACCGATGCTCAATTTCTCTTGCAATTCTTCCACTGTAAAGTTGAATTTGTCATTATATACAAATCCGTCAGTACCTGTATTATAGGGTGGATCTATATAAATGCATTTCACTCTACCGGCATACGACTTTACCAGATGCTTCAGCGCGTCAAGATTGTCGCCGCTGATATACACATTCTGACTATTTATATTCTCCGGCTTGCTGTTATGTTCCAGATCGGGCACTAATACGGTAGTCGTATCCATCGAGGCCAACAGACTGGCATAGTTCTTGCCAAGAAAGTTAAAGCCGCTACCTTCCTTTATAAGGTCTACTTTGTCAGTTAGTAGCTCACGAAAAGCAGCTATATCAAATTTGCCTTCTGCATTGAAACATTGCGGAAAGTCCCGGTGTAGCAATCCTAACGTTCTGTCAGTAGGTTGCGCTTCTTCATTTTGATTTATAATATCTCGTATCATAATTTTTATCTTTTCTCTGTTCGGATTTTAGCGATTTGATAATTGAATGCTTGGTGTCAGATAGAATCTTATATTTGTTTGATGTTTAATGTTTGTTCTTTTAATGATGTCTTAGTTGCTGGTTCTTCTTAAGAACAATTCGACATTTTATTATGAAAAATAATCCTAAAATCCAATTACAAAAGTAGTGATAAGTTTGAGATAATGAAAAGACGTTCAGGTAAAAATATGAATTTAGTTCGAATAAGGTTAGTCAGGCAATGCCTCAGCTTGGGAGCTAAGTGCTTTATTGGTTCCGCACAGGCAGCCTCACCCATAGCCATCCGGGAATCAGTTTCCAGAAAAACACCAGCATCTGATAACGCCGGTCTATGACAGCTACTCTTTTCCTTCGGGAGATGGCTCTTACAATTTGTGATGCCACGTAGGGAGCATGCATCAGCAGCGGGTATTTGTCATCTTTCAACAGAGGGGTGGCGACAAATCCGGGACGGATGTCGGTGAAGGAAATGTGTAGCTTGTTCATGTGCGCCAATTGGTCCAAAGCATCCAGATAGGTGTTTTGAAACCGTTTGGTCGCTGAATAGGCAGGGGCGGATCCCAGTCCCTTGGTGCCTGCTATGGAACTGATCACCGCTATATGTCCTTTGCCTTGCTGTTCGAAATAGTGATAGGCGGCATTGACCATTCGTATGAATCCCGAAACATTGGTGGCTGCGGTCTGTAATTCTATATCGGGGCAGAGTGAAAGATTTTGTTTGCCTATGCCCGAACTGAGCAGGAACACATCCATGCTGCCGGTTTTCATAATCAGTTGCTCCAATAAGGCAGGGGCATCCTCGCGGGTGACATCTATCCGCTGGGTACATACCTGTCCGGGAGCGGACTGCCGGAGCTTTTCCAGTTCTTCCTCTCTACGTCCTGCCACGCCTACCTGCCAGCCGGCTTTCAGATAGCATCGCGCCACTTCCAGTCCGATGCCGGAAGTGGCGCCAATGATAATGATTCTTTTCATCCGCTTCGCCTTATTGTAAAGCTTGTTCAATATCGGCAATGATGTCGCTTACATTCTCAATACCTACCGACAAACGGATCAGGTCCGGAGCGACTCCTGCTTCGCGCAACTGCTCGTCGGTGAGCTGGCGGTGAGTATGGCTGGCGGGATGCAGTACGCAGGTACGTGCGTCGGCCACATGGGTTACGATGCAGATGAATTTCAGCCTGTCCATAAATTCTATCGCTTCCTCACGGGTTCCGTTCAAGCCGAAAGCGATGACACCGCACGAGCCGTTTGGCATGTATTTCTGTGCCAGATCATAGTATTTGCTGCTTTTCAGTCCGCAATAGTTCACCCATTTCACTTTCGGGTTGGCTTCCAGCCATTCAGCCACTTTCTGTGCGTTTTCGCAATGACGGGGCACGCGCAGGTGCAATGTTTCCAATCCCAGATTCAGCAGGAACGCATTTTGCGGAGACTGGATGGAGCCGAGGTCACGCATCAGTTGGGCGGTTGCTTTCGTCATGTAAGCCATTTTGCCGAACGCTTTGGTATAAGTCAGTCCGTGATAAGATTCGTCGGGCTGGGTCAGACCGGGGAATTTGTCCGCATGGGCTTCCCAGTCAAAGTTGCCGCTGTCCACAATGGCGCCTCCTACACTGGTGGCATGACCGTCCATGTATTTGGTTGTGGAATGGGTGACGATATCCGCTCCCCATTCAAACGGACGGCAGTTGATGGGAGTGGCGAAGGTGTTGTCCACAATCAAAGGCACACCGTGTTTGTGTGCGATACGTGCGAACTTTTCGATGTCCAGCACGTCGATGCTCGGATTGGAGATGGTTTCGCCGAACAACGCTTTGGTATTCGGGCGGAAAGCCTTGTCTATTTCCTCCTCGGATGCATTGGCGTCAATGAAGGTACACTCGATGCCCAGTTTTTTCAGCGTGACGCCAAACAGATTGAATGTACCTCCGTAGATGGTAGACGAGCATACGAAGTGGTCGCCTGCCTGACAGATATTGAAAATGGCATAGAAGTTGGCAGCCTGGCCGGACGAGGTCAGCATAGCACCCACACCGCCTTCCAATGCTGCGATTTTTGCGGCGACGGCATCATTGGTGGGGTTTTGCAAGCGTGTATAGAAATATCCCGAATCTTCCAGATCGAACAGACGCGCCATCTGTTCGCTGGTGTCATACTTGAATGTGGTACTTTGATAAATAGGCAAAACGCGCGGTTCGCCTTTTTTCGGAGTCCAGCCTGCCTGTACGCATAAGGTCTCCCTGCTATACTTCTTATCCATGTTTATATTGTTATTAAAATTACATATTCATTTATTTCGCAGCAAAATTAAGAATAATCTGTCATTTAGGGTTCAATTACTGGGAAAAGTGTTATATTTGAACGATTTTAATAAGCTTAACTATGGCAGAGGATATAAAATTCAGGCATACTATGCCGGTGCAGATACGATTCAGCGATGTGGACCAGTTTGGTCATATGAACAATTCAGTTTACTTTTCTTTGTACGATTTGGCAAAGACTACTTATATAAAAGATGTATTAGGCAGTGCCGACTGGAGCAAGCTGGCTATTGTGGTAGCCAATATCAATGCAAACTTCTTTATGCCGGTATTTTTCTCGGATCATCTGGTGATAGAAACGGCTGTGGTACATTTGGGGCATAAGAGTTTTACCTTGTTGCAGCGTGCCGTGACTACGGATACCCATGAGGTGAAGTGTGAGTGCCGCACGGTGATGGTAGGTTATGACCTGGCTACCAAAGAACCGAAATTGATTTCCGAGGATTATAAGGAGGCGATTTGCAGGTACGAGGAAAAAACATTGGAGGAGCTTTCAAAAGGGTAGAAATGGATGGTATACTCGCTATAAATAGCTAGGAAGTTATCTCAACTCCGACTTCATCAAACAGTTTTTGAAGGCATTTGTCATTATTGGACATACAGCTTGCCAGGAACAGTCCTTCACATAGAATGATTGAGTAGTTCTTTTTCTTCATTTTTTCCGGTCTTGAAGTGTGAAACACCTGAATACCAGTTTGTTTTCGTCAAACTGAGGATTGTTTTCATTATTCTCTGAAATATACAGGCCTTTTTTACCTACGAAGCACAAGTGATGGGCATAGGTGTTGCCGGGAAATTTTGTTTCACCGATAATTTCATAGTCTTTGTTTAGAATGATGATGGAGAAACTTTGATGCGGATTGTTGGAGAACGGTTTTATATTATCATCCGGCATTAAGGCAAACCGATAGAATACTTTTCGGTATTTATCATACATCAAGTGAGAATAGTGTGGTAATTTCCCTTGTATTTGTATATTCTTAAACAAATCTATTTGTCCGTCTTGCAAATGTGGATATGCATGGGCTAAGTAACGGCTTTTGGCATTGTATGAGATTTTATGCTTAAAATCAGAGGAAACCATAATGCTATCATATTGTCCTAATGAAATGACCACATCCTTACCTGTATATGTATAACAGATTTCAGGGTCATATAATTTAACATTTTTAAAATCTTCGTCCTTGTTGAAAATCAAAGGGTAGCGAAGTTCACTCCATCCTGTCTTACCTGTATTAAGGTTAGCGAATGCAAACATTGGGATTTTGTTCCAATCGCTTTTCTTTCGAGGATGTTTTAAGAATGATTGGCTGAAATACAAAATAGAATCTTTTATTCACTCCTTTTTCCCAAAAGTCAAATTTCTTTTCTATTTCTCCTTTGTCATTGACTAGTGAAAATGTTCCGTTCCAACTGGTAATTATGAAATGATTTAGGTTCAGTGGATGGCAACCGCTCAGTACATTCATTCCGTTTGGACCTTCTTTTTGTAACAATATGGTTTTTATTAATTTTTGATTCTTAATATCATAAATATTAATTTTTTGCGAGTACTCTGCATCTAAAAAGGATAGATATTCGTGTCCATTTTCTTCAAATTGGAATATGGATTTACTTGCATAGTATGTATGTTCGTCTATAGGAAAACAAATGGAGTCTTCGGCTACTAAATCTGTATTTTTTATGGATTGTGATGGTGAATTACATGCTGTTTCAAAGAGTAGAAAGAGGACAAATAGGATATTCCAAGTATTTTTCATAATTCATATTAGTTAATAGATGATAGAAGGGCTATTAATAATCCTTTTTCTAAATCTGAGAATATATATTATAATATAGGAATATTAAGAGCCCTTCAAAAGTTATTTAGATAATTGTCTTGCTCATTCAGGGTGTCCTGGTTGTGTTGTAAATCCTTCACAATTATTATGTTCTTC
>ENA-UEOT01000414-UEOT01000414.1-human-gut-metagenome-genome-assembly--contig:-NODE-414-length-16689-cov-4.186793_pt1 | contig 16689 bp, 15 predicted proteins | sample MGYA00242889_ERZ507894 | MGnify/ENA primary metagenome ERZ507894 (study PRJEB26167, sample SAMN06115419) | human gut metagenome | host: Homo sapiens | place: China:Anhui | collected 2015-03-06 | study... | reverse complement strand
TTTCTGATTTTCTTTTGTTATTAAAAAATAATATCTACATTTGCATATCGAAAAACGATAAATATTTATCGAAAGCTAACACAGAAAAATAATTAAGAACCACAAACACGATGCAATTATGAAAAAGACATTATTAAGAAAAGCAGCTATGGCAAGCCTCTTCACCCTGATGACACTGACAGTCACAAAGGCAAACGCAAAAGGAACTTTCATTTATGGAGAAACAGACAACGGTTTGATTGTTTCTACCCTGAATGAGGACGGCAAAACACTTACTCCAAAATGGAAATACGAGTACCAGTACGACGAACAAGGACGACTGACCGAGAAGAAAGCATATCGATGGAATTTGCAACAACAGATGTGGACACCGGCCTATCTGCTCACTATTACATCGAACGACTCGATATGTATCATGGATTATGCCGAATGGAACAAACTTTTTTGTAACTTTGAGCGTAACCGCCAACAAAGTGTTTATTATGTAGACAGTTCGAATACTTTATTGACTTATTATAGCCGTTCATCCGCCTGCGGAATAAGTGAAAATAACAAATAACTAAAATTCAATTATTATGGGACGCACCATCAAATTATTGCTATACTACTTTGCCTACCAACTGGCATTCATGGGAGTTTTTCTGTGCGGATATATGATCTTCCATCATACCACAGAATTACCTCAATCTACCGACTCTACTTACATCACCCTCATCTTACTGGCACAGGTTCTATCTACAGCCGCTGTAGGTATCCATCTGATAGTGGGAAAATATGTACCACTCGACCGAAAGACTTGGGCGTATTATAATTCCGGTAAAGTTCTGATTGCCGCTATCCTATTAATTGTAGGTATGGGATTGTGGAGCAATTACCTGAACGAGCTGGCCGACTTGCCCAATAACATGCAGGAAATTTTCGCTATGATGATGCAACATCCACTGGGAGTCGTGGCAATCACCATCATGGCTCCTGTTGTAGAAGAGCTATTATTCCGCGGAGCCATCCAAGGACACCTGCTGCGCAAATGGAAGAAACCGCTTTGGGCCATCGTTGTATCGTCACTGATATTCGGTATCGTACATGGCAACTGGGTACAAGCTCCTTTCGCTTTCGTGGTAGGTCTGGCCTTAGGCTGGATTTATTATCATACAGGTAGTCTGCTTCCCGGCATATTGATGCACTTCGTCAACAATAGTACTGCTGTTTTCAGCTTTTGGCTTTCCGATGATCCGAATGCCACAATGGTTTCTACCTACGGTCTCGAAGGAGCCGCACTCATGGCTGTTGCAGGAGCGATACTTACTTTCGTATGTATCAAGTACATCCAAAAACAACTTCCACAACCTGCAACATGGAGAGAAGAACAACCCACAAGTACAATCGAATAATACCCCGAATTTATGAAACATCTCAGCATATTAGGTATATTGGCCATTTTTGCCTTAGCTCTAAATCTCTATTTTGCCATAGGCAGTAATTTTAATGATTTCAAACAAGGATTTGAAGATGGACAAAAGAGCTCTACTTACGACACACAAGCAGATTCACACGGATTTAGGGCAGAAATAAGAGTTACTCCTATCTCCACTCCAAGTGATAGTCTGAATTTACAATTACCCGGTAAAACTGTAAAAGCGCCCGCCCTATCAGGTTTCAGAAGTTACCTGTCTGATCAAAGAAACTCCGACAATGCTAATCACTATAATATTTTCAGCTTTGGGAGTCATCGTATTATCTGTTTATGGTGTCTACTGTCTGATACGTGTACTGATATGTATCACACGACAAGATATTTTTTCCCGCCGCAACATCCGATGGCTTCGCTGGATAGCTTACGGCCAGTTAGCAGTCACTTCCCTCTCGTTTTTATTAGACTGGAGCATCGAGCAGGCAGTTCTCGCGCAAGTATCCCTGCCAGGTTATCAAGTAACGGGTGTCACCCCGATACCCCTGCAATGGGAGTCAGTCATCCTGATCGTATTACTTACAGAGATTTTTGCCACAGCCGTCAAGATTAAAGAAGAAAACGATCTAACCATATAACCATATATCGCCTATGAAACCGAAAAGCAATTATTCACGCCCGATGGCGGCCATTTACATTATTATAAGTTTTCTAGCCACACTCTTCGTATTAGAATTGATTTGCTTCCTCACCTTCTATCCACTTTTGGAGAACAGGTTTCTGCGTATATTTGCAAGCTTAATATGGCTTTATGCCGGAGCTTTTGCCTATTATAAATTAACCCACCGTTATACCAAATGGTGGAAAAGACTAAACAACCAATAAACAGTATGCCGATTATAGTAAACCTTGATGTAATGATGGCGAAACGAAAGATTTCGCTGGGAGAACTTGCCGAAAAAATCGACCTTACTCCCGCCAATCTTTCCATTCTGAAAACAGGAAAAGCCAAAGCTGTCCGATTTTCTACTTTGGAGGCAATCTGCAAAGAACTCAATTGCCAGCCGGGAGATATATTAGAATACAGACCGGAAGAGTAAAGCTCTTCCGGTAAAAGGCTGTCAAATAGTAAAGAATAAACAATTCTTATAGCCGATAATCCATTAATTGTCCGTATCTTTGCAGCCGAATTAGATATTTGAAATAAATGAAGACATTTGAAGAACTCGGCGTTTCCGCAGAAATACGCCAGGCAATCGAGGAAATGGGTTATGAAAATCCCATGCCTGTACAAGAAGAAGTTATACCGTATCTGTTAGGAAACCGCAACGACGTAGTGGCTCTGGCACAAACCGGAACCGGAAAAACAGCCGCATTTGGTCTGCCGCTGATACAAAAAATCGATGTAACGAAACGAATCCCCCAAGCACTAGTGCTTTGTCCTACACGAGAGCTTTGCTTACAGATAGCAGGCGATCTGACTGATTATTCTAAATACATCACCGACTTAAAAATTCTCCCCGTATATGGAGGCTCTTCTATTGAAAGCCAGATACGTAGTCTGAAACAAGGTGTACACATTATCGTAGCTACTCCAGGACGTTTGATAGACTTAATGGAGCGTAAAGTTGCACGCCTGGAAACTATCCGCGATGTGGTAATGGATGAAGCCGATGAAATGCTGAACATGGGATTTACCGACAGCATCAACGCTATTCTGGAGCAAGTTCCAGAAGATCGTAACACCTTGATGTTTTCAGCTACCATGAGTCCGGAGATTGCCCGTATTGCTAAAACTTATTTGCATAATGCCAAAGAAATCACAATCGGGACAAAGAATGAAGGAAGCAAAAACGTACATCATATCGCCTACATCGTACATGCAAAAGATAAATACCTGGCATTAAAGCGAGTTGTCGATTATTATCCACAGATTTACGGTATTATTTTCTGCCGTACCCGTAAAGAAACTCAAGAGATTGCCGACAAGCTGATTCAGGACGGCTATAATGCCGACTCTTTACATGGTGAACTAAGTCAGGCACAACGTGACTTGGTCATGCAGAAGTTCCGTCAGCGCTATTTGCAACTGTTGGTTGCTACCGATGTAGCTGCACGTGGACTGGATGTAAATGACTTGACTCATGTCATTAATTATGCTCTTCCTGATGATACAGAAAGTTATACACATCGAAGCGGACGTACCGGACGTGCCGGAAAGACAGGTATATCTATCGCTATCATCAACCTGCGTGAGAAAGGTAAAATGCGTGAGATAGAACGCATTATCAACAAGAAATTTACAATAAGCACACTGCCTAGCGGAAAAGAGATTTGCGAACAACAGCTTATCAAGGTAATTGATGACATCGAAAAAGTTAAGGTTAACGAAGACGAAATAGAAGCTTTTCTACCAGGAATCTACCGAAAACTGGAATGGTTAAGCAAGGAAGACCTGATTAAGCGAGTGGTATCCATGGAATTTAACCGCTTCCTGGAATACTACAAAAATGCTCCGGAAATAGAACAGCCTAAAGCCAACGAAAAGAGCAATGAAGCTAAAGAACGGAAAGATCGTGGAAGCGACCGTGAAAAAGTGGCACGCAAGGCTGAAAAAGGCTATACCCGTCTGTTCCTGAATTTAGGAAAGACCGATGGCTTCTATGCCAATCAGATCATTGAGCTGATAAACCGCAACTTGAAAAAAGAGCATATTCAGATTGGTAGAATCGATCTCATGCAGAATTTCTCTTTCTTCGAAGTTGTAGAAAGTCAGGCATCGATGGTAATGAAAGCACTGAATAAGGTAACCCTGAACAAAGGTCGTAAGGTTATTGTAGAAATAGCTGGAGAAAATACGGGAAAAAGCGATAAAAGTGGTAAAAAGCGTGGTAAGGAAAGCGTAAGAGAAGAAAAAACAACCAAGAAAAAAGAAACCAAATCCGCAGAAAAGAAAAAAGATAAACCTAGCCGTGAAGAACGAGGCTATACCGCCGCACGTGGTCCTAAGAAGAAAGATGACTGGAAACAGTTCTTCCAAAATGACAATCGTCCTTTGCGTGGTGAAGAGCCGGACTTTGCAGAAGAAGGCTGGGCGAAACGAAGTAAGCGCAAAAAATAAAAATTCATACGATAAATATTTGAAAAGCCCGCCGATTGACTTGTGTGTCAAGGGCGGGCTTCTATATCAGTTATACTTCTACTATTCTACAACCAGACGAAGCTTTTTCGTTCCTGTGCGTGCCTGAAGCCATTCCAACATTTTGTCTTTTTCCTGTTTGGAAAGACTCCGGTCGCAATCAACAAAAGCATAAGTTAAGGTATCCATACGAAGACTGTCTACACGAAGCTGAAGACTCTTTGAAACAGAAATTGTTTTTATACATGGGAAAAGAACCTTAATCTCCTGCCCCATCTTCTCATTCATCAAATTCGAACCTGTAAAATCTGGTAGCAAGCGATTCAGTGAATCAAGTACAGCTTGTTGTGGCATAAGCTGCTTCTCACTATTCTTATAAAAATCCTCCATTACCATCGACTTAATATTTCCTATATCCATCGCACCGGCTCCATTAACTCCCTGAAAAACGACCAATTTTGTCTGATCCAGCTTATAATCAGCAAGTTTATTCCGCGCATTCTGTATTTGTTCCTCTGAAACTTCCTTTCCGATAAATACCACTTTAATCTCCCGTTTGTCAAATGAGATTTCACGATTCAGAATCTGAGAATCCGGAAATTGGAGTTCAGAAGTAATAAAGTTGTTAGCAGAAGAATGATAAATCGTTTCACGTACAATGTTATATGTCAGATAAACGGCCGGACACATGGTAGCAATTGCAATACCGATGATATATTTCCGGACCAACTTTTCTCTTACCTTATCAACAAACTGCTTACGCTGGAAATGCATTACCCGCACTCCTATATAAGTAGCCAGACTGATAAAAACAGAATTAATAAAATAAAGGTAAAAAGCTCCCAAGAAATAAAGCAGGTTGCCTGTTGCCAGTCCAAATCCGGCAGTACAAAGCGGAGGCATCAACGCCGTAGCAATGGCAACTCCCGGAATCACGTTTCCTTTTTCTTTTGTAGCCAATGCTACAATACCAGCCAGACCACCTACCAGAGCAATAAACACATCATAGATAGTAGGTGATGTACGCGCAAGCAGCTCCGACTGAACTTCATCAAGCGGAGTAAATGAAAAATAAATCGTTGCGGTAGTTACACTAAACAAAGTTGCCACCAGATAACTTTTCAATGAACGTTTCATCAGCTCAAAGTCATTCAACCCGACAGCAAGTCCTACTCCCATAATCGGTCCCATCAGCGGAGATATCAACATTGCACCGATAATTACCGCCGTAGAATTCACATTCAACCCAAGTGAAGCAATAAAAGTAGCAAAAATAAGTACCCACAAGTTTGTACCTTTAAACTCCACCCCATTCCGGATGGAATCAACAGTCACCTGTTCATCTTCCTTGCTACGGTTCAAGTCCAGATATTCATTAAAAAACTTCCTGATAATAAATTTTTTATCTCTTTCCATAACCTAAAACTGTGTTTTATTTAACAAAACGGTTCACAAAAGGGATTGTTTTCAAAGGTAAATCTTTTTTTAATATATAGGCGATAAACATCAACAATAATAAGGTACGGAACACTAATCTTAATCCGACATTAGATATTATAACCTCCTGAGAAAGAACAAATAAAACAGCAGCCAGTATCAGATAAACAGCCATATCCTTTAAAGGATAGCTGACCGGATATTTTTTCTGTCCGATAATATAAGACAACAAGGTTATTACTCCATAACCGGCCACTGATGCCCATGCAGAAGCGACATATCCATAAGTCGGAACCAACCATATATTCAATGCCAGAATTACCGCACATCCGATGATTGAAAAATATGCTCCCCATTGTGTTTCATCCGTCAGTTTATACCAGAAAGACAAGTTAAAATAAATACCCTTAAATATTTCTGCCCCCATTACGATAGCTACTACACTCAGTCCTTCCCAATAATCACGCGCTACCATATAACGAAGTATATCCATATAAAACATCACAGCAAGAAAAGCCAGTAAGGAGAAGATAAAGAAATACTTCATTGCTGCCGAATACATCTTACGGTTATCTCCTTCCTTGTTTTTACCAAAGACAAAGGGTTCGTAAGCATAACGGAAAGCCTGGGTAAACATAGCCATTATCATAGCCACTTTACTGGTAGCACTATATATTCCAAGCTGCACCAACCCTTCCTGACGGTCATCGAACAAGAATGGATAAATCATTTTGTCAATCGTCTGGTTCAATATGCCCACCACTCCGAAAACCAAAATCGGGAATGAATAAGAAATCATCTGTTTCAGCAGAACTTTATCCACACGATAAGAAAAACCTCTCAGTTCCGGAATGAAGAAAAACATCTGTACCAGCGACATGATCAGATTCGACACAAAGATATATCCTACCAGATATTCCGGACGGTAAAACCATGAAACCAGCTGATGGGCATGAACATCCAGCCACGGACACAACAAGAGGAAGAAAAGATTCAGGAGAATATTACCAATAATATTGAACAGCTTGATAGATGCAAACTTTATCGGACGTTTTTTGTATCGCAGATAAGCAAACGGAATACACTGAAATGAATCCAGTGCAACCACAAGCACCATCATCGCAATATAATCGGGATGGTCGGGATACTCCAGCAATGAGGAAATGGGATGCAGGAACAGCATACACAGTATAACAAAAATCAGCGAAAGCCCACCTACAAAAATCAACGTATTGGCATATACCTTTTCCGGATGTTCACCCGACTTATTGGCAAAACGGAAGAATCCTGTTTCCATACCAAATGTCAGAAAGACCAAGATAAGTGCCGTATATGCATACACATTCGACACCACACCGTAACCACCTGTCGATGCTGGTATTACTGCTGTATAAAGCGGCACAAGCAGATAGTTAAGAAAACGTCCTACAATGCTGCTCAATCCATAAATAGCCGTATCTTTTGCTAACGATTTCAGTCCAGCCATAGTCTATAAAAAATAAAAGTGTGTGCCGCTGTTATGGCACACACCATAATTAATCATCAAAAAGTGTTTTTACATTATTATATATACTCCGTCCCAGATGCTTATAAGCCAGCTCCGTAACTTCTCGTCCGCGTGGAGTCCGCTTCAGAAAACCTTCCTTTATCAAGAATGGCTCGTACACTTCTTCCAACGTCCCGGGGTCCTCCCCAAGTGCCGTAGCAATCGTTGTCAGTCCTACCGGACCTCCCTTGAACTTATCAATAATGGTACAAAGTATCTTATTATCTATCTCACCCAGTCCGTAGCGGTCGATATTCAGCGCTTCCAGTGCATATCGAGCTATTTCCACATCAATCCGTCCGGAGCCTTTCACCTGAGCAAAATCACGTACACGACGTAACAAGGCATTGGCAATACGGGGAGTACCACGACTGCGCGAAGCAATCTCTCCTGCGGCATCTACATCACATGGAATACCCAAGATACTGGCTGAGCGCAAAATAATACGCGACAATACCGCATCATCGTAATATTCCAAATGGAGATTAATTCCGAAACGTGCACGGAGCGGAGCGGTAAGCAATCCACTGCGGGTAGTAGCTCCCACCAGCGTAAACGGATTCAAGTCCAGCTGAATGCTACGTGCCGACGGACCTTTGTCTATCATGATATCAATCCGGTAATCTTCCATTGCCGAATATAAATACTCCTCCACCACCGGGCTCAAACGATGTATTTCATCAATGAACAATACATCATTCGGTTCAAGACTTGTCAGGACACCGGCAAGATCACCCGGCTTATCGAGTACAGGACCGGAAGTTACTTTAAATCCAACCCCCAGTTCATTGGCAATAATATTGCTCAATGTTGTTTTTCCCAATCCGGGAGGACCATGAAGCAACACATGGTCAAGCGCTTCAGCACGAAGCCTGGCTGCCTTGACAAAGATACGCAGATTGTCGACTACCTTATCCTGACCACTGAAGTCACCAAACTGTAATGGTCGGAGGGCATTCTCGAAATCCCGTTCTTTTCCTGTAGGTTTATAATCACGTATGTCGAATTGTTCTTCCATAATGATGCAAAAGTACAAATAAATCGTGTGAAGAACGATATAAAAAACTTTATCTTTGCAAGAACTACAACTAACTTTTTTACTTTAAAGCCTATGAACGAATTTAGCACCAATCATCTGGTATTTTTCTCTCCGACTCATACTTCTGCTAAAATAGCACGTGCTATTGGCGAAGGAATTGGTATGGGAAGAAGAATTGAAACCGACCTGACACTCGATGAAAGTGACTCACCTATCGAAATAAACGATTCACTTACAGTCATTGCTGCACCTGTATATGGCGGACGTGTTGCTCCGGTTGCCTTACAACGCATCAAGCGCCTGAAAGGTAACAACTCCCCGGCAATCGTCGTAGTGGTATATGGTAACCGCGACTATGAAGATGCCCTGTTGGAACTGCGTGACACAGTAGCATCATTGGGATTCACTCCTCTCTCGGCAGGAGCATTTATCGGAGAACACAGTTACAGCACAGCCGAAATGCCTGTTGCAGCCGGACGCCCCGATGCGACTGATTTACAAATAGCCCGCACATTCGGAGCCGACAGTTTAAAAAAACTGGAAAAAACAATGCAGAATTCAGAAGCATTAAGCACACTGACTCCTTCTCTGCAAGCAGGATGCCGGTTAAAAGCTATGGGTGATAAATTGTCTATGCTGATTGGATCTTTTTTTATAAAAGGTACTTCTCCTTATAAACTGATACAGGCTTCCAAGCCATCAGCTCCAGTCTGCAATGAAGATTGCTTTGTTTGTGGAGAATGTATAGAGGTATGTCCTACCCATGCCATACGTATCAGCGACGACGGCAGCCATATCGAAACAGATGTAAACCGCTGTATACGCTGTTGTGCCTGTGTAAAAGAATGTCCTAACGGAGCCCGTATCTATAACACTCCGTTTACAGCTATTTTACACGAGAAATTCAGCACACCACGTCAGCCTGAACTTTTTCTATAAAAAAGAAGCGGATACCATTTTTAAGAGAGATTAAAAACAATGGTATCCGCTATAAATTTCTCTTACCGAACCTCACGGTCAAGCAGGCGTTACATCTCATTTATGGAAATGCGGCCCAAAGAGAATAAGAAAGGGAAAATTTATATTTCTTCAAAATTCATTTTACACATCAATCATTCCATTACATGGTGTGGCAATTCACCCGAACCGGCAGTACGAGTCGAATTCGATATTTCACGATTCTTAGGACCGGGAACAAATGCTCCTTTTTCCAGTATATATCGTACTCTTTCTCGCTGATTCGCAGTGAAAGTATTCGAATAAGACACTGCATAATCCATAATATTTGTCGACTTATATTCTGTTCCCCGCACACAGTCTTCACGCATGATCAGTACATCCAGATGTTCAAGAAGACCTGCAGCCCCAATTGAGTTTACCAGGTTATTATAAGCCGTCTTATTATAAGTAGGAGTATCTTCACACAAATCACTGTCTATGCACTCTGTTCCCGTTTCATTTTCAGAAAATACATGACGCAATCCCAGATAGTGGCCCAGCTCATGAGCAATAGTAACAGCTACATAATTTGCATTTCCATCCGGAGTTTCAGGAGTCAGCGGACAGTTATCTTCATAAATATACCGGTTATTTATAGATACACACCGCGGAGATACCAGCTGATCTTGAGTAGGTACTCCACCCGTCCACTGTTCACATCCTTCCAAATAATCAGGAGCCACAGTATAAGGAAATTCAGAGATACCCAAAATCCCTGCATCGCTGAAATTATACAGCATGATATTAATATACCGGTCCGGATCCCATATTAAATCTAAATAACGTTTTTCTTTATAGCTGTTCATAAAAGCCTGGCAGTCAATAGTAGATGTAGTCCACATGACACGGTTTACACCCGGTTCTTCCAAAGTATTGCCTGCCGGATCTTCCGTAGCCATAACAAACTCCAAACCTAAGTCTTCTCCACAGTTGCGGTAAAGTTCATTGACTTTATCTAATAACTTCTGTAAATGCCCTTCTTCCACATACTGGTTTTTATCCGACTTATTCACATAAAGTACCTGAAATACAACAGGCAACTTATAATGATGATTCTCACTAAAGACTTCCGCCAACTGTGAAACATGTATTTCTTCTTTCAGTACACCATCTGTAGAAACTATCTCCAAAACGGCAGAACGACTCTCTCCTGTCAGGTTTTCGCCAACTTGTACTTCAACGGCAGCATTGCCTGTCCACGTATTCTCAGAAGGAACTGCGCACCATGACTTTTCCGACACAACCTTCCATTCTACATTACTCTCCACCTTCAGAGTCAATGTAGCAGCAGCGGAAGAAATATTCTCACAGGAGGTTGTTTCTACCACCCGAAGATAAGGTTCTGCAACCTCCGGCTGCTCATCGTCACTACATCCTGCCAAGAAAGGAAGCAGTACGACAAGCATCCAGAGTAAATAATATTTCTTATTCATACTCAAATGCAGTTTGACCATCCAACGGACAAGTTACGACATTATCTACCACGAAGCGACCAGAAGCATTTGGCACAGCGGTAAATACAACCAGACGGCAGTTAGACAAATCATGAGCACCACTTACATCCAAACGACATACATTCTGACCTGCACCATCAGCATCCAACTGAATACGGTCACCATAAGCGACTGTTGAACTGGAAGCCCGCAATACATTGTTATGAACTTCATTAACACTACCACCATTCTGTTCTGCTACGATGCCGTCTTCCAGCAACCATACAGCTATACGACAGTTTTCTACATTAGTCGATTTTACTTTTACATTTACCACTACAGAATTTCTAGCATTTTCAGCTGCTACTGAAATACCGGTTTTGCATCCACTGGCTGCAACCTCATTTACTCTTGAAGCAATCTGCTCTGCTTGTTTATCAGCATCATCAAGAGCTCCTTTAATCATATTTGAAGTATTCAAATCGACACTCAACGAAGGGTAAGAGCTAACAGTCAAGTAACTGTTTACAGTATTACTAGCATCTCCTGCCATAGTGTCACTATTGTGCGAAGCCACAAAAACAGCACAGTTATCAGGATTAGCTTTCAGATAAGCATCAATGCCTCTTTTCATATACGGACAATTCTGACACCATGTACCCGTATGCTGAATAGCAAGCACATGCTTCGCAAAACCAGTATTTTGCTCAGGCTTGCTGTCGGCAGGCAAAGAAGGAATATTCTTAAATGCTCTTACTGTAATATTCTCTGTTTTCACACCTTCATAATATGCATAAAACACATAGTCACCTTCAGTAGTAGTGCTGAAAGAAGTTTCTTTAAACGAAGAAGTATTACCCGAAGGATCTTCCATATAGACTTTAGACTGTGAAGTGATATCTGTTTCTCCTTTCATCACAGCTACGGTAACCGCATCTGTACCATTTGCTTCAATAACAGTCTTAGATATAGACAATGTCAAATCACCACTTACTGTTCCGGAGTCTTCTCCTCCGTCATTTCCCGAACATGCAGTAACAGCCATTAAAAAACAAACCGCCAAGGTTTTAAAAATATATGCAGGTTTCATAGATATCTTTGTTTAATCGTTTTTTTAATAATAGGTTTTCAATTTCAGGATACAATCAGAAAGAAGAAGTCACTACCAGGTTGGCTCCGGTATATGCCGGTGTATAACGGCATACTCCTCCCGAGCATACATAACCAGCACGGTTTCTTCCATAGCTTAACTGTACACGGGTATTCTTACGTGTATAACTTACAGAAGCTGTATAGTAATGTACCTTTGTCGTGCCATGATTATACATATCGCTTACACTGACACTCCAGCGTGGAGCCATGCTGAATTCCAGAAGAGCTGCCATCCAGTCTTTTTCATAATCAGTAGAGTAAAGATATTGCAGTTCTGCACGCAAAGCCATTTTGCTGTTGAACTTGTATGTATTGTCAACAACAAAAATATTCGAAGCATAAGTTTTGTCGTCCATTCCATGTGTAGGGCTCCACTCCTGAACAGATACCAATACAGCAGTTTTCCACTGCTTATTCCAACGGTGTTCTACATCTGCATTGATGTCACGCCATAACAAACGAGATTTTCCTGTAATATTTTTATCCGAATAAGCTGTCGAGAAGTTTGCATGGAAATTCCAATAACGAGAACGGTTTGAAGCTGGGCGCAAAGAGTAATAAACATCAAACTGTCCGGCAGTTTCACCCTCTGCATTTACCTGATACGGCTCAAGATTGGCAAGCATATACGTGTACTGACGTGTCAGCGCAGGCAAATAGTTTAATGTATTTCCCGCTCCCTGTCCCTGTAAGGTAAGCATGGTATTCATATGCTCCAGGCGACGGAAAGTACCCAAGGCAGAGAAATTACCTGTAGCATATCCTACTTCTGCAAGAATAGCATTACCATCCACTTCGGTTGCAGATGAAATCTCCGGTAAGTCTTTCGTTTTTGTTACATATTCAGCGCGGACATCCAGACCATTCCAGTTAAAATTACCACCAACAGCATACATATCCAGATTGTTTGTAGTCAATCTGTCCACATAATCTGCATTATCTTTCAAATTCTCATAACGATTTACATAGCTACCTTCCAATTGCAAAGATGCACTTTTCCAACCGGCAATATCAGATAAAGATAAAGTAAGGTCTGCTCCACGCACTGCCGATTCAGCATAATCCAAATATAAACGTGGTCTTCCATACATACCTTTCAGTGACAGGTAGTTCTTATAACTGTAGTGTCCCCATACACCTTCTATCGAATTATTAAATCCCAAGGTACGGTCTTCATAACTGCGGAAAACAAGTCCACTTCCATACTGGTCAAAGATATCTCCTACACGAAATCCAAAATCTCCATCTTCCCAAGCAACATATTTTGAACCAAGAATCGTACGGCGCCCATTTCCATAAGTACCGTAGTCATATCCTTGTAATGCCGGCAAAAAACCCTCCAACTGAATGCCTGCAGAAAATTTGCCACGTGTATAGTCCAGTTTCAAATAATTGTTCGAACCGAAATGATCGTCAGGATTAGCTGCAGCCGCTCCCAGCTCACTATCATCTACATAATAAATACTGTTCGACTCCAGACTTCCAGTAAGTGTTCCTTTATCACGAGTCTGAGCATGAAGAACGGTTGTTGCTCCAACAGCCGCCATGCATAATATCATCATTTTCTGTTTCATCGTGCCGGATTATTTTTGTTGTAATTCTTTCAGTTTCTCAAACAACTCCAATTCGCTGCCTGGAGTGTAACCGGTATGTGAATATACGATATTCCCCTGACCGTCTACAATAAATGTATGCGGAGTAAAGGTTACATTCATTGCACGCTTCAAATCCTGGTTTTTATCGAATACGCAAATAAAGTCCCATCCCGAACCCGAAGCCATAGAGCGCGCACGAGTAGAAAAACGGCTATCATCTATCGATACAGCAACAACTTCAAAATCTACTTCTTCCTGCCATTCTTCCAACTGATCGTTTATAGCATTCAGCTCCATCAGACAAGGTTTACAGGTTATTCCCCAGAATGACATAATAAACGGCTTACCATTCACTAATGAAGATATTTCAACAAGCTTTCCATCTGCATCTTCTACTTTCACATTCGAAAGTTTTCCTTGTGCTGCCACTTGCAGGCAACCGCATACCAGGCAAAACACTAATAACAGTTTTCGTAACATAGTAAATTTCCCCTTTTATTTTTTAGAATTAGTACCCAAAAATATTCCGTTCGGAAAGGCTCAGTCAGGCAACAGTCTGTTCTTATGAAAAGAGCCGTTCCAAACGGAATCATCATTTATCTTAAAACGAACATTCGCAATTATCTGCTATACAATTTTATTTCTGTATTTTCTTAATGAAACTACTCTTTGAACAATCTATTGTAACAGACTCACGTTTCAACTTGCGTGCAACATCTGCCGACGGCAAGAATGTCTTAGGCATATTCTTGATTGTTGCAGTCTGATAAGCTGCCCATGGAGTTGTAAGAACTGATTTCTTAACAACCGACTTCAACGGAGCAACAGATGACTGTAAAGTTCTTGCTCTAGAAGAAGCATCACTGCGTGACAAAGTCATATCTCCAGTTCCATAATATGTACTATATACATTATTATTATATGTACCTATGAACGAAGGAAGAAGATTCATGCCATTATAATCGAGAACTTTCACTGCAAGATTATTGTCATCAACAACCTGTACATTAAAGTCACTGTAATAAACTTTTCCAGCAGCACTATCATAACCTGCTACATAATAAACGAATGGTGTATTCCATGCACTCAAAGGCGGAACAGAATAGATATTAGATGCACTCAAGATAACAGCATACAAAGTCTGTCCATTATCTTCTACAGGAATTACCTCGAAGAAGATCTTAGGTCCATAGTCGAAGAACAAATCATCAGCATCAACAGCAGAATAGCTGATATTGTTAAACAAATCCCATGGGCTGGCATATTTGTGCGGGAAATCACCTTTAAAGCGTCCTACGACACGATTCTTCATCTTATACAGCTCTATTTGCTTTTCACGTGCCTGGATATAGTTTGCATGTTCTGCGGCAATATAGAGCTTGGCTTCTTCTTCAGTCATGTTCTTCATTGTCATGATTGTATTGACAAGCTTATCGTAGTCAGCATATTCACCAGCTTCTTCCGGTTCTCTAGAGAACTCAATAGGGAATGTAATTGTTTCAGTTTCTCCATTAGAGCCCTGACGGTTGAATGTAGCATTCCAAGTTCCACATAATGCATCCAGAACAGACTGTCCGCCCGCATCAACCGGAGTTCCGAAATCTGCTACTGCCGTAGCTTTTGCCATATAAGGTTCTGACAAATCTTCATCTTCATTGTAAGCCTGTACAACCAGCATATTTTCTTCTTCAGGGAATGAATCAAAATACATTTTATAACCTTCAGAACTATTTATAGCCTGTATTACGTCTGCATCTGTAACATCTAAACCATAGTTTGTCACATAGAATTTCTCATCCATACCATATTCAGGGCGAAGTGACGCATTCCATTCTGACATAGAGTTTTCTACATAACGGATACCTCTACAGTCACCATTAGGAGCTTTGATAGTGTAGCTGACTTTATAAGGCTGATCAGGTTCTACATTGCCAACAACAGTCAATTCTACATCTGGCTTAGTAGACTCAACAATTTCATATACTTCTTCCTGGAAGCTCTGCTTAGAGAAATCATCAGCAAAATTACAAGTAATGAACAAATGATACTTCTTACCGATACTCATTCCTACATATTCAATTTCCTGAGGTTCATAAAGCGGTGTACTTTCATTAAATACCAATGCAGGAATACCTTGTTCACCCACATATTTTTTCATCAATTCATAATCGTCTTCCGAAGTCATATATACTCCATAACTCTGTGCACCAGCCGGAGGAGTAATAGCTACTTTCAGTTTGGTTTCGTTCTTCTTCAAGACAGTTACAGTAGCCTTTTCATCTACTCGGTCAGCACTTTGAGCATAAACCAGCTGTTTGGCATACATTCCATTGAAAACAACACCTTCATCTGACCATTCTTCTGTATAGTCGCCAACAGTCGGAGCCAGCGCCTGACTCATCAACATGCCACCGCCAAAGTCCACTTCATAATCCAAATTACCTTCTTCATCAGATTCACCAACAAGGATAACATAAGCTGTACCCTGAGTAACCTGCCATTCTCCCCATATAGGATCATCCGGATCAACCTGAACACCACTGGTTATAGTGATGTCCTGAGGACCACAAGAAACACCTACAGACGGATTTCCCAAAAAGTCCACATCACTCTGCATAAACTGGTCTTTCATTGAATTATAGTTCAACGCATCGGTAAAAGACCATTTATAATACACACCTTCAGGCATTTCAATATGGAATTTTATTTCATCACGAGTAGCCGAGATAATAGTAATACGTCTTGAATATTCCGGAGTTGTAAATTCAAATCCTTTTACCTGATATTCGGTCATCAGCCCAAAAGTAAACAACCCTAAAATCGGCCCATACGTATAACCGACAGCTTTCAATACCGCATTGACGACACTGGTATTATTCAATTCCCGAAAAAGAATTACTACGATACACATCAATAGCGAAAAAGTCAGATGTACTCCTAT
>ENA-UEOT01000393-UEOT01000393.1-human-gut-metagenome-genome-assembly--contig:-NODE-393-length-17342-cov-5.329279_pt1 | contig 17342 bp, 14 predicted proteins | sample MGYA00242889_ERZ507894 | MGnify/ENA primary metagenome ERZ507894 (study PRJEB26167, sample SAMN06115419) | human gut metagenome | host: Homo sapiens | place: China:Anhui | collected 2015-03-06 | study... | reverse complement strand
CGGGGCGACTTGCCGGTTCCCGGCACGAACTCCACGCCGCGCTGCTCCACGTTCACTTGCAGGGTGGTGACGAACTTCCTGCCGTCGTTGCGCTCGATGAGCTTGTCGCGCACGGGCAGTCCGGCGCGGAGCATGTCCTGCTCCTGTTTGGTGATTTCCGTCTTGCCGATGCGCTCCGGGATGCGCACCTTGTTTGCCGGAATGTCCGTGATTTCATTCGTCTTGCGGTCGATGCTGATGTAGGAGGGGATGATTTCGCCCGTTTCCCTGTCCACAATGTCCACGACCCTGCCGAGGTTGCCCGTTTCGCGCAGGTTCTTCCGGTCATCGTCGGAGAATTTGTGTTCCTTGTACTCATCTAACTTCTGCTCCTTGCGGATGAAGTGCGGCACGAGGCTGACATTTCCCTCGCCGTCCTTCTTGAAGGAGAGGCGGGCGTCCAGCTCGAATGATTCGCCGCCGAAGGTGGGCTTGACCTTTACCAAGTCGGACTTGCCGTAGTGGAGCATCTTCGTAAGGTCTCCGGACTTTTCAAGGTCGTCACGCTTCACGCCCCATCTGTCCTCCAGCTCCTGCCAGTTGATTTTGCTCTCGTTGATGGGTTGGTAGCCCTGTCTGCCCTGCGTCTGTTGCGGGCTTTCCTGCTGTTCTTTCTGTTGTTCCATGTTTTCCTGTTTTTGAGGTTCTTGTTTCTCTGTCTTTTGTGCCGCCATCTCTTCCTGCACCTGCTGTTGATAAGGGAAGGTGTCGATTTTGTGCGGTGCAAGGATTTGTTTGTTCTGGTACGGATGCTGAAGCAGGTCTTTCATCACGCCAAGCATGGAATCCACTTGGTCTGCCGCGATGCGGTAGAAACCGAAGCGGCTGGGTTCCTTGCACTGCCGGAAGAAGTTCTTGAAGAAGTTGTCCAGCACGTCGCCGTGTCGGTCGAATTGCAGGAAACTCTGCGCGTTCTCAGCTTTCGCAGGGGTACGCTTGGGTGTGTCGTCTGCATTCAGCCCGGCTACCACGCTGATCTCGCCCGTCTTCTCGTCACGGACTACCAGCACGTCCTTTTCGTCTTTTTTCTTTGCCATCTGAAAAATGTTTTAATGGTTATTTTTGAAAGAAATTATGGATACGAGCCTTGTAGAAGGCTATGTCTTCCTTGCGGAAATCCTTTACATGTTCGGAGAGGAACGTCAGCACGTCCGCCTCGCTGTAATAGGTCTTTTTGCCGAGCGTCTTGTAGGGCAATGCGCCGATGCTGCGGTAGCGTTGCAGGGTGCGCTTGCTGATCTGGAGCAGCATGCACAGGTCTTGGTTGTCGAAAAGCCTGATCCCTTCCATCGGGTTCGGGGCTTTGCCGGACGGCTGCATGGATAGCAGCATCTCGTCCTGACGGTCGAGCCGTTCCATCACCTTCTGCATCCAGTTCTCGAAATTGTTGCGGGTAAGCAGTTCCATGTCCTACGTCCTCCTTCCTTTGGGTCTGCCGCCCGTGCGCAGCGTGTGGTTGCGTTTCATCTGTTCCGGTGTCGCGGCATCTCCCGTGACGGTGCTGTCTTCGAGCAGGCGGTCGATTTCCGACTGCCGATAGCGGCACTTGCCGCGCAGCACGACATAGGCGATGCGCTGTTCGCTGCGCATGCGCTGGAGGGTGCGGCAACTCACGTTCAGCAGGTGCGCCGCCTCGCGGGTGGTGAGCAGCCTGTCGGGAGCTTCTTCCTTTCTCCCGCCGGAAACGGCACGCACGTGTGCCGCTATCTCGGCTATCTGTTCCGTCAATGCGGTGAAGGCGGAACTTTCCATCGTTATCACTTTCATATTCAGTCCTTTCTTTTGGTTTCTGCGGCAAAATTCGGCAATAAACCAAAGGGGCTTTAACAGCTCACTACGTGGCTCACGTAAGATTTTTACGGATAATGGCTCCGTAAACCGGACAGACGGCGCAACAAGCTGCCTTTTAGCGGGAAACGGCACGTGTGCAAGGCGGCTTCGTTACCTTTGCGGCAAACTCTGAAATGTTTTGCTTATGGAAATAGTATCTATCGAGAAAAAGACCTTCGAGATGATGGTGGCGTCCTTCAACGCCCTCGCGGAGAAGGTAGCCGCCCTGAGGCGCAGGAGCGACGGCGGGCGGATGGAAAGGTGGCTCACGGGCGAGGAGGTCTGTGGGCAGTTGAGGATCAGCCCGCGCACGTTGCAGACCTTGCGTGACAGGCGGCTTATCGGCTACTCGCAGATAAACCGCAGGTTCTATTACAAGCCGGAGGAGGTCAAAAGGCTCATTCCGCTTGTCGGCACGCTCTATCCCGGCGGAAAATGATTTGATTTTTTATTATTCACAACCCACTGAATCCGAAATGATGATGAACGAGAACAATGAAGTGTTTACGATGGAGGACGAGCCGCTTGCCTCCGTCGTGCAGAACATGCGCAAAGGCTCGAAATGGCTTTCCGCCTTTCTGGAAAGTTACCGTCCGCCGCTGGATGGGGAGCGTTACCTGACGGACAGGGAGGTGGCGGAACTGCTCCGTGTCAGCCGACGCACCTTGCAGGAGTACCGCAACAACAGGGTGCTGCCCTTTATCCTTTTGGGAGGAAAGGTGCTTTACCCCGAATCGGGGTTGCGTGAGCTGCTGGAGGCGAACTACAGCAAGCCGATGGAATAAGGCGGCTGCATGAAAAAAGGGAACGGGCAACTCCATACGGGCTGTCCGTTTCCTTTATAATTATATGTATGTGTGTTTAGCAATACCCGGCTTTTCCGTTCTGTATGAACATCACGTATGCCTGCCGCTTTTCCTTCGTGAGTGCCTTGCCTACCAGCCACGTGCGGAACACGTGCGCATGGTAGGTGTTCAGCCGGAAGGCGACGGGGATGATGATTTCAAGCGAGTAAACATCCGCGTGCAGCCCGTTTTCAAGCCGCATGTAGCGGCACACCTCGTAGTCGTTCAGCACGTCCGGCTTGCGGACGGCTCTGATGGCGGCGTTCACTGCCGGGACGCCCGTGTGGAACAGCCCGGCGATTTCTGTGGCGGTCATCCATACCCCGTTACCGGTTACGCTGACCCTGTTGTCCTCTATGATGATGGTTCCTCGTGTCATGGCTTCTCTGTTTTTAGATGGTGCAACCTGCAAATTCCTCGATGCCGTTCAACCTTGCGGCAAGGTTCTCCATGTCTTGGTTGAGCTTCTCTTTGGTGATTTTTGCGTATATCTGCGTCGTTTTTATGCTCTTGTGTCCCAGCATGGAACTCACCGTTTCAATGGGTACGCCGTTGGAGAGGAACACCGTCGTAGCTGCCGTGTGGCGGCTCTGATGCCACGTGATATGCTTGGTGATGCCGCAACGCTTGGCAACGGAACGGATTCCGGCAAGGCACGTGTTGTAGTGGGGAACGGGGAAAATCCTGCCGTTCCCGCACAGTCCCCGGTATTTGTCGATGATGCGCTTTGCGATGTCGAGCAGGCGGATATTGGACACCACGCCCGTCTTCTGGCGGTTGATGTTTATCCACTCGTGTTCGTCGAAGTAGGTATGGATGTTCTCTTCCGTCAGGTTGCGCATGTCGGCGAACGACAAGCCCGTGAAGGCGCAGAACAGGTAGAGGTCGCGGTAAAGCTCCTGCTTGGCGTTTTTCAGCCTGCCCTCCATCAGCAGCCGGATTTCCTCTTTCGTCAGGAAACTGCGTGTGGTTTCCTCCTTCTTGATTTCGTACTCCCGGAACGGGTCGCGTGTGAGCCACTCGTTGTTGATGGCGATGAACACCATCGTCCGCAAGGGGCAGACATACAGCCACACGGTGTTGGTGCAGCAGTGCTTGTCCGTGCGCAGGAACATCTCGAAGTCGGAGATGAAGGCGGGCGTAAGCTCTTTCAGCGCGATGTCCTTCACGCGGTAGCGGATGGTGAGGAACTCTTGCAGGTGCTTGTAAACGGTCCTGTACTTCAAGAGCGTGCCTTTGGCTTTCATGCCGGCCTCCACCTGTTTCTCGTAGTCCTCGTTGTGCTGGCGGAACACCTGCATCAGCGTGTGGTAGCGGTGTTCCAGTCCGAGAAAGGCGTTCTTGACCTTCTCCGCCGTGACAAAGTTGTCACGCTCCATGATTTCCTGATAGTGTTTGTTGATACGCACACGCATCTTGTCGAGCATGCGGTTCGTTTCGAGTGCCGCCGAGCTTCTGCCCGTGACACGTCCCCCTTTGGTGTCCCACAGCTTGGGATCGACGGTCAGCTTGCAGCTGAACTGCGTCTGGCTGCCGTCCACCGTGATGCGTCCCATGACGGGTACTGTCCCGTCCTTTTTCACTACCTGACGCTTGAGGTAGTAGATTACTGAAAATGTACTCTTCATCGTCCTTAATTTTTTTAGGTTCAAAATTAGTTGGTGAAGAGTCCGGTGTCGGTACGCAAAACGGGGAGGAACGGCGCAATCTTTTTCCGTAACCGGATTTGTTGCGTGGGTTGTCAGTAACTCACTAATCCTTAACGTCTTGTTTCGCCATCCGTGTCCGTTTGTCGCCCTTTTGGGTATGGTTACGGACAAGTAACGTAGCGGCGTCCTGATTTGGCTTCAGCGGTGATTGCGATGGCTTCACGAATAATCGGAAGCACGACTGAAACCCTTGTAACTCAATTCTATCACTATATCTTTCCGCATTTCACTTTTTTGTAGTAACTTTGTATTCTAAACCATAAAAATAAGACGCCATGAAGTACAAATTATTAGTCTTAGACGTAGATGGGACGTTGCTTAACGACAAGAAAGAGATAACTCCCCGGACCCATGCCGCCTTGTTAAAGGCTCAGCAGATGGGAGTTCATGTTGTATTGGCATCCGGCCGACCCACCAACGGGGTTCAACCCTTGGCGGAGGCCCTTGAATTGAATCATTACGGTGGTTTCATATTATCTTATAACGGAGGTCAGATCATCAATGCCCAGACCGGAGAATTGATGTTCGAGAAACGAATCGATCCGGCCATGATTCCTTATTTGAACCGGAAGGCGAAGGAAAACGGTTTCGCGATCTTCACATATCACAAGGACTATATCCTAACCGATAGCCCGGAAAACAAGCATGTCCAAGAGGAGGCCGAACTCAATAAGATGCGCATCATCGGTGTGGAGAATTTCCCGGAAGCGGTGGATTTCGCACCCTGTAAGTGTATTCTTACCAGCGATGACGAGAACAATCTAGTGGGTCTCGAAAATCATTGGAAGAAACGTCTGGACGGGGTATTGGAAGCTTTCCGCTCCGAGGACTATTTCTTGGAGGTAGCTCCTCATTTCATCAATATGGGAAATACGTTGGCGGTTTTGATGGAGATACTGAATATCACGACCGAAGAGGTTGTCGCTATCGGTGATGGCGTGGCCGACGTATCCATGCTTCAATTAGCCGGTACCGGCGTGGCGATGGGTAACGCACGCGATTCCGTAAAGGCTTGTGCCGATTTCACGACCTTACCCAATAATATGGAAGGTGTGGCGGTAGCGATCGAGAAAGCGATCCTTGCCACGATCAAACCCACAGAGGTTCCGTTAGATCAACTAAACGCACGGGCCAAACATGCTTTAATGGGTAATCTAGGCATTCAATATACCTATGCGTCAGAGGATCGTGTGGAAGCGACCATGCCTGTAGACGAACGGACCCGCCAGCCTTTCGGTATCTTGCACGGAGGCGCTACACTGGCTCTGGCAGAGACCGTGGCCGGACTAGGTTCCATGATTCTGGCGAAACCGGACGAGATGGTAGTCGGCATGCAAGTTAGCGGCAGCCATATGTCGTCCGCCCACGAGGGAGACACGGTACGTGCCGTCGGGACGATTATCCACAAAGGCCGTTCATCCCATGTGTGGAACGTAGACATATTCACCTCTACCGACAAACTGGTTTCCTCTGTACGGGTAATCAATAGTATACTAAAGAAGAAATGATTCCAAGAGATTCTTACGAAATAATAGACACGTTGATCAAGCAAGGCCGGAGTTTCGCTATTTGGCGTATTCCCGGTGAGGATAGGCTCCATTTCAGGATGCAAAGTGCCGGCTCTCCTTGCCTATTATACGACATAAAAGACTTAAATGAACGGAGCGGTTTTGTAATCGCTCCGTTTCAGGTGACAGCGGAACGACCTATCGTTTTAATCCAACCGGATTGCTTTGAAATCCCCTCCGAATCCGATTGGGATTTCTCTCGAGAGAAAAACGAATTCCCTTCGAATGAAATCGAAATCCCGTCCGAATCCGAGGAGAAGGAACGATACGCTTACCATTTCTCCCTGTTTACCAACCCTTTGCTAAAAGGAAGCCAAGATAAACTAGTCCTATCCCGTAGCAAAACGATCTGGAAAGATCCCTCTTTCTCACCCGGCAAGGCATTCTTCGCCGCGGAAGAACGATATATCCGCTCCTATGTCTACCTTTGCCATACCCCGGAAACCGGAACTTGGATGGGTGGGACACCGGAAATCTTGTTATCCGGCGAGAAAGGTGACTGGCAAACGGTAGCTTTGGCCGGAACCCAATCCTTACGAGACGGGAAATTACCGAAAAGCTGGGACCATAAGAATTGGAGAGAACAGCAATTAGTCGCCTCCTATATACGCCGCCAGCTGTCCACCTTGGGTATTACTCCCGAGGAGAAGGGGCCTTATTCAGCCCGGGCCGGAGAGGTTTCTCATTTGAAAAGTGATTTCTTCTTCTCCTTGCCGAATCCCGAGAAGCTGGGTGATGTCCTTCAACTATTACACCCTACTCCAGCCGTCTGCGGTCTTCCCAAGGAGGAGGCTTATCATTTCATCATCGAAAATGAGGGGTACGATCGTAGCTATTACTCCGGTTTCATCGGTTGGCTGGATCCCAAAGGCAAAACAGATCTGTACGTAAACCTCCGTTGCATGAATATCCTCCCCCAAACCTTTACGCTGTATGCCGGAGGCGGTCTGTTGGCGGCCTCGCAGCTAGACAGAGGATAAATTAGATACAATGCGGAGAATAGTGGGTAATTTATAATTTTATATCATATAATGTATAGCGATAAAAAGAACATCCTTCAATTGGTAGCCTTGCTGATAGAGCACGGCGTAAGTAATATCGTGCTATGTCCGGGAAGCCGGAACTCTCCGATTGTGCACACATTGGCAAACCATTCGTTCTTCAATTGCCATTCCGTGACGGATGAACGAAGCGCGGGATTCTTTGCCGTAGGGCTAGCGTTGCACGGAGGTAAGCCGGCGGCTGTTTGCTGTACCTCGGGCACGGCCTTGCTGAATATACATCCGGCGGTAGCGGAGGCTTTCTATCAGAAAGTTCCGCTTGTCGTGATATCCGCCGACCGCCCCGCCGCATGGATCGGGCAAATGGACGGACAGACCTTGCCGCAACCCGGGGTGTTCGGCTCGCTGGTAAAGAAGTCGGTGCAGCTACCGGAAATACATACGGATCAAGATGAATGGTATTGCAATCGATTGATCAACGAGGCGTTGTTGGAACTGAACCATCACGGCAAAGGACCGGTGCATATCAACGTTCCGATCTCCGAGCCTTTATTTCAGTTCACGACACCCGAATTGCCGAAGGTACGGGTAATCACCCGTTATCAAGGCTTGAACGTGTACGACCGGAAATATGATGACCTGATCGAGCGCTTGAACAAATATAGCAAGCGGATGATGATAGCGGGACAAATGAGCTTGATCTATCTCTTCGAGAAGAAAATATGCAAGTTACTATACAAGCATTTCACTTGGCTCTCCGAGCACATCGGCAACCGTATCGTACCGGGATTACCGATCAAGAATTTCGACGCTATCCTGTATGCTACCCCGGAGGAGGAAAAAGAGAAGCTAGTTCCCGAGCTCGTAATCACCTACGGTGGCCATATTGTCTCCAAGCGGCTGAAAGAGTTTTTGCGGAAACACCCGCCTAAGGAGCATTGGCATGTCTCATTGGATGGAGAGGTAGCGGATTTATTCGGTAGCCTGACCACGGTGATCGAGATGGACCCTTTCGAGTTTCTGGAGAAAATCGCTTATATGCTGGAGAATAGGCAGATTGAATATCCGAAGGCTTGGGAATACAAATCCCGGAACCTGCCGGAGCCGGAGTTCGCTTACTCCGAAATGGCGGCGATCGGTGGTTTGATACGCTCGCTTCCGGCTGAATCGGCCTTGCATCTGGGGAATAGCTCCACCGTACGTTACGCGCAATTGTACACCGTACCCGAGACGGTTGAGGTTTGTTGTAACCGAGGTACGAGCGGGATCGAAGGCTCCTTGTCTACGGCCATCGGATACGCCTCGGCCTCGCAAAAACTAAACTTTATCGTTATAGGCGATCTTAGTTTCTTCTATGATATGAATGCGTTGTGGAACGGTAACTTGCACAATAACCTTCGCATCCTGCTCTTGAACAACGGAGGTGGCGAGATCTTCCAAGCCTTGCCGGGATTCAAGATGAACGAGCGTACGCACCGTTACGTTACCGCCTCCCACCAGACCTCAGCGGAGGGATGGGCCACGGAAAGGGGATTCTCCTACTCCGCTGTCCATAATGCCGAGGAGTTGGCAGCGGCGATGAGCGCCTTTACCCAAACGGAGCAACCGAGCGAACATCCCCTATTCATGGAGGTTTTCACGGACAAAGCGGAAGACGTACGATTGCTCAAGGAATATTATCATCAACTAAAAAATTCATCCCAAGCACAAAACATATAATATATGGAAACGAAAAGAGAATGGACAACCATCAAGGAATATGAGGAGATCTTATTTGATTTCTACAACGGCATCGCCCGCATTACGATCAACCGGGAACGGTATCGCAACGCTTTTACCCCGACTACGACCACGGAGATGAGCGACGCCTTTTACATCTGCCGGGAACGCCCGGACATTAACGTAGTCGTTCTGACAGGAGCCGGAGATACGGCCTTTTGCGCGGGAGGCGATATGAACGTGAAAGGACGTGGCGGCTACGTGGGTAAAGACGGCGTACCTCGCTTGAACGTATTGGACGTACAAAAGCAGATCCGCTCTCTCCCGAAACCCGTCATCGCGGCCGTGAATGGTTTCGCTATCGGCGGCGGACACGTATTGCACGTGGTTTGCGACCTTACGATCGCTTCCGAGAACGCTATCTTCGGACAGACTGGTCCTCGTGTGGGTAGCTTCGACGCCGGGTTCGGCTCTTCTTACCTCGCCCGTGTGGTCGGACAGAAAAAGGCCCGTGAGATCTGGTTCCTATGCCGCAAGTACAATGCGCAGGAGGCTTTGGATATGGGTTTGGTAAATAAGGTAGTCCCCTTGGATAAATTAGAGGACGAGTACGTTCAATGGGCCGAGGAGATGATGTTGCTTAGCCCGTTGGCTTTGCGCATGATCAAGGCGGGCTTAAACGCCGAGTTGGACGGACAGGCCGGTATACAGGAGTTGGCCGGAGACGCTACCATGCTTTACTATATGACGGACGAGGCGCAGGAAGGCGGCAAGGCATTCTTGGAGAAACGCCGTCCACGCTTCGAGGATTATCCGAAGTTCCCGTAAAAGGAATTGAAAATTGAGAATGAATGGTGAAGGAGAGGTTTTATAAGACAGAGGTGGTTCCCCGGTGCTTGACTTTCAAGCGACCGGCAGGAACCTCACGGGGTGTTTACACGACCCGGAAATTGTGGGAGGTCCGAATCCGCAAGGAAGACGAACCCTCGGTTATTGGTATCGGAGAATGTGCCCCCCTGCCGGATCTCAGTTGCGATTATGGAGTGGATTACGAGATCACGTTATCCAAGGCTTGCCTCGATCTGGAACAGAAGGGGCATGTTGACACCGAATCTTTGCGCCATTACCCATCCATCCTTTTCGGATTGGAAATGGCCATGCGTCATTATGAACAGGGTAGTTGGCGGCATTACGACACGCCCTTCTCGCGAGGGCAGGCGGGTATCCCCATTAACGGACTGATCTGGATGGGCGATTATAAGTACATGCTGGAACAGGTAGAGGAAAAGATGAAGGAGGGCTTTCGCTGCGTCAAGCTGAAGATCGGCGCTATCGATTTCGACCGGGAACTCTCTTTATTGAAACACATCCGTGCGCATTTCTCTGCCAAGGAAATAGAGCTTCGGGTAGATGCCAACGGCGCTTTCCTCCCCTCGGAGGCGATGGACAAACTGAAGCGGCTCGCCGAGATGGACTTGCATTCCATCGAGCAGCCTATCCGTGCCGGGCAGTTGGAAGAGATGGCACGCCTTGCGGCAGAGTCACCCCTTCCCATCGCTCTCGACGAGGAACTGATCGGCTGTAACGCCCCGGACGAGAAACGGCGGTTGTTGGAAACGATCCATCCCCAATACATTATATTAAAGCCTTCCCTCCACGGAGGTATCGCCGGATGCACGGAATGGGTTCACTTAGCGGAAACTATCTTAGGGAGTACCCCTGAACAACCTAAATGGTGGGTCACCTCCGCTCTGGAATCGCAAATCGGACTGAACGCTATCGCCCAATGGTGCGCCACGCTAGGTAACCCGCTACCGCAAGGTCTGGGAACCGGCGAGATTTTCAAGGACGATAAACATAAGTTGATCCAACGAAAAGGAGACACCATCTGGTTCACCAACGACCTTTGACCTATGCCGATACAAGAAGATTTACAGGCATTCTTAGCTGAATGGCACGATCCCTCCCCTTTTCTGGAAGTCCAGACCTCTGGCTCCACCGGTACGCCCAAGCGGATGCGAGTACGCAAGGACCGGATGCTGAACAGCGCCCGGCTTACCTGCGATTATCTGGGGCTTAAGAAGGGCGACAAGGCCTTGTTATGTATGCCCCTACGCTATATAGCCGGAAAAATGATGGTGGTCCGCTCCCTATACGCCGGACTGGATCTGGAGGTGTGCGAACCCTCCGGACACCCGTTGGCGGATTGGGGGGATACGCCCCTGCGCTTTGTTGCCATGATCCCCTTGCAGGTTTACAATACGTTGCGAGTACCCGAGGAACGTAAGCGGCTGGAGCAAACGGATATCCTGATTATCGGCGGCGGGGCGATCGACGCGGCCTTGGAACAGGAGATACGGCAGATGCCAAACACGGTTTATTCCACCTACGGAATGACGGAGACGCTGTCCCACATCGCCCTGCGCCGGCTGAACGGGCCGGAAGCCTCGCCCTATTACCATCCCTTCCCCTCGGTGACGTTATCCTTGTCACCGGACAATACCTTGGTGATAGACGCCCCATTGGTTTGCGACGAGCGGCTGGTGACGAACGATGTCGCCCGCCTGCTGCCGGACGGGAGTTTCGCCATTATCGGAAGGAAAGATAATATCATCAATAGCGGAGGTATCAAGATCCAGATCGAGGAGGTGGAAGAGCGGCTACGACCCTACCTCGACCGCCCCTATGCCATCACCGCCGCCCCCGACCCTCGGTTGGGAGAGGCGGTCGTGCTACTGCTTGCCTCAAACCTACGAGGTGAGATGCTAACAGAGGTTCTCGCCAGCCTGCCCAAGTACCTCCGTCCGAGGCACATCATAAAGGTAAGCGAGATCCCCCAAACCGGAAGCGGCAAGATCGACCGTGCCGCCTGCCGGGAGCTGGCGAGAAATATCATTACAAAAACACTATAAACATGAAAAGAATTCTAACAATCACCGCGGTCTCCCTATTGGCCTTATCGCCTATGTACGGGCAGGATTCTTGCCGATACCCGCAAGATCCTACCTTGGAGAAATCGCAAGCCTATGCAGGATACGACTGCGTCACCTTGCTGGATAGCACCGCCGTAACGGTACAACCTACCGGCTCGGGGGCTTTCGCCGTATGCAAGGCTTTTAAGGTACAGACTTCCAAAGGAGCCGTCGCCAACCGTATCATCAAATACGATTACGACCCGCTGACGGCGCACGCCGAGTTTCGTTACGCCACGATCTACCGTGCGAACGGCGACGTGATCAATCTCGACGTAACCCAAGCTTGCGACTACGCCGCCCCCGCACGTGCCATCTACTGGGGCGCCCGGCAGATCATGCTGGAAGTGGGCCGCTTGCAACCGGGAGATATCGTGGAGTACGAGATCGCCAAGAAAGGTTTCACCTACGCCTTGCTGACGGCGGGTGACGACGACGAGCGTTTCATCCCTCCTATGCGAGGACAGTTTTACGATATCGTCCCCTTCTGGGCTACCGAGCCTACCGTGCGCAAGGTGTACCGGGTATCCATGCCGATGGAGAAAGAGTTGCAATTCCAGTTCTACCAAGGCGAATGTACCTCTTCGATGCGATACGAGGACGGACGGAAAGTATATACCTTCGCCTCCGACGATATCCTTCCTTTCGCCAAGGAACCGAACATGGTAGACCTATTCGACGCTGCCCCGAAGCTCATGATGTCCAGCACTCCCCGCTGGGAGGATAAATCCCTTTGGTTCAATAAGGTTAACGAGGATTACGGAAGCTTTACTGCGATCCCGGAAGCCCAGAAAAAGGTAGACGAGCTGATCAAAGGCAAGAAAACGGAAATGGAGAAGATAGCCGTGCTGACCCACTGGGTGGCCGATAACATCCGTTACTCCGGAATCTCGATGGGTAAAGGCGAGGGTTTCACGCTTCACAACCTGAAAATGAATTATACCGATCGTTGCGGTGTCTGCAAGGATATCGCCGGTACGTTGATCGCCTTCCTCCGCATGGCCGGCTTCGAGGCTTACCCGGCGATGACAATGGCGGGAAGCCGTGTAGAAAGTATCCCCGCCGACCATTTCAACCATTGCGTGGCGGTGGTAAAACTGGCGAGCGGTACGTATATGCCTCTCGATCCGACTTGGGTTCCTTTCTGCCGGGAATTATGGAGTAGCGCCGAGCAACAGCAGAACTACCTCCCGGGTGTGCCCGAAGGCTCCGACCTCCGCTTAACCCCTGTCTCCGCCCCGGAGAACCACTACGTCCGCATCCACGCTGACAATCGCCTAGACGAGAAAGGCACGCTCCGCGGACAATTCACGATCACCGCCGAGGGACAATCCGACAGCAATATCCGCCGCATCTTCACCACCGGATGGCAATCCGACTGGCAGAACACGATGGAGAAGCAATTGCTGGCCGTATCCCCCAACGCCAAACTGCTTCGTGTAGATTACGGTAAGGACCCGAAGAACTATCAAGCGACCCCTATCAAGATCACGTTCTCTTATGAGATCCCCGATTACGCGATCATCGCCGGAGACCAGATGCTTATCAAGCCGCTAGTCATGAATAACCTCTACAATCAAGTGAAGAGTTTCTTGCGTATCGATACGAAACCGGAAAACCGTACGTATGGATTCAAGGACGCTTGCTCCCGTTTGGTAGAACAAGATGAGACCATCCGCCTCCCCAAGGGCTATACCCTCTTGAACGCCCCGAAGAATGACGCCCTGCAAAGCAATGCGGCCGATTTCGAAGGTTCCCTTTCGCAGGAAGGCGACCAGAACATCGTCTTGCGCCAGAAGCTAGCGTTGAAGAAGCGTGTCTACGACGCAGCCGACTGGAAAGGTTTCCGTTCCGCCGTGAACGCTTATAAGAGTTATGGTGACTATTTGATTATCAAGAAATAAAAACAGAAAGACAATGATTAAGATAACCTATAAACTGATTCTTCTCCTAAGCTTGTTAGCGATGACGGTTACTTCATTCGCCGCATCGGAGGCTGAGTACGGGAAGGTATCGAAAGCTTGGACCTTGCATGCCGACGGTAGCCAAGAATATCGATCCTCCATGGAATTGACGCTCTTCACGCACACTGCGATGAATAGCACGTATGGCGAGAGTTTTATCGTCTACAATCCCGATTTCCAAACACTGAAGATTCACTCATCCTATACGAGGCAGAAAGACGGTACGATCGTAAAGACACCCGATAACGCCTTCGTGGAGGTCCTGCCCCGTTTCGCCGCCGACGCTCCGGCCTATAACCAACTTAAGGAAATGGTCGTGGTACACACTGGCCTAGAACTTGGGGCCACGATTTACTTGGATTACTCTATTATCACAAAACCGGGCTACTATCCGGCTCTGGATATCAACGAGCGACTACAAGAGACTTCTCCCGTGAAGGAATGCAAGGTCTCTATCTCCGTACCGGAAAACAGTCCGCTCGCTTGGCAATTATTGGGTAGCGACGCAAAAGCATCCCAAGCCACCCGAAACGGCGCTAAAGAGGTAAGCTGGACTTTACGTAACCTGCCGGCCTCTTCCCGGGAAGCTTTCCTTCCTCAAAACCAAGACGGGATTCCCCGCCTAATCGCTTCAAGCTATAGTTCCAACAAGGAGGCATTATCTACGCTACACTTCCGGAAACTACGAGAGCAAAACGTTCGGCTCTTATATCACGGAAAAGGCTACTAGCGACGAAGAGAAGGTGAACGCCATCCGGAACCATGTAGTCAACAACATGGGATATTGCGCCATCCCCCTCGCTTGTACGGGTTATTCCATCCGCAATGTCGATACGGCCCTTCGCAGCGCTTACGGTACATTAGCCGAGAAGACCCAGCTTCTGAACGTCTTATTGAACGCCGTCGGCATTCAATCGGAAGTAGTCGCCGTATATCCCGGGAATCTGGATATAGACGCTTGTGGATTAAGCACGATCAAGAATCTTGCCGTAAAAGCGACTGTCGCAGGGAAAGACAAATACCTTTCGGCGGTCAGCCTTGCCCCTTCCGCATTAACAGCCCGGGGTGAGTTAGATCAGGTACTCACGTTGAACGGCACGTCGATCGCCCTACAGGCAGAGCCTACGATCATCAAGGAGAATAAAGCCGTCAGCGTCTCCAAGAACGAAGCACAAAACGGATTCGCCATCTGTACCCTTCCGGCTATAACAGGCGGTATCGATAGCTGGGGCATGAGCGCCTTGAACAGCAAGCGTTCCAACTTATTCGAACTCCCCTCCCTGATCAAGGAAGAGGTAACCTACACGGTTACTCCCGCCGAGGGCATGAAGTTGCAGACCTCCACAAAAGAGCAAGTGATAAGCAAGCCTTTTGGTAAAGTAACCCGCACGATCACACCAAGAGGAAATACGATCGAGGTAGTACGTACGATCGAGTTGGACAAGCAACAGTTCACTCCCGCCGAATATAGCGACGTGCGTAGCTTGATCCATGAATGGACAAATCCGGATAACCGGGTATTGCTATTCTCCCTATAAGATCTAAAACACGGAGCACACGGAACAAATCCGTGCCCTCCGTGTGCTTCGTGTCTAATTATTCCCTACATTTACGAACGTTAACATTAAATCATATCGCATATGAAAACACTAAAGTATTTACTCGTCACCATGCTCCTTCTAGGCGTTTGCAGCCTAACGCATAGCCAAAAGCTATCCCTAGGAATCTTCCCCGAGCCCCAAGAGGTGACTATTTCCAGCCAGACATACGCACCGTCCCATGGATATACCCTACGGGGTATAAATAATCCAGACGCAGATGCGGTCAAACTACTTAAAGAAGCGCTACCTTTCGCTAAATCCGGCAAATCTCTCCCTTTAGAGATCAAGAAGCTAAAAGACAAAACTCCGGAAATGCAACGCTCGGGTGCCTATACGCTGACGATCACTAAAAAAGGCATCACAATCGGGATCGTAGACGATAATTCCTTGTTTTACGCCGCCCAAACCCTCAAGCAATTGGTCAAGTATGACGAGGGTAAGGAGATCCTGCCTCTCTGCTCGATCAAGGACTATCCGGACGTATTATTCCGGGGGACCGTGGAAGGATTCTACGGACAGCCTTGGAGCCACGCCGACCGTATCGAGCAAATCCACTTTTACGGAAGGATCAAGCTGAACACCTATATCTATGGTCCGAAAGATGATCCTTATCACAGCTCCCCCAACTGGCGCAAACCTTATCCCGCCGAGGAAGCCGAGCATATCAAGGAACTAGCGAAAGAGGCCGCCCATAACAAAGTAAACTTCGTTTGGGCCATCCACCCGGGACAAGACATTCAATGGAACCTGACAGATAGCATGAACATCCTTTCCAAATTCGAGAAAATGTACGATTTGGGCGTACGCTCTTTCGCCGTTTTCTTCGATGATATATCCGGAGAGGGAGCCCGCCCGGAAAAGCAAGCCGGCTTATTGAATTACATCCATAAGGAATTTATCAGCAAAAAAAATGACGTGCAACCCCTGATCATGTGCCCTACCGAATACAACCGTTCATGGGCTAAGACCGACTATCTGGATATCCTCGGTACCCAACTCGATCCCGCCATCCAAATCATGTGGACCGGAGACCGTGTCGTAGCCGATATCACGAAAGAAGGCGTCGAGTGGGTAAACAGCCGTATCCGTCGTCCCGCCTATATCTGGTGGAACTTCCCCGTAAGCGATTATTGCCAAGATCATTTGTTGATGGGACCCGCCTACGGCCTAGATACGCAAGCCGCCGGCACCATGACCGGATTCGTATCCAATCCTATGGAATACGCCGAGGCTTCCAAGGTCGCTATATTCGGCGTTGGAATGTACACTTGGAATATCGAGAATTACGATCCTACACAGGCATGGAAAGACGCTTGCGACTTTATTATGCCGGAGGCCTCCATGGCTTTCCGCATTTTCTGCGAGCATAACTGCGATCCGGGTCCGAACGGACATCAATACCGCCGGGAAGAGTCCGCTAACTATGTGGCTCCTATCCAGACATTCCTCGCCGGATATAAGAAAAACACGTTCCCGGAGCAAAGCGCGAATCTTCTGGGAACCTTATTCGCTCAAATCACGGCTTCCCCGAGCATGATCTACAGCCAAAGTCCCAATAAACGCCTGATCGAACAAATCAATCCATGGCTTATCCAATTCGAGTTCTTAGGAAAAGCCGGTACAAGTGCTCTGCATATGGCGCACGCTTGGTATGAGAAAGACCGGTCTTATACATGGCAACGCTATCTGGAAACATCTGCCTTGCTAGATAGCATGAAACTGATAAACCGCACGCTGAACCAGAAGGCACAGCCTAAAGGCGTGAAAGTCGGATCGAAAGTCTTACACCCTTTCATCGTAGACTTATACCGCCAGACAGGTCGTAACCTGCTATCTACGGACGGTATCGCCCCAGACGAGGTGAAGGTTAGCATCCCTTCCATATTCACGAATATCGACCAATTGAAGAGCCAGCCTTGTGCCGAGGGTGATAATACGGTCGGTTACGTCCCCCTATTCGAGGTAGTCAAGGTACAGCCTAATCAATATCTGGGTATCGGCTGGGAAATCCAGAAAGAAGCGGAATCCTTCTGTTTCAATCTTCCGAAAAGCAACCAACCCGGACGGGTATTCGAGTGGTCTGCTGACGGAAAG
>ENA-UEOT01000382-UEOT01000382.1-human-gut-metagenome-genome-assembly--contig:-NODE-382-length-17763-cov-490.210845_pt1 | contig 17763 bp, 15 predicted proteins | sample MGYA00242889_ERZ507894 | MGnify/ENA primary metagenome ERZ507894 (study PRJEB26167, sample SAMN06115419) | human gut metagenome | host: Homo sapiens | place: China:Anhui | collected 2015-03-06... | reverse complement strand
ACAGGAGTGATGAAGGAACACTTCTCTGCCACCTCGTCGAATTTCACATCACCATTCAGGCGGAAACCGCTTTTCTTCGTAGCATCAGGCACGCGGGTGGTACCCACATCAATGACTACGGCTCCCGGCTTCACCATATCAGCTGTCACGAAATCAGGACGACCGATGGCTGCGATGATGATATCTGCCTCCTGACACTCTTTCTTCAAATTCTTGGAATGGGAGTGGCATACGGTGACGGTAGCATCGCCATACTGCTTCTGCATCATCAGCTGAGCCATTGGCTTGCCTACGATGTTGCTTCTGCCCAGAATGACGCATTTCTTGCCACTGGTCTCAATATTGTAATGCTGCAGCAGGGTGAGGATACCGAGCGGAGTGGCAGAAATGAAACAAGCCATGCCGAGCGACATTCTGCCCACATTTACCGGGTGGAATCCGTCTACATCCTTACGGTAATCTATTGCCATGGTCACCTTCTGCTCATCGATGTGCTTAGGCAGAGGAAGTTGAACGATGAATCCGTCAACATCATCATCCTGGTTCAGCTTGTCTACGCACTGCAGGAGCTCTTCTTCGGTAACATCCTCCTCATAACGGATGAGGGTCGACTTGAATCCACACTTCTCGCAGGCCAGCACCTTGTTTTTCACATAGGTTTCACTGCCCCCGTCGTGCCCTACGAGCACGGCTACCAGGTGTGGCTGCTTGCCACCGGCGGCTACGATCTGTGCCACCTCCTGGGCTATCTGTTCCTTGATGGCGGCTGCCGTCGCCTTTCCGTCTATAAGCTGCATTTTTATTCTATATTAATATTAAATGTTCTATGTTAAGTTGCAAAGCATACGAATTCTTCACTCTTCGTTCTTCACTTCTTACATTCCCGGCATCTTAGGCATGCCTGGCATACCCTTCATGCGGCTCATCATCTGCGCCATTTTGTTGCCGGTCATCATCTGCATCATCTTTCGGGTCTGGTCAAACTGCTTGATGAGTTTGTTCACCTCCTGGATGTTGGTGCCCGAACCCTTAGCGATGCGCTGGCGGCGTGATGTGTTGAGGATGGCTGGGTTGGTGCGCTCCTTAGGAGTCATACTCTGGATAATGGCCTCTACGCCCTTGAATGCATCCTCTGGGATATCTACGTCGCGGATGGCCTTGCCAACACCCGGAATCATCGCTGCCAGATCCTTGATGTTACCCATCTTCTTAATCTGCTGGATCTGGTTGTAGAAATCGTTGAAGTCGAACTGGTTCTTTCTGATCTTCTTCTCCAGTTTCTTGGCCTCTTCCAGGTCGAACTGCTCCTGTGCGCGCTCTACGAGGGATACCACATCACCCATGCCGAGGATTCGGTCTGCCATACGAGCTGGGTGGAACACGTCAATGGCGTCCATTTTCTCGCCGGTACCTATAAACTTGATTGGCTTGGTTACCACGGTACGGATACTGAGGGCTGCACCACCGCGGGTATCACCATCGAGCTTGGTGAGAACAACGCCGTTAAAGTCAAGGCGGTCGTTGAATTCCTTGGCTGTGTTTACGGCATCCTGACCGGTCATGGAGTCAACCACGAAAAGGGTTTCGTCTGGACGGAGATGATTCTTGAGATTGCTGATCTCGTTCATCATCTGCTCATCAATGGCAAGACGTCCGGCTGTATCGACGATTACCACATCGTTGCCGTTGGTCTTAGCCTGCTGGATAGCATGGTCGGCGATACTGAGCACATCCTTGTTCTCTGGCTCGCTGTATACCGGAACACCCACCTGCTCACCCACAACATGGAGCTGCTGGATAGCTGCCGGACGGTAAACGTCGCAGGCCACGAGCAATGGCTTCTTGCCTTTCTTGGTCTTGAGCATATTGGCAAGCTTGCCACTGAAGGTAGTCTTACCCGAACCCTGCAGACCGCTCATGAGGATGACGGCCGGATGACTTTCGAGCTTCAATGGAGCTTCTTCGCCGCCCATGAGTTCTTCCAGTTCATCGTGCACCAACTTGATCATCAACTGTCCCGGCTTTACGGCAGTAAGTACATTCATGCCGAGTGCTTTCTCCTTCACCTTGTTGGTGAATTCCTTAGCCACTTTATAGTTTACGTCGGCGTCGAGGAGTGCACGGCGCACATCCTTCATGGTTTCCGCCACGTTGATTTCTGTAATTTTTCCCTCGCCCTTCAAGATTTTGAACGAGCGTTCCAGTCTATCACTTAAATTTTCAAACATTTTTCTTTCTTTATATTTTTGGCTACAAAGATACGACTTTTTTTCGAGAAAGCCAACTTGTTTATGTTTTTTTTTATCCCGTCGGCTAAAATAGCTGTCGCTCTGCCTTTCCCGAGTTCATTTCTTCAGTTTACTCTTGTGCTTATTTTTCAAGATTCTCCTTCTTATTCGATTTTGATTCAGCATCAGAAGTTGCTTTTTTCTCTTCTGTAGCCATTTCAGAAGAAGGATCTTTCTTAAAAGCCGAGACATCATACGGATTAGTCAATTCATACTTTTTCCCCGTTGCTTTTTCATAAGCAGCTACCACAGGATCCTTATGTTCCATTTTTTCAAATACCTTTTTAGCCTGTTGCAGATGCTTCTTATCACGTTTCCCCTGTTTATCCATCCATCCGAAAGCATCAAACCCGATGCCAGCAGATGAAGTTGGCAAAGAGTTTATCTTCTCCTGAATATCCTCTTCCATGTTTTTGATGCCTTCCTGATTTTTGCCCCAAACTGTCACTTCGCCTAATTGTTTGGCATCCGGCAAGAGAAACAGAGTATCCGGCAGTTCCTTGTACCGGATAGTTGCCTTCATAAAACCAGGTTTCGATACGGTTGCTGAATCAAACTGATAGCGCATCGTCCAATAGCCCCGATAATCTGTTCTTGCCCAATGATTGTTATTGGTATGAATAAGTGCTTCACGAATAGGCACATGATTTTCTGCCGATGCGATGACACACGTTTTCTGCGCATAGGCTACCTGCCCTAACATGGCAAGCAATACTATTAAAATCAATATGATACGCTTCATGCTTTTTCTCTGATTTATATCTTTTCTTTGTACCAGACAAATTACTTCTTCTTAATATGAATCTGATACAAAAGTAATGATTAAATCTGATACTTCATTAAATTCCCCAAGAAGTTTAAGTTCATTTAAAGAGTAATGTAAAAAAATTAAGCGTCTATAACAGTTGGCCTATTTATATAGCATCATTCAAAGGTATATAGTATCATTCAAAGGTATATAGTATCATTCAAAGGAAAGATATGGTGTTTTCAACACTAAGAAATATTTTTAGTAAGTAAAAGCATACAGTTTTTAGAGTTCTTGCATATAGTCTTTTAAGTCAAAACACATAGATTCCCAGATATTATCACTAGGCTCAGCAGCTCTGCCGAGCCTAGTGACAACTCTCTGTTAAACCAGTTCCGTAACTGCAGAAATAATTCACTTATATTCTATTGAGTTCATTTGATTATTCTACTATTCCACGTTGCTCGATTCTCTTAGCCTCTTCAAGAAGCTTGATGGCATCTACATACTGAGCGATGCCCTGAGCCACCTCCTTGGCAGCCTTCATTGCCAGGACTACAGTCTGCGGACGGTGTACCACATCACCTCCGGCAAACACACCGCGACGGGTGGTCATACCGAACGGACGTTCAACAACTTTTACATATCCCTTCTCATCCACCTCGATTCCGGCAGTGGTAGAAACGATACGGTTGGCTGGTCTTGAACCAATGGCGAGATAGATTCTGTCGAATTTTTCTACCCTTTCACCCTCAGGAGTGTTCAGCACACAGCTTCCCAGACGGCCGTTTTTGCCCTTCAGAAAGGCCTCGATGGTAGTTTTCCACTCAAATTTCACGCCTTCCTTCACAGCATCTTCATATTCGCTCTGGATGGCAGGCATCTCTTCCTGGGTCTTACGGTACAGCACAGTTACATCGGCACCCAGACGGATAGCAGTACGGGCAGCATCCATGGCCACGTTTCCGCCGCCAATGACACCCACCTTCTCGCCGTCGCGCAGTGGAACCATGTCGCGGGTCAACGCGCCTTCGTTATAGGCATTCACGTTATGCAGAAAGTATGTACTCTGGCTCACACCGTGGAGCTTTGAGCCCGGTGTAGAGTCCATGTTCTGAGGCACGCTGGTACCTGTGCCCATAAAGATGGCGTCGTAGCCTGCACGGAACAGACTGTCGATGGTTACATTGTTCTCGCCCACCATGCAGTTGGTGATAAACTGCACGCCGAGGGCAGCAATCTTAGCCACCTCATCGCGCACTACCGACTTAGGTAAGCGATACTCAGGAATACCGTACATCAACACGCCTCCCGGCTCAGCCTGGCCCTCGAAAATGGTGACGTTGAAGCCCTGACGCGCCAGATCGCCGGCTACGGTCAAGCCCGCTGGACCCGAACCGATGACTGCCACACGGCCACGTGTTTTCTGTGGCAACATCTCGCGCGAAAGGTTCATCTTGGTATCAAAATCGGCAATAAACTGCTCCAGTTTGCCGATCTGTACCGGTTTGCCTTTCTTTCCGAGCACGCAGTTGCCCTGACACTGTTTCTCGTGAGGGCATACACGGCCGCAGATGGCCGGCAAGTTGCTCTTGGCATTGATGATGCTCATCGCTGCACCCATGTTACCCATAGAGAGTTCGTGTACGAAATCAGGTATGTCGTTGCCTATCGGGCATCCCTTCTTGCACTGCGGAATCTTGCAGTGTAGGCAGCGTTTTGCCTCTTCAATGGCTTCGTGGGTTGAAAAGCCCTCGTTCACTACCTGGAAGGCAGCAGCATCCGCCTGCTGTTCTGTTGTATCAGCCTGCTTAGCATCATCATTCTGCTTAGCTGCTGGTTCTGTTGTATTCTGCTCAGGGGCCTGTGCCTCTGCAGCATTCTTCATATTCTTTACTTCTTTCTGTTCGCTCATAATAGAACTGCTCTTCTTTTTACTGATTCTACAATCTGTTTTATTGATTCTACAATCCTTTTTACTGATTCTACAATCTATCCTTTGATTTGTGGGTGCAAAGGTACAAATAATATTTCAGAAATCGCCCCTATCTCCTTACATATTTTCATTTTGCCCCCTTTTTCCTTATTATCCACCTGCTGGCGCCTTACCGGGGACGCACACCTGCCTAATCATTAATCACTAATCGGGGGTGGTCATTAAGGTCATTGGTCATTAAGCTTTTCCGCTTCCGGCAACACATAAAAAAAAAGACCCTACATTCACATGCAAGGCCTTAAAAAAACTTGACTGGTTCTACATTCACATGCAAAACACCAATAACCTGAAGGGGGAAATAATATAAGGGCTCCCCCTCGTAACAACAATTTTATTTTTCTTTAATCTCAATATCTTCCTTCACATGATTACGTATCTTGGTGAGAAAGAGTTTCATACGCTTCGCATCCTTGTGGTCAATGATGTCGATGAGCTCAGCAAGCTCCTCTCTGATCTGTGCCACCTGCCCCGATGTGTATGGGTTGAAGAGAATTTCCTGCAGCAGGTAATCATCTTCGTTGAGCACGCCCTTGGCTATCTGCATGTGGCGCTTGAAGGTGGTGCCCGGAGCATCCTGGTGCTTCATCACTGCCGCAAAGGCAAAGGTGCTCACGAAAGGAATACTCAGCGAGTAGGCCACCGTCTGGTCGTGCTCATCAAATGTATACTCATGCAGACTCAACCCCAACTTCTGGTAGAGGTCCTTGAAGAATATCTTGCCCATGTAGTCACCCTCCTTGATGATGACTGCATTCTCCTCTGAAAGCTGGTTCAGATTGGCAAAGGTTGGGCCGAACATAGGGTGCGTGCTCACGAAGCGGAAACCGCTCTTCTCGTAAAACTCCTGCAGTCCGGTCTTTACCGAAGCTATGTCGCTGATAATGCAGTCGTGAGAGAGATGTGGCAACACCTCTTCAAAGGCTGGCAGCGTATATTTTACCGTCACCGCATTGATGGCCAGTTCGGGGCGGAACATCTCTATCTCTTCCATCTTAGTGAAGCGGTAACAGTTGTAGGTGAAGCGCAGGCGCTTGGCATCCTTCTCGTAAACCGCCACCTCGTGGTCGAAGCTGAGCAGGTCGATGAAGAAACTTCCCATCTTACCTGCTCCCATAATTAATATTCTCATATTTTTCAAGTGAAGAGTGAAGAGTGAAGAACGAAGAATTCTACAGCATCATTTGTTTAAACGAAAAACTACAGCAAAGAACCCTAGCCCTCAAAGCATTTGAATTCTTCACTCTTCGTTCTTCACTCTTCACTTAATTTACTTCTGGTTTAGGATTTCCAACTGCTGGCGGACACTCTCCTCATGGATGTGCTCGAAAATCTGAGCGGCAAACTCAGGGCTCATGCCGCAGAGGGCTGCCTGGGCTCCACGCTTGTCGAGAATCTCGTTGTAACGGTTGGTCTGAACGATGGTCATGTTGTGCTCCTTCTTGTAGGTACCAATCTCGCGGCAAACGCGCATACGTTTAGCCAGAAGATCCATCAGCTGGTTGTCGCACTCGTCAATCTGACCGCGCAGCTGGTGCAGACCCTCTGTAGAATAATGCTCATCGCGCACTACGAGGAGGCTGAGGATGTAATCCAGCACCTCTGGGGTAACCTGCTGCTTAGCATCGCTCCATGCATCGTCTGGGCTGCAGTGGCTCTCAACGATTAGGCCGTCGAAACCTAAGTCCATTGCCTGCTGACAGAGAGGGGCGATGAGGTCGCGTCGGCCACCGATGTGGCTAGGGTCGCAGATGATTGGCAACTGTGGTATGCGGCGGTGCAACTCGATAGGAATCTGCCACATAGGAAGGTTGCGGTAAATCTTCTTGTCGAAGCTGGAGAATCCGCGGTGGATGGCACCGAGTTTCTTGATGCCTGCCTGGTTGATGCGCTGCAGGGCACCGATCCAAAGCTCGAGGTCTGGGTTTACCGGGTTCTTAACGAGCACTGGCACGTCTACGCCCTGAAGACTGTCGGCAAGTGCCTGCATGGCGAATGGGTTGGCAGATGTACGTGCGCCTACCCAGAGAATGTCGATTCCATATTTCAGTGCGAGCTCTACATGCTCTGGGGTAGCCACCTCAGTAGCTGTCAGCATGCCTGTTTCTTCCTTCACCTGCTTCATCCAAGGCAAGGCTGTTTCACCGTTACCCTCAAAGCCTCCCGGTTTGGTGCGTGGCTTCCACACACCTGCGCGGAACATGTGGCAACCTTTGGCAGCCAACTGCTTAGCGGTAGTCATAACCTGCTCTTCTGTCTCTGCCGAGCAAGGGCCGGCAATGACGCAAGGGCGTTCCTGATCACTAGGAAAATTCAATGGTTCTAATTCTAATTCCATAGTCGAATATTTTTATTTTTTTACTTTTTTCTTTGGGGACCAGCGATGGAATCGCTGGGAACGGGGGCGGAAAGGGGAAAGGCTCTTTTTATCTTTCAAAGGGGGAAAGGCTCTTTTTACCCTTTTACCTTTCAAAGGCCTTTTACCTTTCAAAAACCTTCTTGATTCTTTCCAGAGCCTCTTTCATCTTCTCATCCTTGGCACAGAGGCTGATACGGATGTAACGCTTGCCGTTGGTTCCGAAGATGAAGCCAGGGGTGAGGAAGACGCGTGCCTCATGCAGAATCTTCTCTGTCAGGTCTTCTACATCGGCATATTTCTCAGGTATCTTGCCCCAGAGGAACATGCCTACCTGGTTAGGGTCAAACTGGCAGTCGAGCACCTTCATGATCTCCTCAGCAATGTCGCGCCGGCGGCGGTAGTTCTGGATGTTGTTCTCGCGATGCCATTCATCCGTGTTGTTAAGCATCGCCTCGGCAGCTGCCAGCTGTATGCCTCGGAAGCTTCCGTTGTCGATGTTGCTCTTCACCTTCAGAATCCATGAGATGAAAGTCTTGTTGCTCGAAATCATCGCCACACGCCAGCCTGGCATGTTGTGGCTCTTGCTCAGGGAATTGAACTCGATGCAGCAGTCCTTAGCTCCCGGCACCTGCATGATGCTCATAGGGTGCTCGTTGAGGATGAGCGAATATGGGTTGTCGTTCACCACCACGATGTTGTGCTTCTGGGCGAATGCCACCAGCTTTTCGTAGGTTTCGCGCTTTGCCACACCGCCTGTCGGCATGTTAGGATAGTTGGTCCACATCAGTTTTACGTGACTCAGGTCCATCTTCTCCAGGGCGTCGAAATCGGGCTGCCATCCGTTATCCTCTCTCAGATCGTAGTAGGTAATCTTGGTACCCAGAATCTTGTTGATGGCGGTATAGGTAGGGTATCCAGGGTTCGGGATAAGCACCTCATCGCCAGGATTGCAGAAGGCGAGCGTTACGTGCAGAATGCCTTCCTTGCTACCTATGAGGGGTTGGATTTCTGTAGCCCAGTCGAGGTCTACATCATACCAGCGCTTATAGAAACCAGCCATTGCTTTGCGCAACTCTGGTATGCCCACCGTAGGTTGATATCCGTGTGCGTTGGGATTGTTGGCTACCTCGCAGAGCTTGTCAATGGTCTGCTTAGAAGGCGGCATGTCTGGACTTCCGATGGCCAGACTGATAATGTCTTTGCCCTCGGCATTAAGCTTAGCCACTTCCTTCAGCTTGCGGCTGAAGTAGTATTCCTGTATTTCCGTTACTCTATTGGCTGGTTGTATCATAATTCTTATTTTCAACTATTAACTGTTAACTATCAACTATTCTTTCTCCTCATATTCTCCCAACACCTTTATTTTCTTCACGAGCGGCGTAATGGCGTCGATGCTCTGGCGGTATCGGGTCAGGTTGTCGAAGGTGAGGTCTACGTAGAAAAGGTATTCCCACTCATGTCCGATGTTTGGCAGCGACTGGATCTTGGTGAGATTGATGTCGTAGAAACTCAGGATGGTGAGCACCTTGGAGAGCGATCCCTTATCGTGAGCCAGACTGAAGACGATGCTCGCCTTGTTGGCCTTTTCGATGGGACGGAGCAGGGCTGCCTTCTGGGGATTGCAGACCACGAGAAACCGGGTGTAGTTGTGCGGATTGTCGTGGATGTCTTCCTGCAGCACCTTCATGCCGTGCATGTGGGCAGCGTAAGAAGAGCAGATGGCTGCCCATCCCCTCACCTTGTGCTGGGCGATGTAGGCTGCCGAGCCTGCGGTATCTTCTGCCTCCACCGCCTTGAGATCGGGATGGTTGGCTAGGAACTTGCCGCACTGCATGAGGGCTACCGGATGGGAGTGAACCTCCTGCAGGGTGCTCCAGTCGTCTTCTGGCAGACAGCAGATGCTGTGCTCTATATGGAGCTTGTGTTCGCCTACCACGGTGGTTCCGCTCTGCCGGAGCAGTTCGTAATTGTGGAGCAGGCTGCCCGCAATGGTGTTTTCTATGGCGCAGATGCCTACTACTGTAGGGTCGCGCTTGATGTTTTCGAACACCTCTTCGAAGGTAGCACAACAGATGATTTCAATCTGTTCGCCCTCGAAATACTGGTGGGCGGTAATGTCGTGGAAAGATCCCAACTCTCCTTGAATTGCTATTCTCTTCATGTTTCTTTTATCTTGTCTAATGTTACGAAAAACGGTCCTACTCAATAAGAGCGGGACCGTTTCGATGATTTCAAGAATCTAATATCCTAAGTTGAAATTTACACGCAACTTCCCGCTTTACAATTATTTGCAAAGTAAAAGTAATAGCTAAAAAAGAATGCGTTAAACTTCTTCATTGTCTTTACATTTTATATGTTACTCACTTTTGTTCTTTCCGAGCCCGTTTCTCCTTTATTATATAAGGAACTTATCTGTGCTCAGATTTTCCCGAGTTCTTTCCTACACCTCTTTATTATATAAGGAGCAGGGAGTGCTCAGATTTCGAGTCTCGACTTGCTAAAATCTCAACTCGACTGCAAAAGTAACATTTTTCTTTGATATTGCCAAACAATTTGATATATTTTTCTTCATTTTCCTTATATTTTATGCTAAAAAACATATTTTCGCCCGATTTTTATCATCAGAATACGGAAAAATGCAGAAAAATGTACTCAAAAGCTAGGCGCTAGGGAGAGACGCAACGCCGGAATCCGTGAGGCAAGCCCCTTCCTTTATCTGCAATGTTCTCTGCCTTCAGCCTTGAATTCTCCTGTCAGCTCCCCTACTTTCTCGGGGTTCAGCTCCAGGTAGCGCTTCATGTCCTTTCCGGCACCATCCTTGTCGCCCATCTGCATCAACAGATTGCCGCGCTTCAGGAGATTCGCGCTCAGAGAGGCTTTTACAGACGAGTGTTCCGCAGAATCCTTCTGTTCTGCCAATTCTTTCTCCTGCTCTACAATCTGCTGCGTCAGCGTAGCAAGCAACAGAACAGGGTTTATCTGATTTAAATCCATAACCTTATATTTTTACAAAAAGTATTCTGTTGTATATCAAGGAGTTAACCCACTTGACACTCTAAAACAGGGTGTCAAGGTATGAGCCACTCCTTATTATAATAAGGTGTCATTTACTTGATGGCCCCGATAATCTCAGTCACACTCTTGCATCCGTGAGCATCAAGCCACTCGTTGATTCCATCCTTCACCTTCTTCGTAACCGCAGGATCAATGAAGTTGGCTGTACCAATCTCAATGGCCGTAGCACCGCACATCAGGAACTCAATAGCATCCTTGGCAGAAGAAATGCCGCCCAGACCAACAACCGGAATGTTTACGGCATGAGCCACATCCCAAACCATGCGCAGGGCAACAGGCTTAACGCAAGGACCGCTCAAACCACCCGTACGGATGCTCAAGAGAGGCTGGCGCTTCTCAATGTCCACCGCCATACCCATCAGCGTGTTGATGAGCGAAACAGAATCGGCACCCTCAGCCTCCACGGCACGAGCGATATCGGCAATGCTGGTAACATTAGGCGAAAGTTTCACGATGAGGGTCTTCTTATAAACCTTTCTCACCGCCTTCACCACGCTGGCTGCACCCTCGCAGGTTACACCGAAGGCCATGCCGCCATCCTTCACGTTAGGACAGGAGATGTTCAGTTCTATAGCCGGAATTTTATCCAGCTCGTTGATGCGCGCCGCACACTCGGCATAACTCTCAGGCGAATGTCCGCTCACGTTGACAATCATATTGGTATCAATGTCCTTGGTCTGAGGATAAATGTGAGAGCAGAAATACTCCACACCCTTGTTCTGCAAACCTACGCAGTTGAGCATGCCCTGAGGCGTTTCAGCCATACGCGGATAGTCGTTTCCCTCGCGCGGTTCCAGGGTAGTGCCCTTCACGATAATACCGCCAATCTCCTCCAGAGGAACGAAATCGGCAAATTCCAATCCGTAGCCGAAAGTACCCGATGCAGTCATCACAGGGTTCTTCAACTCCAAATCCTTTATCTTTACACTTAAATCAGCCATAATCTTCTGTTTTACTTAAAAATGTTTTTACAAACAAAGGCAAAAGAATTCTTCGTTCTTCACTCTTCGTTCTTCGTTTCCAACGAATTCTTCACTCTTCACTTCCAAACGAATTCTTCACTCTTCGTTCTTCACTCTTCACTTAAATTTCCCAAGTAAGTTTCTTGATGTTGATGACAGGTCCATCCTTGCAGACGCACTGGTTACCCTCGGTAGTTTTCTCTACGCAGCAGAGGCAGGCGCCCACACCGCACGCCATCTTGTTCTCAAGAGAAACCTCACACTCCACACCAGCCTTCTTGGCAAAGCGAGCCACGCTCACCATCATCGGCTTAGGTCCGCAGGTAGAAATCATATCAAACTTCTCGTTCTCCAGAACAGAGTGGTTGGTAACGAAACCTACCTCGCCAGCCGAGCCATCCTCAGTAGTGATGCATACCTTTCCGATCTTGGCAAACTCATCCAGTTCGAGCAGATCTGTAGCCTTGCGTGCACCCAGCAGGAAGGTAACTTCAGCCCCGAAATCCTTGATGAGTTTTCCGAAATAGAGGAGCGGAGCCACACCTACGCCACCACCTACGAGCAGATATTTCTGGCTCTTCCCGGTAGGCATGGTGAAGCCGTTGCCGAGAGGCAGCATACAGTTGAGCACATCGCCCTCCTTGAGCTGTCCGAGCTGACGAGTACCGTCGCCCACCATTGCAACGAGCAACCAGAGCTGATTATTTTCACGATCCACGAAATTGATGGAAATAGGACGGCGAAGCATGGTAGTAGGCGAATGGTCTACTCTTACTTCTACGAATTGGCCAGGCAAGATTTCAGGCAAAGGTTTCTCATCGGTAAGCTTAATCAAAACGTGCTTATCGCTAAGCGCCTCTACAGAAACCACCTTGAGGTCGAGAACATATTTTTTCATCTTATTGCTAATTTTTAATATGCTTATTATATAATATACGTATATCATAATAGGTACGCGTAGCTTCCGGTTACGACCACCTACGTTTTCTACGATGCAAAGGTACATCAAAAATCCGAATCTACGAAAAGAAAAGAGATATTTTTTCTTTATCGCCGCTCCTATGTGTTTGTTTTAGGGTTCCCCAATCCCTACTTTATTTCTTAGGAACGAAGGTTTCCCAGGTCTGATCATCGTAGAAAATACGGATTTCGGTAATCTTTCTTTGCGGTTTGTCTACAAATTTTACCGCCGCTTGGGCTATATTTTTAGGTGTACGATTTACACCATGCATTTGAGGCTGGTCAAAGAGCGAGGGAGAAGTAGGGGAGGCTGTGGCTCCTTCGGCTCCAAAATCGAGCATAGGCTCGGCAGAGGCGGCTCCAGAAGGCTGACTGCCCTGCTTCATCCCCTCAGCACCACCGGCTGCCCCATCCGTAATGCCTTGATGCATATCAGCAGCACCCTCTTCACTGCCACCCTGGGAAGCCTGGTTCTGATACATAGGAGGAGTACCGTAGAGTACCCAATAAACGTTTACCTGTGGAAAACTCTTATGGATGCCATCCACAATGCTGAGCGATGGATTGGTCTTCCCGTTGAAAATATTGCTCAGCGTAGCGGTCGAGATTCCGATCATCTGAGCGAAGTTTTGCTGAGTGAGGTGCTGGTCCTCCATCAGCTGTCTGATTCTATCTTTCATGCTCTAAAATTTTTAGTGTTCATTTTTCTACTGATACGATGTTTTATTTCCGAACAAGCCACTTTTGGACCCTTTTTCGGTTGATTTTACAAAGATAAAGCAAAAATTTAGAATAACCAAACATTTCTGAATAAATTTAGATTTTTAAACTTTAGGTTTCTGTTTGTAAATTTGAATTCTACTCACTCCAGTGTTCGGTTTTTATGTTTAGTTTTATAAATATAAACCTATCAATCAAAATATATGACTAACCTTTTCTTTATAGATTTAGGCTAAATCACTGGTTATTCATACTATAAACCTCCTAAATAATGGCATATAGAGCGATTTATGCAATATTTCCACCACACCTATGTAAAAATCTATGGTTTATAAAACAACTAAAATACATAACCAACTGAGTTTCCATTACTTACAAATTCATAATACGACATGAATATTTATTCATTCATAATCATAAATACCTTGTTTTATCTTTATTTTTGTAAATATAAAACATAAATTCGTGCATTTAGTTTCCTTGTATTTATGTTTATAAATCAAAACCGCACGTTTTGATTTATAAATTTAAAAACCTAAACTTAGGAATCGTAAACCTTAATAAATGCAAACGACCAATTTCAGACTACAGGAAATGGCAAATTTTTCCATTTCTAGCGTATTCCAGCCCATCGGCAAGGAAACGGGCAAATTCGCGAGTAATGAAGAGGGTTAATTTATGTAAGTTACTGATAACCAATAAAGTTAAGTCTATTTTCAGGCGAAAACGAAAAATGGGCATCTAGCTCGAAAAATCGCTTAAATCCCCCATTTTTGCCAAAAAATCGCCCAAAATGAGCCCAGATAAATGCTCCAAAAAGAGCTGAAAATCCCCTATTTGGGGCAAATTTATAATGCTAAACGCTAGTTGGCTGCTTTCTGGAAACAGGCGGCAAAGAAGGCAGAAAACGAAAACGAGCTCCTGCCGAGAGAAAACTCTCAGCAGGAGCTCGCCTACTCTCCCCCACCTCGCTCTTCAGCATCAGTGAAGGATAAAAAAGATGAGTTCTTTCATCAGTTCACCCACCGGAGTGGATGGATTATCCAGTCCCTTTATCTTCGCATCCACCTCCTTAAACTTCTCAATAATCGCCATCACTTTCACGCCCGTATAGTTCCTCATTCCTGTAATATATTCGCGCGCCGCCCAAGCTCCGCGCAAATCCAGGAATTTTGCGAGCTCATTTTCGTTCTGCCTGTTGGGTGCATAATAAGCAATCATCAGGTTTTGGAAATAAGTAAAGAGCATCGGGAGAAGCGTGAAGAGAGAACCACTCTTCGGATTGCTGTCAAAATAATTTATTATCTGATTTGCCTTGAACACATCGCGGCTGATGATGGCACTTCTCAGCTCGAAGGCATTGAAGTCTTTGCTCACCCCTATTTCTCGCTCCACAATCTCCGGAGTAACACGCCGGTCGTTCTCTGGAAGAGAAATGAGCAGTTTGTCGAGCTCGGAAGTGAGTCGGTGCAAATCTGCTCCCACATGATCTGCCACCATCTGGGTAGCCTTGGGTTCAATGGTTGCCTTACGGGTCTTGAGATAAGTCTCGATGAAGCCCGGCAGATTTCGGTCGTAAAGCTTCTTGCTTTCAAAAACCACACCCGCCTTGGCAGCGAGGGCAGAAAACTTTTTACGACTGTCGAGCTTGCCGTTTTTATGACAGAAAACAAGGATGGTTGTTTTTACCGGATTTTCGAGGTACTTCTCGAGCGCTTCCAAATTCCGCAAATTCTGAGCCTCTTTCACAACCACTACTCTATACTCCGCCATCATCGGGTAGCCCTTACACAAATCTGCCACTTGCGCACCCGTAACATCAGCTCCGAAAACCACCGTCTGATTGAAGTCACGCTCCTCGGGCTGGAGCACATTTTCTGAAATGTAGTCGCAGATCTTATCTATATAAAAAGGTTCCTCACCCATCAGAACATAGACGGGAGAATACTTCCGAGCCTTCAAATCTTTCATGATTGACTCGTAACTTATTGCACTTTTCTTTTCTACCATTGGATTATTTTTTGTAACTTTGCACCCAGCAAACTCCGGGGGCGCGGACAAGCATTTGCTCCGCCTCCAAGTTCGCAGTTTTCTGAGGTGCAGTTTTCAGCTGCACTTCGACTGCAAAGTTACAAAAAATAAATTGAACTTCCTATATAAAAGAGGTAGTTTTTGAAAATGAGGTATGGTTAAAAGAAGAAAAGAAACCATATCGAAAACAGAAAAGAAAGAAATATAACCCTATATATAATAAGGTACAGAAAAATGATTCGCTTAAATTTGCCATCTTTCGACATCAAGGTTTCGGGCTCAAAACAGCATCCCCAGATACTGGATGTGCTGCGCCGGAAGTTCATCACGCTCACTCCCGAAGAGTGGGTGCGCCAGCATTTCGTTCATTTTCTCATCGAGCACAAGGGGTATCCTGCCTCGTTGCTCGCCAACGAAATCCAGCTGAAATGTGGCGACAAGGTGCTGCGCGCCGACAGTGTGCTCTACTCCCGTGAATTGCAGCCCCGCATGATCATCGAGTACAAAGCCCCTCACATCCCCATCACACAGAAAGTATTCGACCAGATTTCGGTTTACAATCTTCTGCTCCATGTCGACTTTCTGGTGGTGAGCAACGGGCTGGAGCATTACATCTGCAAGATGGATTATGAAAGTAAAAAATATGTATTTTTTGAGACCATTCCCGATTATTCCGATTTATTGACATTATGAGAGCGTCGGAGGATAGTCCGGAAGTTTTTAAACAGAGCTTCCCCAGCCTTCAAAATTTGCGAATTTCCGCCCAACCGGCCATCCGTTTTAGAATTCGCGAATTTTGGAGGCCTTTTTCTGCCCCTTTTCCTCTTCCTTTTTGAGCACTCCTTTTCCCCCCATCCCCCTTCTCGCGTTATTTTTTAATAAAAAAAACATTTTCATTTTGTAGTCTCCTCCTTTTATACTATCTTTGCATCTAATATATATATTAAGGTATAGACTGCCTAAAAGAACAGAAAGAAATGGAGAATAAAAAGATAAAAATCGCCGTAGCCGGAACAGGATATGTAGGCCTGAGCATCGCTACCCTGCTGAGCCAGCATCATGAGGTGGTGGCAGTAGACGTGGTACCCGAAAAGGTGGAGCTCATCAACTCGCGCCGCTCGCCTATCCAGGACGAATACATAGAGAAATATCTGGCTGAAAAGGAACTCAACCTCAAAGCCACAACCGATGGAGAAGAAGCCTATAAGGATGCCGACTTCGTAGTGATTGCCACACCAACCAACTATGATCCGGTGAAAAACTACTTCGACACCTCGCACGTAGAAGAAGTCATCCGTCTGGTGATGCAGGTGAATCCCGATGCCATCATGGTCATCAAGAGCACCATTCCGGTAGGCTACACCGAAAGCATCCGCCAGAAGACGGGCAGCAAGAACATCATCTTCGCTCCTGAATTCCTGCGCGAGAGCAAGGCACTCTACGACAACCTCTACCCGAGCCGCATCATCGTAGGCAGACCGAATGGTGACGAGCGACTGGACCAGGCAGCCCGCACCTTTGCAGAACTGCTGAAAGAGGGAGCCATCAAGCAAGACATAGAAACCCTGTTCATGGGACTTACCGAGGCAGAGGCGGTGAAACTCTTCGCCAACACCTACCTCGCCCTGCGCGTGAGCTACTTCAACGAGCTGGATACCTACGCCGAAATGAAGGACCTCGACTCTAAGGCAATTATCGACGGAGTGGGTTTGGACCCTCGCATCGGCACCTTCTACAACAACCCTTCCTTCGGATACGGCGGCTACTGTCTGCCGAAAGATACCAAGCAGCTGCTCGCCAACTATGCTGATGTGCCTGAGAACCTGATTCAGGCGATTGTGGAGAGCAACCGCACCCGCAAGGATTTCATCGCCGACCGCGTGCTGAACATGGCTGGCTACTACGATTATGCCAACCAGAACAACTTCAGCGAGGAGGAAGAGAAGCCTTGCACCATCGGCGTATACCGACTCACGATGAAGAGCAACAGCGACAACTTCCGCCAGAGCAGCATACAGGGCGTGATGAAGCGCATCAAGGCAAAGGGCGCGCAGGTTATCATCTACGAGCCTACGCTGAAAGACGGAACCACCTTCTTCGGAAGCCGCATCGTAAACAACCTGGATGCCTTCAAGCAGCAGAGCCAGGCCATCATCGCCAACCGGTATGACAAGTGTCTGGATGATGTGGCAGAAAAGGTTTACACCCGCGATATTTTCAGAAGAGACTGAATTGAGTTAAAAGTTTATAGTTAAAAGTTAATAGTTGGAAGCTGGAAGCTGAAGACGGAAAATAGGAAAACAATAATATTTATAATAAAGAGAAAAATAAGAAATGGCAAAATTAGTAATCAATTCCTACGAGGAATTTGCATCTCACCTCGGTGAGAAGTTAGGAGAATCAGACTGGTTGCAGATTGACCAGGACCGTATCAACAAGTTCGCAGACGCTACACTCGACCCACAGTGGATCCACGTAGACGTAGAGCGTGCCAAGGTAGAGAGCCCTTACCACAGCACCATCGCTCACGGTTACCTCACCCTCTCAGTACTCCCATACCTCTGGCAGCAGATTATCGAGGTAAACAACCTCAAGATGCTCGTAAACTACGGCATGGACAAGATGAA
>ENA-UEOT01000325-UEOT01000325.1-human-gut-metagenome-genome-assembly--contig:-NODE-325-length-19767-cov-3.910513_pt1 | contig 19767 bp, 17 predicted proteins | sample MGYA00242889_ERZ507894 | MGnify/ENA primary metagenome ERZ507894 (study PRJEB26167, sample SAMN06115419) | human gut metagenome | host: Homo sapiens | place: China:Anhui | collected 2015-03-06 | study... | reverse complement strand
AAATACCATTTTAATTTTCAGAAAAAATTTGGACATAATTTTTTGATTGATACAGGAATTTTAGAGGAAATTATAGAAGCTGCGCAGATCACAAAGGATGATTTTGTGCTGGAAATCGGTCCGGGAATCGGAACCATGACACAATATCTCTGTGAGGCGGCACGCGCGGTAGTGGCAGTGGAAATAGATACCAATCTGATTCCGATTCTAAAAGATACGCTTGCGGAATATAATAATGTGGATGTATTGAATGAAGATATTTTAAAAGTAAATATTTCAAAACTTGCGGAAGAAAAAAATAACGGGAAACCGATCAAGGTCGTTGCAAATCTTCCGTATTACATTACGACTCCGATCATCATGGGATTGTTTGAAAGCCATGTGCCGATCGACAGTATCACGATCATGGTACAGAAAGAAGTAGCGGATCGTATGCAGGAAGGACCGGGAAGCAAGGAATATGGCGCACTTTCCCTGGCGGTGCAATATTACGCAAAACCGGAAATCGTAGTCAATGTTCCGCCAAGCTGTTTTATGCCGCAGCCGAAAGTCGGCAGTGCCGTGATCCGTCTGACACGTCATAGTGAGCCGCCGGTTACCGTAAAAAGTGAAAAACTGCTGTTTCAGGTGATCCGGGCATCGTTCAATCAGCGCAGGAAAACACTGGCAAACGGGCTTGCCAATTATGGTGCATTCGGTCTTCCGAAAGAAGAACTGCAGGCATGTATTGAGGAACTTGGCGTACCGGTTAATATTCGTGGAGAGGCACTTTCTTTAGAGCAGTTTGCACAGCTCTCCAATATTATTTATGATCACAGGAGTGCTGTATAAAAACAGCGCGGGCAGTCCATACTATCATCAAAGACCATAAAACGAAATGATGATGGAGGTAAGCCAAATGAGAAAACAACAGTATATAGCCACTGTCGCGTGTCTGGTAGCGGGAGTGATTGGATTTGTCAGTGTATATGCCACGGATAAAGGAAAAGAACGCAGGGAAGCAGAACAGGAAATTGCGGCACAGACCCAGCAGGAGGCACCGGCTTCCTATGAAGTGAAACCGGAAATAAGTGTGGAAGATGCAACGAAAAAAGCGGAAGAACAGGCGTTAAAGCTGGCAGAGCAGGAAAAAATGAAACAGGAAGAAACACAGCAGGAGGAAGAGAAGAAACAGGACGAAGAAAAAACAGTAGAGACAGCAGCCACCGTGACACAGCATTTTGACAAGAGTTCTGCGGTCTGGCCAATTGAGGGAGATGTTCTGCTGGATTACAGCATGGATTCCACCATTTATTTTCCTACGTTAGAGCAGTACCGATGCAATCCTGCCATGGTGATCAGTGGCAATGTCAATGATAAAGTGTTTGCAATGGCAACGGGAAAAATAACGGATATTCAGGAAAATGAAGAAACCGGATGTACGGTGATACAGGATCTCGGTGACGGATATGCTGCGGTTTACGGACAGTTGAAGGAACTGAATTTTGCAAAAGGGGATACGCCGGAAGCTGGTCAGGTGCTGGGATATGTCAGTGAGCCGACAAAATATTATACAACCGAAGGCAGTAACGTCTATTTTCAGCTGAAAAAAGATGGAAAAGCTGTGGATCCGAAAGAATATCTTCCGCAGATGGCGATGGATACGCTGGATTGACATTCATAGTTTTTTCTAATACAATAAAATGTAAACGGTTTTGGAGCTTTATGCGAAAAAACCGTACATAATCAAGAGGTATCTCAGCTTAAGAGGGATAAAATATGGAATTTAACCAGTACAATACAACCGTACAACAGTGGATTCATACAGTTCTGGAAAATCGGGAAACCAATGCGGACGTGGTGTTGGAATGCTGTCGGGATATCATAGCGTATGGACGGGAAACAGATGATCCAAAGCTGACGGGATTCGGTTTCTTTTATGGTGGGGAAATCTATTATGAATTAAATGACGGAGCACATTTTTTCCATATGATGACAGAGGCACTGACGTATCTGGACCGTGCAGAGGAATGGGAACTTGTGGTGCGTTGTTACAATTTTCTGGGAATCGCATCCATGAGCAGAGGAAATCCATCGCTTGCGCTTGACTATTATATGAATGGTCTTAAGGACAGTGATACATATGATCTTCCAATGCAAAAGATTATGATTCTGATCAATATGGGGTTATTGTATCTGGAGTGTGGGCATTATGTAGATTCCGAGAATTCTTTTTTAGAAGCTTATCAGATTTTGCAGACAAAACAGAAGGATGAAAAGTATAATTTTTATATGTATGCTTTTTATGGAAATATGGCAGAATGTCTGATCCTGCAGGATCGTCTACAGGAAGCAAAACCATATCTGGAGTATCTGCATAAAGATGGCTGGGAACAGGTTGCCCTTACAGACCGGCTGTTTATCGACATCGTGGATGTAATTTATTATCACAAGATGGGAGATGTACAGAAGCGGAATGAGAGTATTCAGATGATCCATCAGAATCTTCCGGATAATCTGACGGTGCTGGACTTTTTTTCGGATTATTACCGTTGTTGTCTGGTGTTGCTGGAAACGGACCAGGATGAATCGTTCTGGCGTATCATTGAAGTAATCGAACCACAGGTGGTGAATTTTAAGATCATTAATCTGCAGCTGAAAGTTCTGTCCCTGAAGATGAAATTTTACCGGAAGCATAACCAGAATGCGGAATATCTGCAGGCTGCCGGGCTTTACTATGAATTGTCTGAACGGAACGAAGCAGTGACGCGCAACATGCTTTCAAGTATGATTACGTTGCGCAAAAATCTGGAGAATATGCGCAAAGCCAGAATGAAGGCGGAACGAAAGAATCTTGTATTACAGGAGCGTTCCGAGCAGGATCCGTTGACGCGTATGGCAAACAGGTTCCGTCTGAATGATTATGCAGAAGAGGTGTTTGCCTATTCGCAGGAGAATGATATTCCGGTTGCGATGGAAATACTCGATATTGATTATTTTAAGGAATATAATGATAATTACGGACATCAGGAAGGAGACCGGTGTCTGGTAAGTATCGCAAATACGATCCGTAATCTGGTGGAGGAAGCGGAAGGATTCTGTGCACGGTATGGAGGGGATGAGTTTGTCATTATCTATGCGAATGTGACACGGGAACAGGCTGTTTCCTTTGCAGAAGAGTTGCGCAGACGTGTACTTGCATTAGAAATAGAACACCGGTTTTCCAAGGCACTTCCGGTAGTGACGATTTCGCAGGGAATCTGTTGGGGAATCCCGCGCAAGGGAAACCGCAGCTGGGATTTTTTGCATGCAGCAGATAATATGCTTTACCGGGTGAAGAAATTCAGCCGGAACAATTATTGTGTAGGGGGGCTTGATGAAACTGAAGACGTGACCATGGGAACCGCATTGTAACGGCATGGCAGTCGAAACCTGGCAAAAAGAAAAGGATGAAAATGGAAACAGTTAAATTTGAAGAATTAGGGTTATATCCGCAGCTTCTGCGGGCAATCAAAGAGATGGGATTTGAAGAGGCAACACCTATCCAGTCACAGGCGATTCCGGTTGTGATGAGTGGGGTAGATGTGATTGGTCAGGCACAGACCGGAACCGGAAAGACAGCTTCTTTCGGAATCCCTCTTTTGATGAAAGTGGACCCAAATAATAAAAAAACGCAGGCAATCGTACTTTCTCCGACAAGAGAACTGGCCATCCAGAGCGCGGAAGAAATCCGGAAACTTGCAAAATATATGCATGGGATCAAAGTGCTTCCCATTTATGGAGGGCAGGATATTTCCCGTCAGATCAAGGCATTAAAAGGTGGGGCAACCATCATCATCGGAACACCGGGGCGTGTGATGGATCATCTGCGCCGCAAAACCATTCGCTGTGATTATATTAACACGATCGTGCTGGATGAAGCGGATGAGATGCTTAATATGGGATTCCGCGAGGATATAGAAACAATTTTATCCTATATCCCGGATGAAGACCGGCAGACAGTACTTTTTTCGGCAACTATGCCAAAGCCGATTCTGGAAATCACAAGAAAATTCCAGCATGATGCGACTACGATCAAGGTGACGAAGAAAGAACTGACGGTTCCGAATATTGACCAGTATTATTATGATGTGCGCAGAAATGATAAGATGGAAGTGCTGACACGCCTGCTGGATTACTATAATCCGAAGCTTTCACTGGTATTTTGTAATACCAAGCGTATGGTGGATGAACTGGCATCGGAGTTACAGGGACGCGGCTATGCAGCCGAGGGAATTCATGGCGATATGAAACAGGTGCAGCGTGACCGAGTGATGAAAAAATTCCGAAATGGGAAAACAGATATCCTGATTGCAACCGATGTCGCAGCGCGTGGAATTGATGTGGATGATGTTGAAGCGGTATTCAACTATGACCTGCCACAGGACAATGAATATTATGTGCACCGGATCGGAAGAACCGGACGCGCCGGCCGTACCGGAAAAGCGTTTAATTTCGTTAAGGGCAAGGAAGTATACAAACTCAAAGAGATCCAGCGCTATTGCAAGACAAAGATCAAGGCGCAGCCAATCCCATCTTCGGATGATGTGGCAGCGATCAAGGCGGATAAGATTCTTGACGGCATCGGACAGATTATCGAGGACGGAGATCTGCGCGATATGATTGAACTGATAGAGCAGCAGGTGAACAACTCTGATTATACAGCGATGGATATTGCAGCTGCGTTTTTAAAACAGGCAATCGGCGGAGTGGAATTATCAAAGGAGGATCACGAATTTGATGATGCATTAGCAGGAGATACCGGAGCCGAGGAAGGGATGGTACGTCTGTTCATTAACATCGGAAAGAGCCAGCGGATCCGCCCGGGAGATATTCTCGGGGCTGTAGCCGGAGAGGCAAAGATTCCGGGCAAACTTGTGGGGGCAATTGACATGTATGATAATTACACATTTGTCGAGGTGCCGCAGGAGTATGGAAAAGATGTATTAAAAGCCATGAAAAATGTAAAGATCAAAGGAAAGTCGGTCAACGTGGAGCCGGCAAATGCACGATAGAGGATAAGACCGTTTTTGGGGGAATGTTTACTATGGGGGAAGCTGCAAATGGCAAAGATGCCATGGATCAGATCGAAAAGCTTCAGCCACAGATTGTTATCAGTGACGTTGTAATGCCGCTGATGGACGGTGTCGATTTTACGGTGGCGGTACATCACCGCTATCCGCACATCCAGATGATCATTCTCAGTGGATATGATAATTTTGAATATGTAAAGCAGACGCTCATGCAGGGGGTGGTGGATTATATCTTAAAGCCAACCCTCACACCGCATGAGCTTCTTGGCGTGCTTCAAAAAGCGGCAGCGCGGATTCCCGGCTGGCATCCGGATCATGCAATGACCGGGGAAACCGCGGAGGAACTGCTCAAAGAATTGCTGCTCGGGGAAACAAAAACAGGAGAAGAACTGCAAAAGGTATTTGCCGCATCATATTACTGCATGTATGCGGTTACGATTGCGCATGGGAGTGAACGGGCGGCAGAAACAGCAGAACTTCTATGCGAAAAAATACAGCGTGCCAAAAATGAATTTTCCGGAGTACTCATCTGTTCTCTTCCGACGGGCATCCTCTTCCTTGTTCTGCAGAAAAGTTTTGCAAACGGAATTGTGGGGGCTGTCAAAGGATAAGACGACATGCCAGATACCGTGGGTTTTCAGGATTTCAGTGAAATCGGAAACCCACGGTTTTTGCATTTAGAAGAAATATCAGATATGGAAGTAGTAAATAAAACTACGTATAAAAGAAATGAAAACAAATACATGTTGACAAAGAAACTATATTGCCATATACTGAAAATTGTTTGATAGTCAAACAATTTTGAAATATGGAGGAAACGTGCATGATAAGCACATATACATCAAAGTTGAAACAACTGCAGATTGGGGATCTGATTGCAAAAATTCCGATTATCCAGGGTGGCATGGGGGTAGGAATCAGCAGAAGTCATCTGGCGGGAGCTGTGGCAAAGGAGGGCGGTGTCGGTATCATTTCTACTGCGCAGATCGGCTACGATGAAGAAGGCTTCGAGAATGATCAGGCAGGCTGTAACTTAAAAGCCATCAAAAAACATATCCGGAAAGCAAAGGAGCTTGCCTGTGGAAACGGACTTGTGGGTGTCAATATTATGGTTGCATTAAAGCATTACAAAGAGCATGTCCAGGCAGCAGTTGCGGCAGGGGCAGATGTGATTATCAGTGGAGCCGGGCTTCCCATGAATCTGCCGGAGTTTGTCAGCAGAACCTGCCGGACAAAGATAGCTCCGATTGTATCCTCGAAGCGTGCAACCCAGCTGATATTGAAGATGTGGGCGCACCGCTATGACCGCACGGCGGACTTTATTGTAGTGGAGGGACCGAAAGCCGGCGGGCATCTGGGGTTTTCCAATGAACAGCTGGCACATATGGATGCCATTAATTTTGACGGAGAGATCCGGCAGATTATCGACTGCAAAAAGGAATACGAACAGCGGTATCAGAAAAATATTCCGGTCATTGTGGCCGGCGGGATATTTGATCAGAAAGATATTTCGCATGCGCTGGATCTCGGCGCGGATGGTGTGCAGATTGCCAGCCGCTTTGTCGCAACCGAAGAATGTGATGCATCGGAGGCATACAAGGAGGCGTATATTCACGCCAGTGAGGAAAATATTGAGATTATCCAAAGCCCGGTCGGTATGCCGGGACGTGCATTGCGCAATAAGTTTATCGATCGTGTAAAGCGCGCAAAGCTGCCAGTCAGTAAATGTTACAACTGTCTGGAAAAATGCAGTCCGCAGAAAGTTCCTTACTGTATTACGAAAGCGTTGATCGATGCCGTGCGCGGGGATGTGGAAAACGGTCTGGTATTCTGTGGGGCGAATACGGGGCGGATTCACGAGATCACTACGGTACATCATCTGATGCAGGAGCTGGCTGGAGATCTACAATAAAAATGGTTTGTGTGATTTTCCCTTGGAATCAAAGAATTCCTGTAGTAAAATAGGAAGAAAAGCAGTAATGCAGATACGGGAAAACATGAAAGAAGGAGAACACGCAGCATGACAGTGGCCGCACACGGTGGGGATATTTATCAAAATCAGATCACATATGATTTTTCTGTAAATACCAATCCGCTGCCGCTGCCGGAGATATTGCAGAAACGGATGGCGGAAGCGGCTGTTCACAGCAACCGTTATCCACAGTATGACAATGTGCTGTTGCGGGAACGGCTTGCAGCACTTTATGGTTTTTCAACAGAAGAAGTAGTGTGTGGCAACGGAGCATCCGAATTATTTGTTGCGATTGTGCATGCACTGCACCCGAAGCGGGTGGGCATTTTGGCTCCTTCTTTTTCGGGATATGCCTGGGCGGCTCAGACAGTGGGAGCCGAGATATGCAGTATTTCGTTGCGGGAAGAAAATAATTTTGCCATGGATATGGCACAGATGGAGTCATTGTGCAGGCAGCTGGATGGAATCGGTTTATTATTTTTGGCGAACCCCGCGAATCCGGTGGGGAACAAAATGGAAGCGTCTCTTTTGGAGACGCTTCTTGACGTGTGTGAAAAGAAACAGATTACTGTGGTGCTGGACGAATGTTTCATTGCATTCACGGGGACGGAAGGATATGTTTCCTGGATCCGGAAATATCCGCATCTGATTGTCGTGCGGGCATATACAAAGATCTATGCGATTCCGGGAATCCGGCTGGGGTATCTGCTGGCGCAGAAAGATATCTGTGAAAAAATTGCGCATCAGCTGCCGGAGTGGAATGTATCTGTGGTTGCGCAGCGGATCGGCATGGACATTCTGAATGATTCGCTTCCTGGTTGGAGTCGTAGAAAGTATCTGAAGGATACGATTGAGCTGATTCAGGAAGAAAAGCGCTTTTTAAAACACGAGTTAACAAAAATATTTGGAGATCAAATGAAAATTTTTCCTTCTGAAGCTAATTTTTTGTTGCTGAAAACACAAATTCCACTGTACAGATTATTGCTGGAAAGAGGAATTCTGATCCGAAACTGCGCAAACTATACAGGACTGGGACAGGACTTTTACAGAATTGCCGTAAAAGGTCATCCGGAAAATGTACAACTGATTGAGGCATTGCTGGATATAAAGAAGAAAGGGGAAGAAAAACGTTATGGAAAACATTGAATATGTTCTTCCGGGAGAGATTGAAAAACGAAGTTTTGCCATCATAGGGGAAGAACTAAAGGAGCGTGGTATCGTGCTTCCACCGGAACAGGAGCCGGTGACAAAGCGCGTGATCCATACAAGTGCGGATTTTGATTATGCAAAGACGATGATGTATTCTCCCCATGCCGTGCAGATTGCCAAAGAACTGATTGCAGGTGGCGCTGACATTGTCACGGATACCAATATGGCGCTTGCAGGCATCAACAAAAAACGGTTAGCGGAATTCGGAGGAACGGTGCACTGTTTTATGGCGGATGAGGATGTGGCGCGGGAGGCAAAGACGCGGCAGGTGACACGTGCGACGGTCAGCATGGAACATGCAGCACATATTGATAAACCTGTTATTTTTGCCGTGGGAAATGCGCCGACGGCATTGATTTCACTCTATGAACTGATGCAGAAAAGTGATTGGCGTCCTGCATTTATTATTGGAGTTCCGGTGGGATTTGTAAATGTAGAGGCGGCAAAAGAACTGATTTTAAAAACAGATGTGCCGCATATTGTCAACCGCGGTAGAAAAGGCGGCAGCAATGTAGCGGCAGCAATCGTAAACGCACTGTTATATCAGATCCGGCCGGTATAAAGGAAAGAAGGAGGCGTATCTGGTGTGAGGTACGGATTTACAACCGGCAGCTGTGCTGCCGCTGCTGCAAAGGCTGCGGCATATATGCTTCTGACGGGTAAAATAAAAAATTGTATAACGATTGAGACTCCAAAAGGAATCCCATACACCGCGGAAGTGACGGATATCGTGCGTGGGGAATCTCAGGTTTCCTGCGCTGTGGTCAAGGATGGCGGCGATGATCCGGATGTGACCAGCGGAAGTAAAATCTGTGCCACGGTCACCGCGGACAACCGTGGGGATGGAGAAAAAGAACTTCTGCAGATTGACGGAGGAAAGGGTGTGGGCCGTGTGACGAGACCCGGACTGGATCAGCCCGTAGGCAATGCCGCAATCAATCATGTGCCGCGGGAAATGATCACCCGGGAAGTGCAGGAAGTGTGCCGGATTTGTGATTTTCACGGAACACTGCATATTCTGATTTCTGTGCCGGATGGGGAAGCACTTGCAGAGCGTACGTTTAATCCAAGACTGGGGATTGTCGGGGGAATCTCAATACTGGGGACGACAGGAATTGTGGAACCGATGAGCAGTCAGGCACTTAAGGAGACCATCCGTGTGGAACTCCGCCAGCAGCGTGCAGAAGGGCAGACCATTGCGGCGGTTTCACCGGGAAATTATGGACTGGATTTCATGCAGCAGACCTATGGATATGATCTTGACCGCAGTGTGAAATGCAGTAATTTTATCGGAGAGACGATCGATATGGCGGCGGAACTGGGATTTTCCGCCATGCTTCTGACCGGACATATTGGAAAACTGATTAAGGTGGCGGGAGGCATTATGAACACCCATTCCCATGAGGGAGATTGTCGGATGGAACTTTTAGCGGCAGCCGGCATCCGTGAAAATGTATCTTTAGAATGTTTAAAGAAGATTTTAGATTGCGTCACAACCGAGGAAGCACTTGCGTTTATTGATGCCGAAGGTAAAAAAGAAGAGGTTATGGAAGATATCATGGAAAAAATTGATTTCTATCTGAAAAAACGTGCGGCCGGTCGGTTACAGATGGCTTGTATTGTCTACTCCAATACCTACGGGCTGCTTGGGATGACTGCAAAAGCAGAAGAATTACTCAGGAGGTTGCTATGATTTATTTTGTCGGAGCAGGAAGCGGAGCACCGGATCTGATTACTGTGCGGGGAATGCGTCTGCTGCAGAAAGCAGATGTCATCATCTATGCCGGTTCGCTGGTCAATCCACAGCTTCTCGATTATGCAAAAGAGGGCTGTGAGATTCATAACAGCGCCAAAATGACACTTGAAGAGGTTATTTCGGTGATGGAACAGACAGAAAAAAATAATTTAATCACGATTCGACTTCATACGGGAGAACCCAGTATATACGGAGCTGTGCGGGAACAGATGGATATTCTCGATCAGAAGGGGATTGCGTATGAGAGTTGTCCGGGTGTGAGTGCCTGTTTTGGAGCAGCGGCATCGCTGAATCTGGAATATACCCTTCCGGATGTGTCACAGTCACTGATCATCACCCGGATGGCCGGAAGGACGGCGGTACCGGAAAAGGAGAGTATTGAGAGTTTTGCCGCACACCATGCTTCCATGGCAATTTATCTGAGTACCGGAATGCTGGAGGAATTATCACGGCGCCTTGTAAATGGCGGATATGAGCCGGATACACCTGCGGCACTGGTGTACAAGGCAACCTGGCCGGACGAGGAAGCATATATCTGTACTGTGCAGGAGCTGGCGGCGGTGGCAAAGAAACATAATATTACAAAAACCGCTCTGGTGCTGGTCGGAGATGTAATATCAAATCAGCATTATACGCGCTCCAGACTCTACGCGCCGGATTTTACAACCGAATTCCGCAAGGCGAAACCCCAAAACACTGTAGAAAATGAGGGAGTAATGTGTAACATCCATGCGGGAAAGGAGTTACCGGAATGATCCTGTATATGACCTGGTTTTCGGAACGTGGAAGAGAGCTTGCGGCACGAATCACAGAACTTTCACTTTCTGTTTCGTATGGATTTTGGCAGAGCCGTTACGGTGGTCACCCTGCGCTTTCAAAGATACAGATAAGAGAAAGAGGAAACCGGTCACTTCCGGATTTTCTGGAGGAGGCTTTTGCACAACAGTTTCCCGTGATTTTCATTGGAGCGCTCGGGATTGCCGTACGGGCCATCGCACCTTTGATCCGCCACAAAACCGTGGACAGTCCGGTACTGGTGCTGGATGAGGCCGGACAGTTTGTGATTCCGGTGCTGTCCGGACATCTGGGTGGTGCCAATGAACTGGCGCAGCAGATCGCAGAATCATTGCATTCCGCTGCGGTTGTGACGACGGCAACAGACGTGAATGGGCTTTTTGCCGTTGATGTATTTGCAAGAAAAAATGGCCTGCGGGTGTGTAACCCCGAAGCGATCCGGCATGTGTCCGGAAAACTGTTACAGGGCGAAATCATTGTGATGGCGATAGATCCGGCATGTATGTCCCCGGAGGAGGTGGCAGAATTACAGTCGCCAAAGGAAGTAAAGCTGATTTCGTGGAACGAAGCACAGGCGGAACATGCTGTGGATGTGTGGATTACAAAAAAAGAGCCACGGGAATACCGTAAAACGCTTATTTTAGCTCCGAAAACAACGGTGCTTGGCATGGGATGCAAAAAAAATAAAAGTTATAACGAGATAAAACAAATGATAAAAACATTGGTGAATAGCAGAAAAATAGACCTGGATGATATCTATGCCCTGGCATCGGTTGATGTGAAGGAAAAAGAACCCGGTCTGCAGGAACTGGCACAGCATTTGCGGGTACCGTTTGTCGTTTTTTCTGCCGGAGACCTGAAAAAAGTGCCGGGTGAATTCACCGCATCCGCGTTTGTATCCCGAACCGTAGGAGTGGATAATGTGTGTGAGCGTGCTGCGGTCGCTGCAGCAGACGGAGGTAGTTTGCTGATACATAAGCAGGCTATGGATGGCGTGACAATTGCCGTGGCAAAACGGGAGAAAATCGTATTGCAGTTTGTGTGAAACGAAAGGAAGGAGAAAGAAATGAAACACCGGATTTATGTGGTCGGTATGGGACCGGGACAGGAAAATATGATGACGCAGGAAGCCATGCAGGTGTTAGAAGCCAGTGATGTGATCATCGGTTATACCGTATATCTGAAATTGCTTGGGGAACGGTTCGGGGGCAAAGAATTATTGTCTACACCGATGCGGCAGGAGCGGGAACGCTGCCAGATGTGTTTCGAGAAGGCAAGAGAAGGCAAAAAAGTGGCATTGATCTGCAGCGGGGATGCCGGAATTTACGGGATGGCATCCCTGATGCTGGAAATCGGAAAATTATATGATGATTGTATCATTGAAGTAATTCCCGGAATAACAGCAGCAAGCAGCGGTGCGGCAGTGCTTGGGGCTCCTCTCAACCATGATTTTTGCGTGATCAGCCTGAGTGATCTTCTCACCCCGTGGGAGAGGATTAAAAAACGGCTGATTGCAGCGGCAGAGGGAGATTTTGCAATGGCAATTTATAATCCGTCGAGCCATAAACGGGCAGACTATCTGGAGCGTGCCTGCAGAATTCTGATGGAACACGGGGTGGAACCGGAGCGTGCCTGTGGGTATGTGGAAAATATCGGACGCGATGATACGCATGCCGTAACCCTTCCCATGGAGGAACTGGTGCATACACCGGTGAACATGTTTACCACGGTATTTATCGGGAATTCCCAGACAAAAATTATTGATGGAAAGCTTGTGACACCGAGAGGATACCATATATAGCAGCAGAAAACGGGGAAGAGGAATAAGATGGCAGAGAAAGTGTTAATTTATGCGGGAACAACGGAAGGTCGTCTTCTCGCACAGGAACTTTCACGGGCACATATTGCCTGTGATGTGCATGTAGCAACCGAATACGGTCAGATGGTCATGCCGGAACTTGCCGGTGTGAAGGTCTGTGTAGGAAGACTGGACGTAGAGGAAATGCGCGCCCTGCTGAAAAAAAACGGACAGAACAACTATGCGGCAGTCGTGGATGCTACGCATCCGTTTGCCACAGAAGTGTCTGCCAACATCCGGGAGAGTACAAAAGGAAGTGGAATTCCATATCTGCGGCTCCAGCGGCGAATGGACGATGGAATCTGTAGCATACCGGAAAACGAAGGCATGAAAGAGCGCGCTGGAACCGTGCATGTGTTTGCCGATTATGAAAGCTGTGTCCAGGCACTTACGGACACATCCGGAAACATTCTTCTGACAACCGGAAGCAAAGAGCTGGCGGTATTTGCACCCCTGAAGGAGCGTTTGTTTGTGCGGGTGCTTCCCGGATTGGAGAGTATCGGTCTCTGTGAAAAGGCGGGTATCCGCGGAAAGCAGATTCTGGCGATGCAGGGCCCGTTTTCGGAGGAAATGAATCTGGCAATGATCCATCAGTTTTCGATCCGCTATCTGGTTACAAAAGCCAGTGGTGCGCACAGCGGATTTCAGGAAAAACTTGCGGCAGCGCAGAAAGCAGGGATTACGGCATGCGTGATCGGGAAACAGGAACAGGAGCAGGGAATGTCTTATGCACAGGTAACCGAAACACTTTCCCGTCTGCTAGGATATACGATTTCTGGTCGTCCGGAGGTGGAAATTTCCCTGATTGGCATCGGTATGAGTGCAGCAACACTGACACAGGAAGCAAAAAGAGCGCTGGAAGAGTCTGATGTGGTTTTTGGGGCAGAACGGATGCTCGAAGTGGTGGAAAACAGTAAGGAAACCTATCCTTTTTATCTCGCAAAAGATATTTTACCGGTTTTAAGACAAAAGGAATCCCAAATGGATGGCCAGAAACTGAAAGTTTCCATATTATTTTCCGGAGATACTGGATTTTACAGTGGAACAGAAAAAATAAAAACAGAATTAAATAAAAATAATTACAGAAAAATTCGTATTATTCCGGGAATTTCATCCGTTTCCTACCTCTCTGCGGCAACGGGAATTGCCTGGCAGGATGCAAAAATTTTAAGTATCCACGGGAAAAAAGATACCGCAGAGACCAGAGCACTCGTTCTCGATGCAATCCGGCATTTTCCCAAGACGTTTCTGCTGGTTTCCGGGGTGGAGGATGTCCGACGGATCGGATGCTGGATAGAAGAAGAAAAATTGACGCAAACCCGCATGATTGCTGGATTTCAGCTCTCTTATGACAGAGAAAAAATCCGCGAGCTATCGTATGAAGAGGCAAAAAATGCAAAAGAAGAAGGTCTGTATACCCTGTTATTATGCAATGAAAATGTGCAAAAAAGACGTCTTGTTCCAGGGATGTCCGATGAATCATTTTTGCGTGTCGTGGAAGGGGAAAAAACGGTTCCAATGACCAAGGAAGAAGTGCGTGCACTTTCCTTATGCAAACTTGGCCTGACAGAAGATGCTGTGGTATACGATGTGGGGAGTGGTACCGGATCGATTGCAGTGGAATGTGCAACGTGCAGTCCGGGGATTCGTGTGTACGCCATTGAGCAAAAAGCCACAGCACAGCAGCTTCTGCGCCGGAATCTGGAAAAATTTCATCTGGCAAATGTGATTCCGGTGGATGGGAAAGCACCGGATATATTGGAATCCCTGGAACCTCCGACACATGTATTCATTGGGGGAAGCAGTGGATGCCTTGCGGATATTCTGCATGTCATCTGGGAGAAGAATCCACGGACACGTGTGGTTGTCAATGCCATAAGTCTTGAAACCGTGGCTCAGATTACAGAACTTGCTGCAGGGAAAATGCAGACAGAAATCATACAGGTGCAGGTCAGCAGGGCAAAAACCGTGGGAACCTATCATCTGATGCAGGCTGAGAACCCCGTATATATCTGTGTGCTGACGATGGCATAATGAGGAGAGAACTATGTTACACAGTGGAATGGTACTGGCAGCGCCGCAAAGCGGCAGTGGAAAAACGACAATCACCTGTGCGTTGCTGGCAGCAATGAAAAACAGAAAACTTGCAGTTCGTGCGTTCAAAAGCGGACCAGACTATATTGATCCCATGTTTCACCGTCAGGTGATTGGTGTACCGTCGCGCAATCTGGATACGTTTTTTTCAGGGGAAGATCTGATCCGGGAACTGTATGGATATGACCGGGAGAGCTTCTCTTATTCGGTGATCGAGGGAGCCATGGGATTATACGATGGCCTAGGAGGCACACAAAAAGAGGGCTCCGCCTATCATCTGGCACAGACCCTGGATCTGCCGGTTGTGCTTGTGCTGGATGCCCGTGGGATGGGGCGCACGATGGTTGCACTTCTGGCAGGGATATTACAGTATGACAGGGATCACCGGATCATTGGTGTGATATTAAACCGGACATCGGAGGGATTCTGCAGGACAATGACACCGGTGATTGAGAAAGAACTGGGGCTTCCGGTGCTGGGATGCTTTCCGGTACAGAAAAGTCTGCATCTGGAGAGCCGGCATCTGGGTTTGAAAATGCCACAGGAAATGGAAGGTCTGCGCAAGCAGGTCAATCAGGCTGCGGAAAAACTGGAAGAGACCGCAGATCTGGATCGGATGCTGCAGCTGTTGCAAAGCTGGGCACTTTTACATGCGTTTCGGGACGGAAAAACGAAACTGCCTAAATTACAGGAACCGGGAAAAGACAAAGGGGTTTTACAGAAAAAGGAAAAACAGCAGGAGGAATGTCCGGTTATTGCAGTTGCAAAAGATGAGGCATTTTGTTTTTATTATGAGGATAACCTGCGGCTTCTGGAAGCGTATGGTGGAAAACTCGTCTGGTTTTCGCCGCTTGGACAGGAAAAAATTCCAGAGGAAGCGGATGCGCTTCTTCTGGGAGGAGGCTATCCGGAGCTGTGTGCCCGGCAGCTTTCAGAAAATGTCTCCATGCGCAATTCCATCCGGGAGGCAATTGAAAATGGTATGCCGTCCGTGGCAGAGTGCGGCGGGTTTATGTATCTGCATGAATCTATGACGGATGAAGAAGGAGAAAACTGGCCGATGGCAGGTATCATAACGGGCAGCTGTCATAACCGGGGAAAACTTGTACGTTTTGGCTATGTGAATGTGACGGAACAGACGTCCCATTTCCTGGCGGGAAAACCTGTCCGTGCACATGAATTTCATTACTATGACAGTGATAACAATGGGGAAAGCTGCGTGGCGGTCAAACCGGTAAGCGGAACATCCTGGACATGTATCCACGAGGACGACAGAAACTGGTGGGGTTATCCACATTTGTATTATCCGTCCAATCCGGCATTTGTGGAACACTTTGTACAGGCAGCACGCTTATATCACAGAGAGAGGAATGCAAAATAACATGAAAAAAGCAATTTTAATTGTGAGTTTTGGAACAACCTATCCGGATACCCGGCAGAAAAATATTGCAGCCATCACGCGGCAGGTCCGGGCATTGTATCCGGATGCCGTGGTAGAGGAAGCTGTCTCGAGTACGATTGTGCGTAACGCAATGAAAAAGCGCGAGCATATAGAAGCAAAGAGTCCGACGGAAGCTCTTGAAAGCATGAAAAAACAGGGAGTGACGCATGTAGCTGTATTTCCTACCCATGTGATTGACGGAATTGAAAATCACAGACTCAAGGAAGCAGCGAAAAAATATGCCGGTGCTTTCGAACAGATTGCAGTTGTCGATGCGCTTTTGGCAAAACCGCAGGATTATGAGGATGTGGCAAAAGCACTGTGGGAGTCGCTGAAGGAAGAGGTGGGAGATTTCCCATTGATTTTGATGGGGCATGGGACCGAACATGCGGCAGATGCCGGTTATGCGATGATGGAACAGTCGCTGCGTGCTTATGCAAAGCATGAAATCTATATCGCAACAGTGGAGGGAAGTATTACCATTAAAGATGTGATTGCACGGATGAAGTCCGGGCTGCAGAGCAGACAGAACGGGAAAGTGCTTCTTACACCGTTTATGCTGGTGGCGGGAGACCATGCAAATAATGATATGGCAGGCGGCATGCAGGACGGGGAGCAGCCGGATGCGGATTCCTTTGCCGGAAAATTGCAGGCGGCCGGATACCAGCCGGAATGTGTGATTCGGGGAATTGGGGAGTATCCGGCTGTCCGGGAGGTGTATCTGACTCATTTGCGACAGGTAACGAAAAAATTATTTTGTGATTTAACAACAGAAAATCGTCCGGGTATCCTTTATGGAATCGGTGTGGGACCGGGAGATCCGAAACTTATGACCATACAGGCATTGGAAACGATTCGCAGCTGTGATCTCATTGTGCTTCCGGCAGTGTCAAAAGAGGAATGTTATGCGTATCGGATCGTGGAGCAGGTTTGTCCGGAAATTGCAGATATGCCACTTCTTTGCATGCCATTTCCGATGATCAAAGATGCACAGAAACTGGAACTGGCACACAAACGGATTTATGATGCTGTGGAAGATTATCTCCGGCAGGGACTGCGGGTAGGAATGCTCACAATTGGAGATCCGGGGATATATTCTACCTATATGTATATGCACAGATGTGCGGCAAATGCCGGCTGGGAGGCGCGGATCGTAAGTGGTGTGCCGTCGTTTTGTGCAGTAGCGGCAAGACTGGGGATTTCTCTGGGAGAAAAAGATGAGGAAATCCATATTATTCCGGCGGCGTATGACGTGCGTGAGTCACTCGGTTTTCATGGTACACGCATTTATATGAAATCCGGGTGCTCCGGGAATCGATTCAGGATAAAGAGAGCAGAGCGCACCAGGACATTTATGGAATATCCAATTGCGGCATGGAGAATGAACAGGTGTATTGTGGCCTGGATGAACTGGAACAGGCAAAAGGATATCTGACAACTGTGATTGTGAAGGAACATGTGGTACAATAGAAAACGTTTGATTTTAGAAAAATCTTTTAATGTCTGGAAAAAAGGAGTGTCATATGTGGAAGATCAAGCACATTTTTGACGGAGAGTATGGGTGTGAGGAACTGGCAGAAGGGCAGCGGCCGAAGGTGTCAGTGACTCTGATTAATGAAAAAGAAGAAGAAACCTGTTTTTCTGTGGAGGACGGCTGGCTGACTGAGCACGGATTAAATGAGGGAGATCTCTGGCCAAAAGAAGATGAGTTCCTATAAGAACAGTGAAATAAAAAAAGCAGGTGATACGAACCGTATCACCTGCTTTTTTTGCGTTTTATAAGGAGATGTCAATATGCATATTCTGCGTGCTGATCAAGGACATAATGTTCTCCTGTACAGCGGAATTCATCTTACGGGAAAGCTTGACGAGCTTCTGCGGATATTCCTGATCCGGAGAGAGCAACTTTCGTGCCTTGGAATTATTGGCGGTTTTCAGAAGGTCTTTGTTGAGATCCAAAGTGCCATCACTGTTTATCGTGATACCTAAATCTTCCAGTTCGTCTGCGTGTTTTTTACTCAGCGTGTTAAGCTGCTTGACATAACGTTTGGTTTCGTAGTCGGAACTGGATTTCCCGGAAGTGACCGTATAATTGTAAGTATCCACAAAGGCTTCAATGGCAGCCTTCGATGTATCATTGAGATCATCGTCTTTCTCATCCGTGTCGGAACCAAAATCACTTTTGGAAAGCCGCTTGGCAGCCCTGTTTAAAGCACGGCTGTCTTCGTAGGAAAGCTCCACATTACTGTAACCGGACCGACCGGAGGTTTTGGCTGCTTTCTGATTATTTGTATAGAAGTTTCTTAAAAAATAATTCGTGGATAATGATACCCCAGAGGAAACTTTTGTGGACATAATAAACATCCTTTCTTAAAAAGGTTATAATTTCTATATTTTTACTAGTTACATCGGCACTTGTTCTTTACTTCTTAACCCAAACAAGGTAAAATATTTTATATAGACAGGAACAGAGTAGATGAATTCAGGAGGCAATTACAGTTATGGAACGAAAAGCATTTGGAAAGCTTGCAGATGGAGAAGAGGCAACACTTTATACTATTTCCAATACGAAGGGGATGTATGCACAGATTACAGATTTTGGAGCATCCATTGTATCACTTGTGGTAAAAGATAAGGACGGAAAAAATACAGATGTGGTCCTTGGTTATGAAAATGCAGAGACTTATCAGCAGCAGATGGCCAGTTTTGGAGCAGTTGTTGGAAGAAACTGCAATCGTATTGCAAATGCGGAAATTGTGATCGATGGAGTTACCTATCAGCTTGAGAAAAACGATAATGAAAATAATCTGCACAGTGGTTCACAGGCGACTTCAAGACGTCTGTGGGATGCTGAGGAACAGACGGCAGACAAAATTACATTTGTAATTAAGGATGCAGAAGGTCAGCAGGGATATCCGGGAAATGCAGTTATGAAAGTAACGTATGAAGTAACTGAAGCGAACGAACTTTCCATTACATATCATGCAACAGCGGATAAGACAACGATTTTTAACATGACAAATCATGCATATTTCAATTTGAATGGTGCCGGAAGCGGCAGTGCCATGGAACAGATTCTGCAGATCCGCGCGTCTCATTACACGCCGGTAATTGATGCAAAATCCATTCCGACCGGTGAGATTGCTTCGGTGGATGGAACACCGTTTGATTTCCGGGAAGCAAAGCCGATGGGCAGAGATATTGAGCAGGCAAATGATCAGCTTTCTTACGGCCATGGATACGATCATAATTTTGTTCTGGATAAGGAGCGGGCAGGGCTTGAAAAGATTGCCACCGCATACAGTACAAAGAGTGGCATAAAGATGGACGTGATTACGGATTGTATCGGTATGCAGCTTTACACGGCGAATTTCATTCAGGGACAGAAAGTGCAGGGCGGAGCAGTATGCAAAGAGCGGGATGCTTTTTGTCTGGAAACACAGTATTTTCCAAATTCCATCAATGAGCCAAATTTTACAACACCATTGACAGAAGCCGGAAAATCATATGATACAAAAACGGTCTATGCATTTTCGATTGCATAGATATAAATACAGGATGTAAAGGGGAAGAGGATGTTAGAAAAGGCAG